>Ga0208080_1001120_pt1 | contig 13298 bp, 13 predicted proteins | sample NGESurdeep092012_3_FD_184476 | JGI IMG/M metagenome (GOLD analysis project Ga0208080, IMG submission 184476) | Arctic peat soil microbial communities from Barrow, Alaska - NGEE Surface sample 210-3 deep-092012 (SPAdes) | ecosystem: Environmental > Terrestrial > Soil > Wetlands > Peat ...
CGCGCAGGCTCGGCCTTGCTCGAGGTCAGGGGATCCATCGGCCCGGAAGGCCGGCGCGGCAGGGCGGCGTCGCAGGCGCTCCGCCCCGGCTGCGCGCACAGGGACAGGCCGCAGAAGGTCAGACGGCGGCGATTGGTGCGCCCAGCGCTTTCGACGCCCGAGCGGAGCAGGGGCAGGGGATGCGAGGGAGGCTCGTGAGGCGGCCGGTGCGAGGTAGGGGTGGCTCTGTCACCCCGTGCGAGCACCGGCCTGCTTGCCGAACGGAGCGAGCGTAGCGAGCGCCCTCCCGAGCGCCCCCTGCCCCTGCGCAGCGGCGAGGGCCATCTTCGGACGGCGGCGCCGGTCGACCGTTCTCGTCGCGGTCTGATACGCTCTTGGGCCGCACGCCGACCACTCGAGGTACCATGCCTGATCATCTCGAAGTCTTCGCCCTCCCGCTCGGCCCGCTGCAGGCCAACTGCTTCGTCGTCGTGCGGGGTCAGACCGGCCTCGTCATCGACCCGGGCGACGAAGCCGGCGTGATCATCAAGGTCTTCACCGAGCTCGGCTTCGCACCGGCCGCGGTGCTCGTCACCCACGGCCACTTCGACCACTTCGGCGGCGTCGCGCCGGTGGCGCGGCACTTCGCGATCCCCGTGTACGTCGGCGAGCTCGACGCCTCGCAGATGGCCGACGACAGCCTCGGCGCCACGGCCGGCTTCGACATCGAGCCGGTGGCCGGCGCCGTCACCATCAGCGGCGAGGAGACGCTGGCGCTGCCCATCGAGGTGCTCGCCATCCCCACGCCGGGACACTCGCGCGGCGCCTATACCTTCGCCCTCGGCGACGCGCATCTGTTCGTCGGCGATCTCATCTTCCAGGGCAGCGTCGGCCGCACCGATCTGCCCGGCGGCGACATGAACCAGCTGCTCAACTCCATCGCCGGGCTCGTGTGGCGCTTCCCGCCCGACGCGGCCGTGCACTGCGGCCACGGCCCCGACACGTCCCTGGGCCGGGAGCTGGCTCTCAACCCGTTCCTCACGCCGCTCCGCTACGACCCCGAAGACCCCGACCACCGCTGGTGAGCGCGCCGCGCGCCCCCAAGGGCACCTACGACCTGCTCCCCGACGAGGCCGCGCGGCGCGACGCGATGGTCTCCACCGCGACGCGCCTCTTCGCGGCCTACGGCTACCGGCGCATCGTCACGCCCGAGTTCGAGGAGACCGGGCTCTTTGAGCGCGGCGTCGGTGAGGCCACCGACATCGTGCGCAAGGAGATGTACACCTTCGTCGACAAGGGCGAGCGTTCGCTGACCCTGCGGCCCGAAGGCACCGCGCCTATCTGCCGCGCCTACGTGGAGCACGGCCTGCACAAGTGGCCGCAGCCGGTGAAGGTCTGGTACTACTGCCCGATGTTCCGCTACGAGCGGCCGCAGGCCGGTCGTTACCGCGAGCACTACCAGTTCGGCGTCGAAGCCATCGGCTCGGCCGCTCCCGCCGTCGACGCGGAGGTCATCGCCCTGCTCGCCGCGCTCTTCGCGGAGCTGGGCGTCGAGGGCGCGCGGCTCAACATGAACAGCATGGGCGACCCCGCCTGCCGCCCGGCCTACGTCGACAAGCTGCGCGGCTACCTGCGCGGGCGAGAGGGCGAGCTCTGCGGCGACTGCCTCGAGCGGCGCGACCTCAATCCGCTGCGCACCTTCGACTGCAAGGTCGAGAGCTGCCGCGCCGTGCTCGACGAGGCGCCGCGCATCATCGACCACCTGTGCGCGGCTTGTCGCGAGCACTTCGACGCGGTCCTGGAGCTCGTGAAGCGGGCGGGACTGGAGCCGCACCTCGACTTCCGCCTGGTGCGCGGCCTCGACTACTACACGCGCACCACCTTCGAGTTCAACTCCGACCGCCTCGGCGCCCAGAGCGGCGTCGGCGGCGGCGGCAGGTACGACGGGCTCATCGAGCAGATCGGCGGCACTCCTACGCCGGGCGTGGGCTGGGGCAGCGGCCTCGAGCGCATCGCCCTGGCGATGCGCGACCAGCCGCTGCCGCCCAGCGCGCCCGACGTGTACGTGGTCAGCTTCAGCGACGAGGCCCGGGCCGCCGCCTTCGGCGTCGCCCAGGAGCTGCGGGGGGCCGGCCTGGCCGCCGAGCTGGACCTCGCCGGGCGCAGCCCCAAGGGCCAGCTCAAGCAGGCCGGCCGCAGCGGTGCGCCGCTGGCGGTGCTGCTCGGTCTCGACGAGCTCGGCGCCGGCCGCGTGCGCCTGCGCACCATGGACGGCGGCGGGGAAGAGGATCTCGCCGCCGCCGGCCTGGCCGCCCAACTCGCGGCGCGTCTTGAGAAGGAGTCCTGATGCTCCGCGACGTCTACCCCGGCGAGCTCCGCGCCGCCGACGTCGGCCGCGAGGTGCGCCTCGCCGGCTGGGTCGCGCACCGGCGCGACCACGGCAACCTCATCTTCATCGACCTCCGCGACCGCAGCGGCGTGGTCCAGCTCGTGTTCGACCCGTCGCGGGTCGCCGAGGCGCATGCGACCGCCGAGCAGGCTCGTCCGGAGTACGTGCTTGCGGCGCGCGGCGAAGTCGTCGCGCGGTCGCCGGAGACGGTCAACCCCAATCTGCCGAGTGGTGAGGTCGAGGTACGCGTCGCCGCCGTCGAGATCCTGAACCGCGCCAAGACGCCTCCCTTCGAGATCGAGGCCGCGGAGGCCGTGGACGTCGATGAGACCCTGCGGCTCAAGTACCGCTATCTCGACCTGCGGCGCGCGCCCATGCTGGCCAACATCGAGCTGCGGCACAAGGCCGTGCAGGCGGCGCGCGGCTTCCTCAACGAGCACCGTTTTCTCGAGATCGAGACGCCGGACCTCACGCGGTCTTCGCCGGAGGGCGCGAGAGACTTTCTCGTGCCCTCGCGCCTGCAGCCCCATCGTTTCTACGCGCTGCCCCAGTCGCCGCAGATGTTCAAACAGATCCTCATGGTCGCCGGCATGGACCGGTACTACCAGTTCGCGCGCTGCTTCCGCGACGAGGACCTGCGCGCCGACCGCCAGCCGGAGCACACGCAGATCGACATCGAGACGTCGTTCCTGAGCGTCCCCGAGATCCGCGAGCTGCTCGAAGGCCTCATGAAGGCGATCTTCGACGGCGTGGGCGAGAAGGCCCCCGAGCTGCCGCTGCCGCGGCTGTCGTACGACGACGCCATGCTGCTCTACGGCTCGGACAAGCCCGACCTGCGCTACGGCCTCGAGATCGCCGAGCTCTCGGCCGTGTTCGCGGCCAGCGATTTCAAGGTGTTCCGCGGCGCCGTGGAGGATGGCGGCGTCGTGCGCGCCGTGCGCGCGCCCGGCGGCGCTGCGCTTTCGCGGGCGCAGATCGACAAGCTTACGGAGCTCGCCAAGGAGCACGGCGCCAAAGGCATGGCCTACGTCTTCGTCGAGGAGGGCCGCGCCTTGCGCGGCCCCATCGTCAAGTTCCTCGGCGAGGCCGAGCGACTCGCGCTGGTGGAACGCACGGCCGCGGAGCCCGGCGACCTCATCGTCTTCGCCGCCGACGAGGCGCTCGCCGCGGCCGAGGTCCTCGGCGCTCTGCGCCTGGCGCTCATCGCGCTGCTCGCGCCCGCGCCGAGCGCCCGCTGGGCGCTGCTCTGGGTCGAGGAGTTCCCGCTGTTCGAGATCGACCAGGAGACGGGCAGGCTCACCTACGGGCACAACCCGTTCAGCCTGCCGACCGCGGCCACGATGCCGCTGCTCGAGAACGACCCGCTCGCCGTCCGGGGGGCGCAGTACGACCTCGTCCTCAACGGCGTCGAGCTGGGCTCGGGCTCGCTGCGCAACCACGACGCCGGCGTGCAGCGCGCCATCCTGCATACGCTCGGCATGGACGACGCGCGCATCGACGAGTCGTTCGGCTGGTTTCTGGAGGCGCTGGAGTACGGCGCGCCGCCGCACGGCGGCATCGGGCTCGGCTTCGACCGCATCCTCATGCTGCTCGCCGGCGCCGACTCCATCCGCGACGTCATCCCGTTCCCCAAGACGTCGTCGGGCGGCGACCCCATGACCGGGGCGCCCGGGCCGGTCACGGCCGAGCAGCTCAAGGAGCTTCGCATGAGGCTCGGCTGACCCGCCGGCCCGCGCCGCCGTCCGGCCGCCTCCCTCAAGGTTTTTGCAGGGCTGCCGACAAGTTTGTTGAAACAGGTGACATTTGTTAGGATGGCGCGGCTCGACCTTGTTCGTGACCTCGTGACATTCTCGAGCCAACACGAACACATCGGGAGCTCGCACTTCGGCGCATCCGTGGATGTGCTGGGAGAGCACCCACCTGCGAGAGCAGGTTCGAGAATAATGCGAGCACGGCAAGGTGGAGCCTTTTACCTCGGAGGCCGGCATGGGCATCGTAAGGCGAAATAGAGCCTTCCTGATCACCGCCGCACTGATCCTCGTGGTCGGCGCGGCCCTCTTCGGCGGCGTCGTCGCGGTGCGCGTGTTCGCGGCTGCCGGCGCCGCTCCGGCGGCGGCTCCTCTCGCCCCGGCCTCGTACAACACGGCCAGCAGCTACGGCCTGAGCGGCTACGCGCCGCTCAAGCTCACGCCCACCGCGGAGACCCCTTCCTTCATTACCTCGCGCCTTCAGGAGCAGCGCCCCATCGTGCTCCTCGTGTACTGCGAAGGCGCCGCCGACGACATGGAGATGCTCAGCTACTTCAACGCTGTCAAGGCGCAGTACGGCGCCGACAACTCCTTCATGTCCTTCGAAGCCCGCAGGACCACCGAGCTGGGCGACACGCTGCAACAGCTGCGCGTGAGCAATCCGCCGGTGCTGGCCGTCATCTCCGGTAGCGGCGAAGTCGCCGAGCTCTACACCGGCTGGATCGGCCGCCAGGTCATGGAGCAGGTCGTGGCCGACGCCGTGCGCGGCCTCTGACCCGGCGCCGCGCTTCCACACCAGCCGTTTCTCTTCCTTTTCGGTTTGACCGTCCCGCCCGTCGTGGTACCATAATGCCGACCTTTTCGGTTGGGATTCGAGACCGGCGACGACGGGACGTGGATGCGCATCTCATCACGCTGCGAGTATGGGCTCAGGGCCATGGTGTTCCTCGCCGCCCGCGAGGGCTGCAGGCCGGTGCCGCTGCCTGAGATCGCCGCCGCCGAAGGCATACCGGGACCCTTTCTCGAGCGCATCCTGGCGCGCCTCCGCGAGAGCGGCCTGGTCAAAGCTACGCGAGGCGTCACCGGCGGCTACCAGCTCGCGCAGCCGCCGGGAGATATAGCCGTCGGCGACGTGGTCACCGCTCTCGAGGGGCCGCTCTCTCTGGTCGGCTGCGTCCCCGACGACGGCGGCTGCGAGCGCGCCGAGTCCTGCGCGTCGCGAGTCGTGTGGCGCCGTCTCGACAGCGCCATCAGCGGCGCCCTGAGCTCGATCACGTTGGAAGACCTCACACGGGAGGCTGTGCCGAGATGACGAGCGTGTACTTCGACCACGCGGCGACCACGCCGGTCGACCCCCGGGTCCTCGAGCAGATGCTGCCGTTCTTCTGCGAACGCTACGGCAACCCGTCGGAGCTCCACCGTGTGGGGCGAGAGGCCCGCACGGCCGTAGAGCAGGCGCGCGCCCAGGTGGCCGCCGGCCTCGGCGCCGACGAGAAGGAGATCGTCTTCACCGCCGGCGGCACCGAGGCCGACAACCTGGCGCTCATCGGCTATCTTCAGCGCTTCGAACCCGGCCACTTCATCATCAGCTCCATCGAGCATCCGGCGGTCATGGAAGCGGCGCGGGCGCTCAACCGCCTCGGGTGGGCCGTCGACTTCATCCCCGTCGACGGCGACGGCGTCATCGACGTGGACGCCTACGAGCAGGCCTTTCGCGACGACACGCGGCTGGCGTCGGTCATGTACGCCAACAACGTGGTCGGCGCCATCCAGCCCATCGCCGAGCTCGCGCGCATCGCCCATGACAAGGGCGCCGTGTTCCACACCGACGCCGTGCAGGCCGTGGGCTCCGTGCCCATCGACGTGGGCGCGCTCGGCGTCGACATGCTGAGCCTGTCCGGGCACAAGCTCTACGGCCCCAAGGGCAGCGGCGCGTTGTACGTGAAACGCGGTACGCGGCTCACGCCGCTGATCCACGGCGGCGGGCAGGAGCGCAGGTTGCGCTCGGGCACGGAGAACGTGCCGGGCATCGTCGGCCTCGGCGCGGCCCTGGAGCTCGCCCTGGCGGGGATGGCCGAGGCCCGGCCGCGCCTCGAGGCGCTCCGCGACCATCTCGCGCGCCGCGTCCTCGAGAGCGTGCCCGATGTCAGGTATCTGGGGCACCCCACGGAGCGGCTGCCCGGCAACGTCGCCTTCACGGTGCGCTACATCGAGGGCGAGTCGATGCTGCTGCAGCTCGACACCCACGGGTTCATGGTGTCGAGCGGTTCCGCCTGCGCCTCCGGCTCCCTGGAGCCTTCACACGTGATCCTGGCGCTGGGGCTCGGGGCGGAGGAGGCTCACGGCAGCCTGCGTCTGAGCCTCGGTCGCGAGAACACGCAAGCGGAGGCCGACGCGTTCATCGAGGTGTTCCCGCCGATCGTCGAGAAGCTGCGGCAGATGAGTCCGCTCTACGTGAAAGGTTGAGGCATGTACAGCGACCTGGTCATGGACCATTTCAGCAACCCGCGCAACGTGGGTGAGATCGAGGACGCGGACGGCGTCGGGCAGATCGGCAACCCCGTGTGCGGCGACGTGATGCGCATCAGCATCGACGTGGACGACGACCGCATCGCCGACGTCAAGTTCAAGACGTTCGGCTGCGGCGCGGCCGTCGCCACGTCGAGCATGGTCACCGAGATGGTCAAGGGCAAGACCCTCGCCGAGGCGGCCGAGATCTCGAACAAGGCTGTCGCCGAGGCTCTCGGCGGCCTGCCGCCCAACAAGATGCACTGCTCCAACCTCGCCGCCGACGCGCTGCACCTCGCCATCCAGGACTTCCTGATGAAGGCGGGTCGCGAGGCGGAGGTCCCGCAGATCCTCAGGGCACTCCCAAAAGAACACGAGCACTCGTCGCCCTGAGCGGAGGAGTGGACAGCGCCGTCGCGGCGCTGAAGCTGATGGACGAGGGACGCACGCTGGAGACGGCCACGGTGCGCCTGTGGGCCGGCGGCGACAGGCGCAGCTGCTGCTCGCCGGGCGCCCTGCAACGCGCCCGGCACACGGCCGAGTGGCTCGGCCTCCCGCACCACTTCGTCGACCGTGAGGCCGAGTTCGAGGCCGCGGTCGTCGAACCGTTCGTGGCGGCCTATCTGGGGGGGGAGACGCCGAACCCCTGCGTGAGCTGCAACCCGAGGCGCCTGGCGGCGCTCGTCGGCTTGGCCGACGAGCTGGGCCTGGCGCGTGTCGCCAGCGGCCACTACGCACGGCTCGTGTGGCGCGACGGCGAGCCCTACGTGGCGCGCGGCGCCGATCCCGCCAAGGATCAGTCCTACATGCTCTGGGCGGTCCCTGCGGAGGTGCTGGCGCGGCTCGAGTTCCCCCTCGGGGAGACGACCAAGCGCGAGACGCGCGCCGCCGCGGAGGCGGCAGGACTGCCCGTCGCGGCCGAGCCCGAGAGCCAGGAGGTCTGCTTCGCCGTCGACGGCTACCAGCGCTTCCTCGACGAGCGCGGCGTGCAGCCCCGGGCGGGCGCCATCGTCGATCGCGACGGGGCGGTGCTTGGTACGCACCGGGGACACTGGCGGTACACGATCGGCCAGCGGCGCGGCCTCGGCCTGTCGTCGACTGAGCCGCTGTTCGTGCTCGCGCGCCGGGCGGCCGAGAACGAAGTCGTCGTCGGCCGCCGGCACGAGCTCGACGTGCGCGAGGTCACGGTACGGGACCTCGTGGACCGCGGGCTGGGCGACGGGGGCGGCCTGCTCGTGCAGCTGCGCTACCGCTCGCCGGCGGCGCCCGTCGTCGCGCTCGAACGTCGCGGCGCGGAGCGCGCCCTGGTGCGGCTCGGGGAGGCGTTCGCCGGGGCGGCTCCGGGGCAGTCGGCGGTGTTCTACCGCGACGCTGTGGTGGTCGGCGGCGGCGTGCTCGCCGACCCTGCCTGAGCGCCTCCACGGCAGCCTGAGCAGCCGAGGGAGTATGATACGCTTCGTGCAGGTATAGGAGACTGACAGACTGACTCGGTCTGGAAGGAGAGGTGCATGGATACCATGTTCGTGAGCGCCGCGATGAGCACCCCGTCCCTCGTGCTGCGGTACGCCGCCGCCTTCTTTTTCGTGGTCGTGGCCATCTTCATGGCCTACGCGCTGTTCAAGGCCGCCAAGGCTCTGGAACGCGTCGACAAGGTCCTCGCGGACGTCGACAAGAACGGCATCCCGCTCATGCAGAAGGCCGGCGACACGCTCGACGGCGTCAACGCCAACCTGGGCAACGTCGACGAGATCACCAAGGATGTGGCCGGGATCACCGACAAGCTCGACAAGATGGCCACCTCTGTGGAGGGTGCGGTGACGACTCCTGCGCGCAAGGCGGCCGCCCTCAGCGCCGGCGTCAGGTCCGCGGTCTCCAGCTTCAGGAAGCGCGACAAGAGCGGCGACGCCGTATCCGGCGGGTCCGGCGCCGGGTCCTCGGCCGCGGGCGAAGTGCCTCCGGCCGGCGGCTGGAGCTACGCGGCGGCGCCCGCTGAGGCAGCGGGTGACGCCGGCGTCGCGACCCCCGCCGACGAGGCCGTGGCCGACGCGGCCGCGGACGCGAAGCCCGACTGGGCCTGACATGGGCTTCACGAGCAAGCTCGTCGTCGGCGGCATCGCCGCCGGGGCGGCGCTGGCCTACTACGTGCAGAAGCGGCGCGCGCACACCGGCGAGGGCTACCTCGACATCCTCCGGCAGATGCCGTCCGACGCCCAGCGCTGGGCCGTCGACGCGAAGCGCAGGGCCGCCCTGGCCCTCGAGGAGGGCAAGGCGGCGGCTCGCGAGCGCGACTCCGACTACACCAGGCAGCGGACGGCGGCGAGCGCGCCGCCGGCCACGGACGGCTGAGGCCGCTCATGGCCGAGAGGATCGACCTCGAGGTGCCGGCCACCCTGAACGCCCTCTCCACCGTGCGTATGGTATTGGGCGGTCTCGGCGCGCGCCTCGACTTCTGCCTCGACGATCTCGAAGACCTCTATCTGGCGACCGACGAGCTGCTGCGCACGGCCCTTGACACGGATGCCCCGGACCGTTTGAGCGTCGAGGTGCTGCTCGACGACGACGCACTTCGGTTTACTGCGGGGACCTTCAAGTCCGCCAAGCTGCGCGCCGACGTGACCATGCACGCCGAGGACTGCCTCGACCTCTGCATGCTGCTGCGCAGAACGGTCGACGACGTGGTGCTCGAGGACGAGGACGGCGCGTACCGCATCGTCCTCGTCAAGCGGCGCAAAGGGGGCCCGGCATGAGCGACCCGGACGAGCCCAGGGTCAACGACCCGCTCGACCTCGAGGCGTCGCCGGGTCAGGCGCGCGCCTCGACCGCCGAGGACGAGGACGAGGACGAGGCCTCCGCACACGGCGGTCCCGCCGCCGACGCTCAGGGCCGGGGGCGCGACGACTCCGAGAAGCTCGACCAGTACCTGCTGCGGCGCTATCACCTGTACGGCGACCGCACGGCGCGCGAGCAGCTCATCACGATGTACCTGCCGCTGGTGCGCTCCCTGGCGCGTCGCTACGCCTCGCGCGGCGAGCACTTCGACGACCTCGTACAGGTCGGCGCCATCGGGCTCATCAAGGCCATCGACCGTTTCGACCTGAGCCGCGGCGTCGAGCTGACCACCTACGCGACGCCCAACATCGTCGGCGAGATCAAGCGCTACTTCCGCGACAAGGGCTGGTCGGTGCGCGTGCCGCGCGGCTTGCAGGAGCTCAACATCCGCCTCAACAAGGTGATCGACGAGCTGGTGCCCAAGCTGCAGCGCTCGCCGACCATCAATGAGCTGGCCGAGGCGGCCAACGCGACCCCGGAACAGGTGCTCGAGGCGCTCGAGAGCAGCCAGGCCTACAACTCCGTCTCGCTGCAGGCCTCGCCCAACGGCGGGGCCGGCGAGGAGGACGCCGGTCTCATCGACTACCTCGGCGGCGAAGAAGAGGCCTACGGCGCCATGGAAGACCGCACGACGCTGGCGCCCGGTTTCGCCAAGCTCGACAAGCGCGAGCGCTACATCCTTCACCTGCGCTTCTTCGAGGGCCTCACGCAGAGCCAGATCGCCGAGCGCGTGGGCATCTCGCAGATGCACGTCTCGCGCCTCATCAGGCGCTCGCTCGAGAAGCTGCGCGAGGAGATCGGGGAGCTCGACAACCCCCAGATCATGCGGCCTTCCGGCGACGACCCCGAGTAGACGATCCAACCCCAGACCACGCGAGGCCCCACGTGAATTCTGCCGACATCCGCGACCTGTTCAGAGACTTCTTCGTCGAGAAAGGGCACCTCGCCGGCGAGCCCGCCAGCCTGGTCCCCGCCGGCGACACCAGCGTCCTCTTCACGACCGCCGGCATGCAGCAGTACAAGTCCTACTTCCTGGGCGTCGACACGCCGCCGGCCATGCGCATGACCACGTGCCAGCGCTGCTTTCGTACCTCGGACATCGAGAACGTGGGCAAGACCGCGCGTCACCTCACCTTCTTCGAGATGCTCGGCAACTTCTCGTTCGGCGACTACTTCAAGGCCGAAGCCATCGGGTGGGCGCTGGAGCTCTCCGACCGCCTCGGCATCGACCGCGGCAAGGTGTGGGTCAGCGTCTTCGGCGGCGACGACCAGGTCCCCGTGGACGACGAGGCCGTCGCGCTGTGGAAGTCCCACGGCTTCAGCGACGAGCGCATCGTCCGTCTCGGGCGCAAGGACAACTTCTGGGGGCCCGCCGGGGCCACCGGGCCGTGCGGGCCCTGCTCCGAGCTCTACTACGACTTCGGTCCCGAGATGGGCTGCGACGACCCCGACTGCGCCCCGGGCTGCGACTGCGATCGCTTCCTCGAGTACTGGAACCTGGTGTTCCCGCAGTACGAGATGGGCGAGGAGGGCGCCCTCAAGCCGCTGCCCAAGCCCAGCATCGACACCGGCATGGGCATCGAACGCATCGCCGTGATCACCCAGGGCGTCACCAACGTGTTCGACACCGACCTCTTCGCGCCGCTGATCGCCAGGGGCGCGGAGCTGGCCGGCGTCGAGCCTTCGGCCTCGCCGGCCGTCACCCGCGCCCTCCGCACGATGGCCGAGCACGCGCGCGGCGCGGCCTTCCTCGTCATGGACGGCGTCCTGCCCGGCAACGACGGGCGCGATTACGTCCTGCGGCGCATCATCCGCCGCGCCGTGCAACAGGGCGTCGCCATCGGCCTCGAACGGCCGTTCCTGGCGACGCTGGCCGAGAGCGTCGTCGAGCAGATGGGCGCTGCCTACCCGCGACTCGTGGCGGCCCGCCCCGACATCGTGCGCGTGATCGGCGAGGAGGAGGTGCGCTTCCGGCACACGCTGCAGCAGGGCATGGGCATCCTCGACGAGGCGCTGCGACGCGCCCGCGACACGGGCGCGGAGCTGCCGGCGGAGGTCGCCTTTGAGCTCCACGACACCTACGGTTTTCCCTTCGACCTCACCCGCGAGATCGCCGCGGAGTGGGAGATGAGCGTCGACGAGGAGCGCTTCGAGCACCTCATGGAAGAGCAGCGCGAGCGCGCCCGCGCCGCCCAGAGGGCGGGCGCCTTCGACTCCGGTCCCGGCGAGCTCGAGGAGCTCCAGCGCGACAACGCGGGCCTGCCCGTGTCGTTCGTCGGCTACGAGCGTCTCGAGGTCTTCACCGTGATCCGCGTGTGCGGCGAGCTCGCCGACGGCCGCGTGGCCGTCAAGCTCGCCGAATCGCCGTTCTACGCCGAGGGCGGCGGTCAGGTCGCGGACACGGGCTGGATCCACACCGACTCGGGCAAGCTCGAGGTCGACGAAGTGGTGCGCTTCGAGAACGACCAGGTGGTCGTCGCCCGCCGCATCGAGGGCGCCGTGGTGGCGGGCGAGCGCGCCAAGGCCATGGTCAACGCGGTGCGCCGGCACCAGACCGCCTGCAATCACACGGCGACGCACCTTCTCCACAACGCCCTGCGCATCGTGCTCGGCGAGAACGTGCGCCAGGGCGGGTCCATGGTGCGCCCCGAGCGCCTGCGCTTCGACTTCAGCGTGCGCCGCGCGCCGACCGCCGTCGAGCTGCGCCACGTCGAGGACCTCGTCAACCGGCGCATCGCCGAGAATCACCCCGTGCGCCCGTTTGTGACCACCAGGGAATACGCGACTGAGATCGGGGCGGTGGGATTGTTCGAGGAGAAGTACGGGGAGTTCGTGCGCGTCCTCGAGATCGACGATTTCAGCCGCGAACTGTGCGGTGGTACGCACGTATCGTCGACGTCGCAGATCGGCTTGTTCAAGATCTTGAGCAGCCAGTCTGTGGGCGCCAACACGCGCCGCATCGAGGCGATCACCTCGGCGGCCGCCATCGAGCACTACCGTGAGCTCGAGCGCGCCTGGGACGGCGTGGCCGCGGCGCTGGCCGTCAAGCCGGAGCGCCTGCCCGCCACTGTGGTCAAGCTCGAAGCTCAGGTGGACGAGCTGCAGAAGAAGCTCAAGGCGGCGGAGAGCGGCGAGCGCAGGGACCTCGCCGGCGGGCTGCTCGACCAGGCGCTCGAGGTCGGCGGCATGAGCGTCGTGGCCGCGTCGCCGCAGGTGGACGCGGCCGACGAGCTTCTGGCGCTCGCCGACGAGCTGCGTGAGCGGCGCCCCGACTCCGTGCTGCTGCTCATGGCCGCGGTGGACGGCCGGGTGGCGGCCGTGGTCGCGGCCGCCGACGCGGCCGTGGGCCGCGGCCTGCACGCGCAGGACGTGCTCCGCGCCATGATGCCCGCCGTGGAAGGCAAGGGTGGCGGCAAACCGACCCTTGCCCGCGGCGGCGGCCCCGCGGTCGACGGGATCCCCGCCGGTCTCGAGGCCGGCCTCGCCCGCGTCCGCGAGCTGCTCGGGTCCTGAGTGCGGATCCTGGCGCTCGATCACGGCGCCGTGCGCACCGGCGTGGCGATCTCCGACGAGACGGCGACGCTCGCAAGGCCGCTCACCGTCCTCGACAGGGTCGAGACGGACGCCGGCTTCGCGGCGCTGCTCGCCCTGGTCCGCAGCGAGGCGCCCGGGTGCGTCGTGGTAGGGTTGCCGGTGTCGCTCGACGGGCGGGAACACGCCCAGGCGAGGCGCGCGCGGGCCTTCGCCGCCCGCCTCGCCGCCGCTATCGCTACCCCCGTGGAGCTGTACGACGAGCGTTTCACGTCGCGCCTGGCCGACCGGCGCGGCGGCAGGGCCGCACGGGA
>Ga0208080_1001124_pt1 | contig 13286 bp, 13 predicted proteins | sample NGESurdeep092012_3_FD_184476 | JGI IMG/M metagenome (GOLD analysis project Ga0208080, IMG submission 184476) | Arctic peat soil microbial communities from Barrow, Alaska - NGEE Surface sample 210-3 deep-092012 (SPAdes) | ecosystem: Environmental > Terrestrial > Soil > Wetlands > Peat ...
AATGGAACGAACAGTTCTTCCTCCCCGAGCAGGAGCCAGAACCCTTGCCGTGAGACATTGGTTACTTCAGCTTCCGAAGTGTTGCTGCCAAGCTGTGCGTATGTCATGTTCGTGCTCCTCAATAAGCGCCTGCGCCTGCCGTAATGCCTTGCCGCTCAGGCCGATGTTCTGCGCAAGCGCGATCTGCGGCTCCATCCAGAATTTGGCTTCTCCCTCCGCATGATTGACATGCACATGCAGGCGAGGCTCTTCACGAGAGAAGAAAAAGAAGCGAAACCCGTGTGCGCGGAATGAATAATGGTAGGTGCCATGCGCTCATGATAACACCCGAAAATAATCCGGCGGAACCGCTACGCGTACGCGCCCTGCGGCAAAGTTTTTTTCGCGGTGACGAGTCACCGCACTCCAAAGCTACCGTCCCGCCACCGTCATACCCTCCACCAATATCGACCCGCACTGCTTCGAGCCTTGCACCAGCACGTCGTTGCCGACCGCGACGATGTTGCGATACATGTCTTTCAGGTTTCCGGCGATCGTGATCTCCTGCACCGGATACTGGATCTCGCCGTGCTCGACCCAGAAGCCCGCCGCGCCGCGCGAATAATCGCCGGTCACTTGATTCACTCCCTGGCCCAGCAATTCGGTGACGAGCAAACCGCGCGACATGGTTTTCAGCAGTCCGGCGAAATCCAGTTCGCCCGACTGAAGAATCAGATTGTGGCTGCCGCCCGCGTTGCCGGTGGTGCGCATACCGAGCTTGCGCGCCGAGTAGCTGCCGAGGAAATAGCCGCGCAACACGCCGTTCTCGACGATCACGCGGCGCTGGGTTCGCACGCCTTCGTCATCGAACGGGCTGGAGGCCAGGCCTTTGCGGATGTCCGGCACGTCGCTGATGTTGATGTGCGGCGCAAAGATCTGCTGATCCATCTGGTCGAGCAGGAACGAAGATTTGCGATACAGGCTGCCGCCGCTGACCGCGCCGACGAAGCTGCCCAGCAGACCGGATGCGATCGGCGCCTCGAACAGTACCGGCACTTGCATCGTGTCGATCTGGCGCGCGTTCAGGCGGCGCACGGTGCGCTCGGCGGCGATGCGCCCGACTTGCCGCGCATCCATCATTTCTGTGGCATCACGCGCCACGGCGTACCAGTAGTCGCGCTCCATCGCGTCGTCCTCTCCGGCGATCACCGCACAACTCAAGCTGTGCCGCGAAGTGGGAAAACCGCCGATGAAGCCCAGGCTGTTGGCGGTAATGAATTGCGCCTCGTGCAGGTTGACGGTTGCGCCTTCGGAATTGCTGATGCGTTTGTCCGCATCCAGCGCGGCTTGCTCGCATTGTTTGGCCAGCGCTATCGCGTCATCGACCGGCAGGTCCCACGGGTGATACAAGTCCATATCGGGGCAATCGCGCGCCAGCATGTCCTCATCCGGCAAGCCGGAGCAATCATCCTTGGCGGTATAGCGCGCGATCGACAACGCCGCATCCACCGTGTCGCGCACCGCCTGCGGCGAGAAATCCGAGGTGCTGGCATTGCCGCGTTGCTGGCCGAGATAGACCGTGACGCTCAGGCCTTTGTCGCGGTTGTATTCGATGGTCTCGACTTCGCCCTGGCGCACCGTGACGGACTGGCCGAAACCGACCGACACGTCGGCGGAGGCGGCGGATGCACCGCGCTGTTTGGCGTAATCCAGCATGGACTGCGCGATGTTGCGCAGGCTGTCGGCGGTATGGGAAAAACGGGGTGCGGAGGTTACCAGGGTATTCATAAGCAAAGCGGATGATTAGCGAAAGGCGGTATCATAGCAGCATCGCACCAACTCATTAAGGCCCGGCTCATTAAGAGCTGGCTCATCAACGCCAAACACATCGATTGTTATGAACAAGCACAAAAAAGACCACGAAGAAGACGAACCGCTGCACATCCATCTTGGTGATGACGAAGATGAGGATGAGCATGGCGACGGCGAGGGGCATGATGTAGAGCCACATGATGGCGAGGAACATGATGACGATGGAGTTGAGGTCATCCGTCCCCATGCGCGCAAGGCAGATAACATCTATACCAGGGGACGCGGCCTGCGCAACCTGCCTGTCGTGGAAGATGAGGAAGAGCTGCCACCGAGCAAGACCAAGATCAAGAAACAGATGCACGAGTTGCGCGACCTCGGCAAGGAACTGACCGAGCTGGGCAAGGACCAGCTCGCGCAGCTCGACATCCCGGAAAACCTGCGCGATGCGATACGCGAGATGAGGAACATCAACAAATTCGGCGCGATAAAACGCCAGATGCAATACATCGGCAAACTGATGCGCGATGTGGATACCGCACCGATACTCGCCAAGCTGGATGCATGGAAGGGCAAGTCGCAGCATCACATCGCCTACATGCACCAGCTGGAACGCTGGCGCGACCGGCTGATGGAAAGCGATGCGGCGCTCACCGAGTTGCTCGCCGCTCATCCGGAGGCAGATGCGCAACGCCTGCGCACGTTGATACGCAATGCGCAGAAGGAAATCGAGGCCAACAAGCCGCCAAAAAACTACCGCGAGATCTTTCAGGTGTTGCGCGAGATCATTCCCGAACCAACGTAACTAAAAAATGGCCAGTAATCCTTCCACGATAATCCTGCAAACCGGCAAGCAAGCGCAACACAGCATCATCTGGCTGCATGGTTTGGGCGCGGACGGGCAGGACTTCGTGCCCATCGCGGACGAACTGAAACTCCCTGTCGCGGTGCGCTATATATTCCCGCATGCGCCGATGCGCCCGGTCACGATCAACGGCGGATTCGTGATGCGTGCCTGGTACGACATCTCCAGCCAAAGCATGGATGCTCAACAGGACACGGCGGGGATCCGCGCTTCGCAATCACTGGTAGATATCCTGATAGCACAGGAAGTGGCTCATGGCATCGCGCCGCACAATATTTTTCTGGCCGGGTTTTCCCAGGGCGGAGCCATCGCGCTGCATACCGCCTTGCGCCAGACCGCCCCGCTGGGAGGCGTGCTGGCGCTCTCCAGCTATTTGCCGTTGGCGGAAACCGCACCGCGTGAGTTGTTGGAACAGACCAAGTCGACTCCCGTTTTCATGGCGCACGGGCGCAGCGATCCGATCGTACCCTATGCGCTGGGGGTTGCTTCAAGAGATGCGTTGCTGAAATTCGGCTATGCAGTGGAATGGCATGAATACGCGATGCAACATTCGGTATGCGGGGAAGAGCTGGGAGATATTGCGGCTTGGCTGGGGCAAAAAATCGAGGCGTGAGGACTTAAGGACTGAGGACTGAGTTAAAAACTTGGCGGCATGGTTTTGCTCAGTCCCTAGTCCCTAGTCCTTAGTCCTCAGTTCTCAGTCCTCAGTCCTTGGTCCTTAGTCCTCGCTTGCTTCCTGCACGACGAAACGGAATTTTGCCAAGTCATAATCAAGGCCTTTTTCCTGCAATCCGGTGGGCATCAGCAGATAGTTTTTCCCGTCCATCCGGATCTGCAAGCTGCGACCGGGAGTAAAGGTATCCGCTTTCATCAACAGTTGAGCCTCGCCGGCCGGGTCGTTCTGTTTTGCACACAGCCACAGCGCCGGCTGGCCATTTTCAATTGCGCCGCCAGGCACCCTGTTGTGATTCAAGACTACACCGACAACTTGATTGGACAGTATTTCCGCACCCACTCGCAACTGGTTCTTTGCGTCATCGCGCAGCAACCGCCTTACCACCGCCACACCCCAATGTTGCAGTCCCTCCGGCTGTATACCCAGCAAACTGCCTATGCCGATGCTACCGCTCCCTTTTGCGGGTATCGCCGTGCTGAATCCACTGGCACTGATCTCCTCGGTCACCCAATGCGCCGTTTCTTCGCCTTCGCCAAAACTCAACCCTGCACCATTGCGCTCGACCACTTTGTCAAAACCGTCCACCACGTTCAATATGACATCGACCATACGTCTCTTGTTACGCCTGATAGGGGGCGCAACCAAATAATTCAGCAGATACTGGACAGCATTTTTAACCACTTCTGCCCCATAGCTTCCGCCCAGATTGATCTCGCCCGGAACGATATTTTTTTTCAGCACTCTCATCAAGTCTTCCAGCTTGGCTTGCATCGCCGGCATGCCGATAAAACGCATCGCGGGATGAGTCGTTGCCCCCATGTTGATGCGCGTCGGTTCAGCCGGGCGATTCAAATCGAAACTGAGCCGGCTGTGCTGACTGATTTCCGCATGGATGTCGATGGCCGAATGATAATGAGCAACGATACGCTCGGTCAGATGTATATAAAGAGGACTCAATGCACTTAGCCCGCTGTCATACCAGACCATCAGATGTCCGACCTCATACTTTACAGTCGTGTCGCCTATCAAACCCGAATACAGGCTGACCGGCGTATCCAGATATCGCAGCTGTTCGGCATGCTTGTAGAGCAACGCCAGATTTGTCCAGGTCGTATTATCGACCTGACCATAGTGTGAACAAATAAATTTCAGTTGCCACATCGTGGCATGCACCGCGCGGGCTGTCAGCAACGGCACTTGTGCCTTGATGGCTCCGCTGCCTTTTTCACCATTGCAAAAATCAGTAAACACCTTGAAATATGCTTTAGCAACATGGCGTGACCAATTGCCCACCACCAACCACAGGCGATTTTCCTGGAATTTATTTATTTCGAACGGCGTAAAATACTCACGCACCAATTTTCGCATGTAAGGCTGGGCAGTCTCATCGAGCAGGCGTAATACGGCAAACTGATGATCCAGCTTGAAATCACCATATACTGACAGCGACTCGACCAACTCGGTCAGCTCCGCGAGTGACTTAATCGCGTCATTTTTCGGCAAGTCATCCAGCAGGGCCTGCACAGACTTGATGTCCTCCATGGGATTATCAGATCTTTTGCCGAATAATGTTGAAAGCATCCCCCACCCCTAATAAATAGCTAATTACTTGCATACATTCTAATGTAACCACAAAATCCATGTGGTGAACAGTACTCAAAGGACTAACTTGATACCATGGTTAAATGATAAAACCCCATTCCCGCCAGTCGAACACGCACTGCGCACGCCCAATGGTTTGCTTGCGGCTGGCGGAAACCTGTCCGTACCCCGTCTGCTGGATGCCTACCGCCACGGTATTTTCCCGTGGTTCAATCCCGGCGAGCCGATACTATGGTGGAGTCCCGATCCGCGCATGGTGCTGATCCCGAGTGAGTTCAAGATCTCGCGATCGCTGGCAAAGGTGTTGCGCAACACTCCCTATGAAGTGCGCACTGATACCGCCTTTGAGCAGGTAATGCGCAGTTGTGCCGCTCCGCGAACCAACCACCAGGGCGGGCATCACGGCACCTGGATTCACGAAGACGTGATTGCGGCGTATTGCGCATTGCATCAGCTGGGCTACGCGCATTCGGTGGAAGTGTGGATGCCAAAAAAATCATTCCAGCTTCAAATCGAAGGCGAGACAAGGCGGCAACGAGCAAACGACATGGACAGTGCTATAAGCACGGCCATGAGTGCGCGATGTCCAGCGACTAAGCTGTCGTCTTGTGACAGCCCAGTCGAATGGCCAGTAGTTACACCGGGAAGCCAACGCAGTATCGCCGAAGAGTTGGCACTGGAATTGGTCGGTGGCTTGTATGGTGTCTGTATCGGCCAGATGTTCTACGGCGAATCCATGTTCAGCAACGCCAGCAACGCCTCGAAGATCGCACTGGCACATCTCGCCAGGCAGCTTGAACGCTGGCAAATCAGTCCTTCGTCCCTCGATACGCCCTGCGTACCCTGTGCTGAGCCTGTCGAAGCATCAGGAGTGCCGAGGACAGGCATGATCGATTGCCAGATGAATACCCATCATCTGGCATCACTCGGTGCGCGTGAAATCCCGCGCAGCGAATTTATCGCAAGACTGCAAGAATTGGTACACTGTGCGCCGATAACCAACTGGCAATTCGACACGGATCTTTTCCCATAAGCATATAAAAAACGATTAACCACGGAATAAACGGAACACACGGAATAAAAATATGAACCCAATGCTTCTTCGCCCCTCCCCTTTGGACAAATGCATTAACGTCTTTTTCCGTGTGTTCAGTGTGTTTCGTGGTAATTGATTGCGATTTTTAACATGAGCCAACTCAACGACCTCCCGATTTCCGCGCTGCACTTTTATCTGACCGCGCCCTATCCGTGCAGCTACCTGCCCGACCTGCAAGCGCGTTCACAAGTTGCCACGCCGGCCTTGCTGATCAACACGCAGATGTATTCTGAATTGGTGCAACACGGCTTCAGGCGCAGCGGGACTTACACCTATCGCCCGCACTGCGATAGCTGTCGCGGCTGTGTGCCGCTGCGCATCGTGGCAAAGCAATTCACTTCCAATCGCTCACAACGTCGCGCCTGGAAGCAACACGCCAATCTCGAGGCTACGCTGCATCCGTTGCAAGACAACGCCGAATATTACAGCCTCTATCAACGCTATCAGCGCGCGCGCCACAAAGACGGCGGCATGGACAATGACGACCACGAGTCCTATCAAAATTTCCTGCTGCAAAGCCATGTCGATTCGTTGCTGGTGGAATTTCGTGAACAGGGTTTGCTGCGCATGGTCAGCGTGATCGACTTGCTCAGCGACGGCCTGTCCTCGGTGTATACCTTCTACGAGCCTGATCTGCCGCATGCCCGGCTGGGTGTCTACAACGTGCTGTGGCAGATCGAATTGTGCCGCAAGCTCGATCTGGATTACGTCTATCTGGGCTACTGGATCGAGCACAGCCGCAAGATGGCTTACAAAACGCAATACCAGCCCGCGCAGGGATTGATGGACGGTACCTGGCGCACACTCGGCATAACATCAGCATGAAGATACGTTTAGGAATTTTCATATTGTCGCTGGTTTTATTGCCGCTGGGCGGATTGCTCCTGAGCGGCAGGGAATGGGACGAGCTCCCAGCCGGCATGCCAGCCGAAGACGAGAATATTGCCGCGATATTGTTCACTACAATGATGTTGCTTGCCTATGTCTTGCTGACCATTCATATGGTCAAAAGGCTCACAGGCAACAACCCGATCGCCATTCAACGCAATTACTTCCTGTGGATTGCCGTAGCGAGTGCCATCCTCGGTTGGCTGATGGCTTACCTGAATTTGTTCACCTCAAGTTGGCCGACAATTCAAGGCAAGTCGGTCTTGCAGCTATTGCTCTACACCCCTTTGTTCGCCTTGCTGGCTCCGGCAGTGCTCAGCACCCGCGCCTTGCTCGGCACGTCTACAGGGCTGCTCAAACGCATGGCGCGCGGCAGACCCTTGCCGATATTCCGCGGCGAAACCCTCACCTTCGTCCTCGTTCTGATCGCCTCGTTGGGTCTGGTGGGTGGTGCGGCATGGCCCGCGCAGCTATTTTGGCTGCTGTGGATCTCACCGCTGTTGTTGTTGGTCGCACTGCAAATGCTGTGGCACGAAAGCACGATTTTCTCCGGACTCAAATCAGGTGATTGGGGGCGAGTGATATGCGCTGCAGTGGCCGGAATCATCGTAGGCAACCTGGCCGCTATCAGCGCTCAAGCCGGAGGCGGCAACCTGATCGGCAACCTGCCCAATCCGCTGCTCGCACAACTCGGCTATGCCCTATTCGGATTGTTGTGCCTGCAACTCGGTGATGTCATCGCAGAAAATTGGCGCGGCAAAAAACGCAATGAACTGTTCCATAAAAATAAGAAATTTCCGATCCCGGTGATCGTCAAGAAAAACTAAATATGTACCGATTGTTCCGTCCCGCGCTGTTCCGGCTTGACCCTGAAATAGCTCACCATCTCACACTCGCCGGCCTTAATGCCGCATATTCATTGGGTTTGAGTCGCATCGTCTCGCCGCGTCCGCCGGATGATCCGCGCACCGTGATGGGGCTGAATTTCCCCAACCCGGTCGGACTCGCCGCCGGACTCGACAAGAATGGTGACTGCATAAACGGCCTGGCGGCACTCGGGTTCGGCTTCATCGAGATCGGCACCGTCACGCCGCTGCCCCAGCCCGGCAACCCCAAGCCTCGCCTGTTTCGCCTGCCGCAAGCCAACGCCATCATCAACCGCATGGGCTTCAATAACCACGGTGTTAACAAGCTGGTCGAAAACGTGCGGCACGCCAAATATCAGGGAATCCTGGGCATCAACATCGGCAAGAATGCCGCAACGCCGATCGAAAAGGCGGCGGACGATTACCTGATCTGCCTGCGCAAGGTGTATGCGTTCGCCAGCTATATCACCGTCAATATCTCCTCGCCCAATACCAGGAACCTGCGCCAGCTACAGGACGAAGATGCACTGAATGATCTGCTGATACAACTCAAGGCTGAACAGCAAAAACTCGCCGACACACATGGCAAATACGTGCCCATCGCGCTGAAGATTGCTCCGGACCTGGAAACCGAACAGATCGTCCAGATCGCGCGCCTGCTGGTGCAACATCGCATCGATGGCGTGATCGCTACCAACACCACGCTCTCTCGCGAGGGAGTGGCAAACCTGCCGCATGGCACGGAAACCGGAGGCCTGAGCGGCTCACCGGTGCGCGACAAATCCACCGCCGTGATCCGCCAGCTTGCCGCTGAACTGAAAGGTGCCTTGCCCATCATCGGCGTTGGCGGCATCCTGAGCGGCGCGGATGCGGCAGAAAAGATCACGGCCGGCGCATCTTTGGTGCAGATATACAGCGGGTTGGTCTATCGTGGTCCGGCACTGATCAGCGAAGCCTGTGCAGCGATCCGGGCGCTGTAAAACCGGCGGTAGCGAAAACTCCAGCAACCCATCACCGATATCGCATATCGGCATGCCGGATTTCTTTACTCGCAACTCCGGCATTTGACATTTGTTCTAACTGGAATTATTATTGTTCTAGTTAGAACAAATATGCCGAATTATGTCACCCTCGATTTTTTTGCCGCTCATGCGCGAGCTATCCAGCACTTATCAGGCTTTCGAAGTTTATTCGTCGGCACATGTGCGCTCGCTGGCCCTGACGCCGGCGCAGTTCGATATTGTCGCCACCCTCGGCAATACGGCAGGCATGTCGCCCAAGGAGCTGGGCGAAAAGACGCTGATCACCAAGGGCACACTGACCGGGGTGGTCGATCGTCTGGCGGACAAGAAACTGGTGCGTCGCGCCGCTTCGCCCAGTGACGGGCGTTGCCAGATCATCCAGCTGACATCACAGGGCGAAAAGTTGTTCGCGCGCATATTTCCGGCACACATGACGCATATGGAACGCGCCTTTGCCAAATTCTCACCCAAGGAGCTGGCCGGCATGACTGCGAATCTGCGACGCTTAAAGGAAGCATTTACCGAGGCGCATCGTTCGCGTAATTAACCATGACTACCTCCGTCGCAGCCGTTAAATAAAGAGTTTGTTCGACCTCTTGCCCAAAAGGCGAGAGGAATTTTTGTGTCATTTTTATTAAAGGAGTTTCAATATGCCCAGTAATACGTCAGACAAGCAGCCCGTTATAGCCCAAAAAGCCCCATTTGCCGTTGAAGTTGAAGCAGGCAAGAGTTACTGGTGGTGTTCCTGCGGCAAAAGCGCCACCCAGCCATTCTGTGATGGCAGCCACAAGGGCAGCGCTTTCTCTCCTGTGGAACACAAGGCGAATGAAGCCGGAACCGTTTATTTCTGCGGTTGCAAGCACAGCACCAAGGGCGCCTTGTGCGACGGCACCCACAAAAAGCTTTAACTGCCAGCATCACCAGGAGCAGCCGGTTTTTAAAGAAGGCCACAGCAAGTTGGCCTTCTTTTTCGTTCCAAACAACTTGCCTGTAACTCCTCTGCCCGGGTGAGACAAATCAGACCCTATGCGATTTGTTGAAAATGTCGCATATCAAACCTTTTCGGGTACCCGGTTGCATAATTGCTTTCGACGTGGCGCAGGCGTAGAGTGCCGCCCCATTCTTCCTTAGTGCAGGATGCAGAATGAGCAGTACCCAAACGAAACAAAAATTACCCCCCCTCGTGCTGGGAGCAATCGGCGTGGTGTATGGCGATATCGGCACCAGCCCGCTGTATGCAATACAAGCGACATTTGCCGGCACCCATCCGTTGCCTGTCATTGAAGCCAATATTCTCGGCGTGTTATCCGTGATGTTCTGGACCATCATGCTGCTGGTATCGTTCAAATATGTGGCGATCATCCTGCGCGCGGATAATAACGGTGAAGGCGGATCGCTGGCATTGCTGGCTTTGGTGAGTGAACTGACCACGCAACACCCAAAAATAAAATGGTTCGTCACCGCGCTCGGCGTGTTTGCCGCCGCGCTGTTTTTTGGCGACGGCATGATCACGCCGGCCATCTCGGTGCTGTCGGCAGTCGAGGGTTTAGACCTGGTTTCTCATCAGTTCAAGAGCTACATACTGCCCATCACCATCATCGTCCTGACCGGATTGTTTTTCATCCAGAAACGCGGCACCGGTCTGGTAGGCTTGGCATTCGGCCCGATCATGGTGTTCTGGTTTCTTTGTCTGGCGGTGTTCGGCATCATCTCCATCGTACAGAGCCCCGAGATTTTATCGGCACTGAATCCCATCTATGCCTTCCGGTTTTTAAGAGCAGACCCCTGGTTATCCTTCCTGGCACTTGGCTCTATCGTTCTCGTGATAACCGGCGGGGAAGCGCTGTATGCAGACATGGGACATTTTGGCAAATATCCGATTCGCTTCGCGTGGTTCTCTTTCGTGCTGCCCGCACTGGTGTTGAACTACTTCGGCCAGGGCGCGTTGCTACTGCACAATCCGCAAGCCATCGCCAATCCGTTCTATCTGCTTGCACCTGCCTGGGCACTGGTGCCGATGGTGCTGCTGGCGACCGTCGCAACGGTCATCGCCTCGCAAGCCGTCATATCCGGCGCATTTTCGATAGCGAACCAATCCGTGCAAATGGGCTTTCTGCCGCGCATGGAAATTCGCCAGACCTCCGACAAGGCACAAGGACAGATTTATGTACCCTTGACCAACTGGACGCTGTATCTGGCGGTAGTCTTTCTGGTTTTTGCCTTCCAAAGCTCCAGCAACCTGGCAGCCGCCTATGGCATCGCCGTCACCGGCACCATGACCATCACCACGATACTGATCGCATTCGTCATCGTGTTGTTCTGGCGCTGGCCATTGGCTATCGCCATACCTGTTATTTCAGTGCTGCTGGTCGTCGATTTGACTTATTTTGCCGCCAACGCCCTGAAAATTCCTCAAGGAGGCTGGTTCCCTATCGGAATAGCAATCTTATCCTTCACCGTGCTGACAACATGGAAACGGGGAAGGGAGTTGCTCTTTGCCGAAATCGCGCGACAATCAGTCCCCATGCAAACAATTCTTGGCGGCATCGATGATATGCCGAGAGTAAGTGGTACAGCGGTATTCCTGACCCCTGCGAGCGACGGCGCTCCGTCGGCCATGTTGCACAACCTTAAACACAATCACGTCCTTCATGAACGCAACATCCTGCTGACGGTGGTGGTCGAGGACAAGCCTTATGTCACAAAAGGCAATCGTCTCCTGATCAAAGAGATGGGCAAAAACTTTTTCAGGTTGACGGTTTTTTACGGTTTTATGGAAACACCTGATATTCCTGCTGTTCTGGAGTTGTGCGCCACACGCGGACTACCCTTCGACATGATGACCACTTCTTTCTTCATTTCCCGTGCCCTGCTCGTTACCAGCCCCAATCCCGGCATGATGAAGTGGCGCGAGGATCTGTTCATCGCGTTATCCAAAAATGCGATGAACGCGGCAGACTTCTTTAAAATCCCGACCAACCGCGTCATTGAAATGGGCACCAGGATCGAAATCTGAGGATTCTGACTTTCCGGCATATTCATATAACGCTAACGCGGTTGAAGCGGCATATGAATCGGGGGATAATCCGCGCCTGCTTGTTAAGGTGTCGCCAATGACTGAGTATCTGCTGATCCTGGTTAGCGCGGTGTTTGTAAACAACATCGTGATGGTCAAAATTCTCGGGCTATGCCCGTTCATGGGGGTTTCCAAAAAACTGGAAGCCGCCATCGGCATGGGCGCGGCCACCACTTTCGTGCTGACCCTGGCCTCGGGTTCGAGCTACCTGATCAACCATTATCTGCTCGGCCCCGAGTTGTCTTATCTCACCACGCTGTCGTTCATAGTGGTGATCGCCGGCATCGTGCAGTTCACCGAAATGGTGGTGCAGAAAACCAGTCCGATGTTGTATCAGGTGCTCGGCATCTATCTGCCGCTGATCACCACCAACTGCGCAGTGCTGGGCATTCCGCTGCTCAATGTGCAGGCGAAACACAATTTCATGGAATCCATTTTCTTCGGCATGGGCGGCGCGCTGGGCTTCACGATGGTGATGGTGCTGTTTGCCGGGATGCGTGAACGCATGGAAGGTGCGGATGTCCCCGCGATCTTCAAGGGCTCGGCGATCGCGATGGTCACCGCGGGACTGATGAGCCTGTCCTTCATGGGATTTTCCGGATTGATCAAGTAATGGGACTCACCCAATGTTAAGTGCGCTGCTGGTGATGGCAGCCATCGCTATCGTGCTCGGCGCGGTGCTGGGGTTTGCCGCGATCAAATTCCGTGTCGAAGGCAATCCGCTGGTGGACAAGATCGATGCGATCCTGCCGCAGACACAATGCGGGCAATGCGGCTTTCCCGGTTGCAAACCCTACGCCACTGCCATTGCTGATGGGGAAGCAGACATAAACAAATGCCCGCCGGGTGGCGAAGAAGGCATCCACAAGCTGGCTGACCTGCTCGGCATGGAATTCAAGCCGCTCGGCGGCGACGTCGTCCCCAAACCCAAGTCGGTCGCCATCATCGACGAAAGCACCTGCATCGGCTGCACGCTGTGCATCCAGGCCTGCCCGGTGGATGCCATCGTCGGCGCGGCCAAGCAGATGCACACCATCATCGCCACCGAATGCACCGGCTGCGAGTTGTGCATCGCGCCCTGCCCGGTAGACTGCATCAGCATGCAGGTCATCGAAGAAAAGATCACCAACTGGAAATGGAAATATCCCGTGTACGCCCTGACAGCAATACCATGACAGCAACGATATGAGAACGGCGACACGCCGAAGGGCTTTTGATGAAACCACTGATATGACTATTAGCCATCTGACTGGTGAAACAACTAGCCAATCCACTAAGCCACCAAAGTACGATGGCAAAGTGGCTGGTTATAACCCAGCAAAAGACGCTGGGCAAGTCATTGATGAAACAACTAGCCATCTCACTAAGGCAGCAAGCTGCCAAGTGATTGGTTATGGTTATAGCCAT
>Ga0208080_1001127_pt1 | contig 13263 bp, 12 predicted proteins | sample NGESurdeep092012_3_FD_184476 | JGI IMG/M metagenome (GOLD analysis project Ga0208080, IMG submission 184476) | Arctic peat soil microbial communities from Barrow, Alaska - NGEE Surface sample 210-3 deep-092012 (SPAdes) | ecosystem: Environmental > Terrestrial > Soil > Wetlands > Peat ...
GGCGCTCAAAAGGGCCCCCATCAAAAAGTTGAATTGAAAGCCCGAACGCTTTGATCTGGCGATTCGGTCGCGGATACGATGCTCCCTTACCGGGATACAGTCGACGCTCCGAAGCCTCTCAATGGTTTGTATAACGCGCAGCAATGCTGAATGTTTCAAACTTAACAATAAAATGGGGCCAATCTCGATTTCAAAAAGGGTCCGATGCCGGGAACTGTCTCAAGTCGCCGGCTGGCAGCATTCGATCGATGCCAGGCGTGGCTGTGGCGATCAAGCTGGCCGATCTTTTCGTGCGTCTCTCGCAGCTGAGCGACTGGCAGCAGTAGAGCATCCCGTGCCATTCGATCGATTGAGGCTTGTTCGTCGTCTTCAATCAGCGCAACTAGGGTACCGACCCCGGCTTTTCCCTGGCGCATGATGATGCCGAACTCAGCAAGATGCCCCCTCAGCGCATTGATTAGCATCGTGCGCTGTCGAATCAGGAGCTCGCGGGCACGATGCAGCATGAGTACGGACTGCTGTTCTTCGCTCTTGATCGGGACGAATCGCATCGTCGGCCGGCTAATGGTCTCACAGATTGCTTCAACGTCGGCCATATCGTTCTTCTGGCGCTTGACGTAGGGCTTCACATAATCAGGGCGGCATCAGCCGCACCTCGTGACCAAGAGCTCGTATCTGGCGTGCCCAGTAATGAGCTGTAGCGCAGACCTCCAAGGCCGATCATGCGGCTAGGTAGCTTGTCAAAGAAGTCCAACACCTCCGAACGCCTCAGCTTGCGCCGGACGACTACCGTGCCGTGAACATCAACCCCGTGGACCTGGAACACGTGCTTCGCAATGTCAAAGCCGGCTGTGATATTTTTTCCCATGGGTGGCCTCCTCGCTGTGGTCCTCACCAACGGCCACGATATGGCACATCGATGCCGAGGCGGAGGCCGTCCACCTCATCAGGTCAGGTCAGCGCAGCCGTCGGCGCGCTGGTCATTCTGTTCATCTGGCACCGACTTGTGGCTTGGGGCATCATCCCGGATCATGGCGTCTGACCGCGACTCGAAACGATCCATTCATGTCTTCATTAGGAAGTGGGTTGCCCCATCCGGGCCTTGATCGTTCCGAAGGGATGCTCAACCGTCTCGCGCCGCTGGCGCATCTTTTCCGGATGTTCGTCGAGCCGGCGCTGCCCCCGTCTGACCGCGGCGATGCCTAGGCTTGCTCTGCAATAAGCGCGTCAATGAAAGCCCGGAACTCCAGGTTTAGCCGGTTCTTGATTTCGCTCCATCAGGCCCGCGCGCCCGGTGCCACCATGATCAGCGTGTCTGGAACAGCATCCCTGACAGAATACGCGAGAGGATCATTCAACTGGCTCTGGATGAGCCGGAGCTATCCCCACGGGAGCTGGCCACGCGCTTCACCGATACGGCAAACTATTTTGTGTCAGAGCTTCGGTCTATCGGCTGCTAAAGGCGCATGACTTTTCTTTGGGCGGTAGATGGTCCTTGACTTCGCGTATCAGCCACAACAAAAAGAATCATTCCAAGCGCAGCAATGGCCACCCAGGTCAGACATAGAACCATTAGAAAATTGAAAAATACGTCCGTAGCGCTCCAGATTTGCCATATCCAATAGAGCTGGCTGAAGAACGGGAAAATCAGAGACGCCACGGCTGCCCAAAAGCTGCTGAAATACGCGTAATAGATGGTGACAAGGTGAATCCCTAGCCCCATAGGGCATAGAACGAACATGCAAATCATACCGAGAGTGCCAAGAAAATCTCGCATGGCCACTTACCTTCTAAGCAATTGTATCGAGCGTACCTCAATTTAGGCCGTCTGCATCGATTTTGTGATGATCGTCTTGGGGCTGCTCATGTGCAATAGCAACCGAGATGGTGTGGTTGCTCAAAACTCCGAAAGGTCGAGAAAGTCTGGAGATTTTATCGTGAGACGGAGCACCACCGATCGTGCTGGCGTCTTGGGGGAGGACCCATCGGAAGCGCGCCCGCTCGAACAAAATCCTGACACGCCCTTTCGACAATGCCGCATTCCCGCCATTGGGGGCACGTCGGCCGAGGGCGACAGGCAACTGATTAAGAAAGAAGACAATCGTAAAAAGGCGGCGGAACGACAAGCCTTCGCGCCGCGATCAAATTGTATGGTACGCTAACAGTATGATTGAAGGAGCAAGTGACTAGGAAATTCCTTTAGCCTTCGCCGAGAGATTCCGCGCAATTTCGAGATCGAGCTCCCCCGCGCCGTCGGTGATCATCGTCGGGCGAAAGCAATTGCGGTACCGCTCGGGCACCGCGAACATTGGGCTGTACAGGGGGCCAAGCGGTTGGCTGGTCGTGATATAGGTGAGCTTGTCGTCGTCGGTACCCGCAACGGTGCGTCGTTTGTTGATGAGGCTCGGAAAACTGTTCGCCACGACGAATGCCATCTGACGCGCCGAGAGTGTGCGCCAGTAACGTCGCCAGAACCCCAGGCCGCGGCGCGCGAATTGACTGAAGCTCCCATCGAGCTTGACGAGGCTCCGCACGAAAGGAAGCACCCGCTCGATCTCGTCTAGTGGCTTCGTCAAGAGGGTGAATCCATCCATGTCGCGCAGCTTGGTCATGGGAAGGAAATGACCCGATTTGACGCGGTCGTGGAAGAGCGGCGTACCGAGCAGTGGGATAGTCAGACTCGTGAATATCGGCAATGGGATGGCGTCGCATCGAATCGCGAAATCGAGCTCGTCCTGCATTTGCCGCAGGCGCTGCGTCGTTGGATCGAAGATCAGTCCATATTGAATCAAGATTCCTGCTTCGAGGCAGGCTTTGATCACTTCGATCTGCGGCAGCAGGGTGTTCTGCCGCTTATTGTAGGCCTTGATCTGATCAACATCGAAGCTCTCGACGCCGGAGAACAGACCCAGGCAGCCGGCCTGCCGTGCTCGGGTCACGTTCTGAGGATCCGAGAAGAAGTCGCCGGTGACAAGCGCGATCCAGCCTGGCAGAACACCCTCCTTCACCAGGTCCTTCAGAAGATCAAGCTTTTGCAAGAAGGCCGAGCGGTTGTTACCGTAGAAATTGTTGTCAATGAAGAGGACTATCCTTTTTTTGGGGTAGCTTCTGATTTGATCCTCGACGTAGCCCAGGTCGTAGGTCTTATAATCCCGCCGTTCCGCTGTCAGCGCGCAGAAGGTACAACGAAAATTGCAATAGCGACTGGTCTCGATGTAGTTCACCGGGCTGTTCCAGGTCAGCAGATCGAAGCGCGGGTGCATGTAGTCCGCCACGGCGTCGGCGCCGAACACCTCGAGCGCGACTGCGGCGAGTTCTTCGATATCGCCATGACAGGCATAGTCGAAGATGGCCGCACTCGAAACGGGCATGTTACGGACAGCTGGCCCACCGGCGACGATCACGCAGCCGGGAGACTTGGTTCGGGCGTAGGCTGCGAGCTGTCGCATACGATCAAACGCCGACGTGACGCCCGTAAGCACCAGCATATCGGGCCAGGCAAAGGTCTGCTCATCTCTGAGCGGCCCGCTGTGAAACTCGCTGTAGAGACGCACCTCAATGTTCTGGTGGTGGAACGCGCCTGCAAGGAAAGCGTGGCCCAGCCCCTGCGGGATGAAATTGGGTCGACCGTCGGGGTTGCGGGTGTCGTCGAAATGGGCAACGACTACCAGGACACGGGGCTTGTGATTACGCACGATCACCGGTCGCTCCAAAGTCGTTGGCGCCAAGTGCGACTGCCGCAAGCTCCGCAGTTTTACGCCACTCCGGATCGCGATCCAGCAGCATCGCGTCCAGGCTCTGCGCGCCGCGCTGCTCGGCTTCGCCCAACGAATGTCCGCCGGCGCGAAGTCGCGCCAGCGACGCAAGGGCGTCAGCAGGCATGTTCAATTGGAGCGCATCCGCCAGCGCCTGGCGCCAGAGCTTCGCCGCCCGTGCGGTTCTTCCCAAACTCGCTTCCAGATCACCTTGGAAAAGGACAGCGCGCGGGCGCCCGATCGGATAAATGCGCGCAAAGCGACCAAGGTTTGCTGCACTCGCCTTCGCAAGCCTGCAACGAATATCCCGCACGCCCGCAGGTTCGGCGTGTTCGGGCTGCCTCATCGCGGTCCTGAAAGCGGCGCAGAGGGCCGGAAGCGTGCGCGACTTTACAGTAGGGTTGACCGCCTTGATCCAAAGTGCTGCCTGCTCGAGCCAATGCTGCCAAGCTGAGAGGTCTCCGCGATCAAGCGCAGCGTCGGCCAAAAAGGCCGCGCCCTCGAGCCTATGAATCGGCTCGAGTACCGCGGATTGCTCGCGCACGAGGGAGGAGAGTTCATCTAAGTATGCGGGCGCGCGCGCGTCCGCCCCGAGGACGCGATGGCCGCGGACCGCGCCCGTCAGACCGCTGCCGAGAATCTGCAGATCACCGCTCACGCGTGCAGCCTGACAGATCTTTTCGACGAGCTCGCGCCAGACGTGCTCGCCGCCATAGCTCGGGTTGAGAAGCCATGGGCTGATGATGGTCTCCAGGCACACGGCGAGCTCGCTCCAACGCCTGGTGTCGCCAAGACGCAAGGCTTGTTCGAGCGAAGATTCAAAAAGAATTTTGGCTGATTGCCAGTCTCCGACACTGGTCTTGTAGAGCCCGGAAAGCAGATTGACTTTGACGACTACAGCTGGGATGCCCAACTGGACGGACAACCGACTCGCGAGCTTAAGATAATACTCGGCCGGCTTCCGCAGCGGGATTACACCACAGATCGTGCCAAGGCCCGCGTAGCTCACCACCAATTGCGGGGAGAGCTTGGCAACCGCTTCCGCCAAGTTCGTCGCATGCAATGTCGAGTAAAGGAGCCGCGCCTTGTCGCCCTGGAAATAATAGATATTGCACAAATTCTCATATGCGCGCGCTGCCTTCAGCCTGACGTCGTGGGCCACAACGTAACCCGGTCCCGCCCCCTCCACACCTGCGCGGTAGCCCCCGAACCGCATGGAACGGATGAGATGCTGGGCGAGCTGTCGGACCAGACTGAGCGCGAGGCCAAGCATGGTTCGCGGCATCGGCAGCTCGAGAATGCGCAGGCCGCTCTCGAAGCTCGTCCGCGCAGCTTGCATCCGTCCCAGGTTCAACTCAGCTTCCCCCTGCACGAAATGGGCGGCCGCCAGGCGATCGGGCGGCTTCGAAATGCCTTCCTCCTCGGCCATTTTTAAGAATGCCTCGCTCTGCGCGATCGCGGAGGCATTTTCGAACTGCCGCAGCCTCAGCTCGGCAACGCGATCTAGGTACTCGAAGACTTTGTGCCGGTCTCCGGCCCGCTGCCATTGATTGAGGATGAGCGGTAGTGTCTCCGCTTCAGACACGGGTCCACTGCGCTCGATCGCCCTCGCAATCGCGGCGTGCGCCTCCTGCTTCTGCTCCGATAGCATGCTGGCATAGACCACATCTCGGATAATCCTGTGGCTGAAGGTGAATCGGCCGCCCTCGATGGTCACGGCTCTGAACAGATTGGCGCCAGTGAGGCTGGCGACGCATTCTGCTGCGTTGATTCTCGCGTTGTTGATGAGCTCGATTGCCTCAATATCAGTTACCGTGAAGGTCAGTCCCATGGCGCTCGCGACTTTGAGAACGAACTGCTCGTCGGGTAGGAGAGTATCGGTCCGGTTCAACACTGCAGCGCGGGCAGATTGGGGCAGCGTCACCAAGCCGTCTTCGTCGAGAGTCTCGACACCTGGGACAATACGCAACCAGGTGTCCGGTCGGCGTTGCTTGATCACCCGGCAGATCTCGCCGACAAAGAATGGGTTTCCGCCGGTGCGCTGCCAGATCGCTTGCTGCAACCAAATAGGGATGTCGGCGTGATCGAGGGACGAGCTGACCAGCTCCGCTGTTTCGGCCTCGTCGAGCGTTTTGAGCTTAAGATAGTCGACGTCGATGGCGCGGTGCAGGATGTGTCCCCGAACCAACTCGGTCCGCGAGGTTAGCACCACCGTAATGGGCATTCCGGTCCGCAGCAGATCTGCGAGCAGGGCTGCCGAAGCGGCGTCGAGCCAATGGACGTCCTCGATAACGAGGACGCTCGGGCCTGAGGAAAGGTCATCGAGCACCAAGTCTTTGAGCAGCCGACGCAAATTTTCCGATCGAACGCCGCTCGACATCTCATTGGTGGTTGATGTTCCTTCGAGCCCGATGTCGAGTACGTCTCGCAACAGCGGAATAAACCGGATTAGTTCGGGCCGCCGCGCGAGCCGCGCCTCGATACGCTCGTAGGCCTCGCGCCCCTGGAAAAGCTCAACGCCGAGCAACCGCCGTATGATGCGGCGAAAAGCAAAATACGGTGTATTGTGCTCGACGTCGTCGGCGAATCCATCAAGCACGGTGACGCCCGTCTCCCGGCAGCGCTTGATGAAGGCATCGGCGAGCGCGGATTTGCCAATGCCCGGCTCCCCGACAATGATGGTAAGCCGCGCTTTTGCGGGGCCGCGTTGGTCAAGCAAGGCATTGAGCCGCGACAGCTCCTCGGTTCGGCCGACTAGGCTATCGCGGGGTGCCAACACGCCATCGCGCTTCGCTCGCAGCGCGATGAATGTCGGTATCGGCGCGCGAATTCCGGGGACCTGCATCGACCAGGGACCTTGAAAGTTGACGAAGCTTGAAGACTCCTGAGCGGTAACGTCATCGGTCAGTGTGCGGCCGGCGGCCAGCGTGGAGAGTCGGGCAGCGCGGTTTACCGACTCTCCGAGGACGGTATACTCGGCGCGTCGCTCGGTTCCGATGGCTCCGCAGAACGCGTCACCCGTGGCGGTGCCGATTGATAGATGCAGCCCCAGTCGACTGACATCGGCCTGCAGTTCGAGCGCGGCGAGACTCGCTCGGCGCGGGTCGTCCTTATGGGCACTGCCTGGCAACCCGAACACCGCGAGGGCCTGCAGCCCCCCCTCACACACCGTGATCCGCAAGAGATCGCCGTGAAACCTGGTGATTTTAGCCTGGAGGATATCGACGGCCTGCTCGAGCTTCGGGAGATTATCGAGCAGATCGGGGCCGGTGATCCTGATGAACGACGTTGTGACGGTGCGCAGCTCCGCAAGCCAGCGCGATAGCGACGATGCGAGCCGCGAGCGCACGACGAGAGGTAGGTAGCTCGCCAGATCAGAACCATCGGACCAACCTAGCGTCCCGGACCGGGCGCGACCCGGCTGCGACGGCACCCCGATGTCGAGCAGGTGCACGGGCCCGGTCGCCATCGGGCGGCCCTTCGCGTGCTCAGCGACATACGCCCAAGCGTCCGATGACACGAGCGTCTCGCCGCTCTCGGCCAGTGTGGCGCAGCGCGAGACCTCCTGTATTACAGGCCCGGTCAGGATCACCCGCCGATTGGCCGAGTGCGACAGAAGATGGACGAGGTAGGTGGTCCCGGCCGCGATACCCGAGCGCAAGGTGAGCATCTCGTCTTCGACGGTCGTTTGGCTGATTTCGCGCTGCAGGCACATGGCACAGTGGCAACTGCTCCAGACCGCTGAAGCCAGCGCCGCGGAGTCCGGCTCCGATTCCCACCCCGCCATCAGCGAGTCGCCCTCGAAGTTCAGGATCGCACCGCCGAGCCGTTCCACCGTGCCGACGAGCTTCGACACAAAGCCGTTCAAAACGAGGCCGATTCGCTCCGCGCCGGCCTGACCGCTGTCGCGCGACAGCTTCGCGGTGAGCCGCGTAAAGCCGGACACATCGGTGATCATGAGCGCCCCGACATGCGCCTCGCGCGGGGGCTGCGGAGAATCTCGCGTTATCCGGCCCGCCCACTCGACGAGCGCCCCGGGCAGAAATCTCGAAAAGTCCTCCAGCGCCTGTCCAGCCAACGTGCCCATGTAATTAGGTTAGCACATTGACCGCACCGGTCATAAAGCTGCCGCGGCCCCCGGCCCCGCGGTCTCGGAAATCGTCTGCACCTTCAGCATTTTGCGGGCACCGAACCGAAGGGCCAAGTCTGGACCTCGATGCCATCTTCGGAAAAGTTTGGTCTGCGATAACACAGGAAACGGCCCGTCGAGACCCATTTCCGGAAGGTGGCCTAAGGGGGGATGGGGACCTGTCCAATACCCCGAGGGGTGGGGGTGCCTCGTTCAGAGGTAATTCCAAGCGCAATTCAAAGGACCTATCGCGCACGCAATTCGACGTGCAGCGCGGACGGACTCTCAGTCCTTAGACCCAGCGCGCGGAGTACTAACTACTGGCTAGTGAATGAAATCTGACGCTTGATACCCACTCCGACGCGCGAAATGGATAAGACACGAACGCCGGCTTAAGCCCGGAGCGTCGGATCGAGACCGTCGGCGACGAATCTGGTTTATTCCCAACTCCGGACATATCGCTGCACCGCACTAACTGACGCGATGTGCCATGTGTGGACGGCTCCGAGTTGGCAAGGACTTTCTTCACGCTTGCAGCATTGGTCGGTGCAGCCATGTGTACGGCCTGATGACGGACAGACGGTTGAGCATCCCTTCGGAACGATCAAGGCCCGGATGGGGCAACCCACTTCCTAATGAAGACATGAATGGATCGTTTCGAGTCACGGTCAGACGCCGTGATCCGGGATGATGCCCCAAGTTACAAGTCGGTGCCAGATGAACAGAATGACCAGCGCGCCGACGGCTGCGCCAATAAATCCGGCGAATTGGTGGGGACGATACAAGCCGGCGGAGTCACCAATATAGGTTGCGAGGACAGCCCCGGCGATGCCGAGCACGGTGGTGAGGATAAAACCCTTTGGCGTGTTCGGACCGGGCATGAGCAAGCGCGCGATGGTTCCGGCAACAAAACCGATTAGCAATATCCAGAAGAAGCCACCCATTTTCGTTTGCCCTTGTTCCAATAAGTCGCGACTAACTCATTGTATAGGCTGAGCCACTACTGAAGCCATGCCAGAATATTATCCTATTTTTTGCACCGAGCGATATGTCGCGCTTTGCCCCCGTGCATTCGTTTCGGCTCGGGAAGGACCCCTATGCGTCTCATCCTTCGGACGCCGCACGAAATTGATCCATATTCTCAAAACGAACCAATCCGCCTTGCATCATTGCCTCAACGATGCCGCCTTCCTTGACGCGATACGGTATGCCCGCGAGCGCTCCTTCAGCCTTAAACGCACTTTCTGAGCGCGGAGCCGTGTCTGATTTTGATTTAGAGAGGGTCCAGACTGCCAGCTTGAATGGCTGCATCAATCTGCTCGCGTTTCATTTTTGTTTTTACGATTGTTTTAAGAGCTATAAATGATGACGGAAGATGATGGGAGAATTTACCGCTGGTGGCAGTTGTAATTAACCAAGGCGTCAGCCAATTGCGGCGGCGTTCATCGAAGTGTGAGATAGTTCATACCTTCGTCACGCCCAACTGTCATAAATTACAGCTTGCGGTTCGTGCCGCAGAGCGGTAATGGCAGGCGTTACTGGCGAACAAAAGGATCAATGCTATGAACGACACCACGATGGGACTTGAACAGACTGAACAAGAAATCCTTGCCTTCGAAGTCTCCGACGAGGCGTTGGAGGCCGCGGCGGGCACGGTGAGGGAGAAAGCGGCGAACTACACACTCGGGGCCTGTACTGGTTTATCTGTCTGCCCCGGTTAACAGAAACTAGCGATTCTGAGAAACTGCAGATCAGCAATTGATCCTAGTTCTCAGCGGATATCTGGCCCCGGTGCTTCAACACCGGGGCCTTTTGCTTTTCAGAAACGTGGCGTGACCGTCATGGGGTGCCACCGTCTGATGGTCCCGCCAGAATGCGTTTGAGCCCACGCCCGATCAGCCAAACAATCACGCCAACGCCACCAAGCAACACTGGTACTACCGGATTGCCAGATGTGGCGGCCATAAGGATCGCCTGCGCGAGCACAAGGACGGCAATACCACAACCAATCCAGTAGAAGACGTTTCCCAGGACGTTGCCCAGGACGTTTCCCAGTCTGGCGAACATCGGACTTTCCTTTCTCTATCCCTGGAGGCGTTACTTTCGGCCATGGCGATGCATGCAGGCTAGTGGATAAAATCTGACGCTTGGTACCCACCATAGGAGTTCACGCGCGCCTTCGCTGTTGGACCGACGAGTTTTTGAGTTTGAACGGTTTTCAGCGCGTCGAGTTGTGTCACCTGCTCGCGCAATCCAGTCAATTGACGTGCAGCTGCTCCGGCTCCCTCCTTCCGGCCCTCAACATCCCGACGAATGGTGCGAGCCTGTTCCTCCAAGGGGGTCTTTTCACGCTCAACATTCTTTATTGCGGTTTCGATTTCGGTGACCGCCTCGTCCAACAGATTGTACGTTTCTTCGACGTGCTTTTCGGCCTGTCGCAATTTTGTACGTATATTTTGCAGAAGGTCCACCTTGTCTGCGCCGGGTCGCCATTCGTCGATTGAAAATCCAAACATTTCGAGTTTCGCAAAACTGTCGCGATCTTCCATCGTAGTTTCCAGGGTGCGTCGCAATACCTCCGCCTTCACAGCCAGAGCTGAACTTTGGGACGATAAAGCGCTCAGCTGCTTTTGCTTTTTATCGAGCTGTTGCGAAGTTTTCGAAATTTCCGCCAACCTCGCTTCAGCCCGAACGAGTTCAGCGCGAACGCTTTCTGCACCCGCGAGCCGATCCGAAATTTGATCAGCCTCGCGCAAAAGACTGCTAATTTCGGTGGTCAGAGATTGTATTTGGTTAATCCGCTTTCGCTCGTCGGCCTTTTGCACTGAGCTATCGGGAGAAAAGAAATCGATGATGTTCAGGCGGCCACGCACGCTGAGCCCGACCGACTCGACGTCCTTCTGTGAAAAGATCAAGGGCCGCACGATACTGGAATCGAGCCCCTCGGGGTCGGAAGTCGCGGATCGCGTGACGGCTATGTCGTTACCACGATCTTCGATCGCCAGCGTAACCTGTCCGTCTTGAAGCACCGACAGAGCTTGTTCCAGCGACTTATTAGAGTCCTCCTCATCCGAATACCCCCGAATGTTCAAGCAATACCGGATCAGCTCATTGATGGAGGATTTGCCTGTGCCGCGCCCTCCGATAAGGACATTCAGCCCCTTCTTGAAGCGCAAATCGAGCGCTTCTAAAAAACCGCCTTCAACCTGCATCCGTCTAATGATCACCGCAAAATTTTTCCTTTCCGGTCGTGGCCGCATGAACGGCAGCTGCGCATCATTGGCCTACACCCCGATTCGAATACATTTCATCGTGATGAGCTTCCGAATCAATCGCAGTCCGGCACAAATAATGCCGCAATGTAAGACAATTCGCTCCTCTATTTAAGTCCGACGGTCGAACCGCTGCGTCTCCGCCGTCAAAAAGGGTCAGCTCCAGCAAAGGCCGCGGGCAGCAAGCACGAGCCCGATATCAGCAGAGCTCCAGCTCTGCGCTAATATACTCGTCCAATCAATGGCTTACTGCAACGGCTTGTCTTTCGCTGCGTTTTCTCCACGCGCAGTAAGGTGGCACATGGCTTTCCTCGGAGGACTCGAACCTCCAACCAGACCGTGATTAGGTCGCCGTCATTTAGCGACTCTCGCGTCGCAACGGAACCACTTTTCCAGCTTCCCGCAATTCATCGTGATAATCGGCCCAGCTGCGTGCGCCGACCTTTAATGCTGTGATTGACTTGGTTTAGTAAGGCGGCGGATCAAGGTTAGATCGAGCTTGCCCCTTGCCCCCCAACTCTTGACGCCGGTCGGGACGCCCGGACGAAATTTGCCGTACAAGGCGTAGTCATTGGCGGTCAAAGTTTTTGGTGGCACCGAGCCGCGCATTCGTTGATCCCGCCATTACGGCGTATAAAGTCACCCAACAGTTCGGTGCGCTTTTTCGTTTGGTCAGCAAGCCTCATTAGACGTGACCACTTGTTGCGTGTTCGGCTATCTACCGAATAGTCAGAAGCGAAATGAATTGCTGCCCATATGGCTCTTGAATGCGCGTCAATTGGCGATCAAGTCGGTGGAGTTTTCTTAATAATTTTCCACCATCTCACTGTTCGGATGATTAGTTGATTGGTGCTTCTCACTATCCGAAACAGCAATCTGGACAGGACGATCACCGGCATTTCCAGAACTGGGGAATAGTGTAAGAGTGGAAAGCACTGAGGCCAGTAACAACGCACGCATTATTTTCTCCTCTACGGCTGAAACATCGTCGTGCTTTTGGCGATAAGCCGACCATGGACTGGCTTGAGATACCGCAATTTGTGAACTTTCAGGTTCATCAACTTGACACCATTCTCATCGTTTCGGATTTGGTGTTCAGAATGAAGAGGCGCTGCCAAGTACATTCCCGACTTATGCCTGAGGCTGCATAGCGCCGATAGACCACAAAAAGCGCGCAACCAAATGCGGATGGATGCGAGCTTGATGAAGGTAAGATAGTCGGCTGCTCACACCTCTGCCAATGGCATCAAAACCCCATGTCCGTAATCAGCCTCAAACCGGACATGGCTTTAGTGGTCCACCTCGCAGTTTGACCCGGCGCGGACGGTGACATGTCGAGCCTACTCGTGGTCGAAAAGCTGCTGATGTAGGCAACGATCGCGTCAATCTCCTTATCGGAGGGCATAAACTGCGGCATTTGATCGTGCGTTGCGCGTATTGCTCGTGTAATTGGTTGCCTCAGCGCGTAGAGTGGATGTCTTCGATAAATGTTTCGGAATTCCGGGGCATCCTTATTCGGACTAACACCCGTGTCTCCCACTGCGTGGCAGCTAACGCAGTTTATCTCGGCCGATGCCTTGCCCTGCCGAACACGCTGATCGGTTTCAATTGGGATCGCTTGTTCGGCTCCAAGCCGCTTTAACGCATCCCTGGCCTCAACCAGAGAGGGGTCGCCCAAAAGCGCCTGTCGTAAGTCTTTAATGGCATCCTTCGTTCTGCCCTGGGCCTCGTAAACATAGCCGCGATTGGCGTAAATTGTGGGTAACTGAACGATTGCGATGGCAGCGGTATAGTCCTCTTGCGCCCGGACCAAGTCACCCTTCATGAAAAATGCGAGGCCGCGCTCGTTGAACGCGAGCCAGCTCCAAGGATCCAGTCGCAGGGCCTCCGTAAAATCGCGGAGGGCGGCATCCGCTTTCCCCCTTACGATGTAAACGTGACCACGCTCGATGTAGAGTTCGGCGGAGACGGGCGAAAGGCGGATCGCTTCGCTATAATCGGCGATCGCGCCGGGCAAGTTTCCCATTTTAAGTTTTGCCCGACCTCGACCTGCGAAAGCGGACACATTGTCCATCTTAAGACGGATGGATTCGGCGAAGTCGGCAAG
>Ga0208080_1001138_pt1 | contig 13223 bp, 8 predicted proteins | sample NGESurdeep092012_3_FD_184476 | JGI IMG/M metagenome (GOLD analysis project Ga0208080, IMG submission 184476) | Arctic peat soil microbial communities from Barrow, Alaska - NGEE Surface sample 210-3 deep-092012 (SPAdes) | ecosystem: Environmental > Terrestrial > Soil > Wetlands > Peat ...
GTCGCTCGTTGCTCTTCGCACTTCCCTCATGCGTCGCTCGTCCCTGTTCTCAAACTCCCCGCTCGTCGCCGGCTTTTACCACGAATCGAATTTTCGGCCGCCCTTCGTCCGGAGCCGCGTCAGCAGACCGAGCAGCATGCGGCGGATGCGAGCGAGTCTGTCGATACGATCGTCGACGCCGGCGTGCTCGGCGGATGGCCGGAGCGTCTGATACCACGCGATCGCCTCGCGCACGGACCCCAGCGCGTACGAAAAGAACCGCACCCGGTCCGCCGTAGATGGTCGTCCGTATCCCTCCGCGATGTTCGCGGCGATAGACCCGACCGACGTGAGAAGCTGCTCCTTCGCAGCCGAGTGCAAATTCGGAGGCCCGAGTTCCTTCACGTCTTCGCCGACCTGCTCGAGAAGGAATAGCGCTTCGCGATAGCAGTTCAACCGCCACAGCGGATCCCCGGTAATCGCCGTGTGCTGTCGCGCCTCCCATGCCAGGAGCGCAGCGTCGTCGGAATCGTTCGTCACGCCGAGCAAGTTGCACTTCGCGAAGCCTCGGTGCGTCACCGGAATGTTTCACCCGTGTCCTTCTATTTCCCTCCTCACTCCTCACCCGTCGCTCTTCGCTCTTCGCCAGATCGCCCCTCACGCGTCGCTCGTGCCTGTGTGGAAGCGCCGCACCTGATTTGAACGATAAGCTCTACGGTCTCTCCCGGATGATGCGCTCGAGGGCCCGCCGTACATCCCGACCCTCACTCGCGTACACCGATTCGAACTTCGGCAACCCCGTCGCATAGATCAGTCGCGCGAGCAGAGACGCGTTGTCCAGTCGCACGCGCGCGGCGTAACGCGGGTCGATCGCCTGCAGCTGCGGTGCAATGGAATCCACGAGAAATCTTCGCGTGCGAGCGTACACCGAGTCGCGCGCCGCGTAGCGCACCGTGCGCGCGGAGTCGCCTGGATGCGCGCGATACGCCGAGTCGAGCGAGTGGTACGTCCGCTCCCAAGCGCCACCCAGGAGCAGGTCGTCGTGCCAGCGCGCCACCGTACGCCGCGCGCTCGACGTGTCGCCACGAGAGGCGAAGAACCGCTCCGCCCCGCGCGCGCCGACGAAACTCGCGAAGCTCTCGTTGAACACGGCCTCGCCCTTCGCATAGAACTTGTTGTGCGTCAGCTCGTGCACCACGGTATTCACGATCCCCAGTGAATCCTCCCCCAGCGTGGTCGAGAGAAGCGGATCGTTGAAGAACCCGAGCGTGCTGAACGCCGGCGACGGGCGCAGATACGTGTCGAATCCGGCCTCCTTCAGCTCGGCCTCGGCCCGCTTGGCTTCGGCGAAGTCGAAGAACCCCTTGTACGGCACGCGGCCGACGACGGGAAACCACCACGTCACGGGAACGAGTCCATCCCGGTACGCGCCGGAAAGCACCAGCACGAGCGTGTCGTGCTCGAGCTTCGTGTACTGCGTGAACGCGTTCTTCGCCGGAAGGCCGAGCGAATCCGCGGCGAATTTCCGTGCCTCGAGCACGAGCTGCAGCTTGGCGCGAATCGCCGGCGCGGTGGCGCTGTCGGCGACGAGCTTTGCGATGGACTGCCGGCGCGAGAGGATCCTCGCTTCCGCGAGCGCACCGCGCGCGATGTACCGTCCCATCGGCGTCACCGCGGTGAGCAGGGCGACGCCGGCCAGGACGCCGAGCAGAACGAGGAGGATGCCGCCCCAGCGAACGCGCACGAGCTTGCGCCGCGTCACGGGCCGCGCGGCAGTGCGGCGAACCGCACCCCGACGCGATTCGTGGCGCCGCCGATCAGGTCGAATCCCTCGTACGCGTAGTCCACCTGCAGGCGCCCGAGCGTGATTCCCGCGCCGACGGTGAACGGCGCGCGGGCATCGGTGGAGCCGCGAAATGCGTAGCCCGCGCGCGCGGCGAGCACGGTGCCGCTCGTTCCCGTGCGCCACGTCCCCTCGGCACCGAGCACGCCCGTGACCTCCGCGCCGCTCACCTTTCGCGCCTCCGCCATCGGCCGCAGCGTGAACACGCCGGCTCGCACCATCGGCGCCGCGACAGCCGCGCGCCAGGTGAACGGCAGGGGCGCGCTGACGGAGGCGAGGGTGAGGTTCGAGCCGAGATGCTGCAGCGCCGCGCTCACGTCCCAGCCGTTCGCAAGCGAATACGCCGCTCCGATGTCGCCGGCCATCGCGCCACCCGAGTAACTCGCCACCTCCTGTCGTGCGTACGTCACCGCGGCCCCGACGCGCAGTTCGTGCCGCGAGCCGAACGCGATTCCATATCCGAGCGTGAACGCCATGTCCTGCGCCGTCACGGTGGATCCGGTCGGCGTGCCGGCCTGGCCGTTGCTTCCGTCCGCCGGCACGATCTCGTCGGCGCTTCCATAGTCCAGGAGCTGAAGCCCGACGCCTATCGTGCCGTGCCCGAGTGGAACCGCGACGGCGAACGCGCCGAGCGTCGTGGACGCGATGTAGTTCTGCAGCGACCCGCCGACCGCGAGAGCGCGCACGCGCGCCAGCTGCGCCGGATTGTAGAAGAGGGCGCTCTCATCGTCTGCGACGGCGCCCCAGGCCTCTCCCAGCGCGAGGGCGCGCGAACTCGCAGGCAGGGTGAGCAGGATCGCCGCACGCGTGTCGTTGGACGTCTGCGTTTGCGCTCGCGCAGGGAGCGGCCCGCCGCCGAGTATTGCCACGCCTCCGGCCAGCGCGATCGCCCGCGCGATCCGCTCCGGCTTCCGGCTCTGAATCCTCATGGCGGCATCCGGAAGATCGTCACCTGCGCGCCGAGCGCCACCGGGAACGGAGCCGACTGTGGGCCCGTGAAGCCGAGCGAGACGTTCGTGCCGCTCGCGGGCGGCGTGATGCTCGCGTGCACCATCGTTCCCGGAATCATGTTCGACGAGAGCGCGCCGCCGATGCCGAGCGAATAGACCGGCAACGGCCAGGGATTCGGGAACGTCTCGATCGTCGCCTCGCGCGCCATGAGCGCGCGAAGGTTGCGCGAACCGAAGCGGAAGCGCGCGGGAACGCCCGACCGCGGCACGCCGGGTATCGAGTCGACCTCGAGCGCCGTGCTGAAGTCGCCGAACAGCGCGCCGAACGATTCCCCGGCCTGCGCCTGGATGTTCGCGATGCCGGTCTTCGATGTCTGCACGAGGCGTCCGAAGATGCTTTCCCCCTTTTGCGACGCCAGCCAGCGCAGGAAGAGCCAGGTTGCTCCGCGCTCCTCGAGCGATCCGCCGCCGTTGTAGGACGTCACCGAATGAGCCCGGGTGGTGTTCAGGTAAACGTAAGCGTCGAGCAGCTGCGGCTGAATGAACGGCCCGGCCGAATCCGGAAAGAGCTGCGTGGTGGTGGATCGTCCGGATGGCGGCGGATACTTCGCTTCATAGTACTCCGATCCGAGTTCCTCTGCGATCTGGCCGAGCCCCTCGTTGAGCCACACGTCCTCCTGGGCTCCGCCGCGAACGAGCACGTGCTGGTTGAACGAAATCATGTGCTGCAGCTCGTGCAGGAACGTTCCCGGCACGACCTGCAGCACCGATGCCGCCGTGTGCGGGCAGCTATACGTGCCCGCCGAGTCCGGGACGTACGAGAAGAAGATCTCGCCCTTGTTGGAGTTCGGATCGCTCACCAACAGGTCGGTGCCGTAGAAGAACCCGGTGACGTATCCGGCGAACGCGCAGTTCGACGTGCTCACGAGGGCGTTGATCTTCGGCGTGAACAGCGCGATGACGCGGCCGTTCTGGTCCACGTCGCTCTCGCTGCCGAACGCCCTGATGTCGATCGCGTAGAGATCGCGATCGAACAGCGCTCCCAGCGACCGGTACTGCGCGTCCGAAAATCCCTGTCCGATCGTGTCGACGTAGAGCAGCACGTGATCGCCGGCGTAGACGAGCCGGGCCGTGGCGCTGGTGAAGCTCGATCCGTCGAGCGCCGCCACGACCTTGAAATCGCGCCTCGTGCCCAGCGCCGGCGGCGGGGCGATCGCCGCGCTCAGCCGCACTGGGCTGCGTCGCGCCGCAATCGCCTCCGCCCGCGCCCGCGGGGCGATCGTGCGCTCGATTCCTCGCAGCATCGTTTCGAACTCGCGGCGGATCGGGTTGTCGCCGGTCAGATGCAGCGGTCGCGACGCCGCGGCCGCGGAGCCGCTCGCGACGCTGGTCGCGGCCGCGGAGCCGCCCGCGACGCTGGTATTGATCTGCCAGTTCACCACGTTCGTCGGATCTCCCACGCTCGCGAACTGCCCGACCACGAGATACGTCGCGCCGTTCCCCGGAAGGGTGAGGCAGCTGTCGAGCTGCGCGCTGCTCACCGTAACGGCATCGTAGGGCGCAAGAAGGGCCGCGCCGGCGGGACAGGACGGCACGGCCGAATCGACGCCGTCGCGATGGCACGCGGCGAGAAAAAGCAACGCGAACGAGGTGACCTCGATTCTTCTCATTAACTCTTTGCGCTGTAATCTTTTAGCAAGTGGGACAGAGGGGTAATTTCGCTTTGACAGGGCCGCGCGACAACGGCTAGCTTTCAACTCAATGTCCTTCGTACACCTGCACTGCCACTCCGAGTACTCCCTGCTCGATGGCGCCAACCGGATCGACGACCTGATAGCCCGGGCCGTCGAGTTCGAACAACCGGCCCTCGCGATCACCGACCACGGCAACCTCCACGCCGCGTGGGAGTTCCAGGAAAAGGCGCGCGCGCAGGGCATCAAGCCGATCATCGGAATGGAGGCGTACGTCGCCCCCGGCGACCGCCGCCTGCGCGGCCGCGCAACGCCGGGGGACCGCTCATACTACCACCTGGTCCTCCTCGCCCGGGATCGCACCGGCTACCAGAACCTCATCAAGCTCTCGTCGCTCGCGTACACCGAGGGATTCTACGGCAAGCCGCGCGTGGACCGCGAGCTGCTCGCGAAATACAACGAGGGGATCATCGTTTCCTCCGCCTGCATGGCGGGCGAGGTCGCGCGCCATCTCCTCGAGGATCGCTTCGATGAAGCCCGGGAGGCCGCCGAGTGGTACGCGAACGTCTTCAAGGACCGCTACTACCTCGAGGTGCAGGCGCACGAGGCCGGCGAGCAGAAGAAGCTCAACGCCGAGGTCTTCAAGCTCGCGAAGAAGCTGAGTCTCCCCGTCATAGCCACGAACGACTCGCACTTCCTGCGCGCCGAGGATCACGACTCGCACGACGTGCTGCTCTGCATCGGCCTGAAGAAGGACCGCCTCGACGACAACCGCCTGAAGTACGACCGCGGGCTGTACTTCAAGAGCGCACCCGAGATCCGCGAGCATTTCAAGGACCGTCCCGACGTCCTCGCGAACACGCTCGCGATCGCCGACCAGGCCGGTTTTGCATTCGAGAAGAAATACTACCTGCCGTCGTTCCCGCTCCCCAAGGGCGCAAAATCCGAGAACGACCTGCTGGTCACGCTCGCCACGGCCGGCGCGCGCGAGCGCTACCTGAACAAGGACGACGGCGCGAAGCCGCTGCCCGCCAACGTGCAGGAGCGTCTCGACTACGAGCTCGGCGTCATCATCAAGACCGGGTACGCCGGATACCTGCTCATCGTCGCCGATTTCATTCGCGCCGCGCGTGAGAAGGGGATTCCGGTCGGGCCGGGCCGCGGATCAGCCGCCGGTTCGCTCGTCGCGTACGCCCTGCGCATCACCGACGTATGCCCGCTGAAGTTCGACCTGCTCTTCGAGCGCTTCCTGAACCCCGAGCGCGTGTCGATGCCCGACATCGACGTGGACTTCTGCGAAGAGCGCCGCGGCGAGGTGATCGACTACGTGCGCGAGAAGTACGGTCGCGACTGCGTGGGCCAGATCATCACCTTCGGGACGCTCAAGTCGCGCGCCGCCATCAAGGACATCGGCCGCGTGCTCGGCTTCACGCCCGCCGAAACCGACGCGATCGCGAAGCTGATCCCGAATCAGCCGAACTTCTCGCTCACGGTGAAGGAAGCGATCGAGAAAGTTCCCGAAGTGCGCAAGCTGTACGAGGGCGACGAACGGCACCGGCAGCTGCTCGACTTCGCGATCTCGCTCGAAGGGCTGTCGCGCCACGCGGGAATTCACGCGGCGGGAATCGTCATCGCGCCCGGTCCGCTCGACAACTACGTCCCGATCTGCACGCAGGACTCGAAGGGCGCCGGAAGAGACAGCGACGAACGCGTGGTGGTGACGCAATACGACATGAACGCGCTCGAGAAGGCCGGCATGCTGAAGATGGACTTCCTCGGCCTCACGACGCTCACGATCATCCACGACGCCCTCGCGACCATCAAGGCGCGCGGCCGCGACGTCCCCAATCTCGAGACGCTCGCGCTCGACGACGAGGCCACGTACCGCGCCCTGCGCGCCGGCCGCACGGCCGGCGTATTCCAGTTCGAGTCGCCGCTCGCCACGGACCTGGTCCGCTCGATGCGCGCCGACCGGTTCGACGATCTCGTCGCGAGCAGCGCGCTCATGCGTCCCGGGCCGCTCGACGCGGGGATGCACAAGGTGTACATCCGTCGCAAGCGCGGCGAGGAAGCCGTCAGCTTCGCCCTGCCGGAGCTCGAGGAGATCCTCGCCCCCACGTACGGCGTCATCACCTATCAGGAACAGGTGATGCGCATCGCGCAGCGGCTCGCGGGCATCTCGCTCGCCGAAGCCGACGTGCTGCGCAAGGCGGTCGGAAAGAAGGACGCCGAGCTCATCCGCGGGGAGATCGGCAAGTTCGTCGAGAAGGCGATCGCCCGCGGATACGACAAGCACATCATCGCCGATCTCGCGGGACAGATCGAGACGTTCGGCCGCTACGGCTTCAACAAGTCGCACTCGGTCGCGTACTCCGTGCTCTCGTACCACACCGCGTACCTCAAGGTGCACTACCCGGCCGAGTTCATGGCCGCGCTCCTCTCGGCGTGCATCGGCGACACCGACGCGGTGGTGAAATACATCAACGAGGCCCGTGAGCTCGGCCTCGAGATCCTGCCGCCCGACGTGAACGAGAGCGGCTACAAGTTCACCGTCCTCGACGACAAGCGGATTCGCTTCGGACTCGGCGCGGTGCGGAATGTCGGACGCGCGGCGATTGACTCGATAATCGCTACGCGTGGCCGGAAGACCAACGATGGAAGATCGAAGATGAAAGATGGAAACGGCGCGCCCGTCCTCGATCTTCCATCTTCCATCTTCCATCCATTTGCGTCACTGTACGATTTCGCCGAACGCGTCGACCTTCGCACCTGCAACAAACGCGTGTTCGAAGCGCTGCTGTACGCGGGAGCCCTCGACGGACTCGGCGGGCACCGCGCGCAATATGCCGCCGCGCTCGACGGCGCGATCCAGCACGCCTCGCTGATGCAGGACGAGGCGTCGACCGGACAGGGCTCGCTCTTCGGCGACGCCGGCCCGCGCAGCGCCTCGGCCGTGGACGCCATGCAGCCGTCGCTGCCGAACGTCGCCCCGATGACGGAGCACGAGCGCCTGACGAAGGAGAAGGAGACGATCGGATTCTACATCTCCGGCCATCCGCTGGAACCGTTCCGCGCGGAGTGCGAGCTGCTCGCGACGCTTCCCGTCGCCGCGCTCGGCACCTGGAGCGACCAGCCGGCGTCGCTGGCCGTCGTGGTGACCGCGATCAAGAAGCAGGTCTCGAAGAAGAGCGGCAACGAGTTCGCGCGGCTCACGGTCGAGGATTTCTCGGGCTCGGGTGAGGTCCTCGTGTTCCCGGAAGCGTGGGCCGCCATCCACGATCGCGTACAGGCCGACGTGCCGGTGCTCATCAAGGGCGGCTATTCGAAACGGGACCAGGGCACCGAGTCCGCGACCTTCATCGTCGAGTCCGTCACGCGCCTCGCCGAGCTTCGCACGCAGGGACAGATCTCGGTGTCGCTCGACCTCACGGAAAGTGTCTCGCTGCCGGCGCTCGTGATGCGCGACGTGCGTGCGGTGGTCGACGCGCATCCCGGCTCCGCGCCGCTCGAAGTCTGCTGGAACGGCACGGACGGCTCGCGCGCCCGGTTGCGATCCGCCTCGCTCAAGCTGTCCCCGGCGTCCGCAGCCCTGCTGGAGCTGCGGGCGCTGCTCGGGCCGGAACGGGTGCACCTCGTGCGCGGGAGCTGACATGGGCACTTCGGCACTGGAGTTCGAGAAGCCGCTGGTAGAGGTGGAGCGGCAGATCGAGGAGCTCCGCAAGATGGCGGCGGAGCGCGAGATCAGCGTCGATGCCGAGATCGCGCCGCTCGAGAAGAAACTCGGCGAGCTGCGCCAGTCGATATACGCGAACCTCACGCCGATCCAGCGCGTGCAGGTCGCGCGAAGTCCGCGCCGCCCGTTCACGCTCGACTACATCCGCCTCGCGTTCACCGACTGGATCGAACTGCACGGCGACCGCGCCTATCGCGACGATCCCGCGATCGTCGGCGGCTGGGCGCGCCTCGACGGCGAGACGATCATGGTCATCGGCCAGCAGCGCGGCCGCGACACCAAGGAGAATCTCCACCGCAACTTCGGGATGCCGCACCCCGAGGGCTACCGCAAGGCGCTGCGGCTCATGAAGCTCGCCGAGAAATTCCACGTTCCCGTCGTGACGTGCATCGACACGCCGGGCGCGTGGGCCGGACTCGGTGCCGAGGAGCGCGGACAGAGCGAGGCGATCGCGCGCAACCTGCTCGAGATGAGCCAGCTCACCGTGCCGATCATCGCGACGGTCATCGGCGAGGGAGGCTCCGGCGGCGCGCTCGCGCTGGGAGTGGCGGACCGCGTGCTGATGCTGCAGAACGCCGTCTACTCGGTGATCACGGTGGAAGGCTGCGCCGCAATCCTCTGGAAGGACGGCAAGAGTCCCGAGATGCGCGAGCGGGCCGCGAGCGCGCTGAAGATCACGGCGCAGGACCTGCTCGAGCTCCGCATCATCGACGAGATCATTCCCGAGCCGCCGGGCGGTGCGCACGCGGACCAGGAAACCACGGCGAAGGCGGTCGGAGAGGCGCTGCTGCGCAACCTCGACGAACTGCGCCGCCTGAAGCCCGACAAGCTCGTGCGCCGCCGCCGTGAAAAATACCTGCGCATGGGACAGTTCGAGGAATGACGGACCACGGCACGACCGCCGCGCCGGCGGCGCCGCCGGCGACGCACCTGATCGAGGTGACGTTCAAGGGGAACCGGCGCGAGTTCTTCACGTGGAGCTTTCCCGATCCACCGGCGCTGCACGCGCACGTGATCGTCGATGCCGACCGCGGCGAGGACTTGGGCGTGGTGAACGCGACCGGCGAGCTCGCCGCCATCCGGAAGGCCGGCACGACGCACGGAAAGGCCTCGCCGGATCAACTCAGGCCGGCGCTCCGTGCCGCGACCGCGGAGGATATCGCGAAAGGCGCGCTGCTGCGATCCGACGAGGACAACGTGCGGCGCCGCGCGATCGAGAAGGTCCGCGCGCAGGCACTCGAGATGAAGGTGTCCGATACCGAGTGGCAGTGGGACCGCAAGAAACTCACGATCTATTTCACCGCCGAAAAGCGCGTGGATTTCCGGCAGCTCGTGCGCCAGCTCGAGGGACTGTTCGGCACGCGCGTGCAGATGTGGCACATCGGCGTGCGCGACGAGGCAAAGCGTCTCGACGGCATCGGCCGCTGCGCCCGCCAGTTCTGCAGCGCAAGCTGGCTCCCGGAACTGCGGCCCGTGAAGTCGAGCATCGCAAAGGATCAGCGGCTCTCCACGCTGAATCCCTCGCAGATCTCCGGATCGTGCGGCCGCCTGATGTGCTGCCTGCGCTACGAGCACGAGTTCTACGTGAAGCAGCGCAAGCGCTTTCCGAAAGAGGGGAAGATCGTCGTCACGCTCGCCGGCGAGGAGAAGATCGTCTCGAACGACATCTTCCGCGAACAGGTGACGCTGCGCGGCGCGACCGGCGAAGTGCGCGTGGTGCCGCTCGCGCAGCTCAACCACGAACTCGGCGGCGAGTCGGTCGCAGCTGCCTCGGATCTTGCGACCAGCGACGACGCATCCGAGTTCGAGGATGAGGCGACGACCGAGAATTATGCCGTCGAGCCGCCGCGGGGCGCGGAGACGCGCACGTATCCGGAGGCAAGCCGGAAGCCGGAAAGCCGGAAGCCGGAAAGCCGGAAGCCGGAAAGCCGGAAGCCGGAAGCGATGTCGGCGCCCCAGCCGCAGGTATCGCAGCAGCCGCAGGAGAGGCAGGCGCCCCAGTCGCCCCAGTCGCCCCAGCCTGCGCCGCCGGCGCAGCAACAGGGTGGCGAAGTGGGCGAGGGTGGCGGCCGACGTCGCCGCCGTCGTGGGCGCCGTGGCGGCCGCAGGGGCCGCGAGGGCGGCGGCGCAGGCGGAACGCCGAGTGGACCGGGCGGGGCGCCGGAGGGGCCGCCGGACGCGCCGCCGGCCCCTCCCGCACCGCCGGCCGGGAGCTGACGTGGCCGATCCGAAAGAAAAATTCTACATCACGACCGCGATCGACTACGCCAATGGTGATCCGCACTTCGGGCACGCACTCGAGAAGATCGGCGCGGATGCCATCGCGCGGTTCCAGCGCCAGCTCGGGCGTCCCGTGCACTTCCTCATCGGCATGGATGAGCACGGCCAGAAGGTCGCGCAGACCGCGGCCGCGCAGGGCATCGAGCCGCAGGCATTCGTCGATCGCGTCGCCGAGCGCTTTCGCGGCACGTGGGACCGGCTCGGCATTTCGTACGACCAGTTCATCCGCACGACCGACCCCGCGCACAAGAGCGGCGTGCGCGCGCTCATCAAGCGCATCCACGAATCGTCGCCCGACGATTTCTACGAGAAGACCTACGAAGGGTGGTACTGCGTCGGCTGCGAGCAGTTCAAGCGCGTCGACGAGATCGTGGACGGAAAGTGCGTCCTGCATCCCACGCGGGAGCTGCAGTGGACGCAGGAACGCAACTGGTTCTTCCGGCTCACGAAATACCAGCCCTTTCTCGAGCGGCTTCTTTCGGAGCGCCCGGATTTCATTCAGCCCGAGTCGCGCCGCAACGAAATCCTCGGCCTGCTCGCGCAGGGACTCGAGGACATCTCGATCACACGCTCGAAGCTCGACTGGGCGATTCCCTTCCCCATCGCGAGCGCGAACGGCGAGCAGCAGGGCACGTGGGTGTGGTTCGACGCGCTGCCGAATTATCTGACCGCAACCGGCTATCCCGGCAAGGAATGGCATGATCGATGGCCCGCGCAGCTTCACGTGATCGGCAAGGACATCACGCGCCTGCACTGCGTGATCTGGCCCGCGATGCTGCAGGCGGCGGAGCTGCCGCTGCCCGAGCGCGTATGGGCGCACGGGTTCATCTCGTTCGGCGGTGAGCGCTTTTCGAAGAGTGCCGGCGTGAAGATCGACCTCGACGACACGATCGGGCGATTCGGGCCCGACGCGTTCCGCTATTTCCTGCTCCGGGAGATTCCCTTCGACGGCGACGGCTCGTTTTCGCTCGAACGCTTCGACGCCGTCTACACGTCCGAACTGGCGAACGGGCTCGGCAACCTCGCGAGTCGCGTCATCGCGATGGTCGAGAAGTACTGTGCCGGCGTCGTCCCGGATTCGAACGCGCGCATCGAGCTGGATGCACTCGACTCCGCCGACCTCGCCGGCGCCCGCTCCGCCATGGACGGATCGCGCGGCTATCTCTGCCACGAGGCGCTCGCGTGCGTCGGGCGGCTCACCGAACGCGCCAACCAGCACATCCAGCAGACGCAGCCGTGGGTGCTCGCGAAGGATCCCGCCAATCGCGCGAAGCTCGAGGAGACACTCGCGGCGCTCACGCGCTCGCTGGCGCGCCAGGCGGCCTATCTCGCGCCGTTCATGCCGGGCAAGGCGGAGGCGCTCTGGAGCCAGTTGGGCGCGCCCGGCAAGGCACCCGAAGTCCTCTTCGGCGACGTAGAGTCCCTCGACGCAGGCGGCTGGCGCGTCACCAAGGGAGAGGGGCTGTTTCCGAGACCGCTGTAGGCGTTATGGCAAGCTCGCCTCGATGACTTCACGCCAGCAGCGTCGCGCCTCGCAACGTCATCGGCAGCCGGCCGACATCGAGCGCTCGGGGCTGCCCGTCCTCCCGCGCACGAACAGGTGGATCGTCCTCGCACTGGCCGTCGCGACCGTGCTCGCGTACGTGCCCGCGCTCGATGCGCCATTCGTGATTGACGACGAGGGGACCATCGGTGCAAGCTCGGAGTGGAAGTCGTTGCCGGGATCACCAACGGCCGGCCGCCCTCTCGTCATGGCGACGCTCGCCGCCAACTTCGCGGCGAACCGCGCGCTCGGCGTGGACCAGCGGCCGGACCCCGACGGACCGAACAAGGCCATCGGCTATCGGCTGGCCAACCTCCTCTTGCACCTGCTGGCGGGCGCGCTGCTGTTCGGCGTCGTGCGGCGTGCGATGCGGGAACGCACGATTCCGGAGGATTGGCGCGCCCTCGCGGATCCCGTCGCCGGCATCGTGTGTGCGCTCTGGCTGCTGCACCCGATCCAGAGCGAAGTCATCAACTACATCGTGCAGCGCTCGGAGGCGCTCGCCTCGATCTGCTATCTCGCGATCTTATATGCGTCGCAGCGAGCGTGGCACGCCACTCCAACAGCGCGCCTCCGCTGGTACGCCCTGGCGGTCGTGGCCTGCGTGCTTGGGATGCTGAGCAAAGAGATCGTCATCTCGGCGCCGCTCGCGGTGATGCTCTACGACCGCGCGTTCCGCCTGCCGTCGTGGCGCGCCCTGCGGAGGCCGGGAAACGGACGCGGCTGGCTGTATGTCGCGCTGTGGTCGGCGTGCCTTGTCACGTTCGCCGTGTTCGAGGCCGGCGCGCGCGGCGAGTCGGCAGGGTTCAACGCGGGCATGACGTGGTACGGGTACCTCTACACGCAGTGCTGGGCGATCGCGCACTATCTGCGCCTGGCCGTGTGGCCGAACGCGCTCTCCATAGACTACGGCTACCGGACGATCCGCGGCGCGCGCGGGATTCCCGGTCTTGTGTTGCTCTGCGCGTTTGGTGCCGCGACTCTCATCGCGTGGACGCGCACTGAGCGATTCGGCTGGTTCGCGTTCCTCGGCAGCATGTTCTTCATGCTGCTCGCGCCGTCGTCCAGCGTCGTGCCTGTGCTTCTGGAGGTGGCGGCGGAACGGCGCATCTATCTCGCGCTCGCCGTGGTATTGGTGCTGGCAGTCGTGGGAGTGGAGTGGATTCGAAGGCGAGTGGCGGCGCGTGTGTCGCCACGACGGCTC
>Ga0208080_1001139_pt1 | contig 13221 bp, 11 predicted proteins | sample NGESurdeep092012_3_FD_184476 | JGI IMG/M metagenome (GOLD analysis project Ga0208080, IMG submission 184476) | Arctic peat soil microbial communities from Barrow, Alaska - NGEE Surface sample 210-3 deep-092012 (SPAdes) | ecosystem: Environmental > Terrestrial > Soil > Wetlands > Peat ...
CGAGCCGCTTGATCCCCTTGCCGGCGATTTTCCAGTCCTTCGGATCCTTGAGCTTCACATCCGCAGGCGGTTCGAGCTTGGCGGCGGCTTCGGCCACCTTGCCAAAGGTCGTCGTGCGCCCCGACGGCGTGTGGGTGACGACGCTGTTGGCGGCGGTGCATTCCGCAGCCGGCACCTTCCATTCGTTCGCCGCAGCCTGGATCAGCATCATGCGCGCGGTCGCGCCGCCTTTGCGCACATATTCGTGTGAGGTTCTGATGCCGCGGCTGCCGCCGGTCGAAAAATCGCCCCATGCCCGTTTGCGCGCCACGCTCTGACCCGGCGTCGGATATTCGGTGGTGGCTTTCGACCAGTCGCATTCGAGTTCTTCGGCGACCAGCTGGGCGAGGCCGGTGAGGGTGCCTTGGCCCATTTCCGATCGCGCGATGCGAATGACGACGGTGTCGTCGGGCCGGATCACCACCCAGGCGTTGACTTCCGGCGAGCCGTCGGCAGCGCGCACGGCGGTGGGACCGCCGAAGGGAATATCGAGGCCGAGGGCGAGGCCGGTGCCGACAGCGGCGGTGCCGACGACAAAGGCGCGGCGGTTGAGCGTGGGCATATGATTCATGGCTGCCTCCTCAAACGTTCGCGGCGGCGTGGATTGCCTCGCGCACCTGCTGGAAGGTGCCGCAACGGCAGATATTGGTGATGGCTTCGTCGATGTCCTTGTCGGTCGGCTTCGGCTTCTCCTTGAGAAGTGCTGCCACCGCCATGATCATTCCGGTCTGGCAATATCCGCATTGCGGAACGTCGTTGTCGATCCAGGCCTGCTGCACCTTGTGCAGGGCGCCATTCGCCGCCAGACCCTCGATAGTGGTGATCTGCTTGCCGACAGCTTCGCTGACCAGCACACCGCAAGACCGCATCGCAACGCCGTCGATATGGACGGTGCAGGCGCCGCATTGTGCAATGCCGCAACCGTATTTGGTGCCGGTCAGGCCGATATTTTCCCGGATCGCCCATAGCAGCGGGGTATCCGGCTCGACGTCAACGTCGAACGCTTTGCCATTGATCGTGAGGCTTGCCATGGTCTCGCTCCCCTGATGGGCTTGAACCTGCCCTTGAAACCTGATGCTGGACCGAAAACTGGAATAGTTCAAATCAACAATACGCGTCTGGATGGTGGGCGCGGTCGGGCCATTCGCAAATTTGAGGGAACCCACGCAGCGACTGGGTTCGATCGGGAATGCGAGTTCGAATCTTCTCGCTCAGCCGGGCAGGGCCGTCGGCAGCCGCGGTGTACATTACGACAGTCCCGGCTGATGTCTGCGGTGCAGAATGGAATGAAGATCCGAACAGTCACATCCCGGCTTGATACCATCACGGTCAAGACGCGGGGTTCGGCGACGGTTGTTTCATTCGCCCTTAATGCCGGCGTCGGCAATCACCTTTGCCCATTTTATGCTTTCGCTTTGAATGAACCGGGCAAAGCTCTCGGGTGATGAAGGCGCGGGTTCGGCACCGAGCACGCGTATCTTTTCGGCGGCCACCGGATCGTTCAAGGCTTTCACAAAAGCAGCGTTCAGCTTTTGGATCACTTCGGGCGGCGTGCCGGCAGGAGCGACGAGGCCGAACCAGCCGACGGATTCGAAGTCGCTCAGGCCCAGTTCCGCCAGTGGCGGAACGTCCGGCAAGAATGCGACGCGCGTGGCCGCAGACACGCCGAGCGCCTTCAGCTTGCCGTTCCGGATCAATTGTTGAGAGGCGGGGATGTCCAGCACCCGCCAGCGGAATGTGGCCCGCAAGAACGTCGACGGCGGCCGGCGCGGTGCCGCGATAGGCGACGAGCTGAATCCTGAGCGCCGCTTTTTGGACGAACAGGGCCGACGTGAGGTGCATCGCGGTGCCGTTTCCGCCATGTCCGATCGATAATTCGTCAGGGTGCGCTCTCGCAGCGGCAATGACGTCATTGACCGAAGCGAATTTCGACTCCTGTGATGCAACCAGCACAAAGGGAATTTGGGCAAGCAATGTGATGGGAGTGAGGTCCTTCAAGGGATCGAAAGACATCGCGGCACGATTGAGATGCGGGTTGACGGTGAGCACGCCGGCCGCGGCGACGCCGAGCGTGTATCCATCCGGGGCGGCCTGGGCCACGGCTCCAATACCAATATTGCCGCCGGCCCCCGATCGATTCTCGATCACAACCGTCTCATGCAGCTCTTCCGCAATTGTCGGCTGAAGCGCGCGGATCACGATGTCGGCGCTGCCGCCGGGCGGAAAGGTGACGATGATCTTGATCGGCTGATCGGGATATGCAGAAGCCGCGCCAGGAGCGAACAGCGGCAAGCATAGTAAACAGACGAAGCTGCAAAGGGCTATTTGCCTGACCGACTGAAACATCTATCCTCTTTCGGCAAAATCCTGCGCAGGTAACAATTATGCACGACCACCACACAGCGACAAGCGAGTCGATCAGGACAAGCGTGCTTGTTGTCGGAGCGGGTCCTGTCGGCTTGACCTTGGCGGTGGATCTGGCGCATCGCGGCATTTCCGTGGTGGTCGTTGAAGTCAGGCATGCCGGAGAGCCGCCAAACGTGAAATGCAATCACGTTTCGTCGCGATCGATGGAGGTGTTCCGGCGGCTGGGCCTCGCACAGAAACTACGCGACGCAGGCCTGCCTGCGGACTATCCGAATGACTGCGCCTACCGGACCACGACGACGGGGATAGAGCTGTCGCGGATCCCTATCCCATGCCGGCGCGACCGCTATACTGCATCAGAGGGGCCGGATACCGGCTGGCCGACCGCGCACCGGATCAACCAGATCTATATGGAGCCTGTGCTGTTCGCGCACGCTGCCGGCATCGACGGTCTGACGATCCTGAATCGGACCGCGTTCGAGGATTTCGAGGAACAGGACAACGGCATTGTCGCGACGGTTCGCGATCTCGATACGGACGTGACCTTTCAGATTGACGCTGAATTCATCGTCGGCTGCGACGGCGCCCGTTCGGCGGTGCGCAAGGCGATCGATGCAACGCTGCAAGGCACGCCGATCATTCAGCGCGTCCAGTCGACCTATATCAGCGCGCCCAAATTGCTTGATCTGATGGGCTCGCCGGCCTGGATGACGCTCTCGCTCAATCCGCGGCGCTGCGGAACGGTGGTTGCCATCGACGGCCATGAAAAATGGCTGATTCACAATCATCTCAATCGCGAAGATGAGACCTTTGAATCGGTCGATCGCGATTGGTCGATCCGTGCCATCCTCGGCGTCGGCCCCGATTTCGAATACCAGATTCTGACCAAAGAGGACTGGGTTGGCCGGCGGCTGGTTGCCGACCGGTTTCGCAGGGGGCGCGCATTCATTTGCGGCGATGCCGCGCATCTTTGGATGCCTTACGCCGGGTACGGAATGAATGCCGGTATCGCCGACGCTAGCAATCTCGCGTGGCTGCTGGCCGCGTCTCTGCAAGGCTGGGCAGACCCTGCGATCCTGGATGCCTATGAAGCGGAGCGCCTTCCCATCACCGAGCAAGTGTCTCATTTCGCCATGGACATGGCCGGCAAGGTTCTCAGCCAGCGACGCGCCGTTCCTGACGAGATCGAGATGCCCGGCCCAGAAGGCGACGCCATTCGCCTGCGGGTGGGACAGGCGGCCTACGACCTGAATGTGCAGCAGTATTGCTGTGGCGGACTGAACTTCGGCTATTTCTACGACCGGTCACCGATCATCGTTTACGACGGCGAGACGCAGCCTTCGTATACGATGGCGGGTTTCACCCCGTCGACGACGCCGGGGTGCCGGGTGCCATTCACAAAATTATCCGACGGTCGCCCCGTCTACGATGCCTTCGGGCCAGGATACACGCTGCTGCGGCTGGATCCAGACGTTGCGGTTGCCCGGTTTGTCGATGCGATGCGCCACGGCGGCGTCCCCATCGAACTGATCGACGTGCAACCTGACGGGTCCAAAGAGCTTTACGATCGCAAGCTTATTCTTGTTAGATCCGACCAGCATGTGGCGTGGCGCGGCGACGCGCTGCCCGAGAAGCCGGACGATCTGATGAACATCCTGCTGGGCAAGGCGCGCGCTCGCGGGGATCTGGCGGCAGGTCATTGAGACCTGTCTGATTGTATTTTACGCTGCCGTCAGCTTTGACCAGGGAGTGGACCATGTCCGGCAACAATATCGACAACGTTGCCAGGGGGGCACGGGCGGTTCGTTTGGCCCGCGATTTTCGTTGGCCGGGCGGCCGACACGTAGCGGTCGTCTTTAATGTGGCCTATGAGGCATGGTCTGACGGCAAGCCACCCGGCATCGGTCCGATGGGAAATCCATTGCCCGCCGGCGCGTTCGACTCCAACGCACTCTCCTGGGGAAGCTATGGCTCCGAACGCGGCATCGAACGGCTTCTGGACGTGCTCGCCCGCACCAAAATTCGCGCAAGCGTGATGACCAGTGGCGTCCTTGCGCAGCGATTTCCGGAGATCGTTCGGAAAATTGCCAAGGCCGGCCACGAGATTGTTGCGCATTCGTGGGCGCAGGACATTATTCCCTCGACTCTCACGTCCGAGGAAGTGCGTGCCGATATCCTCAAGACGTCGGATATACTGGCTGATGTCGCCGGCGCCCGGCCGCGCGGCTGGATCAGCCCGCGCGGGACGGCCGCTGCCGACAGTGCGCGCTTTCTGCTCGAGGCTGGCTTCGCATGGCAGGGCGACGCCTTCGACGACGACCGTCCCTATCTGCAGATGTTCGAGAACGAGAAGAAGATTATCGCCATACCGCTCACCATGGAAATCAACGATCTCCCGCATGCCATGCGCTTCGGCCGCTCGCCGCGAGCGTTCATCGAACTGTTCGACGATTTACTTGGCCACTCGCGCAAGAACAAGGCCGAAGCCGTCATGATCGATGTGACGGCGCATGCTCACGTCTATGGCCGGCCGAACGGCGCCTGGGCTTTTGAAGAGATCGCGAAGAAGACGAAAAGGCTAAAGGACGTGTGGATTGCAACGCGCCAGGAGATTGCAGATCATGTCTTGAAGGTGACCGGGTAAGAAGAAGCCTTAGCACGCAAGAGACGCCGACATCGGGAGAATGTTATGCTCGGTAAGAAATTCGCCTATCCGTCGCGCCGCGAGCTCTTGCGTACGGCCGGCCTCGCGATTGGAGCGATGGCGGTGCCCGGACATGGCGTCAAGCAGGCGAGGGCGGCAGGGTATCCCGAGCGTCCTATCAAGATCATCGTGCCGTTCGCCCCCGCCGGACCGACCGACATCATGGCGCGCATCCTCAGTACGCATCTCGGCGAAGCCATCGGCGGTACGGTGATCATCGAGAATAAGGCGGGGGCCGGCGGCGGCGCCGCGGCGCACGCCGAGCCGGACGGCTACACGCTGCTGATCACATCGAGCGCCTATGTCGTCAATCCCGGTCTCTACGCCAAGATCCCTTATGATCCTTACAAGGATTTCGCGCCGATCGCCGAACTCGGTACGTCGCCGAACGTGATCGTGGTCAGTCCCAAGCTTGGCATCAACTCGATTGCCGAACTCATCGCGCGCGCAAAGGCCGATCCGAATGAACTCAACTACGCGAGCCCCGGTATCGGCACGACGCCGCATCTATCAATGGAGCTTCTGAAGATCGTCGGCGGCATTCAGATCACCCATGTGCCGTTCTCCGGTGCGGCTCCCGCCATTCAGGCGGTTCTCGGCGGCACTACGCAGATCGCCTGCGCGGCTTTGCCGCCCGCGCGTCCGCTTATCGAGTCCGGTGCGTTGAAAGCGCTAGCCACCACCGGCGCTCATCGTTGGTTCGATTTGCCCGATGTACCAACGATGGTCGAACTCGGTTACAAGGATTTCATCGCCGATACGTTCCAGGGTTTCCTGGCGCCGGCCAAGACCGCGCCGGCAATCGTGGAATTATTGTCGACGAAGTCGGTCGAAATTCTGAAAACGCCGAAGATTGCGGAGCAATTACGCAACGATGGCTTCGAAGTCATCGCCAACGGACCCGAAGGCATGCGAAAGCGCATCGAGGACGAGGTGCCGAAATGGCGTGACATCGTCGCCAAAGCCGGCATCAAACCCGTCTGACTGGAAATGCCGTTGCGCCTGATGGAATTTGAGGTCGAAAAAATCGGAATGTTGAAAAACAAGCCGAGCGCCGGGGTGCCTGAGGCTCGGGACATCGATAGAATACAACAGAAGTTTTCGGGGAAACACATATGGTCAGACGACTGATCGACATTTCCGTGCCGCTGCAAAACGACGTGCCGGCCGATCCGCCGGGAGGACATCCCACGATCCAGTACATCGATCATCAGCAGGGTCTGCCGCGCATGCTGCAGTTCTTCCAAGGCCTGAAGGCCGAGGATCTGCCGGACGGGCAGGGCTGGGCGGTCGAGCAAGTGCAGCTCTCGACCCATAACGGCACCCATCTCGATGCGCCCTGGCATTTTCATCCCACCATGAACCGCGGCGAGCGCTCATGGACGATCGACGAAGTGCCGCTGGAATGGTGCCTGCAGCCCGGCGTGAAGCTGGACTTCCGGCATTTGCCGGACGGCTATGTGGCCACCGCCAAGGATGTCGAAAACGAGCTCCAGCGCATCGGCCACACGCTTTCGCCGCTGGAGATCGTCGTGGTCAATACCAGCGCGGGAGCCAAATACGGCCGGCAGGATTACGTCACTTCCGGCTGCGGCATGGGCTACGAGGCGACGATGTATCTGCTCAAGCGCGGCGTCAGGCTCACCGGCATCGACGGCTGGAGCTGGGACGCGCCGTTCGTCTATACCGCGAAGAAATACGCCGAAACCAAAGACGCCAGCCTGATCTGGGAGGGCCACAAGGCCGGACGCCACATCGGCTATTGCCACATCGAAAAGCTGCACAACCTCGAGCAACTGCCGTCGGCCGGTTTCACCGTGTCATGTTTCCCGGTCAAGATCGAACGCGCCTCCGCCGGCTGGACCCGCGCGGTGGCCATCATCGACGGGTGAAGCCGCAGTTCGGCCGAAGCGCGCTGCTAACCGACCAGTCGCGGCAGCAGCTTGAGCGCGTTGCCGCGTTCGATGTCCATGAGCTGGGCTTCGCTGAATACGCCGGCTTCCCGGAGGCCCTTCACATGGTCGATGCTCGTCCGATAAGGAAAGTCTGTGCCGAAGACGATCTGCGAGACTGGAATGATGGCTGACAGCGCCGACATCGAGCTCTTGTTCGAGGTTTGGGCGGTGTCGTAGTAGAAGCGCTTGAGTTCGGCCAAGGTTCCGTCCGGCACCGTCGCCTTCGCTTTCGGGTCCAGCAGCGGGTTGCGGACAAAGCGCTCGATCAGGAACGGCATCGTTCCGCCGGCGTGCGAAAATATCCAGCGGATGTCCCGGAATTTCCGCGCGTTGCCGCTGAAGATGATGTCCGCGATGGTACGGGTTGTATCCGTGCCGAATTCGATCATCACCGGCTGCTGCGTACGCACCAGATTGACGCAGCAATTGGCCGCGGTCGGATGGGTGTAGACAAGCGCCTTGCGTCGATTGAGCTCCTCCATGACCGGCAGAAACAGGGGATCGCCGAGCCATTTGTCGCCATAGCTCGTCATGAGACCGATACCGTCGGCCTTCAGCGTATCGAGTGCATACGCAATCTCGTGCAGGCTGCCGTCGATGTCCGTCAGCGGAATCATTGCGAAAGTTCCGAAGCGGCCGGGATGATCGGCTATCAGCTTGGCTGCATAGTCGTTGCACTCGCGCGCAAGCTTGCGCGCAGCCTCGCCGGAGGTGAAATTAAGTCCCGGCGTTGTCACCGAGAGCATCGCGACGGCCACACCCGCTCTGTCCATATCCTGGAGAGACTTTTCAGGCGTCCAGTTCTTCATCGGGAGTTCGCCGAAATTGTTCGCATTCGATGCGGCAATGTAGGCCGGCGGGAAAGATGATGGTGGACGTCGATACGATAGGGCTTCGCCGGCTCATTCGTCTGCGCCGCCGCGCTCGGCGGCTTGCCCAGCCCGGCCGCGGCCATGACAGCGGCGCCGGTCACTCCCAGCATGAAGCCGCGCCTGTCTAGCTTCGCGCCTGACAGCGAAAGCGTGCTACCATCGCAACATGTGCATCCCCGATACGACCAGCGGTGCTTGTCTTTCATGGTATCCTCCCGGTCAGTCCCTTCCGGACTTTTTGATCTCGCGCGCTTTGCGCATCGGCTGTTTCTTCCCTGTGTACGATCCTATCCAGTGAATTCTAGGACGAAATTCGCTATTCCTGCTAGCGTTGACCGGCCCCCGATGCGTGAACCTGGAAATCTTCTCATTGAGAAGAAGAGCATCACTCCGACATTACTGCCGATGACCGACTTTCTGCTACCTTTCCGGCTGCGGCACGATCAACTAGGCTTGCAAGGGATTGCGACCACAACGATAAAGAGAAGGGTCGCCGGCGAGGGGAATACGCTTTGAACGGACAGGCGGGCCGGCGCACCGAGGTCACGCGCAGCGGCGTTGAGGACATTCGTCGGCGCGCACTTGCGGGCTTGTGGGTTGCGCTGCTGCTGGCGATCCTGAGCTTTCTGGTGATCTACCCGGTCCTCACTCTGTTGCTGGGGGCCCTCACCGACACCAACCCGGTGGTCGACGGCTTCAGCCTGCGCCACCTGTCGGTCACCAATTTCCTCGCCGTGCTGGCCAACCCGAACGTTGCCGAGGCGCTGTTCAACACACTCATGGCCTGCGGCGGCGGAACCTTGATCGCGGTGGTGATCGGGCTGGCGTTTTCCTGGATCGTCGTGCGCACCAACACGCCGTTCAAGGGCTTCATCGCAGCAGCCAGCATCCTGCCGCTGTTCGCGCCGCCGCTGGTCGCGGGCGTGGCATGGAGCATCCTCGGTTCGCCGAAGACCGGCCTCATCAACACCATGTTCAAATGGATGCATCTCGACTGGCACGTGGATTTTTATTCGCTGTGGGGATTGGTGTTTGTGTTCGGCATCTATTACGCGCCTTACGTCTACATGTTCACCTCCTCGGCGCTGCGCAACATGGATCCGAGCCTGGAGGAGGCAGCCGAGATTTCCGGCGCCAGCGCGTTCTCGACGGTGTTCACGGTGACGTTCCCGCTGATCATGCCGGCGATCGTCTCCGGCATGCTGCTGTCGTTCATTGTGATGCTCGGCATCTACGGCATTCCGGCGGTATTGGGCGCACCGACCAATATCAGCGTGCTGACCACCTACATCTTCAAGCTCACCAACTGGTCGCCGCCGCTTTACAACACCGCGGCGGCGGTCGCGATCATCCTGATGGTGGTCACCGGCTTGCTGGTGTTTGCGCAGCAGAAGGTGCTGAGCGGGCGCAGCTACACCACCGTCGCCGGCAAGGCGTTTCGGCCGCGCAACCTCGATCTCGGGCCCTGGCGCTGGTTCACCCTCGGGCTCGGCATCGTCTACTTGCTGGTGGTCGTGATTCTGCCGAGCCTGGCTCTGATCGTGGCGGCGTTCCGCAGATTCATGTTCATCCGCGATGCCGCCAGCCTGTTCGACATGCGTCAGTACTCGCTGATGCATTTCTACAGCATCTTCGACAATCCGCTGACCATGAACTCGATCTACAATGCGGTCGAGGTCGGCATCATCACCGCCGTGGTCGGCGGCACGCTCGCCTTTGCGATCGGCTACACGATTCATCGTACCCATGTGGCGGGCCGGCGCGGGATCGATTTGGTGTCGACCTTGCCGGTGGCGATTCCGGGCCTCGTGATCGGGGTTGCCTATTTGTGGGCCTGGATCGGCATTCCCGGCGGGCTCTACGGCACGATCTGGATCCTCGCGCTGGCGTTCATCGCGCGCTTCATGCCGGATACGGTCAAGGCGCTGTCGACCTCGTTCCTGCAGATCCATCGTGAGCTTGAGGAAGCGGCCTGGGTCTGCGGCAAGGGCATGCTCGGCACCATCAGAACGATCGTGTTGCCACTGGCGCGGCCGGGCGTGATTGCCTCGATGACGCTGCTGTTCGTGCTGGCAATCCGCGAACTGGGCTCGTCGCTTTTTCTCTACACCAGCAACACCATGGTGATGTCCGTGCTGCTGCTCGACTACTACGAAGGCGGAAATCTCGGAAAAACCGCTGCATTCAGTCTGGTGCAGACGGTTCTGCTGGGAGTTCTGATCGGAGGCGCGAACTGGCTGTCGAGGGGGGCAGCCCAGGGAAGCGTTGCTCAAAGGATGAGATAAAACCAAGGGAGCATTGGCTATGAACACAGGAATCGTTGCCAAGATCGTCACCATGGCCGGCGTCGCCGGTCTCGGCATCGTGCTGAACGGCGCACCGGCACGGGCGCAGCAGGAATTCGGTTCGCCCGAATTGATCGCGGCGGCCAAGGCAGAAGGCAAACTGGTCTACTACACGGCGAATTTCGCCGAAGTCGAACAGCAGGTCATCAAGGAGTTCAACAAGCGTTTTCCGGAGATCAAGGTCGAGATGGTGCGCGCGCCGGGCGGCCAGCTCATCACGCGCGTGAAGACCGAGGCCGCGGCCGGCAAGCTGATCGCCGACGTCGTCGATCATTCCGACCGCGCGCTGATGCTGCCGCTGGTCGACATGTTCCAGGACTACGCGCCGCCGAATGCCGCCGACTACAATCCCGATGCGCAGATTTCGCCCAAGCTGTGGCCGCGTGCGACGCTGGTGTGGTCGATCGCCTATAATACCGAGCTAGTAAAAAATCCGCCGAAGACCTGGATGGACCTGACCAAGCCTGAATACGACAAGATGACCGGGCAGGTTTTCGCGCAGTCCGGCGGCACCACCTGGACCCGCATCATGTTCGAGCGCCAGGTGCTTGGCGAGGATTACTGGGCGAAGCAGGCCACGACCCATCCGATCCTCTATCCGTCGGGCGCGCCGATGGCGGATTCGATGGTGCGCGGCGAAGTCGCGATGGGCCCCTTGCTCTACAATGCGATTTATCCGAAACAAAAGGACGGCGCGCCGATCAAGATCTTCTTTCCGCCCGAAGGCGCCCCGGTCAATCCCTATGCATCGGGAATTCCCAAGACTGCTGCGCATCCCAATGCCGCGAAACTGTTTCTCAACTGGTGCCTGTCGAAAGAGGGTCAGACCTTCATGATCAAGGAGCTCGGCAATCTGACCTCGCTGAAGGTGGCGCCGGTCTATCCCGAAGGCTTTGATCCCAAGGTGGTCAAGGTCTGGTTCCCGAAGTTCGACGAGTACGTGAAGCTGCACGGGCCGTGGGTTGCCGAATGGGACAAGACCTTCGGCTACCGGCAGTGATCGTCGCGCCCATGAAGCTATTGAAATCATGACGGCCACGCTCGACGTCAGCGACCTGCGCAAGCAGTTCTCGATCGGCCGGCCGGCCATCGACGGCGTAAGCTTTGCCGTGCCGGCCGGCGAGATCGTGGTCCTGCTGGGACCCTCGGGCTGCGGCAAGACCACGACCTTGCGCTGCGTCGCGGGGCTCGAGCATCCAACCGACGGGGAAATCAGCATTGCCGGGCGCGTGGTATCGTCGCCCGGGCGCGGCATTCTCGTCCCGCCACGGCTGCGCGACCTCGGCATGGTGTTTCAGTCCTACGCGGTGTGGCCGCACATGACCGTGCGGCAGAACGTGATCTATCCGCTCAAGCACCGCAAGATCGCGCGCGCCGACGCCAGCCGCAAGGTTGACGAGGTGCTGCAACTGGTCGGCCTGTCGGAATATGCCGACCGGCCGGTGGTGGCGCTGTCAGGCGGTCAGATGCAGCGCGTCGCGCTGGCGCGCAGCATCGTCTACCGGCCGCAGCTCTTGTTGCTCGACGAACCCTTGTCCAACCTCGATGCCAAATTGCGTTTGCGGCTGCGCGATGATCTCCGCGTCATCCTCAAGCAGACCGGCATGACCGCGCTTTACGTTACCCACGACCAGGCCGAGGCGGTCGTGCTCGGCGACCGCATCGGCGTGATGCGCGACGGCAAGCTGTTGCAGATAGGCACGCCGGACCAGATCTATAATCGGCCGGCCGATCTGTTCGTCGCCAATTTCACCGGCGCCACCAACGAGCTCACCGGCACCCTGGTCGGGCGCAGCGGCGAGTTCGGCGTGGTCGACTTCGGCGACGGGCGGCGCGGGGAGGCGGCACTGCTGCACGCGCTCAATCTCGGTGAAAAGGTTCGTATCGCGCTGCGACCGGAAAATATCGGCATTGGCAAGCAAGACGGCGCCAACCTGTTTCCGGCTCGGGTGGTCGATCGCCGCTATCAGGGCACCCAGACCGTCTACGACATCGATTTGTTCGGGCGGCGACTGGAGGTGCTCGAGCTCGGCACGGCAGCCCGCCATCAGGTCGGAGTCGAGACGTCGGTTTCCCTGCCAAGGGAAGGTTGCTGGGCGTATCGTGATACGGGACCATCGTCTTACGATTAGCCGCAACACCGGGCTCAGGGGATCATCATGCGTATCGTCGTTCTAAGGGGTGACGGCATTGGGCCGGAGATATCGGCCGCGACGTTAAACGTCCTGCGGGTCGCGTCCGAACGTTTCGAGCTGAACATTCAGTTGGAAGAACATGAGGTCGGTCACGCAAGCCTGCAGCAGTTCGGCGCGATCGTGCGGCCCGGGCTCCTGGAAATCGTGCGATCGGCGGACGGATTGATACTCGGGCCGACGGCCACCGCTGATTTCAAGGATGAGCACAGCGGCGAGGTTAATCCCTCGAAATTCTTTCGAAAAAATCTGGATCTCTTTGCCAACCTGCGGCCGGCCCGAACCTTTCCCGGTTTGCGCAACCGGTTCGGTGCGTTTGACCTTGTCGTGGTGCGGGAGAATACCGAAGGTTTCTACGCCGACCGCAACATGAAACAGGGCAACAGCGAACTGCTGGTCACGCCGGATGTCGTGGTCTCGCTCCGCCGCATCACGCGACACTGCTGCGAAAGAATTGCACAGGCCGCCTGCAAGCTTGCCATGAACAGGCGCAAGCATCTCACCATCGTTCACAATGCCAATGTCCTGAAGATCGGAGACGGCATGTTCCTCGACATCTGCCGGGAGACGGCGCGCGCCTATCCGGAGCTTGCCGTCGATGACGTCTTGGTCGACGCCATGATGGCGCACGTCGTGCGTCAGCCGGACCGGTTCGACGTCATCGTTGCGACGAATATGTTCGGCGACATTCTCTCGGACTTGACCGCCGAGCTGTCAGGCAGCCTGGGCCTCGGAGGCTCGCTCAAT
>Ga0208080_1001140_pt1 | contig 13219 bp, 8 predicted proteins | sample NGESurdeep092012_3_FD_184476 | JGI IMG/M metagenome (GOLD analysis project Ga0208080, IMG submission 184476) | Arctic peat soil microbial communities from Barrow, Alaska - NGEE Surface sample 210-3 deep-092012 (SPAdes) | ecosystem: Environmental > Terrestrial > Soil > Wetlands > Peat ...
CCGACGCCCTGCCGCAAGAGCGAATGGGATGACAAGAATCCATCGTCTCACGTCCGCTCCCCCCTCTCGGCCCGCCGCGCCCTGGCCACGATGGTATCCTCCCCTGAAGCTCGCAGACAGAACTACGGTCGCCGGAACGAATCCGCATTCGTGCTGCTCTGCCGAAGGAGTGAACGGGAAGCGATGCTCAAGGTGAAGCCCCCTGAGGACTACCCTCCCGAAGAAGGCCGCTACCTGCGCGGCAACGACTTCTCACCGGTCGCCGTGGCCATCATCCTGAACCAGGACGAGGACAAGATCCCGCGGGACATCCAGACTCTCGTGCGCACCGGCGTCGAGAGCGGAGCGGCCCTTTCGGGCACGATCCAGACGCCGAACATCGGCTTCGAGAAGATGATCTGCAACCTCGTAGCCAACCCGAACATCCGCTACCTCATCCTGGGCGGGCCGGAATCGGAGGGTCATCTCACCGGAGATGCCCTGAAGGCCTTGTTGGAGCACGGCGTTGATGCCCAGAAGCGCATCCTCGGGACCGAGGCCTCGCACGCGGTCCTGCATAACCTGCCTCTTGAGGTGATCGAGCGCGTCCGCCGGCAGGTGTCGCTCGTCGACCTGCAGTTTGAGGGAGACCCGGCCGTCCTGCGACAGGCGGTCGTGGCGTGCTATCAGGAGTCTCCCGTGCAGTTCCGCGACTACTCGCTCTCTGATCCGGGCGCGTATCCGGAGCCGCCCGTGAGCAGTCAGATCACCTGGCAAGCGATGCAGCCCTGGGCGGAACCGGAGGATGCGAGCCAGAGCGAGGCCAAGCAGAAGCTGCAGGCGATGGTCGAGAGGGTGAGAGCACGAAATGCGGCGCAGAGCTCAGGTCACGTCTCATCGGGGGAGAGTGACCGGGAGCAGTCGGAGAAGAGCTGACGATTCCACGGGGACCACGCGGATCGTGACCCGTCGCCTTGCGAAGGGCCCGACCCGCCGCTGGTACACAGGTCACGCGATTGTGTTCCGCGCCGGATGTTGCTGCACATGGGGCCGTTGCCGACGGCCAGCCGACGGACCTCGGGCGGCCGGAGCGCTGAAGCTAGGGCCGATGCCCTGCGACCTCGAGGCGCACGGCGCCGGCCCACACGCGGCCCTGTTCGTCGGCAGGACGCACTATCAGCCATGACCGTCCACCCGCTCGCCGCGTGGGCACGCCTCAAGCGGTCTTCGCGTGCCTCGGCTCTGCCCGCCTCTCGGAGACGGCCACGACCGCCACATCGTCGCCAAAAGCGGCGCCGTTGGCAGCCTCGATCTCGGCGAGCAGCCGCTCGAGTGCTTCCGCGTCGAAGCTGCCGGCGGCTTCCTCCCGCAACCGTCGCACGAGCCCTTCCTCGCCGTAGCGCTCCGACGACGCCGGCGTCGCCCGGCCCTCGATCAGCCCGTCCGTGTAAAAGAACAGGGTCCAACCGCGCGGCAGATTCACCGTGGTGGGCCGAGGCCTGCTGCCCTCGTCGAGGCCAAGCGGAAGGTGAGCCAGCAATTGGATGGGCCGCACCACACTCGACAACAGCAGCGGCAGAGGATGACCGGCGGAGAGGAGAGCCGCACTGCGCGCGCCCGGATCGATCCAGGCCATGACCACGGTGGCGAACAGCTCCAAGTCCGGCTGCGCCGCCACCATTCTCGCGAGACTGCTCAGGATCACGGAGGGGGCAGCGCCGCTCAGCGTGAGCGCTTGCCAGCCGGCGCGCAACCTGGCGCCAAGCGCCGCCGCGTTCGGGCCGTGGCCGGCCACGTCACCAAGGATGAGGGCCAAGCGCCCGTCGGGTAGAGGCATAACGTCGTAGAAGTCGCCGCCCAGCAGGAGCCCGTCCTCCCCAGGCCGGTAAGCCGTGACGATCTCCAGGTCACTGTGGTCGATGGGCATTACGGGCAGCAGGCTCGCCTCCAAGGTCGCGTGCAGCCTCGCCGCTTCGGACTGAGCTTGCGCGCGTCTCGCTTCGAGCATCGCGATGGCTGCCTGGTCGGCGAAGCGCTGCATGACGGCCAGACGCTCATCGTCGGGCCGCTCCGTGCCCCGATCCCATTCGAGGGCAAGCAGGGCCAGTGGCTCCTCGCCGGAGCGCAGTGGCACGTAGGCGACGGCGCTGTCGGGCAGAAGCGAGGTGAGGATTGCAGTGGCGCTCGCACCGAGGGCATCGATCGACTGCCCCGCCGCAAAGAAAGCCGGGCGCTCGAGTCCGATCAGCCGCGCGAGGCTCGGATCGTCGTCCAGCAACACACGGCGCCCCGCGCCGAGCGGCGCGGGCGGGGCGATCGCCACGGTGCGCAGGCTCGCCTCCTCGACGAGCGAGAGCGCGACGGAGACGCAGCCAAAGGAGCTGAGGGCTACCCGGCAGACGTCCTCGGCCACCTGTCGCGGATTCTCGCCGCCGTGGAAGGCGGCCGTCGCTTCCAGCAGGTGCTCGGCAGTTTGGCGCACCGCTTGTGCCTGGACCAGAGCGACGGAAGCCTCCTCTCGTTTGGTGACCTGCTCACGCAGCGCCTCGGCGATGACGCCGGAGAGGAGGGCGGCAAGCATCCAGATCGCCGTCGCGACCGCGGTCGCCAGGAACGACTGGTCGGTGCCGAAATGCGCGACCGTGGCATAGAAGATGGCGCCGCCCGCGAAGGCGGCGACGGTGCCGACCAGGGGGCCGGCCAGCGTCCCTGCAGCGACCGCAGTCAGCACCATGAAGGAGACCGCGACCGCCAGCGCCGCATCCTCGCCACGCACCAGGCCGAGGCCGCCGAGCACGACTAGTTCCGTCAGGGCGGCCAGGAAGAGCACCGCCCAGCGGTGTGGCCGCAGCGCCTCCCCGAGACCGATGAAGACGCGGCGCAAGACCTGGCCGGGAGCAGTCATCCGAGGCAGTCCTCCTTCACAGGATCGACATGGAGTCGCAGAGTCGGGCCGCTACTGCCGCGGCAACGTCAAAGGCTAACACGGCCGAATGCGCGCGCGGCAGCCGGGGGGTTAACGAATGAGAAGTGGAGTTAGGTCGAACGCCGTGCCCTGCCCTGCCCACCGTGGGGCGCAGCGGTCGCAAACGACACCGAGCACCAGGAGTCGCTGAGCAACGACGCTGCATGCGACGTGCAGGCCGCCGGCTCACCGATCGCGATGCCGGGCACATATCACCCGTCCCTGTTCACGGCCAGAACCTGCTGCACACAGCCTTGCCGCCGCCGCGAAGCCGACAAGCACCGCACCACAGTGGTCACTCGGACCGCGCTGATCCGTGGCCCACGCAGTCGCTGTACTGTCGCGTGTTCTGCCGTCTCCGACTGTGACGTTCCCTCTCGTCGGCAGAATGTCGGCAGTTCTGCCGATTCGGAAGTTATGTGCGCCTCAGCGCACCACAGGAAATCGCCATATGCAGGCAAGAAGTGGTGCCCCCGGGCTGGATCGAACAGCCGACACCAGGTTTAGGAAACCTCAGGAAGGCGTGACCGGCCGTAGTCAGCCGTGTGCAAAGGTGCTGCACAGTCCAAGGTTCCGCGCGGACTTCGTGCTCGACCGTACTCGGCCGTGATGGGCCGTGGTGATGCGTCTCGTCGGCAATGCGTCGGCAATGCGTCGGCAACTGCGCGGTCTACACAGAGGCGCGCGAGGCCCTCCAACGCACGAGATTCACTACGACTCAGCTCCCGCCGGCGAGGACGCGAGCTGTCCCTGACCGCACAGTGGGATGGCGCGATATCGGACCCTGGACGAGAAGAGACCGCTCGCACTGTTCTGAGCAGATTCACGTGAGGCCCACGGCTAGGACTCCAGGAAGGGTGACACTAGGTGCATCGACGTCGTGCCCGCCAAGAGGACGCGGCCGGCGCCTCACGACGCCTCCTCGAGCGCCTCCTCGAACTGGCTGGCGTAGAGGTCGTAGTAGAAGCCGCGCGCCTCCATGAGCTCCTTGTGCGAGCCCTGCTCGATGATGCGCCCGTGGTCCATCACGAGGATCGTGTGCGCACCGCGGATGGTGGAGAGCCTGTGGGCGATGACGAAGCTGGTGCGGTCCTTCATGAGCTCCGCCATCGCCTCTTGGATCAGCACCTCGGTGCGCGTGTCCACCGAGCTCGTGGCCTCGTCGAGGATGAGGACGTCGGGGTCGGCGAGGAAGGCGCGGGCGATCGTGAGCAGCTGCTTCTCGCCCTGCGAGACGGCGGTGGCGTCGTCGTCGAGCACGGTCTGGTAGCCGTCGGGCAGCGTGCGCACGAAGTGGTCGACGCGCGCCGCCTTGGCCGCCGCCAGGATCTCCTCGTCGGTCGCGGCCTCGCGGCCGTAGGCGATGTTCTCGTGGATCGTGCCGGTGAACAGCCAGGTGTCCTGCAGGACCATGCCGAAGAGGCGCCGCAGGTCGCTGCGCGTCATGTCGTGGGCGTCGATGCCGTCGACGGTGATGCGTCCGTGGTCGATCTCGTAGAAGCGCAGCAGCAGGTTGACGAGCGTGGTCTTGCCGGCGCCGGTGGGGCCGACGATGGCCACCGTCTCGCCGGGCCGTACGTCGAGCGTGAGGTCCTCGATGAGCGGTGTGTCGGGGAGGTAGCGGAACGACACGTCCTCGAGTGTGAAGTGGCCCTGCGTGTGCGCCAGCACCACCGGCGCGGCGGCGTCGGGCTCCTCCTCGGCCTCGTCGAGCAGCTCGAAGACGCGCTCCGCCGAGGCGGCGGTGCTCTGCAGCACGTTCATGATGCTGGCCACCTGCGTGATCGGCATCGTGAACTGGCGCGCGTACATGATGAAGGCCTGCACGTCGCCGAGCGAGATCGTGCCGTTGGCGACCTTGAGGCCGCCGACGACGGCGATCGCCACGTAGTTGAGGTTGCTGACGAAGTTCATCACCGGGAAGATGATGCCGCTGATGAACTGTGCCTTGAAGCTCGCCTGGTAGAGCTGCTCGTTCTCCTCGTCGAAGGTCGCGATCGCCTCGTCCTGGCGGCCGAAGACCTTGACCACGTTGTGGCCGGTGAACATCTCCTCGACGTGCCCGTTGAGGTCGCCGGTGCGCTCCCATTGGGCCGCGAACTGCTTCTGCGAGCGTTTGGCGATGAGGATCGTCAGCACGACCGACAGCGGCACGCAGAGCACCGAGATGAGGGCGAGGATCCAGCTGATCGTGAGCATCATGATCAGCACGCCGATGATCGTGAACACCGAGGTGATGATCTGCGTGAGGCTCTGCTGCAGGGTCGACGAGATGTTGTCGATGTCGTTGGTCATGCGGCTCAGCACGTCGCCGCGCGGGTGGTCGTCGAAGTACTTGAGCGGCAGACGGGCGAGCTTCAGATCGACGCTGCGTCGCAGGCGGAACATCGTGCGCTGCGCCGCACCGGCCATGATGTACTGCTGTCCCCAGCTGAAGAGTGCGCTCACGACGTAGATGGCCACGAGCACCAGCAGGGTGCGTCCGACAGCCGCGAAGTCGACGCCGTGGCCGGGGTTCAGGTGCATGGCCGACAGCATCTCCGCCAGCGTTGACTGGCCCTTGGCCTGGAGGCCGGCGACGACCTGCTGCTGGGTCACGCCGGCCGGAAGCTTCTTGCTGACGAGGCCCTCGAAGAGGATGTTCATGGCATTGCCGAGGATCTTGGGGCCGAGGACGGCGAAGGTCACGCTGACGACCGCGAGCACGAGCACGATCGCGATGCGCGCCCGCTCGGGCCTGAGCATGCCGACCAGGCGCTTGAGCGTGCCGCGGAAGTCCTTGGATCTCTCGGTCGGCCTGGCGAGCGCGTGGGCGGGTCCGCCGCCGCCGGGGCCGCCGGGGCCGCGGGGTCTGGCGGGCGGGCGCGGCGGCTGGCTGCTCTGCGGCCCGCCGCCCTGCGGCGAGGATCCCGGCGGGCTGCTCATGCCACGCCCTCCTCGCCGAGCTGCGAGGCGACGATCTCGCGGTACGTGTCGCTCGTCACCAGGAGCTCGTCGTGTGTGCCCTTGCCGACGATGGTCCCATCCTCGAGCACGATGATCTGACCGGCGTGCATGACCGTGCCGACGCGTTGTGCCACGATGATCACGGTCGCGGCGGTCGTCTCTTTCTTGAGGGCCGCGCGCAAGCGCGCGTCGGTGGTGAAGTCGAGCGCCGAGAAGCTGTCGTCGTAGATCTGGATCTTGGCCTTCTTGGCGAGTGCCCGGGCGATGGCCAGCCGCTGCCGCTGCCCACCCGAGACGTTGGCGCCGCCCTGGTCGACCGCTGCCTCGAGCCCCTCGGGCATCTCGCCGACGAACTCGCTGCCCTGAGCGATCTCGAGGTAGCGCCAGAGCTCCTCGTCGCTCGCCTGCTCGTCGCCGTGGCGCAGGTTGCTGGCCACCGTGCCGCTGAACAGGAACGCCTTCTGCGGCACGAGGCCGATCCTGCGCCACAGGTCCTGCAGCTCCATCTCGCGCACGTCGACGCCGTCGACGAGCACGCTGCCACCGGTGACGTCGTAGAAGCGCGGGATCAGGTTGATGAGCGTCGACTTGCCGCTGCCGGTGCTGCCGACGATGGCCGTGACCTCGCCTGGGCCGGTCGCGAAGGAGATGCCCGACAGGACGGGGTCCTCGGCGCCGGGGTAGCGGAACTCGACATCCCTGAACTCGACATGGCCGCGCTGGGCCGCGTCCTTGACGGGGGTCTCCGGATCGATGACCGACGGCTCGGTGTACAGCACCTGCTGGATGCGCTCGGCTGAGGCGGATGCCCGCGGCACCATCACGAGCATGATGGTCGCCATGAGCACTGACATCAGGATCTGCAAGATGTAGGTCAGGAAGGCGGTGAGGTCGCCGATCGGCATGCCGTGATCGGCGACCTGGATGCTCCCGAACCACATGATGGCCACGGTCGAGAGGTTCAGGATGAGGGTCAGCGTCGGGATCATGACGGCGAACAGCCGCGTGACCCGCAGCGTCGTGCCGGTGAGGTCGGCGTTGGCCACGTCGAAGCGCTGTTCTTCGTAGCGCGTGCGGTCGAAGGCGCGGATCACGCGCACGCCGCTCAGCACCTCACGCGTCACCTGGTTGACGCGGTCGATCATCTTTTGCATGGCCCTGAAGAGCGGCAAGGCGCGGGTCAGCACGAGGCCGATGAAGACGCCCATGATCGGCAGCGAGACCAGAATCACGCTCGACAGCGGCACGTCGAGGCGCAGCGCCATGATGACGCCGCCGATGGCCATGATCGGCGCCGCGAGCGTCACGTTCAGCATCATCAGCACGACCATCTGTACCTGCTGGACGTCGTTCGTGGAGCGCGTGATCAGCGAGGGCGTGCCGAAGTGGTTGAGCTCGGCCTGGGAGAAGCTCTCGACCTTGCGAAACAGGGCGCCGCGCACGTCGCGGCCGAAGGCCATGGCCGTCTTGGAGCCCCAGTAGACGGCGATGACGGTCGCGATGGCCAGCACCAGGGTGACGCCCAGCATGAAGGCGCCGGTGACGAGGATGTAGTGCGTGTCGCCCTTGACCACGCCGTTGTTGATCAGGTCGGCGTTGAGCGTGGGTAGATAGAGGTTGGTGATCGCCTGCACGAACAGCAGGGCAAGCACCAGGACGATCTGCCGCCAATAGGGGGTCAGGCGCTCCCTAAGCAGCCCTATCACGCCGAAGGCCTTCTCGCGCTTCATGACAGGGAGGGTCGCGCGGCGGGCTCATCGTCGCCGGCGGTCCGCGCGACACGTTCGTCGTGGCGTGCGGTGATCGCCGCGGAGATGTTGCCGCTCAGGGCGTCGAGCAGGCGCTCGAGCTCGCCGCGATCGCGCTCGTTCAGCGCACCGATGGTCTTGTTGACTAAGGCTGCCGACACGGTCCGCAGCTCGACCTCGAGCTTGCGCCCGGCCGCGGTGAGGCGCACCCGCGTGAGGCGCTGGTCGGCCTCGTCCGCGCGGCGCTCGACGAGGCCGACCTTCTCCATGGCCTGCAGCATCTTGGTGACGGTCGGTCGCGCCAGGTGCAGGGCATCGGCCAGATCGCGCTGGGTGATACCGTCATTGGCCGACAGGAACCGCAGACAGATAGCTTGGCCGGAGTGACTGTCGTGGTCGGCGAGTGTCGCGATCATGAATTGGCGATGCAGCCGCAAGGCGCGCAGGAAGGCGCGAAACACGCGCGCCGAGAGCTCGTCGACACCCTCGAGCTCGACGTGCGACAGCTTGCACGCCACGTCAGCCTTGGCCACGCAGCCACTCCTTTGAACTTCCGAAGATAGGCAAGGTGTTGGATATTAGCCTACTAACGATTAGCAGTCAAACGTGACCTGCGCCCTGGGATTCGTCCACGCTGAAGGCGTGAATCGTGAGGCGTGGAGCTGCTGGAGGTCTTGATGACGTGTGGTGCCCACTGAAGTGAGCCCTGTGCAGGCCCTCTCCGCTAGCCGCCGACACCGTGCCGACGCAACCGAGTCGGCCTTCCGGACCGGACACGACCTTCTTGGCCGGGATTCTCGTTCGCTCACCCACAGCCCCCGGTCCTCACGCCGCAACCGGCTCTCGCACTATCATCGGAAGCGGACCACTGAATGGGGGGCAGCTCAGGCGTCGATCGTGGCCTTTCGGTCGACGGTGTACTTAGCACCGTCGGCTTCGGCTTCTCTGCTTTGCTTTCCATGGGCATGCCTGATCTCGTGGAATCAATCATCTAGAGGTCGACCGTCTCCGGCCTCTCCCGCTCGTCCTCGAACCAGTCGCGCTGGTCGAAGCCGTCGTCGGTGATGCCGCCGAGGCTCATCTTCATGTACTTGCCGCTGGCTTCGGCGGCCACCGTGCCGTCGTCCAGGAGGATCTCGCCGTTGCCCTCGAAGAGGCGACGCGTGTCGCGCGTGATGCGCCCGACGCAGCGCAGCTCGCCGGTGAGGGGCAGCGGCTTGCGAAAGCGTGCGGTGAGCTCGGCCGTGACGCCCTACACACCCGGGTCGGCGATGGTGATGGCGCGGCCGATGGTCTCGTCCAGGATGGCCGTGCTGATGCCGCCGTGCAGGCGGCCGGGGTAGCTCTGGTGCTCCTCGCGGAGCGTGAACACGCCGAGGACCTCGGGGACCCCAGCCGCGGCGAGTTCGAGCACGTAGAAGCGCCCGCGCAGCCCCACGGGTTCTCGGCGCCGCACACCAGGCACATGCGGCTGATGTTCTGGGCGGCGAGCACTCTGCGTCTGGCGCCGTCCGTTTCGGACCCCTTTCGTGCGCCGGCGTCTCCCCCGCATTCTACGCACTCGGGCCCAGCCTCAAGTGGCCGGGAGGTGAGTGGCTCACGCGTCTCGGCGGTGCGCAGCTCAGGCGTTTCGCGGGACGCGCTAGTCACCTGCGCGCGGCGGCCGAGCGCGGGCGCGGGACGGCGCCTCGCCCGGCACCGAGCCCGGGCCGCCGCGCGCCGCGTGCCCGGCGTGCCCGTGCGCCTCCTCGTGCACGAACTTGCCTCCGCGCAGCCACGAAGCCATGGCCGCCACCAGACACATCACCGCGGCGAACACAAGCACGCCGATGAGCCCGTGCCGGAACGGCCCGGAGATGAGCGAGGGGAAGAACCGCTTGCCGACGAGCGTCAGTGCGTCTGCGTGCGGCAAGGCGCCCAGCAGCTTGGCGCCGAGCAGCTTCTGCAGCGGGTTGTACCCGAGGAAGGCGGCGAACAGGTAGGCGGTGGGCGGCAGGTGGGAGAGCCCAGTGGCCACCTGGGCGGGCACCTGGTGCGTGGTGAGGCCCGCGAACATCGCCTTCGGCACGGCGGCCGTGAGGCCCACGACCATGAGTGAGAAGAACATGCCGGTGGACAGCGGCATGCCGACGGTCTGCATGGTGGCGCGCATCCCTGAGGCGACGCCACGGTTGCGCGCCGGCACGCTGTTCATGATCGCCGCCGTGTTGGGGGCCGCGAACATGCCGAAGGCGAGGCCGTTGAGGAGAAGCACACCGGCGAACCAGGGGTAGTTGAAGTCGGCGGGGAGGGCCATGAGCAGGAGAAAGCTGAGCGCCGCCAGCAGCATGCCGGCTGTGGCGAACGGTCGGGCGCCATGACGGTCGGACAAGCGGCCGGAGATCGGCCCGGCCACCATGAAGCCCACTGTGAGCGGCAGCATGTAGATGCCGGCCCAGAGCGGGGTGTCCTTGAAACTGTAGCCGTGCAGAGGCAGCCAGATCCCCTGCAGCCACATGATGAGCATGAACTGCAGGCCGCCGTTGGCGATCGACGAGAGCAGCACGGCCAGGTTGCCGGCGGCAAAGGCGCGGATCTTGAAGAGCCGCAGCTCGAACATCGGGTCCTTGACGCGCAGCTCGATGAGGGCGAAGGCCGCGAGGACGGCCACCCCTCCAGCGATCATGGCGAGCACGAAGGGGCTGCCCCACCCCATGTTCGACGAGCCGTAGGGCTTGATCCCGTAGGTGACACCGACGAGGAGCATCAGCAGCCCTGCGGCGAAAGTGAGATTGCCGAGCCAGTCGATGCGGGCCTTCTGACGGGCACCGGTCTCACGCAGCATGAGGAACGCCCAGACCGTGCCCAGCACGCCGAACGGCACATTCATAAGGAACACAAGGCGCCAGTCGACGGCGGCCAGCACCCCGCCCAGGACGAGCCCGATGAACGAGCCGGCCAGGCCGACGACGATGTTGATGCCCAGCGCCATCCCGCGCTCGTCGGCGGGGAAGGCATCGGTGAGGATCGCCGCCGAGTTCGACATGAGCATCGCCCCGCCCACCGCTTGGACCATGCGGAACGCGATGATCTCCATGGCGCCGGCCGGCCCGCTGCTCCAGGTGAGCGAGAGGCCTACGGCGGCGAGGGTGAAGATCACGAAGCCGGCATTGTAGATACGCACGCGCCCGAACATGTCGCCCAGGCGGCCGAACAGGACCACGAGCGCGGCGGTCACGAGCCCGTAGCCCATCAGCATCCAGAGCAGATACACGAAGTTGTTGGGGTCGAGCGGGTCCAGATGGATGCCGCGGAAGATCGCCGGCAGGGCGATGAGGATGCTGGAGGCGTTGATGAGCACCAACAGCACGCCGAGCGTGGTGTTGGAGAGGGCGATCCACTTGTACGGTACGCGCCGGTGCCCGGGCGCTCTCGGCCCGGGTGCGAGCGCCACTGGTTCAGGTGAAGTCATGTCTCCAGGTTCTCCGTGGTTGCGTCGCCTGCGGCACGGGCTTCGTCGGCGCTCACCGCCTGGGCGAGCGCGCCCAGACCACGCGCCAGCGCCTCGAGTTGGTCCTGGTCAAGCTCGGCAAGCCACTCGTTCATGATCTCCGCGCTTCCCTGGCGCAGCTCGCGAAGCCGCTTCTCGCCACGCGCTGTGATGCCCAAGAGCACGCGTCTGCGGTCGGCTGGGTCGGTCTTGCGTCCCAGGTAGCCGCGGCGCACCAGCTGATCGACGAGCAGGCTGGCAGCGGACTCGCCGATGGAGAGCTCGCGGCCGAGGCCGCAGACTCCGATGCCCGAGCTGCGCTCTACCGCGACCAAGGCCTTGAACTGCGCCATCGTCAGGTCGAGCTTCAACCACGCGGGCACGATCAGCTGCTGCACGCGGCCGTAGACAGTCCGCAGATCATCGGTGATGGTCTCGATACGCGGGTCTCGAGTGGTCATGTGTCCTTCGCCAAGTGAGGGTTCCGAGTGGGCACAGGGCCCGGGGCCAGTTGTGCCAGGAGGAGTACCAGTCAAGCGTAACGGATATTCCTCAGGAAAGGCAATCTACTTTGCAATGCCAATTGAATTGGTGATACAAAACAACAAATACCGAAATCAGCAAGCCAGCACGTTCAGCTCCAGCGCTAGATCGGGGCTGCGGGCAGGCGCGAGACTGAGTTCCCTGGCAGGAGGGCCTGCCGCCGAGCCGCGAGGGTGAAAGGAGTCCCCATGAGCAGCACCGACGGCCTCTACGGCGCCGTCCAGCGCGGCATCATCAAGGAGATGCTGAGGCTCGCCACAAGCGACAAGAAGGCGAACATCCTGCGGGCCATCGCGCTGGCCGAGAAGATCACCCCCGAGAGCCACAAGGCCGAGATGCGCTTCGTGAAGGAGAAGGTTCAGCAAGATCATCCCGCCCTGCAGATCGCCCGTCACGTCGTGCGCGACCTGAGCCCCACCTGCCGCGACGGCTTCATCAACGCCTTCGTCGTAAACGCACTGCTGCGCGGCTCAGACAAACGTCAGGAGTTCACGACTGCGACCGGCATGCGCACGCCCTTCACCGTGCTCGTCAGTCCGACGATGCGCTGCAACCTGAGCTGCGAGGGCTGCTACGCCAGCCAGTATTCGCACGAGAGCGACATGCCGGCAGCGCTGTTCCAGCGCATCGTCGATGAGGCCGCGGAGATGGGCGTGTACCTCGTCACCGTGCTCGGCGGCGAGCCCTTCATGCGCCGCGACCTCCTCGACATCGCGGCCGCCAACCCCGAGACCTACTTCCAGGTCTTCACCAACGGCACGCTCGTCAGGCCCGAGCACGTCGAGCGCATCGCCGAGCTCGGCAATATCGCACTGATGCTGAGCATCGAGGGCGACGAGCCGACGACCGACGAGCGTCGCGGGCCGGGTACCTACCAGAAGCTTCTGCGCACCATGGACCTGCTCAAGGAGCACGGCGTGCTCTTCGGCTACTCGTCGACCGTGACGCGCCATAACTGGGAGATGCTGCTCAGCGACGCGTTCGTCGATCCGCTGGTAGCGCGCGGCGCCGCGCTCTCCTGGCACTTCCTCTACATGCCGGTCGGCGGCGCGCCCGACGTGAGCCTCATGCCGACCCCCGAGCAGCGCAACCAGTTTCGCCTCGGCATCCAGCGCCTGCGCAACACGAAGGCCATGTTCCCCGTCGATTTCTGGGGCGACGCCCCTTGGGTTGGCGGCTGCATCGCCGGCAAGCACTACGCGCACATCAATAACGAGGGCTGGGTCGAGCCCTGCATCTTCACGCACTTCGCCACCGACAACATTGCCGACACCTCCCTGGCCGAGGCCTTCAACAGCCCCTACTTCGAGGAGATCCGCAGCAGGCAGCCCTTCAACCACAACCTGCTCATGCCCTGCATGCTGATCGACAACCCCGACCAGTCGCGCGAGATCCTGGCCGAGACTGGCGCGCAGCCGACGCACGAGGGCGCCGAGAGCCTCGTCACCGAGCTGTGCGGGGCCCTCGATGAGTACTCGGCGGGCGTCGCGCGTGTGTACGGGGCGGTGTGGAGCGAACAGGAGGCGAAAGACGCTCATCATGAGACGCAGAACGAGCCCACCTTCGTCG
>Ga0208080_1001143_pt1 | contig 13203 bp, 12 predicted proteins | sample NGESurdeep092012_3_FD_184476 | JGI IMG/M metagenome (GOLD analysis project Ga0208080, IMG submission 184476) | Arctic peat soil microbial communities from Barrow, Alaska - NGEE Surface sample 210-3 deep-092012 (SPAdes) | ecosystem: Environmental > Terrestrial > Soil > Wetlands > Peat ...
TTGGCGCGCCGGAAGGGATTCGAACCCCTGACCCCCAGATTCGAAGTCTGGTGCTCTATCCAGCTGAGCTACCGGCGCCTGGTTCCTTGGAGCAGAAGAGTGGCGCGTCTTCAAGCGGTTTGCGCGACGCGTCCATGGCTAACAATCCGCTTGAGTTCCGGCAGACAGGAGCCGTAATTGGTGCCAGCGCGCAACGCGGTGCCTATATCCTGCACGCTCGCCGCGCCGCCGCTCGCGATCGCCGTGCGGATCACGTTAAGGCCGACGCCAAAGCAGGCGCAGATAACCGGGCCGGGATCGGCGAGACCCGCGGTCGATTTTCCCGACAGTACGGCGCGGCTTTGCGCTTCGCCCAGGGCCTCCCTTGCCCGTGAACAGGCAGCCGACAAGCCGGCCCTCGACAAAGGCCGCCATGCGATAGCTGCCGCGCAGCTCGTCAAAATATTCCGCGATCTCGCCATCGCCGCCGAATAGCTTCGCCGCACGCGCGCCAGGCGGCCGGCGGATCATTGCTCGCCATCAGCAGGCCTTCGCCGTTCGCCACGCTCACCCGCGACCACCATGTCTCCGCCGGCAACGCGATGCGGCGGCGCGAAAGCGCAAAGCCGTGGAAACGGAATTCAACCGGCTCGATCGAAGCCGGCGTCGCCCTTAACCGGCTGATATCGGCGCTTTACCCGAACATGCGGCCGATCAGCCGCTTCTTCGCGGGTTCGGCGGCGGCATGGTGACGGCTGGGCTCTGCATCCCGCCGGCCAAGGTCATATAGACGTCGGTTCATGCCGCTTTTACGGGCAGGAACTATCGATGCAGGCATGCATGAATACCCACGAGCCTGCGGCTCGCCGCTGGAACAGCACGGTCGGCCTGAAGATTCGCCGTCGCCGTTTCGCAGGAAAGCCAGAAATAATTCGCCGCCGGATCCACGACGAGCCGGGCCGGCGCAAATTTTGCCACGATCACGGACAGGAACTGGGTCGTCGAAAACCAGGATAGCCGGTTCAGATTCCGACCGATTCGATCCGATGACACGAAATGCGAATCTCCGAGCGTCGGATCGGACGCCGCGCCCGTGGCGAGCGCAACGACTGCAGCCTGGTATTTCGTCCAAGCCGTTACAAATTTCGCGGTCTCGACCGCGTGCACCAGCGTCACGAGCAGGAACCCACCGGCAATCGTCCGAGCCGTCATGCGGCTCGTGAGAGCCTCCACAAAGCGTGCCAGGAATGGTATCGGCAGGGTCAGCCGACCATCGGCGCGGAGTGCGTACAGCGCAGCCAGCGCGCCGAGCATGGGAGTGGCGATCACGAGTGCCGTGCGCAGATAATACCTGTCACTGGCATGCAGCGCATGGTCCAGCCACGACCAGTATGCGGCGAGCGCCAGGGCGACGATCAAGGCGGCGTAGAGGTGTGCTTTTGTCGGCGTGAGCCGTCCAAGAACGAGAACGGCAACGCCGTAGCTCACAATTACAGCGAATAGGAGCAGAACTAAGTCGCCACTTAAAATGGTGACGTCAAAGAAGCTCAATGCGGCTCTGACAAGGACGCCTGCAAAGTAGTCATCGGGAGGAAATGCCGCCTTCACCGCTGCCCAGATCGCCATTGCGACAGTTAAGGCGCCCGCCGCTCTCAGAAACGCGGCATCTCGTATACCGCGCAACAGCAGAGTAGCCACAATGGCGATCGCAAAAATTATCGCGCCTTCATGCGTAAAGACGAGCGCGAGCAGCGTAACGAATACCAATGCAATTCCGCGGATGCCCCGACGGGCGTAGTGGCAGACGGCGAGGGCCGGCCAGAAGAGCGCGTGCGCCATCCACATTTCGGTCGGGAAACTGAAGACCAGTGGGCAGAGGCAGGCCGTCGAGAAACATGCGTAGCTGAAGATGATGCGGCCCTTGGAGCGATCGGCCGCAAATGTCGCGAGCAGTCCAACGAGCGGCGCAAGGAAAAATAGCAGCCCATAGACGACGACGCCCCCGATCGGATCTCCGGTCAGTCCTACATAAGATTCAGCGGGCAGCAAACTAAGGAAGTAGACCGCTAGACGGCCCGAGATGTTGTGCCAATGGAACGCCCAGGCATCCTGGACAGCGACCGAATAGGAAAACATCGCACCATCGCCGTACATCTGCAGCTCGTATCGGAGCCCGATGACGACGAAGATGACCGACCAACAGATGCCGGCGGCGATGACTAAGGTGCGCAATATATCGGTGTCGGAGCGAATGGCCGCATCGGCCCATGACGCGCCACGCACGATGCTCGGACGCGATGGGCTGGCCGTCATAACTACGGTCTCCACGCGCGCGTAGGGCGCACGCCTGCAAATCTAGCGGCGCATAAGGCGCTGATGGTCCAAGAGTTGATTGAGAACGCCGCCGGCCGTCTCAACCACATGATCGAGGATTCGTTTGCCGAACTCTGCCGACGCTGCCTGCGCGTCGCCGATAACTCCCATGTCGGCGATTCGCGTATCGTTCGTCGACCACGGCCACGACACAGCTCGATCGAGGATTGTCTTGCGGATCGCCTCCCCGCCAGGCGGCTTTTTCAATTGCGCAATTTGATCTCGGCGTACCAGTTGCGGTGCGATCGCCAACATCATTGAAGTCTCGTTCTTTCCACCGTGGATCTCCGGAATCGCCGCAGTCGCGTCAACCTCCACCCATGCGGCTGGATGCAGGACGCAGACATTGAGGCCAAAGTCGGCGCGCAAATCCTGCGCCAAGGCTTCCAGGATCCCGCGGTTGCCGCCGTGACCGTTGATGATGACGAGATTGCGCGCCGGCAGCGCGCGGGCGATCTCGCGTCCTAGGTCACGCATGAAAGCCGTCATGCCCTGGATCGACAGCGACATGGTGCCGGGCGCCCATTCATGCTCGCGCGCAAGGCTTATCGCCAGCGTTGGAAGCTGCCAAAGATCCAAGGGCTCGCCCCAGCGGGAGATGATGCGGTGGGTAAATTCCTCGGCCAACACGACATCGGTATTGAGCGGCAGGTGCGGGCCATGCTGCTCGATCGAACCGATCGGCAAGCAAAGTATCGAGCTCTCGCTGAGAACCTTCGAGATTTCCGGGAAAGTAAGCTCGCCGATCAATCGACTCGGGCTAGCGTGTGGCATGGCCGCTACCATATTTGCCTGCCCATGATCTTTTCCGAAAACCGGTTTTCACTTTTCGAAATCATGCGCGAGCCTTGCAGAAACCCCCGCGCGGTTTTTGCCACGAAGATAGCAACCCTGCCAATCTCAAGTTGCCAGAGGGGCCACATCCCGATTCGGATCCGTTGGGTCAGCGAGCGAAGCCATGAGATGATCGAGCCGGTGCCCGGCCCGAGCCGCTTTCGCCGTCAGATAGCGGCGGTTGTCGGCGTTACTTGGCGCCTCAAGCGGCATCCGTCCTGCGATTTGAATTCCAGCCTTAGCGAGACCGTCGAGCTTGGCTGGGTTATTGGTGAGCAGCACGACGCGAGTGCAGTTGAGCATTTGCAGCATCCGCGCGGCGATACCGTAGTCGCGCTCATCATCATCGAAGCCGAGAGTCGTGTTGGCATCAACCGTGTCAAGCCCGTCTTCCTGCATCTGGTAGGTGCGCATCTTGTTGGCCAGACCCAGACCGCGGCCCTCCTGCGCCAAATAGAGAATGATGCCACCGCCCACATCTTCAAGACGCGCAAGCGCGAGTTTGAGCTGATCGCCGCAGTCGCATCGCCGCGAGCCAAATACGTCACCGGTGAGACAGGCGGAGTGCAAGCGCACAAGAACAGGGTTGCTGAAGTCTGGCTTCCCGACAATGATGGCGACCGAACTGCCGCCCACCGCATCCCGGAAAACGACGAAACGTGTGCGTGCACCGGAATTGAGCGGCACTGCCGCCCCACTTGCAATCGTGAGGGATCGAATGGCGTCGTCGCCGAAACGCGAGACCGCTGTTGCCTCGACGGTGATAATTTTTAACTCAAATGCGATCGCATCTTCCACCGCTACATCAGCCGCCAGCACCGCCGGCAATCCTTGCGATAATTTGACAAGCTGAATCGCGGCCGCGGCCACGGGACCTGCCGGCTTTACGTCAGAGGCGCAAGCGATTTTGGCATCGGCAACCAGCGCCAGAATCGTATCCACGTCATGGCCGGCCGTGATCTGCAATTCAACCGGCGTCGTCGCTTCAAGACCGAGCGCAAGCGCGCGCCGCGCCGTGATGACCAACCGCGGCGCAGCCGGCGCGCATAGCGTCATGAATTCGGCAAGCCGTCGCGCATCAAGTCCCTCAACCGGCAATGCGAGGAGCGTTTCACCCCCGCCGGTGATAAGCACCGGCCTTCCGGCGTGGAATTCGGCGAGACCGCGATTGACGCCGATCTGCCCTTCCGTACCAAACAAAGCGGAACCTACGTTCGCCCGAACCGCACACATTCTTCGATTTTCCGTTCTAATTAGCTATTATTGTAGAACACCGCGGGCGCCATGCCCATTCCGGTCGCAAGTTTAAGTTTCTTGTGCCAAGCTGTTGCAACAAGATTACGACTTTTAAAAGCAAACCTCGTGCCTTTGAAAAATGCTTATACGCCTGTGCCCCAGGCACTCCCGGAAGGCCGCATTGGCCAAAACCAAGCGCCTGGCAATGGCGGCCCATCCGATCCATGGGCAGAGTTTACGGAAATCTTTCGCGGTTCGGCCTACCCCCTGCCGCAGCCCTGGGGCGAGCTATTCGCGCCGCTCAGGGCCGGGGCCACTGACAATTTGGTCGTTGTTGGCCAGATCGGCCAGTCGCTTGACGGGCGCATCGCCACCGCATCCGGGCATTCAAAATACATCAACGGCCCGGCCGGGCTCGCTCATCTGCACCGGCTACGGGCCCTGGTCGATGCCGTCGTCATTGGCGTCGGCACGGCTCTCGCCGATGATCCGCAGCTTACCGTGCGGCGCGTCGCCGGACCGCAGCCGGCACGCGTCGTCCTAGACCCAAATGGGCGGCTTCCAGCCAGCGCCAAGGTGTTCGCCAGCGACGGCGTCCGCCGTCTGCTGGTCACGGCGGAAGGAACACGATGTGCTCCTCCTTCCGGAGTAGAAATTCTGGCCTTGCCCACCGCGGACCGGCATATCGCTCCTCCTACGATCCTCGTTGCGCTGGCCGAGCGCGGCTTGCGTCGTGTGCTGATTGAGGGTGGAGCCGACACGGTGTCGCGTTTTCTCGCCGCTGGCTGCCTCGATCGCCTGCACGTGATGGTCGCACCAATCATCCTCGGCGCTGGGCGTGCAAGCTTCATCTTGCCCCCGATCGAGCGAGCCGATCAGGCCTTGCGCATGCCGATACGCGCCCATCAACTCGACGACGAAGTGTTGTTCGACTGCGATCTGTCGGCTCAGCGCGTGCCCATCGGCCGCGCAAAAACATCAACGTGACCAACGCGGATTGACGAGCGCCCGGCGGCGACGGCGTCGCGTCGGCGGGTCAGCCATCCGACCGTGTCAGCGAGCGACAGATCGCCGAGTTCGCGCACCGCGCTCGCCCAGCCGGCAAAAATTTCCATTTGAATATCACGATTATCCGTTCCGATGACCCAGTCGGATGCGCCGTGAATAACCGAATAGCCCAGCGATTCAAATCGCGCGATCGTGAAGGAGGTCGCCATTGGCCCGAGTGCGGGCCCAAAACCCTTATCCGTACACTGGTGCGCGTTCACCGCGGCGATGATGGCCGCATCGAACGGGTCAGTGGGACCGAGTTCAACCCGTCCGTCGTAACTCAGTGCTGCATAGAGTGGGATGGATCGCGCTGCGATCTCGATCACCAACCGTTCGAGCCAAGCCTCCGAAACGAGATCGAGCAACGCAGAGGCGGTGATCAGATCAATCGGTCCATCAAGCGCAGCTTCAAGGTCGCGATTAAGATCGAGCGGAACCGCGGTGACCGTGACGCCCGCAGGCCGCGCCAAAGAAGATGCGCGAGCCAGCAGACTGAGATCGTTGTCGGCAAGCCGCCAATTTTGCTGGACGGGAAGACGCGGCGCGAGCGCGCGCAGCGTCGAACCGGTGCCGCAGGCGAGATCGACAATTCTGATCGAGGGATAGCGTTTGAGCGAAGCGACAACGGCGTCGAGAACCGCCGGATTACGGGCGCGCGCGTCGTAAGGCTCGCGCAGCGCGAGCCATTCGACCGAAAATCCCTTCACGTCGCAACCTCGATTGCCCGCGAGAACAGCTCGGCCGAATGCCGCCACGTCGGAAGCCCGGCCGCCGCCGCTCGCGCTGCCGCCGCAAGACGGTGGCGCTCCGTGGAATCCTCGATGAGGCGCCGCAGCGCGACCGTGAGCGCGGCGACATCGTCGGCCGGCACCAGCAGGCCAGCGTTCGTCGGCACCGTTTCCGGGATAGCACCGGCCGTGGTCCCGACCACCGGCAAGCCATGGGCGATCGCCTCGGCAAACGCCATTCCGTAGGCCTCGAAACGCGACGCGAGCACGAAGAGGTCGGCACTCGAATAGAGTTCCGTGAGACGCTCCGCCCGAACCGCGCCCGCGACCAGGACGCGGTCGGCGAGATTGAAGCGAACGATGTCGGCGTCCAGACGCGCCGCGGCACCGGCGTCGCGCGTGCGGTCGCCGGCGATGGTGAGCCTCCATGGCAAATCGAGAAGCGGAGCGAGCGCCGCCAGCAGCACGTCATAGCCCTTGCGCGGCACCACCGCGCCAACCGCCAGCAACGATATCTGCCCATCGACGCTGCCGCGCGCTTGCACCACGCGATCATTGCCCGGCCGCACGATCACCACCCGATCAACCGGGACGCCGTAGTCTGAAACGATGAGGCGCGCCGTGGACGCGCTGGTCACGATCACGCGTCGCACGCTGGCGAGCGCTCGGCGCTCGCTAACGCGCAACGTGTCGGCGTCGCCCGGCGACAGGCCCGACTCCAGTGCGAGCGGATGATGCACCAGCGCGATCAAATCATGGCTCGCACGAAGCTGAGTCGCGACTTCAGGCAATGCGCCGAAAGCCAATCCATCGATCACGATCGGCTGGCCCGTCGGCAGGGCCGCAAGCCGCGCCCCCGCCGCCGCTCGCGCTTCCGCACTCGGACGCGGAAAGCCGTTTCCGAGATCGAGCAATTGAACCCGCCAACCCAGTTCGCGAAGCCCCATGATAATGCGCCGATCATAGGCGTAACCACCGGTCGGGATCGTCAACTCGCCCGGCACCGCGAAGACGATGCGTCTCACCACAATGGCGCCTCGTACCAGGCACGCGCGAGGTGCGACTCGGAAATGGTGACGCGGATTGCCTTGAGCTCGCGGCCTTCACGGCCGAGGCCACCGGATCGGGCCGCGGCCGCAAGGCCGTCGAACACGTGCTTCGTCAGGAACTCGGTCGTGGTATTGACGCCGTTGAAGCCGGTGACCGCGTCGAGATTCTGGTAGTTGAGCGGATCGAGGATCGACTTCAGCACTTCATGGGCGCGCCCAATGTCGATGACGATTCCGTTCGAGTCGAGCCGCTCAGCGATGAAGGCGGCATCAACGACGAAGGTTGCTCCGTGCAGCGCCTGCGCGCGGCCGAATATGGCACCGCGAAAGGAATGAGCCACCATGACATGGTCGCGGACTTCGACGGCAAACAAAGGGAACCTCCCGGCGTCAGGCAGCCGTTTCGGCCGCAGGATAGGTGACGAGTTGGCAAAGTATTCCACTCTCGGGAGCAAGAATATCGGGTAGCCGCGCCGGCAAGTCATGAAATTTGACCGCCGGAGCGATGAGCGCATCGAGCCGCGGATCTACGAGCAGGTCGAGCGCGGCGGCGAGCCGACGCTGGAGCGTCCAACGCGCTCGGTGCGACGGTGCGACGCGACCGACCTGGCTGGAGACGAGCTTGAGGCGGCGACTATGGAACGCCCCGCCGAGCGGGATCGCGACCTCGCCCGCCCCATACCAGCTCAGCTCCAGCACCGTCGCCTCATCGCCTGCGAGGCCAAGCGCAGTCGCGAGACCAGCGGCGGTTCCGCTCGCATGGACGACGAGATCGCAATCACCAGGCGCTGCGTCGGGCGTGGCAAAGCTTGTGCCGAGCGTGCGGGCAAGGCCGGCGCGGGATCGCTCGACGTCGACCAGGGTTACTTGCGCGCCGGGAAGTTGCCCGCACAGCCAAGCGACCAGCGAGCCGACAACGCCCGCGCCCACGACTGCAATGCGGTCGGCCGCCGCCGGCGCCGCATCCCAGACCGCGTTGAGCGCGGTTTCCATATTGGCGGCAAGCACCGCGCGTGCCGGCGGCACGCGGTCGGGTATTGGCACGACCGCCGCGGCGGGCAACGTGAAGACGCTCTGATGCGGATGGAGCGCAAAAACAATCCGGTCCCGCAATTCGACGGGCCCGCACTCGACTCGGCCGACCGTTGCGTAGCCATATTTGACGGGAAACGGGAATCTGCCGGCCATGAAGGGCGCGCGCATGCGCTCGAACTCGCTCGCGGGAATGCGGCCGGCGAGCACCAGCCTTTCGGTGCCGCGACTGATTGCACTGTAAAGCGCCCGGATCCGAACCTCGCCCGGTCCGGGTTTGCCAAGCAATTCGTCACGAATTTCGGCACGGCCGGGGCGGACATACCACAGCGCTTCGGTGGTTCGATCGGGCACTTTTCTGATCCGCCTTGGACTTTGCGATGGTCCCACGGGTATATCCTGAACGGGACAAGAAAGCAGGGGGCCGCCAAAGCTATGCTCGATCGTGTGACCGCGCTCTCTGCCACGGCGGAAGGCACCGCAACAACAACGCTCGCCCGCCGTCGGGCGCTGTTTGCGGTTTTGGTTGTCGCCACCATGGCCGCGGTGCTGTGGCTCGCGGCGGTAGCGGTCCCGCCTTACAGCGTCGGGGCCATCGCCTTTCTTGTGCTTTTCACGGTGACCCTGCCCTGGTCGGTGGTCGGGTTCTGGAATGCCACGATCGGGTTTTTGATCATGCGCTTCTGCCGCGATCCGGCCGCGGCCGTGAACCCTCTCGCGGCGAGCATCCGTGGTGACGCGCCGGTAACCGCGTCGACGGCGATCCTGATGTGCATCCGCAATGAGAGCCCAGACCAGGTAACCCGCAATCTCCAACCGCTGCTGGACGGCCTCGTACAGGCGCGCGTAGCTCATCTGTTTCATGTCTATGTGCTGAGCGATAGCAGCGATCCTGGTATCATCGCGGCCGAGACGTCCTGCTTCGACGCATATACCGCGAAATGGCAAGGCACGATCCCAGTCACCTACCGGCGCCGCGCGGTGAATACCGCCTTCAAGTCCGGCAATATCCGGGATTTCTGCGACCGCTGGGGCAAAAACCACGAATTCGCCATCACGCTCGATGCGGACAGCTTCATGCCGGCACAGGCTGTGCTGCGTCTCGTGCGGATCATGCAGGCAAACCCGACGCTCGGCATACTTCAGACGCTCATTGTCGGGCTGCCGTCGGTGAGCCCGTTCGCGCGCGTGTTCCAGTTCGGGATGCGGCTCGGCATGCGCTCCTACACGTTGGGAGGCGCCTGGTGGCAGGGCGATTGCGGACCGTATTGGGGCCATAACGCCATCCTGCGCCTTACGCCTTTCATCACGCATTGCCGCATGCCGGTGCTGCCCGAGGGCGGACCGCTCGGCGGTCATGTTCTCAGCCATGACCAGGTCGAGGCCGCGCTGATGCGTCGGGCCGGCTACGAGGTCAGGGTCCTGCCAGAAGAGGGATTGAGCTGGGAGGAGAACCCGCCGACGCTGATGGAATTCAGCCGCCGTGATCTGCGCTGGTGCCAGGGCAACATGCAATATTGGCAGCTCCTGAGCTTGCCCGGCCTGAAACCCGTTAGCCGTTTCCAATTGGCCTTCGCGATCCTGATGTATCTCGGCTCGCCGGCCTGGATGGCATTGATGGCGCTCGGGACCGTTTCGCTCGCCATCTCCGACACGCCATCGACGCCGTCCGTTCCGGTCAAGCTCGACGTGGGCGCCGCATTATTCGCCGTCGTCATGCTGATGACGTTTGCGCCGAAGATCGCGAGTATCATCGATGTGCTGCTGCGGCATTCTGCGCGCCGGTCCTATGGCGGTGCCGCATCGTTCGTCTTGAACCTCGCGATCGAGACCCTGTACATGTTTCTACTGTCGCCGATCATCGCTCTCACCCACACTATTTTTCTCATCCGCCTCTTTGTGTTCCGGCGCGGCGGTACCTGGAATAGCCAGATGCGCGAAAGCCATGCGGTGCCGTGGCGTCTCGCCTTGGCAAAGCTGTGGCCGCAGACAATAGCCGGCTGCACGGTGATGGGCGTCGTCGCCACGAAGGCGCCGGGCAACATCGGATTCGCGCTGATGGCCACGAGCGGGCTTATTTTGGCCGTACCGTTCGCTGTTGCGACCGCTTCGCCTTTGGTCGGGACCTTTCTCGCACGGATCGGAATCGGCCGCATCCCCGAGGAAATTGAGCCGCCGACCGCGCTGCTGCCGCTGCGCCTGCCGGCGATCGAGGCCAGCGCGCCTGTGGCGTGGAAACAACCCTAGACCCATCATGCTTGATGCCCTCAGAACGGTACGAGGAATTGTCCGGTCGCTGCGCATCTATTACGGCGACTGGCGGCATGGCCCGGCCATGGAGCGGCTCTATCGCCACTTCGTACGGCCTGGTGATCTCGTATTCGACATCGGCGCGCATGTCGGCGACCGCGTCGCGGCCTTCCGGCGGCTGGATGCACGCGTCGTCGCCATCGAGCCGCAGCCGGCATTCGTGAAGGTACTCAAGCTGCTTTACGGACGCACATCCGAAGTCATGATCGAGGCGACCGCCGTCGGCCGAGACTCAGGGACGATCGAGATGATGATCAATACCAACAACCCAACGGTTTCGACCGCTTCGCGACATTTCGTTAACGCAGCCCGCGCTGCTCCCGGCTGGGAATCTCAGAGCTGGACGAAGACCTTACGCGTGTCGGTGACGACGCTTGATACGCTGATCGCCCGGCACGGAACGCCCGCGTTCATTAAGATTGATGTCGAAGGCTTCGAAGCCGAGGCTTTGGCCGGTCTCACGCAGCCGGTGAAAGCGCTTTCATTTGAATTCACCACGATTCAGCGCGATGTCGCGCTCGCCTGCGTCGAACATTGCATTGCGCTCGGCTACGCCCGTTTCAACGCCGCGTTAGGCGAGAGTCAAATGTTTGTACATGCCGACTGGATCGGCGGCGCCGCGATCACTCGCTGGTTGGCCGAACTGCCGCACGAGGCCAATTCCGGAGATATTTATGCCGCCCTCGCCTGAAAACGTGCAGGCAATCGCAACGCTATCGCGACGTTCCGTCTTGCTGATTTTCGCGATGATCGCTGCTGGCTTTGGCCTGACGCTGCTGGTCTTTTATCCCGGCGTCATGACCTATGATGCTAAATTCGTCTATGAGGACATCGCTAAAGGCTTCCTGGGCGACTGGCAATCTCCGGTGATGACCGTGTTGTGGTCGCTGATCGATCCGATCGCGCCGGGCTCGGGAAGCATGTTTCTGCTGATCGTGACGTTTTATTGGCTGGGCTTCGGCTTGCTGGCGTTCACGATGGCGCGGCGATCCGTGGGGCGGGCGTTCGTGTTGCTACTGCTGGCGGTGTCGCCTCCGGCCTTTGTTTTCGTAGGCATCATCTGGCGCGACGTCCTGTTCGCGAGCACATGGCTATTGTCGGCCGCGCTCACTTTCGCGGCCGCCGATCGCGACACCAAACTGCGCGTGCCCACACAAGTGATGGCGCTCGGCCTGCTCGCGCTCGGCGTCCTGCTTCGCCCGAATGCGCTGATCGCCGCGCCGCTTCTCGCCGTCACCATCGCGTGGCCCGAGCAATTTTCCTGGAAGCGCACAGCAAAAGTGTTTGTGCCGGCGGCGGTCGGGCTCTTTGCGCTGGTGCAGGTTGTTTATTACGGCGCTCTTGGCGCGACGCGGCAGCATCCGCTGCAATCGATCATGGTCTTCGACCTCGGCGGCATCAGCCATTTTACCAAACTTAACCAATTTCCCGTCTCGTGGACTGCGTCTGAGACTGCGCTGCTCACCACCGGCTGCTATCGGCCGACCGAATGGGACATCTATTGGAGGCACGAGCCGTGCCGCTTTGTGATGGGCCGGCTCGAACGCGACAAACTTTTCGGTTCGTCGGCCATTGTCAACGCGTGGATACGCGCGATCGCAAACCATCCCGGCGCTTATCTTCAACACCGCGCCACATTCATGTGGAATTTCCTGGCCGGCGCGAACCTCACAATATGGACGCACGACCTCGACGATCCGTCAAAGATGGCACTTGCGGACCGTTCCGCCTTTACCGCGCTCAGGATAATGCACGACGCGCTCAAGCCGACGCCGCTGTTTCGTGCGGGCCCCTGGTTGCTCATCTGCATCGTTGTGTGCGCGTTTGCATGGCGGCGCCGCAACACGCCGGCGGGGGCGTTTGCCATCGGGGTTTGTGGATCGGCCGCCGTTTATATGCTGACCTTTTTTGCGGTCGGCGTCGCCTCGGATTTCCGCTATGCCTACTGGGCGGTGCTCGCGAGCATGACCGGCGCCGTTGCGGTCGCGCAGCCTCCGCTTAGACGCACGTAACGCCTATTGATTCTGCGCTGGCGGCGGCGGATTGGGCGCCGGCGCAGCAGCGGCCGGTCGCGCGGTCCAGGCCTTGTAGTCGGCCTCTGAAATGTTCGGCAACTTCTTCAGATAGGCCACGATCAACCAGATGTCCTCGTCCTTCGCTCCGGCGAGTGCGAAGCTCGGCATCCCGGTCATGTTGATGCCGTTCTTGATCACCCAGAACAATTGCGATGGCGTGCGATCGTTGACCACGTCCTTGAGGTCGGGCGGATCGGGCCGCATCCCTTCAGAGAACTTGGCCCAATTCACGCTCGGTGCGCCGTGGCAATTGGCACAGCCGTGTTCAGAGAATTCACGGGCGCCGTCCTGCACCTTGGCGGGATCGTTGAAGGTGGCCGGCGGCTGGTCGTGCGCATGGCGGTTGATCGAAGCCATGCGCACCTGGATCAGCGCCCAATGGACGATACCTGGGTCCTCCGCGGTGCCGGCTACGCTGTAGAAGCCGCCACAGAAGAATACCGCCGCGCCGATGGCGCCGATTACCGCAAGTGCACCGATCGCTGCCAGAATTCGCATGAAGCCCTCCGATGCGCTCGAATGCGTGGATTATAGGGC
>Ga0208080_1001146_pt1 | contig 13192 bp, 13 predicted proteins | sample NGESurdeep092012_3_FD_184476 | JGI IMG/M metagenome (GOLD analysis project Ga0208080, IMG submission 184476) | Arctic peat soil microbial communities from Barrow, Alaska - NGEE Surface sample 210-3 deep-092012 (SPAdes) | ecosystem: Environmental > Terrestrial > Soil > Wetlands > Peat ...
GTCCTGCCTTTCAAGCTGGCGGCGAGCGCCGAATCGCTGACGGCGCACGCGGGACTGGTTCTGTTTGGCGAGTATCTGAGAGCCATGGGCATTGCTGGCAGACTTCACGCTCGACATCGATGTCAAGGGTGTCAGATGACAAAGGCGGATCAAGTCGATAGCCTTTTCCGAATAAGGACATGAATCATATGAATGCACAGACGTTTGCGCAGCGCGCCGAGCCCGCTGCACGCCCTCCCATCGCCGCCGACGCTTTCCTTCGGGTGCTCTCTGATCACGGAATTGACTATTTTTTTGCCAATCCCGGCACCGACTTTCCTCCGATCGTTGAAGCATACAGCCGTGCCAAGCAGTCGAATGCCAAGGTACCGATGCCTCTGGTGATTCCGCATGAAAATCTCGCCGTCGCCATGGCGCACGGCGCCTACGCGATGACTGGAAGGCCTCAGGTCGTGATGCTCCATGTCAACGTCGGTACCGCAAACGCGATCAACAATGTCATCAACCTCAACCGCGACAACGTTCCGCTGATCCTGGCCGCCGGCCGTACGCCAATCACCGAGAAAGGCTCATTCGGTAGTCGTAACCGCCCGATACATTGGGGCCAGGAAATGTTCGACCAAGCGGGCATGCTCCGCGAAGCCGTCAAGTGGGATTACGAACTGCGGATGCCTGAGCAGATCGTCGACGTCGTGTCGCGCGCCTATGAAGTTATGATGACCAGCCCACGCGGTCCGGTGTATCTCTCGCTACCGCGCGAACCATTGTCTGCGCCGCTGAATGAGCTAGTCGGTTCGACGAAACCGCGGAGCGTTCCGTCTGCGCCGCATCCAGATCCACGCTTGATCGCGACGTTGGCCGACTGGATAGTGGCCGCGGAAAAGCCGTTAATTATCACGACAGCGAGCGGCACGGACGCCATGGCGTTGCTCGGCCGCATCGCTGAGACTTATGCCATTCCGGTCGTCACGCAGCGGCAGCGGGTCGTTTGCCTGCCGACGAGTCATCCGATGCATATGGGCTATGATTCGAAAGGCTTCATACAAGAGGCCGATCTCGCCGTGGTCCTCGAGTCTGACGTCCCCTATATTCCCAACGAACAGAATCCGAGGGCGGATTGCCGTTTTGCGACAATCGGAGAGGACCCGGCATACAAGCGCTACCCTATGCGCAGCTTTCCAAGCGACCTTGCCGTTACCGGAACCGCCGCCAGCGCGCTTGAAGCGTTGGAAATTGCTCTTTCAAAACGATCAATCCCCGATTCACGCGTTGCGGCTCGTCGTGCCCAAGCCGCCGAACACAACCGCGTGCGCAAGGAGCGACTCGCCGCGACCTCGGCTCCTAACGGCGAAATCATCTCTCCCGCTTATCTCAGTCGCGCGATCGCCGAGGCCGTTGGAGAAGATGCCGTCATCTTCAACGAATATTCGCTGATGCAGGACCATTGTCCGCGTGAAAAGCCTGGCACGTTCTTCGGACTCAGCTCGGCCGGTGGCCTCGGTTGGGGATTCGGAGCGGCACTCGGCGCCAAGCTCGCGGCTCCGGAAAAACTGGTCGCCGCGACGCTCGGCGACGGCGCTTATATGTTTTCCAATCCGATGGTCGCCCACTGGGTTTCCGATGTTCACAAGCTTCCAATACTGACGATTGTCTTTAATAACAGCCGTTACGGCGCGGTACGTAACGCAACCATGTCGATGTTCAAAGACGGAGCCGCAGGCTTGAACGACGGCCAGTTCATGGCAGATCTCAATCCGAGCCCAGCATTCGAGGTGACGGCAAAAGCGCAGGGCGGCCATGGAGAACGGGTCGAACGCACCACCGATTTGCCGGCCGCTCTCGCACGCGCCCGCGATGTCGTAATGAAGGAACGTCGCCAAGCCTTGCTGAACGTTATCTGCCCATACTAAAGCGAACCAATCATGTAGTGCCGTGTTTGCCGGCGATAGTAGAAATATCATGAGATCAAAGTTGAAACGTCGCAGCATCTACATCGGTGAGTTTTTGCACCAGAGCCCGATTCCACACGCCTCCAGAATCGGCAACGTTTTGGTGTCGGGGCTGATCCGCGGCGTCGATCCAAGCACCCAAATATTTCCCGCCACGCTAGAACAGCAATGCGCATTCATGTTCGAAAATGTGAGGCGGACCGTTGAGGCAGGCGGCGCTCGCGTCGACGATATCATTAAGGTGACGTTCTGGATGAATTTGTTGTCGCGCAAGGCGATCAACGACGAGTGGGTAAAAATGTTTCCGGACGCAGCATCGCGACCCGCCCGGCAGGTCATGGAAGTTGCGATGGAGCCGCATGTCCTGGTGCAATGTGATTTCATGGCCGTAGTCACCGAGCCAGATTAAAAAAATTGCCTCGGGGATCCCTGGTTGGCCCCCCGTCGTATCGGCTGCCGCGCGGCAAGATCGGCGACCGGCCGATCGAAGATCGAAAACGAAAATGAGGGCGGCGGCGATCGGTCTCACGGAGCTGGTCCTTCAGCTGCCGGAGACGCCAAACTGGGTCAGCGCGTGACGGCTTGAATCCCGTGCAAGCCGGCGCTTTCGATGGCGCGGCGTACCAGACCGGTGGTCCGCGCGTATTCCACGAAATCGCTGAGATAGCGGAGCAGCTCGGGCTGTCCTTTTGCCACCGACAGTGCCAGGACATTGACCCCGTATGAGTCTTCCAGCACTCGCGAACCGGGCATCAGCGTCGCGTACTTCAAGAGTCCCGGTCGGATTCCAGCCAGCACGTTCGCATCCCGGCTACGCAATAGGCCGAACGCGGCGTCGGGCGTTTCGGCAAGGATACGCTCCGCATTATTGAGCTTGCCTTTCAGTGCGGTCTCCATGGCGTGATTGCGCACGACTGCGATCCGAGTGCCAGCCTTGTCCGCGTCGTCGATCGACTTGATCGAAGAACCTTCCGGCACCAGGAAGGTGAAGTCGGCCTGCATGCATGGCGGCGTGAAGTCAATTTCTTCCGCGCGTGCGGGGTCGAGTCCTAGAAATGCCACGTCGCAATTTCCAGCTTTGAGAGCTTGCACGACGCCGGGAGGGCTCGGGTATTCAAGCAGCACGAGTTCGACACCGATCCTCGCTGCCAGCGCGCTGGCGATCTCTATTCCCACGCCTTGCAGTTTCCCGGTGCTCGCCGCCGTGCTGTAAAAGAAAGAGGGGAACAGTCCCATACGAAGTTTTGCGGTTTGCACAAGGTCAGCAACGCGTGGGTCAGCTTTCGTCGATTTCATGGGCGGCTTCCAATATTGCGGCAATTCAACTAGATGGAGGAATTGTCCTGTCAATAAAAGGCAAAGCGGGCAATTATTTCAGCCGGTTGCCTATAATTGACCAGCCTCTAGGCGATCCAGAGCACCGTCTAGGGATGTTGGCTAGTAGGGGCAGTTTGTTTGCCATCGAAAGAAACCGGCTAGCAAAGCAAGCCTAATTGTACTGGCGAAATTTTCGTGGTTCTGTTGTTCGAATAATAGGCGGCCTGCTGCGTATTTCCCGCGGATTCCATCCGATATCCGATGACTCGGGAGATTTCCGATGGTATTGACCGCATTATAGGATCCGCGGCAGCCCTACTCACTAGGCGGTTTGGTCGATGGACGTGGCAATAAAGAAGAAGCCGGATGTTGAACTCGGCGCCATAAACAACCGCATCTTTTTTCGACTTTTTCAGCTCGGAAACACACTTCAGCGGCAAGCTGTCAAGGAGTTGGGCATTAGCACCGTCCAATGGGCGGTGCTCGGCGCGCTGTCGAGAAATCAAGTCGAAAACGGCATGTCATTTGCCGAGCTTGCCGATTACCTGGTCGTGAGTCGCCAAAATCTCGATGGCGTATTGAAACGTCTGGAGCGTGATTGCCACGTGCTCCGTGTAACCGATATGACCGACAAGCGCGCGCGCCTCGTCCGACTCACACCGGAAGGCCGCGAGTTCTGGAAATCCTTGCAACCGAAGATTTACAAATTCTACCAACAAGCGATGATGCAGTTCCGTTTTGACGATAGCGTTGCGTTTGTGCATTACCTCAATAAGGTGCAAGCCGAGCTGATCAAGGTAAAGCTGCCATAAGCGAGCAGTCGAAATCGAATCTACTTGCCGTCTGGTCGTCCCGCCATCATGCGTACCGCGCGATAGGTTATCACCAAAGTTCCGGCCTGTGTGATGATGTTGTTTTGCGTCGTCACGATGCCGCGATTGCCCTTGCTTGTTGGTCGTACCGCGGTTACCTCCACCTCGGCGTGAACAGTGTCCCCCGCAAATACCGGCTTGAGAATCTTTTTTTCAATTTCCAAGAGAGCCAGTCCGGTGGTTTGCATCGTAGCCTGGCAAAGCAGCCCTTCGATAATCGTGTATACGCACGCGGCAGGCACCACCCGGCCTTTAATGGCGCCATGTTCGCTGCTGAAGGAAAGGTCGGTGAAAAGTGTCTCGACCATCCCAGTCACCCCGATGAAATTTACGATATCACTCTCGGTAATTGTTCTGTTCAGCGTCCTGAACAAGTCACCGACCTTAAGATCATTCCAATAAAATCCGACGCCGACGGTTTTCATGATGAACATCCTATTCTGTCCGAGGTTTCGCACCTGCATTGCCGTCGACGGAACAGCCGCTTTCGAAAAGCGACTGCACGTCGCTTTCCGAGAGTCCCGTTTCCCGGAGAATTTCCATACTGTGCTCACCGAACTTCGGTTGCATGCGTACAATGGAAGTATGGGTGTCGCTGAAACGGAAGGGCAACTGGGTCATTATTATATCGCCCTCGGTCGGATGCGTGACCGTCTTGAACATCCCTACCGCAGCGAGATGGGGGTCATTGAACACTTCGTCGAGTGTAGATATTCGGGCCGACGGAATGTCGAGAGTCTGCAAAATTGATAGCCATTCCGCAGTCGGCCTCTCGGCGAGACTTTCACCGGCGATTTGGTAAAGATCGGCGATATTCTGGCTTCTGCTTGTGAGATTGACAAATCGAGGGTCATCCGCGAGTTCTGGCTTGCCGACCATATTCCAAAATTTGCGCCATTGCGGGTCCGTATAGGCAAGCATGCAGACGTACCCATCCTGGGTCTTGTATGGGCGCCGCCAGGGCGCCAGCAATCGCGTATAGCCCAGAGGCGCCTTGGGAGGCACGAAAGTGTGGCCGTAGAGATGCTCCGCGAGAACGAAGAATGCCATCGTCTCGAACATCGGGATTTCGACAAACTGGCCGCGACCAGTGCGTTCCCGTGCAAACAATGCGGCAGAGATCGCTCCGGAGGCAGCAAGCGCACAGGTCTTGTCCGCGATAATGAGTGGAATGTAGCGGGGTTCGCCCGTCACCTGCTCCATTAAGGCGGCGATGCCGGATTGGCCTTGTATGACGTCGTCGTAGGCCGGCTGACCGCTGTATGGTCCCCCGTTCAGATAACCATGCAGGCCGGCATAGATTATTCGCGGGTTTCGTTTCAATACCGCGTCATGGCCGAAACCCAGCGTCTCGATTTTCTGGGGCCGCATCGAATGAACGAATACGTCGGCTCCGTCAATCAAACGCCAAAGGGCTTCCTTGGCACCCTGCTGCTTGAGATCGAGCACGAGTGAACGCTTGCTTCTATTTAAGCCCATGAATAGCGCGGCCATGTCCGATGAGCGGGCCGGGCCGGTGTATCGGGTAGTGTCGCCTTCGGGGCCCTCGACTTTGATAATCTCGGCCCCCATGTCTCCAAGAATCTGCGTTGCCAGCGGCCCGAAGACGACGGATGTCAGATCGATCACGCGAATTCCCGAGAGAGGTCCAGACATTTCGTTCAGCCTTGCAAGTCGAAGAGAGAGGAAGTGAAAGCCCGCATCAAGCCTCAGCGCTTAATCATTGATATAGGGAAGAACTTCTTCAGCTAAACGCTTGAGCTGTTCGCGGGGATCTCCCATCGTGGAAAGACGAAACGTCATTCGGCTGCAGCCGCTTCCCCGATATCGTTTGATGTCTTCGATGCACGCACGCGGCGAGCCGTACGTAAGCCATGATTGCAAACGCTCTTTTGAATAGTCCGCACCGTAATATCGATCGAGAAACTGCTTCGCATCCGCGAGTGCGGCGTCCGCATCGTCGTTGATGTTGAGATGATGATACAGCACATTGCTGAAGCCCGACGTGTCGCGTCCATTTTCGCGTGCGACGCCTAGAATGAAATTCCACGAACTCTCGAAGCCCTTCGGAGTCACCGAATGTGTCATCCATCCGTCGGCAATCTTGCCCACGCGGGTGAGTGCATGCTCCGAGCCGCCAGAATCCGCTTGTCCCGTTGATAGACGTTCAGCATTGGTTGCCAGCCAGATCGGGCAAGGACTCTGGATAGGCTTCGGCTCCATGGTTATTCCGCTGAACTTTACAAATTGCCCATCGAAAGGTTCGTTGTCCTTTGTCCACAAATGGCGGACGACGTGAATGTTCTCAATCATATGCTTGCGTCGATCTTTAGGTTCAATACCGAAAACCTTGGTTTCCGTATTCCAGAGCGGTCCCGCGCCTCCGCCAGCACAAGCAACCAGCACGGTTCGCCCATTGGAGATGACGTCGAGAGACGCCCATTCATAGGCAAACACGAGCGGATCGCGAAGCGCAAACGAACCCATGCAAGCCGGTCCAATAAGCACGCGGCGCGTTCGGCCGGCGACGGCTGCGAGGAGCGTGAGGGCGTCGAGCCGGCGATTCACGAACAGTGCGTCGCCGCACCAGACTGAGTCAATCTCAGGTACCTGCTCGGCTGCTTGCGCAAGATCAATCAGATCGGCCGCTGTCGTAAGACCGAGAAGAACCGCCCGGTTAGAAAGTGTAATGCCGCAATTCATTTTCTGCATAATTGCTTCCAGATGGTCGGTCCGATGAATTGGGCCGATCGCCGATCGGATCCTTTGCGACTAACTCAATCATTCGTCTCCACCGCGATTACAATGACCCACGAATATTTGTCAACGGCTTGGCATAAAGTGACTTGATTGTGTGCCCTGCTGGTCGTTATTGTGTCAATAGATTGCTAGACCGCTCGCTCGTGACATTTGATTCCCAGGCCGCCTACGTCAATGCTGATCCGTCTTCTCAACTTTCACCGGTAGTTCGGCCCCTTCATTGATAGCTTGCCGAGCTAGGAAAATGTTCTTTATGGTCTTCCCGATGGAAACGCGAAACCTGCGCGGTCTTCTCGGCCAAGGGTTCCACGCATGCAAGCGACTTGTTGACGAATTGTCACCCGCGGCGTGCCTGCACGGGTTTCTAGCTACAGCCTGCTCACGCAATCTGAGCTAACCTAACCTAATCTGACCAGAGGAACATCAATGCGCGGGCTGAATGGAAAACGTGTCGTAGTCACAGGTGGAGCAAGCGGTATCGGGCGGGCGACCGTAATCAGGCTGACCGAAGAGGGGTGCACCGTCGGCATATTTGATCTCGATGCAGCAGGCGCTGCAGAGACCGTTGCGATGTGCTCGTCCGCGAAGGGCAAGGCGCTGGCTTATCCGGTCGACATTGTAGATTACAAGCAGGTCGAGGACGCGACACGTCGCTTCGAAGCGGACGCCGGTCCGGTGGAGTTGCTTGCGAATGTTGCCGGGTGGGACAAGGCGTCTTCGTTTCTCGATAGCGACGTCGAGCTTTGGAAACGGATTATCGGGATTAACCTCTACGGCCCGCTCAACGTACAGCATGTCATCGTTCGCGGCATGGCACAGCGAAAGAGCGGGCGTGTCGTTAACGTGGCTTCGGATGCTGGCAGGGTTGGTTCATCGGGCGAGGCCGTATATTCAGCTTGCAAGGGCGGCATCGCGGCGTTCACCAAAACACTCGCCCGGGAACTCGCGCGAAGCGGCGTCACCCTCAACGTCGTGTGCCCCGGTCCCACCGATACCCCGTTGCTCCGATCGTTTGCGGATCAGAAACTGGTGGATGCGTTGACCCGCGCGATTCCGCTCGGCCGCCTCGGGCACGTCGACGATTGCCCAGGCATCATCGCTTTTCTCCTCAGCGACGATGCGCGGTACATGACAGGACAGACCGTCAGCGTTTCTGGCGGCCTGACAATGCACGGTTAGCAAGAACTTCAACATTCGAAAGCAGTATCATGAGCACGACAGATCCATACGCAGGCTATGCACGGCTTCGCGTCGAGCGCCCGCGCCCAAAAGTCCTACGAGTCATCATGGACAACGGCCGTATGAATTCGGCCGACCACGCGATGCATTCTGAGCTGGCGCGCATCTGGAAGGACATCGACAACGATCCGTCGGTCAACGTCGCAATTTTGACAGGCGCAGGAAAGGTTTTCTCCGCAGGCGGCGATTTTGAGATGATCAAAGACCTGGTAAACGACTCGGAAGCCCGCCTGCAAGGTTGGAAGGAAGCTCGCGACATCGTGTACAACCTGGTCAACTGCTCGAAGCCGGTCGTTACTGCGATGCGCGGAGTGGCGGTTGGTGCCGGCCTGGTGTGCGGCCTACTCGGCGATATTTCCATCGCTTCCAAGGACTGCGTGATCGTAGACGGCCACACCCGATTGGGCGTCGCCGCAGGCGACCACGCCGCGATGATCTGGCCATTGCTGTGCGGAATGGCCAAGGCGAAATACTATTTGTTGCTTTGCGACCGCCTGACCGGCGAGGAAGCAGAGCGCATAGGCCTGATCAGCCTTGCAGTAAATGACGACGCGCTCGACGAAAAAGCTCTCGAAATTGCTAGTCGGCTTGCCGAAGGTGCGCAGAGCGCCATTCGCCTGACCAAATACACACTGAACAACTGGCTGCGTCAGGCGGGGCCGACATTCGATGCATCGCTTGCGCTCGAATTTCTCGGGTTTGCAGGCGCCGAAGCCAAGGAAGGCCTTGCGTCGCTCATAGAAAAGCGGCCGCCAGTGTTTCCATCGTCGTCTCCGGTCTGATGTGCCGCCAAGATCGGCTATGCGGGACTCGGTAATGAGTTAGCTGCAAAAAGCCGACAAGATAAACGGGGGAAATATCATGTATCGTGCATTGTCTTTGGTAGCGGGCGTGCTGCTTTACGCAGCCACGGTTACAAATCATGCAAACGCGGCGGAAATAAAGGTCTTCTCGCCGGGAGCGACGGAGGGCGCGTTCAGTGTACTCCTCCCGCAGTTTGAGAAAGCCTCCGGTCACAAGGTGACGATAAAATACGGACCGGTCGGTGCTTTGGCTGATCGCGTCAGGAAGGGCGAGGCTGCCGATGTCGCAATCTTGTCGGAACCGGCGGCTGAGGAGCTGCGAAAGCAAGAGAAGCTTGTCGCCGGTAGCGAAGTCGTAGTCGCAAAGGTCGGCATTGGAGTGTTCGTGCGCAAGGGCGATCCGAAACCCGATATCAGCTCGGTCGACGCCTTTCTCCGCTCGCTGGCGGCCGCAAAATCCATTGCCTATGCGAACCCCGCGCTGGGCGGTTCAACGAGCATATTGGTGGGCAACCTCATGAACTCGCTCGATGCCTCCGGTTCGATAAAAGCCAAGACGAAATTGGTGGCCCCGGCCAAGCCGCTACTCGATCTCATCGCGGGCGGCGGTGCGGATTTCGGCTTCAATCCGATCAGCGAGATCCTGCCGGACCCGCGGCTCGAACTCGTGGGGCCGCTTCCTGCGCCAATGCAAAAGTACACACGATATGTCGCCAGTCTGGTTGCGACTAGCCAGCAGCAGGATGCTGTCAAAGCTTTGTTCGCATTTCTTACTTCGCCTGCGGCAGTGGCGGTCATGAAGACAAAAGGTTTCGAGACGCCTTAACCAAGGGGCGCCCGAAAGACTATCGGCGCTGATGAGCGGCCCTGATATAATCCAGGTTGGCACGGCCGTGGCCCGTGTTGGAATTCACTAATTCAAAACAGCCGATATCCGGAGGGAACATGGACAATCATCCCAATCCGTCACTCCGGCGCATCGGTATTCTGGAAATGGCGTCCCCGGACCGGGATCGCATGGCGCTCTGGGACATTTTCAAGCGCCGGCTGCAGGACATGGGCCATACGGAAAACGCCGAGATTGCATTCGATTTCCGGTGGGCCGATGGACGGCAGGAGCGGCTTGCAAGTGCGGCCGCCGAACTTGTGCGGTCGAAGGTGGATGTGCTGGTTACGGCGGGTACGCCGGCAGCGGCGGCCGCCAGCCAGGCCACCATTGATATCCCCATCATCATGGCGACCGGCGTCGGTCTTGGCACGCAGCTGACCGATGGCGCCAGCAAGCGCAACGCCAACGTGACCGGAATCAGCGATCTACCTCCTGGTCTAAGCGCGCAGCGGCTGCTGCGGCTTCGTCATGCGGTTCCCGATGCGACCGCTTTCGGCATTTTGGCGGATCGCGCCAATCCGTCGTCGCCACTCGCCGTGCGGGGGACTCAGGCTGCGGCCCTCGGATTGGCGATCGCGGTCACCGACTATTGGGTGGCAGGGCCTGAACAAATCGGCGAAGCGCTCGCGGCCATGAAGAAGGACGGAATCGGGGGCTTTGTCGTTGCGCCTGGTGCAATGTTTTTTGCACAACGGCAAACATTGGCCGCGCTTGCCCGCGAGCATCGATTGCCAACGATGTCGGTGCGGCGGGAATACGCCGAAGCCGGCTGCCTGATGGCTTATGGGGCGCCGATTCGCGAAAATTATCGGCAGGCGGCCGTCTATGTAAGCCGCATCCTGAACGGCACGAAGCCTATGGATCTTCCGCTGGATCAACCGACCAAGTTCGAATTCGTGGTCAATCAAAAAACTGCCAGGGCCATCGGCCTAACATTGCCTCAATCGTTGCTCGATGGTGCCGATGCGATCGAATCGTGAGCCGCCGACGGCCTGAACGGAGCACCCTGCAGCTTAGGACGAGAGTTCGTCACGCTGAGACCAGGCTACACCACCGGGCACATGCCGCCGTCAACATTGATCGCCGTACCAGTGACGAAGCTGCCGGCGTCCGAAGCAAGAAACAGGATCATGTTGGCGAACTCCTCGGCAGTGCCGACTCGGCCCATCGGGATCCGCTTCGCCATTTCCGCCAGATATTCCTCAAACGTGCGTCCCTTGTTTTCCTTGGCGTGACCGCGGACCCATTGGTCGGTCTGAATGAGGCCGACGAGCACAGCATTGACCAGCACGTTGTGCTCCGCTCCCTCGTTCGCCAGCACCTTGGTCAGCGCCATTCCGGCCGCGCGTGTGACCGACGTCGGCGCACTGCCGTGGCGCGGCCATTTCGCTCCGGTGTTGAGCACGTTGATGATGCGGCCCCATTTGCGCGCTTTCATACCCGGCAGTGCCGCGCGCGCGAGGCGGATGGCTGAGAAAAGCTTGAGGTCGAAGTCCTGCTGCCATCTCTCGTCGGTCGCGGTCTCGAACGGCCCGTTCGAATGCGTGCCGGCATTGTTGAGCAGCACATCGACCCGGCCGAGTTCCTTCTCGGCGGTGGCAAAGATTCGTGTGCAGTCTTCCGCCTTGCTGACGTCGCCAGCAATGCCAACAATCTTTCCTTTCCCTTCGCGGGTGAGGGCTTGGCGCGCTTGCTCGAGCACGTCGGGTCGGCGGGCGACGATCGCAACGCTGGCACCCGCGCGCACGAAGTTCATTGCGGCGGCGAAACCGATACCCTTACTGCCGCCAGTAATAATCGCGCAACGCTGATCCATTCGCATTTCAATCATCTGTATCTCCAGTGGGTTCTGTCTTATTGTGCGAGGATTGCTTAAGATAAGTCTCCCAAGGCATCGTTTGCGGTGGGCGTATGACCGCCTCGCAACGGCCTCTCCGAAATCCGACAAGGTATTTGATTTTCTTGCACGTTAGTTACTGATGCCCATCATTTCGAAGCCAGCGGCCTTCCAGCGGTCGCGCTTACTAGCCTCCGACACGAATTTGACGAACGCAACCGCCGGACCAGGCGTAGCATTGGAGGCCGGAACGGCCGTTCCATAAACCACGAAGCTCTGCAGAGACGAAGGCAACAGTCCCACCACAGTGATACCTTTGACTGACTGAACCTCGCTGAGCAAATACATCCCCACATCCGCTTCGCCTTTCGCGACCAATTCTGCCCCACCGTCAATCGCAGCCTTAATCACCAGCTTTGGCCGCATCGCATCGGCAATGCCGAGTTGCGCAATCATGCGGGTGAGGTGAGCGCCGCTTGGGGTATTCGGATCGGGAAATGCGACGGTTCGAGCATCGAGCAGCACCTTGCGCACGGCATCGGACGTGGAGATGTCGGGTCTCGCCGTGCCCTCACGCGCGATGACTCCGATGCCGACGCGCGCCAGCACGATCCGGCCTTCCGGTCGCAGTGCGAGTGTCTTCTCCGTCACGGCGATCAACGGGACCGGAAGCAAAATCAGGTCAGCCTTTTCGCCCCCCGCAAGTTTCTGCTTAATGGCGGTGACCAGCGCAAACGTGAAATTCATCTTATGGCCGGTCGCTTTCTCAAATTCCGGAGTGACAGCTCGCAGCACTTGTTGCGGAGCGCCACCGCTGAACACTCGAATCTCGTCTGCACGGACCGATGCCGTGCTAACGAACAAGACGAGTGTGCATATTAGAAGAATAACGATGTGCCCGCCGGAACGAACACCATGCCGTGTCACGACCGAAATCATTGCGCGCCCCTTCTTCACTGGTTATGCGATTGACTTAGCGCGATAATGCATCCACCTCCGACAACAGGAAAGGGCTCAGTAGAGCCATTTTGGATACGTCGCTAAATATAGACTTCGCGGCCTCTGCTTTTTACCCACATGAAGGCAGCCGCTATTCAGTAACGCGCGACTTCCGCTTTGGGTCTTGGTCGTGTGGCATGACAAAACCTGTCCCCAAGACATACGACCCGATGTATGAAATATCGGCATTTGCCCTGAGAGGCATTGGCTTCCCGGAAGTTGTTCCCTGCGGTGTCAGGAAGGCCGTTATTTTGGAAACAGATTCTCCATCGAGGACAACAACATTCCCCGTCCACGGACCTCGCGTGATCCACAATAGTGCGTAAGTTACACTGGCTGCACCTGGCCAAGTTCGACTTCTTTCGGCCCGAATAATCACGGAGCTTTTTCTTAGTAAGCGATCCAACCCTGTTTCACGAGTGTCGCCTTCTGATATTGCGCTCGTAGCCACGAATCCGATGCAACCGTGCGTTATAGGATGATTGGAGGTCGCGGCTGCGGCCGGACTGTCGAGTGAAGCCTCGAGT
>Ga0208080_1001148_pt1 | contig 13184 bp, 9 predicted proteins | sample NGESurdeep092012_3_FD_184476 | JGI IMG/M metagenome (GOLD analysis project Ga0208080, IMG submission 184476) | Arctic peat soil microbial communities from Barrow, Alaska - NGEE Surface sample 210-3 deep-092012 (SPAdes) | ecosystem: Environmental > Terrestrial > Soil > Wetlands > Peat ...
AAAGGGGGTTGACATGACCGATAAGTCTCCCCGCAAGGCCGCCTCCAAAAAGTCCGGCAAGACGCTCAAAGAGAAGCGCCAGGCCAAGAAGGACAAGGAACAGACCCGTAAGGGCTGACCACCTGACGGCCCATACCGGCCTTTCGGCTCCTTTGTGCAGACCGACTAGTCTCCGCGTCTCGCCCACGAACTCATCCAAAACGGACTGCGACCTTCAATCTCGCTGTGGGCTTCGTGGTCTGGCGGCGGTCGCAGACCCGGCGTTATACATGTGATCCGTGTCAAGTCGACGTCTCGACGGGCCGGTCAGATTATGGGGTTCTCATGAAAGCACCCGACGCAAGGGACGAACCGACCCGTCTTCACCGACCACAGGACGTAGTCACGCCCATGCCCGTGGACCAGGTATGGCTCCTCCACCACCCGAACCTGCCACTCGATAAAAGCCACCATCGCCAACGTCCCCACGAACGTGTCGACCGCCGGCGCCAGCACGGTGAGCCCGATTGCAGTGGCGATCATCGCCGAGTAGATGGGGTTGCGAACCCAGCGAAACGGGCCGGCGGTGACCAACCCCGTCGTCTCGCCGCGGTTGACACCGATGCGCCACAACACCCCCATCGTCAGTTGCGACCACACCATCACGGCGATCGCGGCGGCGATGAGTCCTGCCCCCGGGACGATCCAGGGCCAGGATGGCCTCAAGTGGGGGCCGAGCTGCGAGCCGATGGTGGCGAGGGGGGTTGCTCCCATCAATCTGACCAGCGCGAGGCAGCTCAATAGCGAGGCAACCCAGGACTGGGCTGTCCAGCGGCGCCAGTCGAGGACGACGAAGACCGTCCCCGCCCAACGGTGTCCGAACACGGTCTTCACGACGACGACCGCTTCCACCCACAAGCCCAGAGTGGCTAGTCCGACTCATGCCATGAGGCATTATCAGGGCTGCCTAACTTTTTTGTCAAGGGCCATCCAAAACAAGGGATCGCATCTCCCTCGTGGTCACGCAATCGTCTCGAACGTCGGCTTCCCCCCACTCTTGACCCGGCATTTAGGGACGTCTGAGGCAGGATGAGAGTGGTGCACGTGTGGTCGTTGCCCCAGAACAATGTCGACGCGGCAGAGCGTGACAGGCGTCGAGCATCCTCTCTGCGCTTTGATCGCTGCACAACGTGGCCCGTCCTTTGGACAGGTTCGGTGATACCTTGACCCCGTGACCGACCGCAGAGTGAGTACCTGCGCTTGGGCGTTGCGTTGAAATGATCAGGGCGATGGGGCTCACCAAGTCCTACGGCGAGAAGGTCGTCGTCGACGATCTCTCCTTTGAGGTCAACCCGGGCACGTTCACCGGATTCATCGGTCCAAACGGCGCCGGCAAGTCGACCACGATGCGCATGCTGATCGGGTTGGACCATCCCGATGCCGGCACGGCCACGATCTCGGGTCTGCCCTATCCCGATCTCAAAGATCCCATGCGAGAGGTCGGCGTGCTCATCGAGGCCAAGGCCTTTCACGCCACTCGCACAGCGCGCAACCACCTGCGCATGCTGGCTGCCGCTGGCGACATCAGCCGAGCGCGGATCGATGAAGTACTTGAAATGGTGGGACTGACCAGTGAGGCTGACCGTTCCCCCGCCGGTTACTCCTTGGGCATGGCCCAACGCTTCGGGCTGGCTCTGGCCCTCCTCGGAGATCCGGGGATTCTCATCCTCGACGAGCCGACAAATGGACTTGACCCAGAAGGGATCGCCTGGATGCGCGACCTGCTGCGCTCGTTGGCCGATGATGGCCGCAGCGTGTTCGTCTCGAGCCACTTGCTCTCCGAGCTGGCACAGGTGGCCGACGAGGTAGTGGTGATTGGTCAGGGCCATCTCATCGCCGCGGGCAGCGTGGCCGACTTCGTGGCCGAGAGCCAGCACAACAGGGTGAAGGTGAAGTCGCCACAGATCGACGAGCTGAAGCACTTGCTCGTCGGCTTGGGGGCGACCGTCAGCGTCGATGAAGAGGGGGCGCTCGAAGTGAGGGGCGCCGATGCCGAGGCCATTGGACAGCTTGCCTTCAGAAGCGGGATAGAACTCCACGAATTGGCGTCAGTCGCGGCCTCTCTCGAAGAGGCGTTCTTGGAGGCCACTGCCGATTCGACGGAATACCGCTCGAAGGCAGGCAACGATCCCACCTCTTCGCCTGAGGGCACGCCATGAAACGAGTGCTGCGTTCGGAGTGGATCAAGTTCGCCACGGTACGGACCAACATCATCGTCGTCATTGCCGGAATTGTGGTGACGCTTGGACTGGCCGCGCTCACTGCCGCGCTGGTCAAGCTGGGTCCGACTGCCACCTCTGGGACTGCGCTCCAGTCGGCGACCAATCCGTTCCTGCTGTACTTCCTGCTGATCCTTGGCGTCCAGTCATTCACCCAGGAGTACCGATTCGGCACCATGCGGGTGACGCTCACCGCGTCGCCGAGAAGGATCGACGTGTTCTGGAGCAAGCTGATCGTCTTGGCCTTGGTCGGGGTGGTCACGTGCGTCGTGTACCTGGCGATCTCGTTCCCGGTGACCATGGCGATCCTGCATCAGCGTGGCCTCCCCACTGCTCTATTCTCCGATCACCAAGTTCGACAGGCTCTCTTTGGCTACGTCGCCGTGTGCGCCCTTGGCTCGGCTCTCGGTGCGGCTGTCGGGGCACTGATACGAAGCACTGCACTCGCCGTCACACTCGTACTTGTCTGGCCCCTGGTCATCGAGCAGACGATGGCCGGCCTGCTGCCCAAAGCAGTCTCCAAGCACCTCCCCTTTCAAACTGCCCAAGCGGCCGCTCAGCTGCCCACCAAGGGATACCTCGACCACTGGGACGGTCTGGCCACGTTCGCTCTGTTCACTGTCGTGTTCGTCTACGTGGCCTTGACCCGCTTCACCCGTTCTGACGCCTGAGCGAGTGCATTGACCCGATGGGCCGCACATTGAGATCCTCTGGTGTCTTCACCGGCATGGAAGCGACCAGGCCAACAGACTCGGACCGGGCGGTGAACCTTGTCTCAGCCGAAGCTAAGCTCACTGCCCTTGTGATGGCGGCCGATCCCGACCTTCCTCGGGCTGGTCTCCCCCGGCCCCGGCGCCCGGGTCCTGCACACTGCCGGAGCTGTCGCCGCGGTGTTCGGGTTCATCTTGGTGCTGACCGCGGCTGGCACCGCCCTCGACCGACGCGACGGGTGGAACCCTGTCGCGAACCGAAAGCGACGGGAGCCCCGTGTCCAGCATTCCTCTTCTAGACGACCGCCCGGCCATCAGCCAACGCCGGGTGCTGGTGATCATCGGCGGCCTCCTGCTGGGAATGGTGTTGGCCTCGCTGGACCAGACCATCGTCGCCACCGCGTTGCCGACCATCGCCGGTGACCTGCACGGGCTTTCGCACCTGTCCTGGGTGGTGACCGCTTACCTGCTCGCCTCCACGGCCTCCACTCCGCTGTGGGGCAAGCTCGGGGACCTCTACGGTCGCAAGAGCTTCTTCCAAGCCTCCATCGTCATCTTCCTCGTTGGCTCCGTCCTCGCCGGGCTGAGCACCTCGATGCTCGAGTTGATCGCATTCCGGGCCCTCCAGGGCATTGGAGGAGGTGGGCTCATGATCGGAGCCCAGGCGATCGTCGGCGATGTTGTCTCGCCTCGCGAACGGGGCCGCTACATGGGCTTCTTCGGCGCCGTGTTCGGGGTGACCAGTGTCATCGGCCCCCTGGTCGGTGGGTTCATCGTGACCAACCTGTCCTGGCGGTGGATCTTCTACATCAACCTGCCGATCGGAGCCGTCGCCCTGGTGGTGACCACCATCGTGCTGCCGAGTGCCCTCACCCGGGTCCACCACGTCATCGACTACCTCGGCACCATTCTGCTCGCTGGCGCGGCCACCGGTCTGGTGCTGCTCGCCACCCTCGGGGGCACCACCTACGCCTGGGTTTCGGCGCCGATCGCCATCCTCGGAGTCGCCAGCATCGTGCTCCTGGCCATCTTCGTCATGGTGGAGCACCGGGCGGCCGAGCCGGTACTCCCACTCAAATTGTTCGCCAACCGGATGTTCTCCGTCACCAGTGTCGTCGGCTTCGTCGTCGGCTTCGCCATGTTCGGCGCCATCACCTACCTGCCCCAGTACATGCAGATCGTCCGGGGTGCGAGCCCCACCGGCTCTGGTCTCGAGTTGCTACCCCTCATGGCCGGTCTGCTTCTCACCTCGATCACCTCGGGGCTGCTGATCACCCGCTGGGGCCGCTACAAGATCTTCCCCATCCTCGGCACGGCCCTCATGACCGTAGGGATGTACCTGCTCTCGCGCCTTACGGTCGACACCGGCACCCTGGACAGCTCGTTGTACATGTTCGTGCTCGGCGTGGGCATAGGTGGCGTCATGCAGGTCCTGGTCATCGCCGTGCAAAATGCCGTCCCCTACGAGGACCTCGGTGTCGCCACCGCGGGCGCCACCTTCTTCCGCTCGATCGGAGGGTCGTTCGGAACCGCGGTGTTCGGCGCCATCTTCGCCAACCAGCTCACCGGCAACCTGACCCACTACCTCGCCGGTACCCCGGTCCCCGCCGGTTTCCACAGCTCTGCTGGGGCCAGCCCGGCCACGCTCGCCAAGCTGCCGGCCGCCGTGCACTCTGGCTACATCCACGCCTTCTCGGCATCCCTGCACACCGTGTTCCTCATCGCCGTCCCCATCGCCGCGGTCGCCTTCGCATTGACCTGGCTGCTCAAAGAAGTTCCGCTCCGCAAGACGACCCAGGCACCCAACCCTGCCGACACCCTGGCCCCCAATGCCATGCCCGCGGTGCGCTCCTCCCTCGACGAGATCGCTCGGGCCCTCAGCGTCCTGATGAGCAGGGAAGGGCGGGTACGCTCCTACGAGCGCCTCGCCGCCCGGGCCGGGCTCGACCTCGACCCTCGCAGCTGCTGGATGCTGCTCCGCCTCCACGATCGTCCTGCCGACGACCTGGGAGATCTCGCTCTGCACCTGCGCGTCCCACCATCCTCCCTCGAGCCCCTCATCGACGCCCTGGTCGAGCGGGGCCTCGTCGCATCGAACGGGAGCGTCGAACACGCCATGCCGGAAATCCCCCGGTTCAGCCTCACCGACCAAGGACAACTCGACATCGAGCGTCTCGCCGCGGCCCGACGCGACACCCTTTCCGAATTCGTGGCCGACTGGGCCCCCGAGCGCCACGTCGAGCTGGCCGAGTTGCTCACCCGCCTGGCGCGAGAGTCGATTGACGACCCTGTCCCGCCCAACTGACCGCGAACCCCGCACTTCCACCCCGGCCGTCCGACAACCCCGGCCGTCCGACAACCCCGACTCACCGTCGGCGAGACGAACGACCGTGCGGTCGCCGCGCTGGTATGCCAGGAAGTCGATGATCTCCGCCACAACGACCTCCGTCGGGTCTTTCTCGACGCCGGTGAAGAAGATCTTCAAGTCGAACGCGACCGCTCGCAGCGTGTTCGGCCGGGCCCTGCCGGCGACGAACTCCAGGTATCGATCAAGCAGCGGATGGCCGAGCGAATAGCGGGCCTCACCGGACGGCGAAGCGAAGCGGACAAGGGACGGGCAGGTGGTCATCCCGGCACCCTGTCAGCCGCGTGTGAAAGACGCGGGGATACACGATGGATCACCCGTGTATTAAGCGATCTGCATGCGTCTTTGTGCAAGGCGAGGTTCCCGCACCCCGCTTCTATCCGAAATTCCCGAAAAGGGCGGCCCTGCGCAGCCCACCGGTTGACGCCCCCGGACCATCCGGGGCGTCGTATGTAGACGTGCCGTCAGTCGGATTTGGCCGGCACAGCTTCGTCGACAGCAGCAGCAGCCACTGGCGCAGCAGGCTCCGCCGCAGAATCAACCTCGGTTTCCGTCACAGGCTCCGATGCAGCCGCCTCGGGCTGGGTCGTCACGGCCGCCTCGGTCTCCGTCACCGCCTCGGTCCCCGCAACGGCGGCCCCGGTCCCCGCAACGGCGGCCCCGGTCTCGACCGCGGCCGGCTCGCCCTCGGCGCTCTCGGTCCCGGCTTCTTCGGTCCCGGGCTCGGCCACAAAATCGGCCCAGGCCGCCTGGGCCTCGGTTTCGGGCGTGAACTCGGTCTCGGTGTACTCGAACGGACCGATGTAGTTGCCCTCGGCGTCGTAAGCATGTTCACCGAATGCTTCGCGGTACTCCTCGGACACCTCGCCACCCTCGGCTGCCTGCTTGATGGACAAGCTGATCCGCCGGCGCTGGAGGTCGATGTCGATGATCTTCACCCACAACTCCTCACCCGGTGCCACTACCTGCTCGGGCAGGTCGACATGGTGCACGGCCATCTCGGAGATGTGGACCAGGCCCTCGATGCCGTCTCCAACCTGCACGAAGGAACCGAAGGGGACAAGCTTGGTGATGCGCCCGTAGACCAGTTCGCCGATCTGGTGAGAGTTGGCGAACTCCTGCCATGGGTCGGACTGTGTGGCCTTGAGCGACAGGCTGATCCGTTCCTTGGACAAATCGACGTCGAGCACCTCGACTTCGATCTCGTCACCCACCGCCACCACCGAAGACGGGTGATCGACATGCTTCCACGACAATTCCGACACGTGGACGAGTCCGTCCATGCCGCCCAGGTCGACGAAGGCACCGAAGTTGACCACCGATGACACCGTGCCCCGGCGACGCTCCCCGGGCTTGAGGTTCTCGAGGAATTCGCCCCGCTGTTCCTTTTGAGTCTCTTCGAGCCAGGCCCGCCGGGACAGCACCACGTTGTTACGGTTTCTGTCGAGCTCGATGATCTTCGCCTCGATGGTGCGGCCCACATACGGCTGAAGCTCGCGCACACGACGGAGTTCCACCAACGACGCGGGCAGGAAGCCACGAAGACCGATGTCCACGATGAGCCCGCCCTTGACCACTTCGATGACCGGGCCGGTGACGACCTCGTCGGCTTCCTTCAGCTTCTCAATGGTGCCCCACGCCCGCTCGTACTGGGCCCGCTTCTTCGAGAGGATGAGCCGACCTTCCTTGTCCTCCTTGGTCAGGACAAGCGCCTCGATCGACTCTCCCAGAGAAACAATTTCGGACGGATCCACATCATTGCGGATCGAGAGTTCGCGCACGGGCACCACACCCTCGGACTTGAAGCCGATGTCGAGAAGGACTTCGTCGCGGTCGATTTTGACCACGGTGCCCTGCACGAGGTCGCCGTCCTCGAACTCGACGATGGTGCCGGCCATGGCATCTTCGAGAGACGCCCCGCCCAGGTCATCTTCGGTGATCGAGCGGGGGACATAGACCCCGTCCTCGTCGAAATGACCCATGGACTCTGAGGACAGGAGGGCGGGGCCCCCGGGTACTGCCGATACGTCGGACATGAAGTAGGTAGCTCGCTTTCCGGACAGGTCCCGCTCCGCCGATGACGACGATGCGGATGAAGACAGAGGTCACGAGGTTGTGACCGAACAGCGATCTTAGCCTATGGAAGGCTCAGCTTCTTTTTGCCTCCGCCCAGGAGGAACCCCAGGCCATCGCCACTTTCAGGGGAACCGACAGGTCCGCCGCCCCGGTAAGGGCCACTTCGGTCAGCTCCGCCACCGCGTCGGCTTCGGTGGGATCAACGTCGATGATGACCTCGTCGTGCACCTGCAGAACCAGATCAGACGCATAGCTTCCCTCTTCGAGTGCCGTGTCGAGGCGGAGAAGTGCCACTTTGAACAGGTCGGCAGCCAGGCCTTGGATCCCGGCGTTCATGGCCTGGCGCTCGGCGGCTTGTCGGATCTGGTAGTTGGTGGCGACCAGTTCGGGAAGGAGGCGCCTGCGCCCGAATTCGGTAACCGTGTAACCGGTGGACCGGGCCTCGGCCACCGTGCGCTCCATGTAGTCGTGCACGGCCGGAAATGCCTCGAAGAACGCCTGGAGGATGCCCTTTGCCTCTTCGACCGGCACTCCCAGTCGTTGGGACAAGCCGTAGGCCTCCATGCCATAGGCCAGGCCATAGGAGACCATTTTGGCGGTGGAGCGCTGCGCCGAGGTCACTCGATCCCTGTCGATCCCGAATACCTGAGACGCCACCGTGCGGTGGATGTCCTCTCCGGCGGCGAAGGCAGACGTCAGGCCCGGATCACCGGAGAGGTGAGCAATGGCCCGCAACTCCACCTGGTCGTAGTCGGCGACCAGCAGCCGGCGCCCGGCCGACGGAACGAAGGCCTGGCGGAATCGCCGGCCCTCTTCGGTGCGGACCGGGATGTTGTGCAGATTCGGCCGGTCGGAGGAGAGCCGCCCGGTCCGAGCCACGGTCTGGCGGAAGGTGGCATGAATCCGCCCGTCGCTGCCCACTTCGGCGGCCAGACTCTCCCCGTAGGTGGACCGGAGCTTTTCCACCTCCCGGTACCGGAGTAGGGCCTCGACCACCGGGTGCTGATCTCGGAGTTGCTCGAGGGCCCGGGCATCGGTGGAGAATCCGGTCTTCGTCTTGCGGGTGGGGGTGAGCCCGAGGCGCTCGTAGAGCACCGACCGCAGTTGGGGAACCGAATTCACATTGAACGGTCCACCGGCCAGATCCTGGATCGTTGCCTCCAACTCACGACACTCATCGGCCAGACCGGCAGCAATGGCGTGCAACACACCCCGGTCCACCGGGATCCCGGTGACCTCCATGCGTGCCAATACCCGCACCAGGGGCCTCTCGATGTCGTCGTGGAGAGCCGTCTCTCCCACCGCGGCCAGTGCCGACTCGAGTGGAAACCGCAGACGCGCCACCACAGAGACCAGCTGTGTGGCTCTCAGCACCTGCGCATCCATGGGCGCAACTTCGCCGGTCTCGTCATCTCCCAGTGCGAAAGAGCCCTGCCCTCCCGGCCCATCGTCCACGGTGACGCCCAACTGCTGGTTGGCCAGATCAACCAGGCGATAGCTGGAGATGGAAGGATCGAGCAGGTACGCAGCTACCGCGGTGTCCATCACGAGTCCCACGATGTCCACGCCCAACGGGAGCAGGGAACGCATCAACTCTTTGACATCGTGGGCCACCACCCCCAATCCCCCTTCGCCGAACGCGACGGCCAGGGCCGACATGACCGTCGGATCTTCGAGCACCGGGGATCCACCTCCACCTCGGAGATACAGCACCGGATGGGTCTCGGTTGGTCCCGATTCGGGTGTCAGGGCGAGGTCCCGGAGGGAGGACCTCCCCGGATCGCCGGTCCATTGCGCAAACAGGGCCAGGTTGCCGGTTCCCGACCGGGCCAAGGTGACGATGGCGTCGAGCCCGACCACGGCGGAGGCGGCATCGTCTGGCACCATCAGGTCTGGGGCAACCAGCCAGGCGGGTTGATCCTCGACCGGTCCGGCCCCACCCCCCGGCTTCTGGCCCACGACCTCAGCACCCGCACTCCCACCAGCGAGCGGTGGACCCAAGAGGCCGTCGTTCATGACCGTCTGGAACCGGGTCCATATCGTTCGCAACTCGAGTTCGGCGAACATGGCCCGGGCCACCTCGGTGTCCCATCCGCCCAGCTCGAGCTCATCGACGCTGATCTCCAGCGGGACGTTCCGTATCAGTGGGATCACTTCGGCGTTCTTCCGGACCCGGTCGACATAGGCGGCCAGGTTCTCCCTCAGCCTGGGTGACAACGCGTCGAGGTGGGCATAGAGCGAATCGAGATCGCCGTACTCGTTGACCAGTTTCGCCGCCGTCTTCTCCCCCACCCCGGGCACACCCGGCAGGTTGTCGGACGGATCGCCTCGCAAGGCCGCCAACAACGGGTACTTCGGCGGCCTCACCCCGGTCCGCTCCTCGATGCCAAGCTCGTCGTAGAGGACGTAGTCGCTCACCCCGCGCCGGTTGTACAACACCCGGATGAAGGGGTCCTCGACGAGCTGGTATGCATCGCGATCGCCGGTGACGATGATCACCGGCTGTGATCGGTCTCGGGCTTCCGTGGCCAGCGTGGCCAGGACGTCATCAGCCTCATACCCGACGGCTTCGACGACAGGGATGGCCAGGGACCCGAGGAGGGCCCGGATCATGTCGAACTGTGCGACGAGATCTGCGGGAGTCTCTGCCCGACCCCCCTTGTAATCGTCGACCACATCGTCTCGGAAGGTGCCTCCCGGAAGATCGAAGGCGACGGCCAGCCCCGATGGGCGGTGGTCCCGCACCAGGTTGACCAACATGGAGGCGAAACCATGGACTGCGTTGGTGACGACGCCGGCGCTGGTGGCCAGATCGGGCGGGAGGGCAAAGTAGGCCCGAAAGGCCAACGACATTCCGTCCAGGAGGATAAGTGGGCTGCCGTTGCCCTTGGTGGTGGAGCTCGCACTGGCCATAGCTGAGGGATCGCCCTTCCTACGGGACGAGCGATCCTTCGAGCACTTGGCGGGCCACGTCGATCATCCGTGCCCGGGTCCGCATGGCCGTCTTCTGGATGAATCCGAACGCGTCCGACTCGGTCATGCCGAACTGCTCCATCAACACCCCTTTGGCCCCGTCCACCATACGTCGGGTTTCGAGTTTGTCCTCGGCGGACGTCGGGCTGTCGGTGCTGGCACCGTCGGCTGATTCCCCTGGCCGCGTCTCGGCGTCAATGGCCCACTCCTGTTGGCACCGGGCCATGGCCTGGTCGATGGCCGGGACCAACTGGCTGCGTTGGAACGGTTTCACCAGATACGCGGCCACGCCGGCATCGCGGGCCTCGTCGATCAGGTTCCGCTGACTGAAGGCGGTGAGCACGAGGACCGCCACCTTCTGGCCCAGGTCCCGGACCGCCCGCGCTGCCGACAATCCGTCGATCCCGGGCATCTTCACGTCGAGGATCACCAGATCGGGAACGTGTTGGCGCACCAGCTCCACGGCCTCATCCCCACGGCCGGTCTCCCCCACTACGTCATAGCCCTCGGCCTGAAGGATCTCCTTCAGATCGAGTCGGATAATGGCTTCATCTTCAGCTATGACCACGCGTCTGCTCATGGTGCAACTGCTCCTCTCCCCCTGCCTGTCGAGGGGATCCCCTGCTCGGTGAGACTGCTCGTTCGGAATGGAACGATGATGGGCTCGTTCAACTGGGCCCGACCACCAGTCGGTCGAGTAGCTCATTCTGCCGCTGTTCGAGCTCGGTGATGGACGCCCGTAGCGCCTCACGGGTCCGCCCCATGGCGGCGGCGTGACGACTGGCCTCATCGTGTTCCCGTGAGGCTATTGGCGTTTCCGCCACCAATGCTTTGAGGCGGGTGTCGTCAGCAATATCGCTGACCACGGCAAACTGCTCGTCGAGCACAGCAAGCTCAATGCGGGCGCGCGCCAGCCGTTGGTGGGCGTCTTTGAGCCGACGTTCGACGGTTGAGCGATGCATGGATCGGCAATTGTAGACACGGCCGGGACCGAAACGTTCATCCGTCGCCAAAATGGGACCCGGGGATGGATTCGAGGCGCACCATGTTCACGGTGTGACGATCGACCATCACCTGGTCAAGGGCCGGGCCCATTCCCGGCGTCCGACTTGGGACGACCGTGAGGGGGCCCGCCACCTGAGCTGTCTGAGCAGTCAGGTCTTCCCGGAGATAGGAGTGTGCTGGGCTCAGGTCCCCTGGCCACGGAGTTCCGGACACCGCACCCAGCACCACATTTACCGCCCGGGCAAATCCGGTTTCGAACATCCCGCCGATCCACAGGGGCACCGACGCCGCCGAGCAGACCCGGATCACCTCGAGGGCCGGGCCGATGCCCCCGAGGCGGGCCGGCTTCAGGCACACCACCGAACATGCTTCCATCTCCAGGGCCGACACCACCATGTCCACAGAGTGCAGGCTCTCGTCCAGGCAGATCGGCGTGGCCATTCGCTGGGCCAGGTGGGCATGACCTGAAAGATCGTCCCGGCGGAATGGCTGCTCGAGGCAGGCCAGCTCAAACCGGTCGAAACCGGCCAGGTGGTCGATGTCCGATTCGGTGTAGTCCTCATTGGCGTCCGCCTGAAGAAACAACCCTGGATGAGCCCTACGAACCGCGGCGATCGGCTCGACGTCCGAACCGCGGCCGATCTTCATTTTGATTCGTTGGTAGCCCCCGTCGACCAAACGGTCCACCCGGTTGACCAACTCAGTGGCGTCGCGGCACTCGCCGACCACCGCACCGACCGGGACCGGATCGGAACCGACGCTGCACAACTCCGCAAACGAGGTGCCTTCCGAACGGAGGTGGGTATCGGCGACGGCCATCTCCAGGGCAGCACCGGCCAGCGAGGTGGCGGCTACATCCGTTCGTAGGGCTGCGAACTCACCCAACGAGGGCATCCTCCCTGCCGAGCCGGTCACCGAAAGAAGCGCCGGGCAGAGGATCTGTTCGAGGGTGGCGAATGATGTGGTGGCATCCTCGGCGTCATAGGTAGTGTCAGCGAGGGCGGCACACTCGCCCCATCCCTCCACCGCTCCGTTCGGGTCGGTGCCGATCAGGCGAAGCAGAATCACCGGGCGGCGGTCGTGCACCCCGCGTGAGGTACGCACTGGATTCCGGAGTTGGAGCTCGACCCACCGGATCTCGATCGCATCGAGGCTGATCGCCGTCCGGTCTCCGAGGCTCGACCATGCCGACGCCGGGTCGTGGCTGCTTTCCATCAGAACACCCGGTTGGGACGGGTGCCCGTATCCGTGCGAGTCGTCACGGTCGGAGCCTACGGTTTTGCGCTTTGTGGCGTCCCGAGCCTGCCGCCACGCCGGCCCGGAGCCCTGCGGACATCGATATATGCTGGTCCGCCATTGGCCCGGGTGGCGGAATGGCAGACGCGATGGACTCAAAATCCATTGTCCGAAAGGGCGTGCGGGTTCGAGTCCCGCCCCGGGCACGCCCTCTCAGCGACATTGTGGCTGGTCAGAGCGTTGGGGGTCGGTGTGAAAGACCACGAAATCCCGTCTGTGGTCACAAGTTGGTCACAAGGGAGCCAAATGGCAGAAGATCGGTGGTACCGGGTGGCCCTCCCGATTCTGGAGTACGTCCACGAGCACGGTGGCCAACTCACACTCCTCGGCGTCGGTGACATCGCCGATGGAACGGACCTTGAACCAGAGGAAGTGGCAGAGGAAATTGAGCAACTCAGTGCGGCGGGCTATCTGGCGGCTCCCGCCGCACGATCAGCCGGGTGCCCTCTGGCCAGTCGGTGAGCTCGACCAGCTCGGTGAGCTCGATCACCGCGGCTCCTT
>Ga0208080_1001149_pt1 | contig 13182 bp, 11 predicted proteins | sample NGESurdeep092012_3_FD_184476 | JGI IMG/M metagenome (GOLD analysis project Ga0208080, IMG submission 184476) | Arctic peat soil microbial communities from Barrow, Alaska - NGEE Surface sample 210-3 deep-092012 (SPAdes) | ecosystem: Environmental > Terrestrial > Soil > Wetlands > Peat ...
GGGATCATCGTGGGTTTCGCGCTGCTCCTGTCGTTGCTCTTGCACAGGTTCCCCTGGCGCGCCGAACTCAAGTTCGCGGCTGCAGTCGTCGTCCCGTCGATCGCGGCGGCGGTCTATCCGTCGGCGCTGTCGCTCGCTGACGGATTCGACGTCAAGAGCCAGGTGCTGATCGTCGGCGGCCTCGTTCCGATGCCGAACGAGCTCATCCCGACGATCGCGGCAGTGGTCGTCATCTGCTTGCTTACCAGTCGCGTGCGCGCGGAGCGGCTGTGGCGGGGCATAGCGGCGCAAGGTGTCGCCGTGACGAGTGCCGTGGGCCTGCTCGGTCTGTACCAGCTCCACTCGCTCGGCCACACCACCTACTACTTCGGAAAGCTGGTGCTCGCGGCCTACGTCGTCAGCATCGCCTGCCTCGGTGTGCTCGGCGTCGTCCTGGGTGGCCGCAGGGAGACCCGTCCCGAGACGACGCCGTTGCGCCAGGGATTCCCGGTCCTTGCTCGCAGATTGCTCGTGCCTGGTGCCGTCCTTGTCGTTGCGGCGTTCGGTCTGGTGCAACTGAACGAGTCGAAGATTCCGCAGGGACATGCGGCACTGCGTCTTGATTTCCCGTTGCGGGCATGGGAGCACGGATCGGTGCGATCGCCGATTGCCCGTCGCGTCCTGTCACTGGAACGCCATGGCCTGCTCGGCGACGGCGTGCCAACCATCGTCGACTACCTACCCGATATCAACGGGGACTGGCATGTCACGTTCTTCATGGCGAGTTTCAACCGAGACCTCGGCGTCATGCAGCCGGCGCTCGCCGACATCAGAGAGAACCCGGACGGGCCCGGAGCTGCACAGCGCAGGCTCGAGGCGCTCGTGAAGGCGATCGCCGACACACGTGTGGACGTTCGCGTGATCGTCCGCACGCCCGCGCTCGCCACGGCGCTGACCGACCTGCTGCGCACTGGCCCCGACCGGCACGTGATGATCGTGGCCGTGCCTACGCTGCTGGTGTAGTCCCCTGCGCGTGGTCTGACCGTGTCGTCCATGCTCGCGAGTCGCTGAGGCGTACCTAGACGTAGCGCCCGGCAACGATCTCGAACACGTCATATCGCAGTGCGTCATTAGCCACGCGGCGGCCCGCGTAGAGGTCTGCTGCGTCAGCGGCCACTGCGGCAACCAGTTCCCCGTCCGCGCGGTCCGCCGTGTCCGCGCGGGCCGTCGCCGCAGCTGTGTTCGACCGGTCGAGCGAATCGATCAGTGCCTCCAGAATCAGGCCCGCGACGTCGTCCATCGAGCCGACCGCGTCGACCTCGACGAGCCGACCGCCGCCGCGGTAGAAGCTGATCAGCGGCGCGGTGTGGAGTTGATAGGTGAGCAAGCGCTCACGGATCGTCGCGTCGTTGTCGTCGCCGCGCTGGTAGAGCTCTCCACCACAGCTGTCGCAGGTGCCTGCTCTCTGCGGAGGGCGGAACTCGACGTGCCAGGCGGTCGCGCAGACGCGGCAGGTTCGCCGGCCCGACAGCCGCCGCACGATCTCCTGCTCGTCGGCACGTAACGCCAGCACGACGTCGAGGTGCAGGCCCGAGCTCGCGAGGATGCCGTCCAGCTCGCGTGCCTGCTCCACTGTGCGAGGAAAACCGTCGAGAACGAATCCATCGGCCGCGTCGGCCTGCTCGAGCCGTTGCGTGACGATCGCATTGGTCACCGCGTCCGGAACGAGGCGACCGGAGGCCATGTAGGAGCGGGCGGTGCTGCCGAGTTCCGTGTCATCGTCGGCGATTGCGCGGAACAGGTCACCGGTCGAGACCGCCGGCACTCCGAAGCGCCGGGCAAGCACCTGCGCCTGCGTGCCCTTGCCTGCCCCCGGCGGACCGAGTATCACGAGTCGCATCATCGGTGCGTCCCTTCGTGAGCCGCATCGTCAACCGCATCACGGCGATGTATGGCGTCTAACTCTGACTGATCACCGCCCGGGATGCACGGGCCGAAAGTCCCACAGTGCCCCGGGCGAACGCGTGATCCGCGGCACTGCATGCGGCGTAGGGCCGGAAATGTGCGGCGTAGGGCCGGAAATCGGACCTGCCGCAGTGTCGTTCCCCCAGGACGGGCCAGGACGTTCGTCACCGCGCGCGAGGTACTGAGGGCCCTGCCCGGCTGACTCACGGCTCGCGATGATGCAGGCATCGTTGAGCCGGTAGAGGCCATTTCGTCGGGTTTGGGAGATCAGCGGGATTCCGGACCGGATGGCCTAGCCGGATTGTCTGAAACGGGGTCGACATGTTCGGTAGCGAAGCGCGCGCCGCGATGGGCACGGGTCAGGCACAGAACTCGGGAGCGACGAACCTGAAACTCTCACGCCGAGAGAAGCACGACCTCGTGGAGCAGCTCAGCACCTTCGACGCCTTCAACAAATGCACTCGTGACGACCTCGGCGCCCTCGTCGACGCCGGCAAGCCGTTCACTCTGCCCGCCAACTGGGCGCTCATTGCCGAGGGCGCTGCCGCTGAGTCCTTCTACGCGATCACGCGCGGGCAGGCGCGTGTCTATCGCGGCCGCGTTCAGGTAGCCGAACTCGGCCCGGGCTCGGTGGTCGGCGAGATGGCCCTGCTCACCGGAAGGCCCCGCCAGGCGACCGTCACGTCGTCGAGCCGGCTGGCCGGGGTGCGGATCGGAAACGACGTGATCACCGAGATGTTCGCCCATCACCCCCACCTTCTGCAAGCGCTTCGGGAGGTGTTCGAAGCCCACCTGGCGGCCCAACCCACCGCCGCGCCGTAGCGGGTCGCTCGGCGCAGCGCCTCGGCGCCAGTCCTGCCGGCCATCGCCCGCATCCGCTACGCGGCGGGCTCGCGGATCTCGAGCGTGAAGGCACTTCCCTTGCCGAACTGGCTCTCGAACGTGATCTCCGCGTTCATCAGGTGTGCGAGCGTCTGCGAGATGTAGAGCCCGAGCCCGGTGCCCTCGTATGGCTGAGCATCCGGGCTTCCGACCTGTTCGAACGCCGCGAACAGCTTGGCTTGGTCGCTGACCTTGATGCCGGCGCCGGTGTCGGTCACGCGGAACCGCGTGACGCGCGTGGCAAGGACTTCGTGCTGGCTGACCTCGATGCGAACCGCGCCGTGCTCGGTGAACTTGATCGCGTTGTTCGTCAGGTTGATCAGGATCTGGCTCAGAGCCCGGCGGTTGACGTTGATCGACAGACCCTCCGGAGACTCCAGCTGAAGCGCGATTCCCTTCCTGTCTGCCAAGGGCATCAGTCCCGCGGCCACTTCCTCCGCCAGCGCTGCGCAGTCGATGAGCTCGACGTCCAGTTGGACCTTGCCCGCTTCGATCTTCGCGAGGTCCAGCAGGTCGCTGATCAGCGACAGCAGGTGTCTTCCGCTGGACTGTACGGTCTGCAGTTGCCTTGTCTGTTCTTCGTTGAGTGGACCTGGCAGGCCCATGAGCAGGGTCCCGGTGAACCCGAGGATCGCGTTCAGCGGCGTGCGCAGCTCATGACTCATGCTGGCGAGGAAGCGGTCCTTGGCCCGGTTGGCGGCCTGCAGCTGCTGGTTGGCGTCGAGGAGCACCTGCTCCAGACGCCTGCGTTCGGTGATGTCGCGGATCGAGGCGGTCGTGAGTATGCCGTCCGGAGTTTCGAGGAGACCGAGACTGATCTCGACCGGAATCTCGCGGCCATCCTTGTGCCTCGCGTGCAGCTCGAGGTCGGCACCCATCGGCCGAGCGTGGGGGTCGCCGAGGAAGTCGCCACGGTGGTGCCGATGGACGTCGCGGAAACGCTCGGGCACGAGTACCTCGACCGGCTGCCCGAGTAGCTCGTCACGGTGGTAGCCGAACAGGTGCTCTGTCTCGGCGTTGACGAGCGTGATCTGTGCGCATTCGTCGACGATCACGATTGCGTCCGGCGCTGACTCGAGCAACCCGCGGAACTTCAGGTCGGCCAGCTTGCGCTCGTCGATGTCCTGGATCTGGGCGACGAAGTGCAGCGGCTGCCCGCACCCGTCGCGTACCAGCGAGACGGACAGCAGGATCCAGACCGGGGAACCGTCAGCACGCAGGTAACGCTTCTCCAGCGTGCACGTCGAGACGTCGCCAGCGAGCAGCTGCCGGGCAAAGTCGAGGTCGACGGCGAGGTCGTCCGGGTGTGTGATTTCTTGGAACGTCGTCCCCAGCAGTTCGGCGGAGCTGTACCCGAGGATGTTCGTCAGCGCCTTGTTCACGCGCAGCCAACGGCCTTCGGGGGAGACGAGCGCTATCCCGATGGGCGCGTTGTCGAACGCCTGACGGAACTGCTCCTCCGCTTCTTGAAGGCGGGCATGTGCCTGGCGTTGCGCGGTCACGTCCCGGACGAACGCGTGGAACACGTCGGTGCCGCGGCGCATGACGCGCGAGATCGTGATCTCGACCAGCATGGGATGACCCTGGCGATCCTGTACCGACAGCTCGAAGGGCCGATCGACGACCGCCGGCACTCCACCGGCCGAGAGCGGCGACGGGCCCGCTTCGTCAGCCGCACGATGCTCGGGTGCGAGCATGACCTCGGCCAGCGCTTTGCCTATGACCTCGTGCGCCGGCCAGCCGAACATTCGCTCGGCGGCCGGGTTCCAGGCGCTGATCTTCGCGCTCGGGTCGAACGAGATGAACGCGTCGGGGGCATGTTCGATGATCGCCCTGGTGGCCTCCTCGCTGTCGCGAAGCGCCATCTCGGCGTGCCGCCGCTCGGTTACGTCCATCGAGATGCCGCCGACGCCGGTCCCCTGACCCTGGCTGTCCGTGACCGGGTACTTCGTGACGAGGTAGTGGTGCTCGCTGGCGTCAGGGTGGGCAACCGTGAGCTCGAAGGTGACCGCGCCAGTCCCGGCACGGACGGCGAGCTCATGGTCGTCGATCTGCGTGGCAACCTCGGCGCCGTACACCTCTTGTGGCGTGCGCTGGAGCAGGTTCTCGACCGTGTCTCCGAGGACTTCGGCGGCGACCTGGTTGATGAGCAGGAATCGGCCATCCAGGTCGCGCAGCGACAGAGGCAGCGGCGCGTGATCGAGCAGCGCCTGCAACCGCGACTGGCTCTCGCGCAACGCCGCCTCAGCTGCTCGCTGACCGCGTGCGGCCTGCGCCGTCCTCAGACTGTGGCGAACTGCCGGCCCGAGCGTTTCCAGACGGTCCTTGTTCACATAGTCGGCGGCACCCTTGCGCAGCGTCTCGGCGACCGTCTCCTCGCCGATGTGCCCTGAGACGACGATGAACGGTGCGTCGAGGCCCGCCGATCGGAGAATCTCGAACGCCTCCTGCGAGCCGAAGCCGGGAAGCACGTGATCGGAGAGCACGACGTCCCACGGTCCGCTGTCGATTGCGGCCCGCAAGCCCGCCGCGTCCTCCACCTGGCTGGACTCGACTGTGAAGCCGGCGCGGCCCAGCTCGCGCAGGATCAGATACGCGTCCTCGTCCTGATCCTCGATCAGCAGCACACGCAGACGAGCAAGCTCGGCGCGCTCTGGGGCCGCTGTCATTCCGGCGCCCCACCAGGAAGGTTCACCGTCTCGTTGATCGCGAGCCAGTACAGGCCGAGCTGACGCACCGCCTCGGCGAACTTGTCGAAGTCGACCGGTTTGCGCACGTAGCTACTGGCGCCGTTGCGGTATCCCGAGAGCAGGTCGCCTTCTTCCTTCGAGCTGGTCAGGATCACGATCGGAACGAGCTTGCCTCGCTCGTCCTGCCGAACGCGCCGCAACACCTCCAAACCGTCGATTCTCGGCAGCTTCAAGTCGAGGAGTACGAGTTGCGGCAACGCCCGGGAGGTATCGAGCAGGTAGTCCAGCGCTTCCTGTCCGTCGCGGGCCACGTCGATCCGGTTCGCGATCCCGCTGCGTTTGAGTGCGTGCACGGTCAGTTCCTCGTCATCGGCGTTGTCCTCGACGAGCACGATCGATCTGCCCTCGGCCGTCACGGCGCCTCCGAGTTGATGTTGAAGTAGAAGGCGGCGCCGTCATCGACGCGCCCCTCTGCCCAGACCGCACCGCCGTGGCGGCGAACCACCCGCTGGACGGTCGTCAGGCCGACTCCGGTGCCCGGGAACTCGCCCTGCGTATGTAGCCGCTCGAACGGGCGAAACAGCTTGTCGCTGTAGCGCATGTCGAATCCGACTCCATTGTCACGGACGACGAACGCGGGCGCGCCGTCGGTGTCGGCGCGGGCGAACTCGATCACCGTGCGGTCTCGTCCGGCGCTGAACTTCCATGCGTTCTCGAGCAGGTTCTGCAGCGCGGTCCGCAGCAGCACACGGTCACCCTCGACGACCAGCCCGTCCTCGATCGTGAAGGTCGCACTGCGTTCCGGAGCGCCAGTTCGTAGCTCCTCCGCGATCTCGCGCGCCATCTGGCTCAGATCGACGTGCTCGCGTTGCATCGGCTTGCGGGTGAGCCGTGACAGCATCAACATCTCGTCGATCAGCTGCGCCATTCGCTGGCTCGCCGACCGAACCCGCTGCAGCATGTCGATGCCGTCTTTGTCCAGCCGTAGTCCTCGATGACTGCCTTGCTGAACCCGTCGATCGCGCGCAGCGGTGCGCGCAGGTCGTGAGACACGGAGTAGCTGAACGCCTCCAGTTCGAAGTTCGCTGCCGACAGTTCCTGGGTACGTTCGGCCACCTTGCGCTCCACCATCGCTACCTGCTCGTCCGATGCCAGACGCTCGGTCCGGATCGCCGCGACGAGCATCGCTGTCAGCCCGAGTACGCCCACGAACGTCTGTGCCTGCAACAGCTGCGAGTCCGGCGCGTCACCCGCGAACTGGCTGCGACCGATCTTGGTAGCCCAGACCGCGACACACGCCAACGCAAGGCTGCCCAGCGTCGCGCCCGGCTGGCGACAGCGCAGAGCGACACCGAACACCAGCGGGAACATCACGTAGGCCAGTGGCTGGCTCGAGTTGAACACCACGATGCCTATGAGAGCGAGGCCCAAAGCGGCTGCCAGCGCCTCGAGTGCTGCCCGAGCTCGATCCTGCCGGCGGTCTGCGTACAGCGATGCGAACACCAGTACGACGGGGGCAACGAGCAGATCGCCACCGAGGTCGCCGAGCCACCACACCCGCAGTACCGATCCGAACGCGGCGCCCTTCACCACGCCGCCGACCATGAGGCTCAGTACGCCGATCGTCGCACTCACCAGCGTGCTCCCCACAGCTGCGCCCAACACCAGCGCGAGCACGTCACGCATCCGCTCGAGCGACGGGCGGAACCCCGGTACGAGCGAAAGGGCCCAGGCGCCGAGCACCGCCTCGAGGGTGTTTCCGACGGTGACTCCGAGGGCACTGATGAGCGGCTCGCTGGAGGTGATGTTCGACACGAACGCGCCCAACGCAACCCCGGGCCACAGTCGTCGACCACCCAACACGAGCGCCGCGAGCGAGAGTCCGGTCGGCGGCCAGATCGCCGTGACCTGTTTGGTGGCGAATGCGAACAGAAAGCCGGTCTGCGCGGCCCCGTAGTAGACAGCGGCGATCATGAGGATCAGGACGAGATGCGACGCACCGTTCGGCAGTCCGGCAAGCTTGGGCGTGCGAGTCGGCCTCGACGCGCCGGCCTCGACGCTGACATCCTCGAAACGAGCGCCTGCCACGTGCGTACCTCGCAGCTCCGTCCTCGGTGTCGAGGTCACACCGTCGCGTTCGTGACGAAGGGCGACGCTTGAGCCGAGTGTGCCGTATCGAGGCGCCAGACGGCCGCTATTGGTCTGTATCAGGTCTTGCCTGGCAACGAGCGGTTCGCCGCGGGGCGCGCGGTCAGACCACGGGGAAGTTGCTGGGCAGGCAGAACGACTCCTCCGCCAGCAATGCCCGGAACTTGTCCGGCCCCATCAGGGCGAGCATCGGGCCGACCTGGCTCTCCTGGCGGAGCATCGCGCGGTACTTCACATCGAGCAGTTCGCCGTCGTGGACGACGTGGATCGAGCAGATGTCAGCGGAAACGGTCACCGGCTCGCGGTCGGCCATCATCACCACCGAAGGGTCGACGAACTGCGACACCATCGCGTGCCACTCGGGGGTGCTCGTCGAGTAGTGCAGTTGCAGGCCGGTGTCCGCGACAGCGGCCGTCGTCCATCGCGACACCGCCATGTGATCGGGGTGGAATGTGCCGCCGTCCGGGCCGAAGGTCAACACCGTGTCTGGCCGGACGGCCTCGACGATCGCGCGAAGCCGCGCGACCGCTTCCACATCGTCGATCTGGTCGCAGCCGCCGTCGGGATAGTCGAGCCAGATGTGCTCGGTGACGCCGATGTCGGAAAGGCAGGCGGCGAGCTCCTTCGTGCGGATCTCGGCGAGCGGCAGGCCGCTCGGCCAGCGCTGCGGGTCGGTCGAGCCGAGCTCACCCCGCGTAGCAGTGACGCACACGACGCGTGCGCCCGCGCGCACGGCGGCGGCCATGAGCCCGGCGCACCCGTAGGTCTCGTCATCGGGGTGGGCCCAGATCGAGAGGATGGTACCCAGTTCAGGCTGCGGGGCGATGGTCACGTCGACAGTGTGCCCTGCCCCTCTGACATGGCCTCCGCCAACAACTGCTCATACCGGCGAGCGGCCAGGCTGCGCGGGGCGAAGTGGGGGACAGGCTCGCGGCGAACGGCCATCTGCTCGATGAGCGAGAGCGCCGGGATCGCACTCGTGGCGATGTCGGCCCGCTGGCGCGTCAGGTCGTCGGTGATCTCGCGGTGCAGTCGTTTGCGCCGGTCGACCATCGAGAAGAAGCCCAGCAGCCGGGTTTGGTAGCTGACCGAGCGGACGAACTCGGTGAGCTGGTCGAACGTTCGCATCGACAGCGTCGTCGGGATGAGGGGGACGAGCACGGTGTCGGCCGCGCGCAAGACGTTCTCCGAGACGAGCGAGATGCTCGGTGGGCAGTCGAGGATGACGAGGTCGTAGTCGCTGCCGAGCGGCTCGAGGATCCGCTGCAGTTGGCGGGTCGGCCGCTTCGTGCCGTCGAGTATGAGGTCCATGTTCCGGTAGGTGAAGTCGGCCGGAAGCAGATCGAGTCGGTCGAAGTCAGTGCCTTTGATCGCCGCGTCCAGCGGCCTCTTGCCCCGGATCAGACGCTCGCCGCCGCCCTTGACGCGTGGGCGGATCCGGAACATGTAGGTCGCGGCTGCCTGCGGATCGAGATCCCACAGCAGGGTCCGCGAACCGTCGCGCGCAGCGAGGTAGGCCAGGTTGACGGCGGTCGTCGTCTTACCCACTCCGCCCTTGATGTTGTACAGCGCGAGACTCCTCACGACGCGCGTGTGTCCAGTGCACGCACGGCGTCGAGGGTGGACGGTGCGCAGAAGCGCTGCAACCGGCCGGCGAGATCGTGTCGGGCGGCAGCGTCGCGCCGCATGGCCCGCTCGCGCAGCGCGCCCATCGCCAGCACGGTGTCGACGGAGACGTCGCGCCGGGTCAAGACTGCCGCGATCTCCTTGAGTTGTCGGCTCTGGACGTCGCTGTCCTGGATCTCGCCGAGGCAGTCCTGCAGCTTCTTCAGGGCGCTCAGCACCTCGCGGTGCGGGCCCGGCCGATACACCGACTCGTACCCGTCGAGCAGGTATCGCATCCGCTTGCATCGGCGCCGCAGCCGGTGCAGGTCGTCCGCGGGTGTGCCGGGCGTGACCGGTGCCGCGGCCTTCACGATGCGCCGGTATGCCGCGCGCGCCTGGGTCGCGGCGCTGTCATGCGTGGTCGGCGCTGGGTGCTGCGTCGCGGCAACGAGGTCCAGACTGCGGCGCCAGTCCCCGCTCAGACTCGCACCCCGTTCGGACGTAAGTCCGACCCGAAGGGCGTTCAGGGCACTACGGCGCCGGGTGAGCAGATGTCGGCGGAGCGGCTCCAGATCAGCCAGGCCGGACAGGTCCGCGGTTGCGCCGTCGGCGAGTTCGAGCAGGTGCACGTCGAGGTCGCGCACCGGCGCCGTCAGCCGGCCGAGCCACGCGAACTCTGCCGCGGACCGCTCCACCTCGGTGCGGGGCAGCAGACCGCCCGCCAGGCTGAGCATCGACCGTGTCGCCCGCACCGCGGTCCGCAGCTCGTGCAGGTACTCGATATCGACGTCGGTGAGCACGCCTGGGCGGGCGATGTCGATCAGGTCCATCCACCGCCGCAACACGCCTACCAGCGACTCGACCGCGGGTGCGGCAGGATCCAACCGCGGTGGCCGGACGGATGGCTGACCCGGGAGAAACCCGGCTGCCGTCATCGCCACCGTTGCGGCAGCCATCCCTTCGCCCGCCATGTTCATCGCATCGTCGAGCAGTCCCACGCAGCGCTCGGCGTCGCGCTCATACCCGCGCAAGGGCGATACGAGTACCCGCAAGGGCAGCGCAGCCTGGTTGGCCCCGCGTAGCCGCTGCTGATCCACCTGCAGCCGCACTCGTGTCTTGTCATCGTCGTCGAGCAACCGAAACTGGATCGACCGCACGTCGACCTCGGCGAACGGGAGCAGCGCGCGCACACCGACCGCGTGCGCGATCCGGTCACGGACCGGGGACGGCGACAACGTCTCCAGCCGCCGTGGCCACGACCGTGCGCGTGCCGGCGCGGTGATCGCGTCGCATTCCCCGGCAGAAAGGATCAACTCGGCGGTGTGCCCGCGACGCGCGTCGAGCAGCGTCATGCCGGCGCGATGCAACCGCCAGTCCGCGGTGTCCAGGCAGATCCAGCGCAGGGACGTGGCCGGATCGGTCTGCACGCAGTAGCGCGCGGACAGCGCGGCGAACACTTCGCCGGGATCGGCCGCCGCACCGAACATCAACTCGCGCTGCACCGCCCGCCGCCTTCCGCCGATCGACCTCGAAAGGCGATCATAAGATGAACACGTCATGAGCAGCAGGTGAACGCGCTCGGCCGAGCCCGCCGGATTGCCTACCGCCCTGGTGGAACGCGTCAATGCTGACGCTCACGGAACACCAACCACCTCATGGCCGCGTACATGTACAGAGCCTCGCAGACGCCCGCGGCGACCCGGGCGAGACGGTAGTCGACGCCCGCCACAGCCAATCCATCGGCAACGCCGAGTATCCACGCGAAGTAGTTGGCGATCACGACCCCGACGTACACGGCGATCTGACGCCCGACCGCGCGATGAGAGCGGAAGTTGAACGTGCGGTTGAGTACGAAGCTCAGACCGAATGCGGTGAGGTAGGCCAGCGAGATGCTGAGCGGCAGCGGCCAGCGCGCCGTACCGTGCAGAAGCGTGAGGAGTCCGACGTCGACACCGAAGGTGAACCCGTTGATCAGGACGAAGCCGACAAGGCTCGGGGCGATGACGGCGTCCAGGCCGAACGGGAGCGCGCCGACGATCGCCGCCGTCGCCGCGGCGAACTTCTCGCCCCGTGCGGCACCGTGCTCGGCTCGGACCGCTGCCGTCCTCGACATGCGGCACAGTGTGGCGATCTCGGGTGACCGGCAGGCGACGTGCGGATGTCATCCCGGGCGTGGCGCGGCGTCGTCGAGCAGCGCCTGAACCTGCGGTGCCGCGTAGAACGGTTCGAGGCGCGCACGGATCAGCGTGTCGAGCTCGCCGCGGGCGTACGCGGCAGCGATAATCGGCGTGCCGTGGCGGACGATCTCGCTCACCAGTTCGTCGCGTTCGATGCCGAGACCCGTGAGCAGTGAGGCGATGTCGTCGGAGGCGTGGGTCTCGATGAAGGAGTCGATGCACGCCTCCAGGACGTCGCCGGCTAACTCGGTGCCGCCCGCCGTCATCACGATGTCGCGGATCAACGTCACGAGCTCACGCAGTTCCTCGCTGCTGAGATACGCCCGCAGCTCGCTGATCGGCTCGCTGGCGTGCATGTCCCAGACCTCGATCGCCGCACCCGTGAGCGGCGCGTCCCGGATTAGGTCGCGGATGGCGCCGTTCGTTCGACGGATCGCGAACTGCCCGCTCTTGCCGGCGGCATCGCCGAGGAACTGATCCACCGTGGCGCTGCGCACCTTGGACGCGGCGCCGAGGCCGATGGAGAACAGTGATGAGACGCCCGGGACCCGTTCTGCCATCTGCCGGTTCTGCTGCAGGAAGTCGCCGACGATCTTGGTGACGAACTGGCCCGCGACCGCGGCGACGATGGGCGATTCGGCCATCCGGTCCATCGCGCGATCGTGCATGCGGCTCATGGCGAGCACAGCGCCGATCAGTGCTTCGACAGCCTCGCGATCGACGACCTCGCCCAGCAGGTGTGCTGAACTCGCGGGCATCTCGTAGATCGCGTCCGCGGTAGCGACCGCGACGTCAGCCACGAAATCGCTGTTGCTTAGCGCCTCGCCGAGTCGCCGGGCGCTCGCCTTCAGCCCGGGCACGTCGATGACGTCGGTCATGGTCAGTGTCGAGGCGATGCGGAACAGGTCGTCGACGTCGCGGGCCACGACCTCGGCGAACCTGGGCCCGCTCAGCTCAGCGATGACGAACTCGACCTGCAGGTCGAGCAGCTGGCCGGCGAGATCTTTCGCGCGTTTCGGCATGGTCGACGTCTCCTCTGGTCGGTCGTCGGTGAGCTCCAGTCTGCCGGGTCGGCCGACCATCCCGCCGCAACCTCCCGACCTCGGCTCGCTTCGGGGGGCAGCTGCCCGGTTGCTTCAGCGGGAGCAGTGCATCAGGTCTTCGAGCGCCAGGTAGCGAAGATGGCCGATCACCGGGAAGTTCCGAAGGATGGTGTGCTGGTGCTGGGCGAGGTCGTAGACGGCGATGGTCGCGAGAAGCGCAACGACGACGCCGGCGACCCACAGCCACCCGGGCATGGATCAACGATCTGTCGGCCATGCCCAACCCGCCAGGGTCTTAGCCTCGATCCGTGGAGCCGACTGCTGAATGGTCTTGATTCGGCGGAGTTGATCTTCTGTGCTGGTTGGTTGTGTCGGGGCAGCGTGGGTCTGCTGGTCTGTCCAGCTGTTCCACGGTGTCTCCGGTCTGGCCTTGGGTGGCGGTGGTCGGGGGTTCAGGCGGGTGTTGGTGGTCCGGTCGCGTCGAATACCGCGGTCCAGAGGGCGGCCCAGTGTTGGGCCCAGGGCCAGTGCGCGGGTAGGTGCAGCACCGGCTTGCGTTGCGGTCGGGCCAGACGGGCGGGGACGGCGATGATCTGGCGTCGTAGTGTGGCGCCGCGGGCGAGGGCGTGCCGCTGGCTGGTCATGGTGCCGGCGGCGCGGAGCAGGTTGTGCGTGATTGCGGCGCAGAGGGCC
>Ga0208080_1001157_pt1 | contig 13152 bp, 12 predicted proteins | sample NGESurdeep092012_3_FD_184476 | JGI IMG/M metagenome (GOLD analysis project Ga0208080, IMG submission 184476) | Arctic peat soil microbial communities from Barrow, Alaska - NGEE Surface sample 210-3 deep-092012 (SPAdes) | ecosystem: Environmental > Terrestrial > Soil > Wetlands > Peat ...
CAGGCGCCGTCCTCGCGCGCGGTTCTTCGCGAAATACGCGCCCAGTTCGTACTGTGGAGGATCGCGAACGGGTGCCGGTGGCGTGCCGGGCGCGGGGCGGGCCACATCGTGCTCAGGAGCGGCGCGGCCGAACCCACAAGGAGCCCTGGAGCGGCGGAGACGACTCTATTCGTGCCGTAGTACGAACCCTGCGCTTAGTGCTGTAGGTCGGATATTCGGTGATGTATTCACGCCGCCTCCGACAGCTGGTGGGCACCTCGCGACGCCAGGCGGTCGAGGAGCCTGGCCAGATCGGCTCGGGTGAACTTCCACTCGAACGGCCCGGCGAGGTCCTCGTAGCGGTCCTGGAAGGTGAGGATCCGGGCAGCGAGCCCCTCGAGCGAGGCGGCGTCGGGCGGGGTGAGGACCTTGCGCTCGAGGATGCTGAAGTAGATCTCGACCTGGTTGAGCCAGCTCGCGTGGACCGGGAGATGGACGGGCACGAGGCGCGGGTACGCTTCGACGAGCCGTCGAACGGCGGCCTTGCCGCGGTGCGAGCTGCCGTTGTCGAGGACCCAGAAGACACGCCGCGCCGAGCGATACGGCTCGGCGGTCATGACCTGGCTGACGAGCCGGCCGAACGGCTCGATGCCGGTCCGTGGCTCACAGCGGCCGAAGAGCTTGGCCCGATGGACGTCCCAGGCGGCAAGGTACTGGAGCGCCCCGCCGCGCTCGTACTCGAACTCGACGAGCATCGCATGCCGCGAGTTCGGGGCGATCGTCGGGTGGCAGCGGATGCGAGCCTGGATGCTCGTCTTCTCGTCGGCGCTGATGACGAACTCATCGTTCTCGAGCGGGCGGCCCTCCCACTCGCCGGCGTAGAGGTCGAGCACGCGCGCCGCCTTGCGCTCGAAGTCAGGGTCGCGCGGAAAGATCCAGCTGCGGTGGGTCCAGGGCTTGATTGCGTCCTCGCTGAGCCAGCGCCAGATCGTCGTGTCGGAGATCGCGCCGACGAGCCCGCGCCGGATCACCTCGGCCCGGATGTCGGGCACGTGGAGCCGGCCGAGCGGAAGGCCCAGGCGGGCCGGCAGCTCACACGCGATCGCCTTGACGGCGACCACGAGCGCTGGGGGAAAAACCCGGCCGCCGGCCGGTCCGCGGGCGCTCGGCCAGGCCGGCCAACCGCTCCTCGAAGAAGCGCTTGCGCCACTTGGAGACGATCTGGACGGGCAATTCAAGGCGCCGGGCGATCTCGATATTCTCCTGGCGGTCGGCGGCCAAGAGCACGATCCGGGCCCGTACGACATCACGATACGGTGCCGTATAGCGGCGACTCGTGGACTCCAACGCTGTGCGCTCCGCAGGCGAGAGCTCGATGATGAACGGGCTGCTCCGCGCCATGTACTCCTCCCGTGGCGGACGAGAGTAGCATACCGCGACCGCTGTTCATATACACCATCGTATTTACGAAGTCCGGTACTTAGGTCGGAGAAACCAGGGACCGCGAAGGTCTCCGGTCGGGCTCTCCAGCGAATGACGCACCACGAGGGTCCCGGTCCGATGGAGCACGGTCCCGCGGTCGTCGAGACCTGGTACACGCGAGGCGCGCGCGCAAGCGGCGGCCCCAGATGGCCGACCGCTCCGTCGAATCGCCGGCCCGGCAAAAGTCAGGAGGGGCCGTCGCGGTCGAACGTTCGGCGCGTAGGATTTGCGCCGAGTCACACTGTCAGGTGGATGTGCGTAATAGCCCAACGGTGTCAGGCGCAGCGGCCGAGGCCTCCGCGGGTCACAGCCGCGGGTCACAGCCGCGGAGTTCGTGAGGGAAAGGACGCGATGGCGAGCACGCTGCTGAGCACGGTTGCCTGGGTCGGCGATGGAATCGAGATCATCGACCAGACCAGGCTCCCGACCTCCTGCGAGGTCCTTCGCCTCTCGACCGTCGACGCGGCGATCGACGCGATCCGGAGCCTGGCCGTGCGAGGCGCCCCGGCGATCGGCGCCTGCGGCGCATTGGCCGTAGTGCTCGGCCTGGACGAGGCGCGTCCCGCCTCCCGCGCCCAGGCCCTTGCGATGCTGGACGATCTCGTGACGCGCGTGGGTTCCGCCCGGCCGACCGCGGTCAACCTCTCGTGGGCCGTGCGCCGGGTGCGCGATGCGGCGGCGCACGCGTCAACCCCGGCCGCCATGCGTGAGTGTGCGCTCAGCGAGGCACAGTGCATCCTCGACGAAGACCGCGAGGCGTGTCGCAGGATCGGCGAGTACGGGCGGGCCGAGCTCGCCTCCGCGAGCCGCATCCTCACCCACTGCAACGCCGGCCGCCTGGCCACGCTCGGGTGGGGCACGGCACTCGGCGTCGTATACGCGAAGGCTGCCGCTGGCGAGTCCGTGCACGTCTTCGCCTGTGAAGCACGGCCGCTCCTGCAGGGAGCCCGCCTCACAGCGTGGGAGCTGATGGACGCGGGGATCGACGTCACGCTCATCACCGACAGCGCGGCCGCGCCGCTGCTCCACAGTGGTCGGGTCGACGTGGTCGTCGTGGGTGCGGACCGGATCGCCGCCAACGGCGACACGGCGAACAAGATCGGCACGTTTGCGCTGGCGCTCGCCGCGCGCCACGCGGGCGTCCCGTTCTACATCGCCGCGCCCAGCTCGACGTTCGACCCCGCGAGCCCATCGGGCGACGCCATCGTCATCGAGGAGCGACCGGCCGACGAGGTGCGGGGCTGGCAGGGACGTTTCGTCGCGCCGATCGACGTCCCGGTCTGGAACCCCGCCTTCGACGTCACGCCGCATGAGCTGGTGACCGCCTACATCACCGACGTCGGCGTGCTCCAGCCTCCGTTTCTCGAGATGTCGGGCGCCGCGCGCGGGGCACGGGCAGTTGGAGCAGGGCAATGAGCGGGCCGCCAGCCTGGAGCAAGGCGCGGGAGCGCGTCCTCCTGTTCGCCCAGCGCCTGCTCGCCGAGCGGCTCGTCTTCTTCACGGCGGGCAATGTCAGCATGCGGATCGCGGGCGATCCCGAGCTCGTGGCGATGACGCCCTCGAGCACTCCGTACGACACGATGAGGCCCGAGGACGTCGTCATCGTGCGTCTCGATGGGCGGATCGTGGACGGGGCCCTGAAGCCGACGACCGAGCTGCCCTTGCACACCCTCACCTATGTTCGGCGCCCGGACGTCGGTGGGATCGTCCACGCCCACAGCCCCGCGGCGATGGCGGCGGCGGCGATGGGCATTGCGATCCCGCCGATCCTGCACGGCCTGATCGCGGCCTGCGGTGGGGGCATCGTGACGGCGCCATATGCGCGGGGTGGGACGGCAGAGGTCGCTGAACGTACCGCCGAGGCACTGCGAGACCGGAGCGCGTGCCTGTTGCGCAACCACGGCGTGCTCGCCATCGGACCGACCGTCGACCACGCCTACAATGCCGCCTCCGTGGTCGAAGGCGTCGCTGACGCGTATCTCCGCGCGCTCGCGTTCGGACCGGTGCCCGAGATCGCACCCGACGAGGTCGACCGGATCCGCCGCGAGCAGTGGTCGCCCGCGTGGTCCGCCACACCCTTGGCGCCGACGCACGGGGGATAGTGAAGTTCTCCGGGGCCACTGAAATCCGATCCGCGGAGCTTGCCCCGACGCGACGATCACCGGGAGGGGCCCGGGTTCTCCTTCCTCACCACTGATGGTGGGAGGCCCACGTTCAGTTGGCGATCCCCTGGACCACCTGGAGGGACGCATCACGTCGGACTCTCCGTGGTCGTGCCCGGGCGCCCGAAACGATGGTACGGCGCGACAGCACGATGAAGACCAACGTCCCCGACGTGGCCGCGGCATGCCTTGAAGCCAACAGGCCGAATGGCACTTTGGACAGGCGGCTGGGCTATGGCACAATGCGTTCTCGGAGAGGATGTCAGATGACTAGCGTCTGATGTCTGGAGTGGCAGCTCGTGATGCAACGGCTCGCGCCAGCACCAGTCTCGTGTCTCAGCTGTGGCTGCGACGGCTGGCCTGCTACGTCTGCGTCGGCGACACACCCTGTGTCCCGCTCGCGATGTCGCTGTGAGCCACCGCCCTTCCGGCGCACGCACACCCGGCCGCCGACGCATGGTCTTGACGGCGTGCCATACGCGGGACACCGATTAGACGAGGCAGGTGAATGGTTCGCCGTAATCTGACCTTGGCCCGGCAAGCGGCCCAGGAAGTCGCCGAGGGAATCCAGTCGGGGGCGCTGGCAGGCGACGATGGACTTCTGCCCTCGGAAGCCACGCTGAGTCAACGCATCGGCGTCAGCCGGGCGACCCTTCGGGAGGCGCTCTCGCAGCTGGAGCAGGGCGGCCTGATCGTCCGTCGCCATGGTATCGGCACCTTTGTCAGCCCCGGTCATCCCCTGGTCGTGGCGGGGCTGGAGGAGCTCCAGAGCATCGAAACCCTTGCCCAGAGGATCGGGGTGGAGATCCACATGGGCGAATGCGAGATCCGGGAGCGGGCCGCGACGCAGGGCGAGGCGGAGTCTCTGCAGGTGTGCGCAACGACCCCGGTTCTCGCTGTCCAGCGCGTGATCATGTCAGGCGAGCGTCCAATTGCCTTCCTCATCGACGTGGTCCCGACCGACGTCCTTGACCCGAAGGAGCTGGGGGACTCCTTTGACGGTTCGATGCTGGACTTCCTGCTGCGACGCCGCGATCCACCGCTCAAGCACTCCCACACGGAACTGGGCGCAGAAGCGGCGGATACCGAGCTGGCACACCGGCTGCACCTGGGTGTCGGAGATCCCCTTCTCAAGTTCACCGCACAGCTGTACGCGGCAAATGGGCGCGTCGTGGACTACTCGGTCAGCTACTTCAGTCCCGGTCATTTCCGCTTTCATATCAATCGCCGCGTGAACCAACTCTCTCCGCAGGCCTCCGCGGGTCCAGCGCCCCTTGGGCGGGCGGTTGGTCTTGCGGTGCCAGTCGACGCAGGTTTGTGAATCGAGTCCGTTGAACCCACAGGAAGGTGCCAGTAATGCGTAGTTTTGCAGGCCGCGACATCCTCTCGCTGAAGGACTTCAGCCGGGACGAGTTCTTCCGCGTCTTCCAGGTCGCCGACGACCTGGCCCCGTTCGCGCGCGATCGGCGCAACACGGACCTGCTGAAGCACAAGTCGCTGCTGACGGCGTTCTACCAGCCCAGCACGCGGACGCGCCTGTCCACGGAGGCGGCCATGCACCGCCTGGGTGGCCACGTCCTTGGCTTCTCCGATTCGAAGATGACGCGCGCCGGCGACTTCTACCAGGAGTCGATCAAAGACACCTTCCACATGCTGGAGTACTACGCCGACGTCATCGCCATCCGGCACTTCCTGCAGGGCGCCCCGCACGAGGCCGCGAAGTGGTCGTCGGTCCCGGTGATCAACTGCGGCGACGGCTGGGGCGAGCATCCGACCCAGGTCCTGACCGACCTCTACACGATCTTCAAGGAGAAGGGCACGCTCGACGGGTTGACCTATCTCCTCGTCGGCGACATGCGGATGCGCACGATGCACTCCATCCTCTACGCCCTGTCGCAGTTCGACGCCGAGGCGATCGTGGTCGGGCCGCCGGACATGTCGCTCCTGCCCGAGTTCAAGACCGAGCTCGATACCCTCAACGTGGCCTACCGCGAGGCCGGGGACGTCCGCGACGTGATCGGCGAGGCCGACGTCATCTACATGGAGCCGGTCGTCCAGGCCGACTACACGGCGTCCCGCGTCGAGCGCAGCGGCGAGACGGGCCTCACGCCGCCGGAGTACGTCGTCAGCCGCCAGCTCCTGCGCGAGAAGGCGAAGCGGTCCTCGATCATCCTCCACTCGCTCCCCCGCATGGACGAGCTGCCGGAAGACGTCGACGCCACGCGCCACCAGCGCTACTGGGTCGAGGCGTTCAACGGGGTCTGCCTCCGGATGTCGCTGCTGTCGCTCATCCTCGGCGCGGCGGAGTAGGACGCCATGCAGACGAACCTGCGCGGCCGCGACCTCATCACCCTCCAGGAGTGGACGAAGGAGGAGATCGACACCGTCCTCGACGTCGCCCTCCAGCTGAAGCGGGAGCGAGCCCTCGGGATCCCGCACCCGCTCCTCCGGGACCGCGTCCTGGCCATGCTCTTCTTCTTCTCGTCGACCCGCACCCGGGCGTCGTTCGAGGCCGGGATGGCCCAGCTGGGCGGTCACGCCCAGTTCATCGAGAGCCGCACGACCCAGATCTCGCACGGTGACACCCCCACGGAGATCGGCGAGATCCTGGGCCGCTACAACGACGGGATCGCCATCCGGAACGTCGACTGGGGCGTGGGGAACCAGTACCTCCGGGATGTCGCCGCGGCCAGCCGGGTGCCGGTCCTCAACATGCAATGCGACCTGTTCCACCCGCACCAGTCGCTCGCCGACCTGCTGACGATCCACGAGAAGAAGGGCGACCCGCGGGGCCGGACGATCGCGATCAGCTGGGCCTACGCGGCCAGCTACCAGAAGCCGATCAGCGTCCCCGTGGACCTCTCGCTCCTGACCACCCGCTACGGGATGAACGTGCGCCTGGTCCACCCGCCGGAGTTCAAGCTCCCGGCCGACATCGTCGCGCAGGCGGCGGAGAACGCCCGGCGGTCGGGCGGCAGCTTCGAGCTCATGGACGACTTCGACGCCGGTATGCGCGGCGCGGACGTGGTCTACGCCAAGAGCTGGGGCGCGCTGCTCACCGCGAAGGACGAGACCGAGGGCGCCGAGATCGCGAAGAAGTACACGGACTGGATCACCGACGAGCGGCGGATCGGGATGGCCGCCGAGGACGCGATCTACATGCACCCGCTCCCGGCCGACCGTGGGATCGAGGTCGCGGATGCCGTCATCGACGGCCCGCACTCGGTCGTCTACGACGAGGCGGAGAACCGACTCCACGCCCAGAAGGCGGTGATGGCGCTCACGATGCGGTGAGTGCGGTGTGACCGCTCACTGGTCGAGCGTTGTCGTTCGCCGAGACCACTGAATCGAAGGACGCCATGGGCAAGATCGCGGTTGTCGCCGTCGGCGGCAACTCTCTCATCAAGGACGCGGAGCATCAGTCGGTCTACGATCAGTACGCCGCCGCCGTTGAATCGAGCAAACACGTGGCGGGCATGATCGAACAGGGCTGGGATGTGCTGTTGACGCATGGGAACGGCCCGCAGGTCGGGTACATCCTGCGCCGCTCGGAACTGTCGCGAGAGGAACTGCATCCGGTGCCGCTCGATTACTGCGGGGCGGATACGCAGGGCGCGATTGGGTACATGTTCCAGCGCGCGCTGCGGAACGAGTTCAGCCAGCGGGGCATCGAGAAACACGCCGCCACCATCATCACGCAGACACTGGTGGACAAGGACGACCCCGCATTCAAGGGCCCGAGCAAACCGATCGGCTCATTCATGGACCAGCCCACGGCCCGTGCCCACGAGCAGGACGATGGGTGGAGCGTCGTGGAGGACGCGGGGCGCGGATGGCGGCGCGTCGTGCCGTCGCCCCTCCCGCTGAAGATCGTGGAGTTCGACGCAATCGTGGCGCTCATCCAGGCCGGGTTCACCGTGATCGCATCCGGTGGCGGCGGGATACCCGTCATCGAGCAGGATGGCCAGCTCGTGGGTATCGAAGCGGTCATCGACAAGGACTACGCCGCATCGACCCTCGCGCGGGACCTGGGTGCTGACCTGTTCCTGATCACGACACAGGTCGACAAGGTGGCGTTGAATTTCGGCAAGCCAGATCAACAGTTGCTGGACACGCTGACGCTCGCGCAGGCCAAGGACTATCTGGCGCAGGGCCATTTCCTCAAGGGCTCGATGGGGCCCAAGGTCCAGGCAATCATCTGGTACCTCGAAGGCGGCGGCAAGGAAGCGCTGATCACGAGCCCGGAGAACATCGAACGCGGGCTGCGCGGCGAGACGGGTACGAGATTCGTCCAGTGAGCACGCGGCCAGGAAGAACGCTGGATCGATGAGGTTCACTCCGGCGGGCCACTGAAGCATGCGGCGCCATTTGTCGCTAGCCTGAGGCGGCGCTTGCGCGGAAGGACGGGGTGAGGGTCATGCCACAGATCGAGCAGCAGCCGAAGGGCGGCCTGGTGCACGTTGACTTCACGCTGAATGGGACGCCGGTCGGTGTCGACATCCGGCCTGACATGCCCATGCTCGAGCTGCTGCGGGAAGCGTGCGGGATCACGTCGGTCAAGGATGGCTGCGCTCCGGAGGGTTCCTGCGGCGCGTGCACCGTGTTGATGGACGGCAGGGCGGTCGTGTCCTGCTCCCAGCTCGCCACGCGGGTGGCCGGGCGGAGCGTCCTCACCCAGGAGGGTCTCCCCGCGGCTGACCGCGAGCGGTGGGCCGACGCCTTCGTCGCCTCGGGCGCGTCGCAGTGCGGGTTCTGCTCGCCGGGAATCGTGATGAAGGCGGAGGCCCTGCTGGGCCGCAACCCCGACCCATCGCGCGGAGAGATCGCGCACGCGCTCGCCGGGAACCTCTGCCGCTGCACCGGCTACGTCAAGGTGATCGACGCCGTGGGCCTCGCGGCGGCGGCGCGGCGAGGCGAGCCCATCCCCCCCATCGACACCAGTGGTCGGGTGGGATCCCGCACCGCCCGTCTCCGCGGCCGAGAGCTGGCCCTCGGGGACAAACCTTACGTCAACGACCTGACCGCGCCAGGCATGCTCCATGGCGCCGTGCGGTTCTCCGACCACCCCCGAGCGCGGGTAGTGCGCGTCGACGTCTCGAAGGCACTCGCCTACCCTGCCGTCGTCGCGGTGGTGACCGCGCGCGACGTCCCCGGGGAGCGCACCCAGGGACTGATCACGAGGGATTGGCGTCAGTTCGTCGCCGAGGGCGAGACCACCAGCTACGTGGGCGACGTGCTGGCAGTCGTGGCCGCCGAGACGCGATATGCGGCGCGAGAGGCCGCGAAACTCGTCGAGATCGACTACGAGGTGCTCCCGCCCGTGACCGATCCGTTCGAGGCGCTGGAGGCCGGTGCTCCGGCACTGCATCCGAACGGGAACGTGCTCTCGGTGTCAAAGGTGAAGCGTGGCGACGTTGACCATGCGCTCGCCTCGGCAGCGCACGTGGCGACTGAGACGTTTCGCACCCAGTTCATCGAGCACGCGTTCCTGGAGCCGGAGTCCTCGCTTGCCGTGCCCCAGGAAGACGGCACCCTGTATGTGTACTCGCAGGGGCAGGGCATCTGGGACGACCGGCGGCAGATCGCCTCGATCCTCGGCGAACCGGAGGATCGGATCCGGGTGATGATGGTCGCCTGCGGCGGGGCGTTCGGCGCGAAGGAGGACCTGAATGTCCAGGGCCACGCGTCGCTGCTCGCCCGGACCACGGGGCGTCCGGTGCGCATCACCCTCAGCCGTGAGGAGAGCCTGCGCTTCCACGTGAAGCGACACCCGATCGTCATGGAGTACACGGTTGGGTGCGACGAGGCCGGGCACCTCGTCGCGGTCCGGGCGCGCATGGTCGGAGACACCGGCGCGTACGCGAGCGTCGGCGACAAGGTGCTCGAGCGCGCCGCTGGCCACGCCTGCGGCGCGTACAAGGTCCCGCACGTCGACATCGAGGCGCGCGCCGTCTACACGAACAACCCGCCGTGCGGGGCGATGCGTGGGTTCGGGGCCAACCAATCGAATTTCGCCATCGAAGGGATGCTCGACCGCCTGGCCGAACGCGTCGGAATCGACGGATGGGAGATCCGGTGGCGCAACGCCCTCGACGTCGGCGACCGGATCGGCGCAGGACAGAAGCTGGGGCCCGGCGTCGGCCTGAAGAAGACCCTCCTCGCCGTCCGGGATGCCTATCGGAGCGCGCGGTACGCGGGTATCGCCTGCGGCGTCAAGAACGCGGGGGTTGGCAACGGTCTCACCGAGTACGGACGAGCCATCCTGCGGCCCGAGGCCGACGGCACGGTGACCCTGTACCACTCCTGGACCGAGATGGGGCAGGGGTGCGACACCGCGCTCGGGCAGATCGCCTGCGAGGAGCTCGGGCTCCCGGCCGACCAGGTTCGGGTCCGCGTCGACACGGAGCACGAGCTGGACACCGGCCAGACGACGGCCTCGCGCTCCACGATGCTCGGGGGACGCGCGATCATCGACGCCGCGGCAAAGCTGCGCCAGGAGCTGAACGGGGCTCCGATCGCGTCCCTGGCCGGGCACGAGTTCTACGGCGAGTTCAAGGTCGACTGGACGACTTCCCTGGGCGACCTGAGCGTTGCGGAGCCGGTGATGCACTTCGCCTATGCCTGGGCCACGCAGGTGGCGGTGCTGGACGACGACGGTCGCCTCGCCAAGGTCATCGCGGCGCACGACGTGGGCAAGGTCATCAACCCCACGCTGCTGGAGGGTCAGATCGAGGGCGGCGTGCACATGGGCCTGGGTCACGCGCTGACCGAGGAATTCGTCGTCGAGGACGGCTTCCCCAGGACCACGACGCTGAAGTCGCTGGGGATCATCCCGCCGTCTGGCATGCCGCCGGTTGAGTGCATCTTCATCGAGGAGCCCTCGCCCGAGGGACCCTACGGAGCCAAGGGCGTCGGTGAGGTGTGCCTGGTCCCGACCGCGTCGGCGGTGGCCGGCGCCCTGTACGCCTTCGATGGCGTGCGCCGGACGCGCCTGCCCATGCGGGACTCGGCGGCCGCGCGGGCCGCCCTGCCACGGCTGGCCGGGCGGGCGGGATGAAGCAGACGGGGGGTGGCTGGTGGCTGTAACGAGCGAGGGGCGAGTCGCGCTGTACCTCCAGGACAACCACACGATCCGCGAGGGCATGGCGTACGCGATACTCGCCGAGGAGCGCGGGTTCGAAGCCGTATGGCAGGCCGAGAGCCGCCTGGCCCGGGAGGCGACGGTCCCCATGGCCGCGTTTGCGGCCGTCACCGAGCGGATCAAGGTCGGCGCCGGCGTCGTCAACACCTGGACTCGGAACGTCGGGCTCCTGGCGGCCACGTTCTCCACGCTCGATGACCTGGCGCCGGGCCGCGTGATCCTGGGGCTGGGGGCATGGTGGGAGCCCCTGGCCTCCAAGGTTGGGGTCGACCTGCGCAAGCCGGTGCAGGCGATGCGGGAGGTCGTCGAGGTGACACGCCGACTCCTCGCGATGGAGCGGGTGACCTACGAAGGCACGTTCGTGCACGTGAACGACATCGAGATCGACATCATGCACGGGGATCGTTCGCCCAAGCAGGTGCCGATCTACGTGGGCGCCACCGGGATGAAGATGATGGAGCTTGCCGGCGAGATCGGCGACGGCGTGGTGCTCAACTACATGGTCTCGCCCGCCTACAACGCGCAGGCGATGGCGGCCCTGGCAACCGGTGCGGCACGGGCCGGCCGGCGCATCGAGGACATCGACCGGCCGCAGCTGATCGTGTGCTCCCTCGACAGTGACCGCTCGAGGGCGCTGGACGGGGCGCGAGAGCTGCTCACCCAGTACCTGGGTCAGCAGCCACACATCATGAAGGCGTCGGGGGTCAGCCAGGACCTGATCGACGAGATCGGCAGCGTGCTGTCCTGGCCGGCCACTCCCGCGCAGGTCGAGCGGGCGATGGCACTGGTGCCTGACGATGTCGTGCAGCTCATCACGGCGTCGGGGACGCCCGACGAGTGCAGGGCCAAGGTGCGCGAGTACGTGGAGGCCGGCTGCACCTGCCCGATCCTGTACCCGCTCGGCGACGTGCCGGCCACGATCGAGGCGTTCGCGGGAGGGAAGTTCTGAGCGTGGAGGTCTTCCGGCCATCGTCGCTTGCCGAGGCCCTGGAGATTCGGGCCGCACACCCCGAGGCAATTCCGATCGCCGGCGGGACCGATCTGATGGTTGAGCTCAACTTCGGTCGGCGCCGTCCGGAGGGGATCCTCGACGTCTCTCGGCTCCCCGAGCTGCAGGAGATCCGACGCCAGGGCGCACGGGTGTTCCTCGGGGCCGGCGTTCCTTTTGCGCGGATCATGCGGGAGCTTCCCGACCAGGTGGCGCTCGCCCAGGCCTCGCGCACGGTCGGGTCGCCACAGATCCGCAACCGGGGCACGGTGGGAGGCAACCTGGGCACGGCCTCGCCGGCCGGCGACGCCCTCCCGGCGCTCGCCGTGTACGACGCCGAGGTGGTGCTGGCCTCGGCCGCCGGCTCGCGCCACCTCTCCTGGCGGGACTTCCTGGTCGGGCCGAAGCGCAACGCGCTCGCCCCCGACGAGCTGATCGTGGGGGTCGAGTGGAACGCGCCCCGCGGCCCCGGATCGTTCTCCAAGATCGGCACGCGTAACGCGATGGTCATCGCGATCGCCGGCCTCTGCCTCCAGGTCGACGAGGAGGCGCGCGGTCTCCGCGTGGCCCTCGAGTCGGTCGGTCCGACGATCCTGCGAGCCGCGGAGGCCGAGGCCTTCGGCGCAGGCGTGCTCGAGGAAGCCGGCGCCTGGGCGAATCCGAGGGCCACGGTTCCCGTGAACGCGGTCGTGCATTTCGGCGAGCTGACGGCCGCGGCTGCGAGCCCCATCGATGACATTCGGGGGACGGCTGCATACCGGCGCCACGCCTGCGCGGTGCTCGCGCGCCGGGCGCTGACGTGGGCGCTGGACGATCGTCGCGCCGGGGCGACCTGAGGCGCGGCGATGAAAGGGCAGGACATGCTGGTGCGGTTGAACGTGAATGGCGAATGGCGGGAGGCCAACGTGTGGCCGGGCGCCAGCCTGATGTCGATGCTCCGCGATGACCTGGGCCTGTGGGGGACGAAGAATGGCTGCGAGCAGGGGGAGTGCGGTTCCTGCTCGGTCTGGCTTGACGGCGAGGTGGTCTGCTCCTGCCTTGTCCTGGCGGCGCAGGCAGACGGCCGGCGCGTGGCGACCGTGGAGTCGCTGGCCGGCGAGGGCGAGCTGCACCCGGTGCAGCAGGCGTTCCTGGACGCTGGAGCTGTGCAGTGTGGTTTCTGCACGCCCGGGCTGGTGGTGGCGGTGAGCGATCTGCTGCGCCGAGATCCAGAGCCGCCCGAGGAAGTCATCCGCGAGGCGCTGTCGGGGAACCTGTGCCGGTGCACTGGCTACCAGAAGATCCTCGACGCCGTGCGCCTGGCGGCCACGCGGATGGAGCGTGGGACCGCATGAGCAGGCTCCTCATCTCCGGCTGCGAAGTTGTCGCCACCATGGACGACGCGGGGACCGAGCTGGCCG
>Ga0208080_1001158_pt1 | contig 13152 bp, 11 predicted proteins | sample NGESurdeep092012_3_FD_184476 | JGI IMG/M metagenome (GOLD analysis project Ga0208080, IMG submission 184476) | Arctic peat soil microbial communities from Barrow, Alaska - NGEE Surface sample 210-3 deep-092012 (SPAdes) | ecosystem: Environmental > Terrestrial > Soil > Wetlands > Peat ...
GACCGGCGCCCACGCCAAGGTGGCGGCCGACTTCAAGGCAGTCTGGGATCAGTTCAAGGCGACGCGTGAGAAAGAGATCATACCGGCGATCTACAAGGGCGACGCCGACGATGCCAAAAAGATCACCAACGGCATTCAATCCGAGCGTCTGTCCAAGATGTGGGGCATCATGTCCTGTAAAATAAGGTGAATTGCCCGGAGCGGCCAAGCTGCCGCCGCACCTCCTAGAAGCGTAATGAATTCGCGCCGCTGCATGTTCGCCCCCAAGCTCCGAGGACGGCTCCTAACGGCTCAAACTAGCATTTTGATAGGGGCTGGAGCCGGGAAACTGTGTCTCCGCGATTGGCTTGCCGAGCTTGACGAACGTTGAAGACGGCCGTCAGTCCGTGCCGATCAGGGGACCCGGCCTTGTCCTTTACGCTAGACGCCTTCGGCGGCGATCGAGCGCGCGGCGTTATCGACGCAGAGAGGAGATTTTTGAATACCACGTTCCGTCAATACGCCAGTGCCAATCAGTTGCAGAAGCGTGGAAACAGGCGGACATGAGGTGGTCCTGGTTTGTGAGACAGGCGGCTAAGGTGGATTTGCTGACGAAGAGGATGATCCACCATGAGGACATGCAGACGGTTCACGGCTGAGTTCAAGGCCAAGGTTACCCTGGAGGCGATCAAGGGCCACTAGACGGTCGCAGAGTTGGCGACCATGCACGAGTTGCATCCCACCCAGATTACAGCGTGGAAGCGCGAGGCGATCGAGAAGCTGGCGAAGGTGTTCGACGACAAGGGGGCTGAGGTTCCTGCATGGATCTGATCAATTCAATTGAATGACCTAGCGAGATTGGGCGAAATCCCGTACGCTTCGCCATGAAGCGATTACGAAGCCGACACTGGTTGCGGCCCAAGCGGTAAGTGCGACCCATACCATGGCGCGCGATACTGACCTCAGCGGCGAAAAATCTGCCGCGAGCGACAACCGCAGGCTCGCCAGCGCATACATCCCAAGCGGGAAGACAAGACTCCAAAACATTGGCGTATACGTCAGCGGTACCCGGCAAATGCCGTGTTTCCACATCCCAAACAGCAATAGCAGAGGAATCCACCACGTTGCCCAAGCCCACATAACGAGCGTCACCCCGTCAATGAATGGTCGCATCGACTGTAAGAACGTCATGCCGATGTCGGTGAGGAGGAGCGTCGATCCAGCATTGGCCGTGATGGCGGCGGCGCCCATGACCACCCATAACAGCGGAGTGATGTCATCAGGTTTTACTTCGAAGAAGAAGATGCGGTAAGCAAAGAGGGTGATGAAAATGCCGTAGAGTGCGAGTCCTATGCCCCACAGCATATGGATAAGCACGAACACCGCAGAGCTAAGATCCCCCATCCCAGGCGCGACGATGGTACCAAGGATCACTAGGGATTCGGTTCCAACGATTGCGATAAGCCAACCACCATGCACAACGTTAGCACCACTGGTGGTGTTGAGAAAAATCAGGACTGCAAAGCTAAAATAGATCAGCACGAACCAGACGACGAGTGCGAACATCCACATGGCCAGGGCAACAGTTGCGAATCCGCGCAAATGGAATCCGACGCCGAAGACGTCTGTACCCGCCACAATGGTAAAGAAGGAAAATACCAGACGAGGATTGATGAGATCGACCCACAGCCCCCGCGAAAACAAGAAAAAACGGACGACCGTCAGGAGCATGAGGGACGGATAGGCAATAAGATTTACCGCGAATAGCGCGTCGGCCCACGCGCGATAGCCCTCAAAGAACAAAGCATTGGAGATGATCCCCGTAGCCATTACTAGCGCGAAGCAGCCCGGATAAAGCGTTTCGACCTGGCGACCGATCCACGCACCCAAATGACGCACTACAGGGGCTCGCGAAGGAGAATGCATTCTCGAATTCCTGCTCATTCACGGGATTGGAACACAAAAAGTAAGTCAGCTTGGCTTGCCCTCTTCCACGCCGAGTTGGGATTCTACGTCCAGTTCTTCGGTGAGCCGATACGCTCTAATTCGACGAAATCGAGCACGTCTAGATAGCCATTTGACAAGTCCAATATGCCGCGCTTTCGAAAACGACTTAACATTCTACAAACGCACTCGGAGGTGATCCCGAGCATATCAGCAATGTGGGCCTGCTTTACTGGAAAGCGATAGCGATTCTTATCGGCTAAACCCAGAGCCGACATTCTTCGCGTGAGGTGCAACATTAGATATCCAACGCGCTCTTCTGCGGTGCGTTGGCCAAGCACAACAAGCAGTTCGTCGGCGGTTCTCGCCTCGCGCGCAACGCCAACCGTCCACTTTAACCTGAGGCTAGAGTTCAGAGCTAAACGTCTTTTTATTTCCGCGCGCCGGAATCCTAGTATGTGAACTTCCGTCAATGCGTCCACGGAAAAGCTAAACCGCTCTTCAGAGATGGAAGTAAGGGGAAACAGATCACCCGGAAGCAGGAAATTGAATATTTGTCGACGACCGTTCGGCAGAACGAAGAACCGGTATCCCCAACCCTTGCAAAGCAAGAATACGTCCTCGGAAACCTCGTCGCTACTTACAATTCGTTCACCAGGGTTAGCCGTACGATGGTGTTGGCAAGCCACGAAAGATCGATCGAGGAGTGCACCGCAAAAATCGCGGCGTTTATGGGGACCCACTTCGCAATGTGATGAGACTGGCACTTCGCTACCACAGACGTTCTAGCCATCGCTCGACCTCGCGGACGTCATCGGACAACTCGATCGCGAATTCGCCCGCGAAATCCCTCCAAGCGTCAAGATTGCGTTGCGGCACGCCGATGATGACCGGAATTCCGCGGTCGATAGCGCTCGCAATCAGATCGCGCAATCCGCCACCGTCGCACTCGACCTTGCCGAACTTGTTGAGAACAAGCAGGTGCGGCGCATTCTCCAAGCTTCCCTCGACTCTTGCCGTGGCCTCCGCCAGCGCCGATTCGTCGAGTCGACATCCGCGTGCGCCGTGACCGCGGTCTTCGAACAGCGCGGTGCGATGGCCGGAAGTCAGATCCTCAAGAAGCACGTCGCAGCGCCGATCGGCGCCCTCGAAAGCCTGATGTTGCAGGACGCCAGCGAGCGACAAACCGAGCGCGCGGCACCGACCGACGATTTCGTTGAAGATCGCGTCAGGATAGGCCTCGTTCGCGTAAACGATCGCCGCGACCGGCTGGACGGGCCCGGGCGAAAGCTCATGCGTCAGGGCGGAATGCGTTGCAGACATCAGGGTTCACCTCAATTGGACGGGCGCCTATCAGGTCGAGACAATGGGGAATCGCCGGGAAGACGGCGTTCAGACAGACATCGATCGCTGCCGGACGCCCCGGCAGATTGACGATCAGGCAATGTCCGCGGGTTCCCGCGGTCTGGCGCGAGAGAATGGCGGTCGGCACCTGCTCCAAGCTGACGCGGCGCATCAACTCGCCGAATCCTTCCAGCTCCCGCGTGATCACCTTCCGCGTTCCTTCCGGCGTCAGATCGCGCGGCGACGGCCCGGTGCCGCCGGTGGTCAGCACGAGGTCGCAATCCTCGCGGTCCGACATTTCGACCAGCGCGTTGGCGACGCTTTCGACCCCGTCCGGAACGATCTTCATCACGGCGATCCAGTTCGACTGCACCGTCTTGTTCAGGAAATCGTTGATGGCTTTGCCGCTCTTGTCGTCATATTCGCCACGGCTGGCGCGATCGGAAATCACGAGAATGCCGACCCTGGCGAGGCCGCGCGTTTCTTCCGGAACGGCGTCCTGGTTGCGCTCACGGTTCACGAGCAGCCTCCACCCCCTCCGCACGTGCAACCGGCGTGGGCCGGGACCGCAGGCGTCTCGTCCTGCTTCAGCGACCAGTTGACCATGTAGGTCAGGCAACCCATTCCCGGATCGTCCGCGCGCTCGACGACGTTCATCAAGCCCAGCCAGTCCTCGCTCACCGCCAGATTGGCAAAACGCCGCACGGCGCCGGCGGCGTATTCGCCCACCGTCTCTTCATAGCGAACCGCGGCTTCGCCGACGCGCGCGAACAGCACGATGTCGTTGCAGGCGAGCAGTGCCTCACTGGCCGGCGCTTCCTCGCTGAAGCCGCGGATGATCTCGCCGAGCTGCATGGTTTGCTCCTACTGCAACAGCGGCGACTCCGCCGCCGCAAGAGTGACACCCGTGATCTCGGCGCGACCGGCCAGGACCGATAAATATTGCGCCAGCGCACGATGCTGGACGCTGGTCGCGAGGTAGTCGGCGATGCGGTCGCGCGCGAGTTCGAAAGGAAGCAACTGCCCCGGCGCGTGCTGATCGAGCCGCACCACATGAAATCCGTAGCGAGTCTCCGCGACGGCAAATTCACCGGGCCGCATGCGCTGCAGCGCGGTCTCGAATTCGGCGACAGTCTGGCCGCGCGTCAGTTGGCCGAGACGGCCCCCCTCTTGCGCCGAGGTCTTGCAATCGGAATGGCTGCGCGCGAATTCGGCGAACAGCGCGGGATCAGCCCTGACCGCAGACAGAATAGTCTCGGCCGTGGTCCGGGCGGTGGCGCGCGCGGCGACGTCGGTATGGGGAGCCGCGATGAGAATATGCGCGGCCTCATAGAGGTCTCCCGAGCGGAAGCGCTGGCGGTTCTGCTCGTAAAAACGAAGGCAGGCGGCCTCGTCGGGCTGCGGCGTGACGACCTCGCGCTCGATCAGGACCCGCATCGCCGCCTCCTCCGCGGTTTCGCTGCGCCCTTCCGGATCGCGTAGCGGTTCGGCTTGAATATCGAGCCTCGCAGACTCCTGCAGCAGCAATTCGCGCACCACCAGCGCACGCGCCGCCGCCTGCCAGGCCAGGATCGGCTTCTCCGCCGGATGGTTCTGCACTTCGCGGGCGATGACCTCGCGCGGGATCACGGTGCCGTTGACGGTGATGGTCTTCGGCTTAGGCAGCGTATTCGTGACCGAGCAATCCATGACCTACTCCGCGGGTTGAATCGGGCGCGCCAAGCGACCGCTGTTGCGGCTGCGGACGACCTGATAGCCGCGCCGGCCGAGATACCAGACCGGCGCACTCCAGACGTGAACCAGCCGCGTAAACGGGAACAGCAGAAAGATCGTCATGCCCAGCAGCAGATGCGCCTTGAAGATCGGATGCACGTCCAGAATGTTGGCGGCGACGTCGGGCTGCAGCGTCAGGATGCCCTGGGCCCATGCCATGAACTTCACCATTTCATGGCCGTCGAGATGACCGAACGACACCGGAATGGTTGCAAGCCCCAGCAGCAACTGGGCGAACAGCAGCAACAGGATCGCGGTATCCCCGAACGAGGAATTGGCACGGATGCGGGGATCGAACAGGCGCCGGTGCGTCAGCAGGGAAATCCCGACCAGACACATCAGGCCGGCAATACCGCCGGCGACGATCGCCAGCATCTGCTTGAAGCCATGGGACACGCCGAGCATGTCGAACACCCAGATCGGCGTCAAAAGCCCGACGAAATGGCCGACAAAAATCACGAGGATGCCGACGTGGAAAAGATTCGAGCCCCACATCAGTTGCCGCCGCCGCAGCAACTGGCTCGATCCGCTTCGCCAGGTATATTGCTCGCGATCGAACCGAAACAGGCTGCCGAACAGGAACACCGTAAGGCAGAGGTAGGGATACCAGCCGTAGACTATCGAATTGAGCGTTTGCATGGCGCTTTGCTCCTCACTGCAGGGGTGACGGCGTGGGACTGACCGCGCGCTTGGCATGGCGAAGCCTCGCAATCAGGCCTTCGTGACCGCAGGCGCCTTGTCCCTGCGTTCCCGGGCCGAACCGCACTTCTTCCTCTTCCCACGCGGCATCGAGCGCCACGAGATCCATTGGGTCGGTATCCGGGCTCTTCAGCAATTCGTCCACGATATCGCGCTGCGGGGCTTCCTCCGCGATCGCGACCAGTGCGTCGAAGATCGCTCTGTAGCTCGATTGGCGCCGGCCGAGCCGCTCGGCCAGGGCCGCGAGGATATGCGCTGTCTGTCCCAGCAATTCGCGCGCAGAGGCAAGCGGCTGGGTCGACAGGAATTCGAGCAGCAGCGGCACGTAGTCAGGCAGCTCGTTGGCTGCGATGACAAGCCCGGCGTTTTCGTACATCGCCTTCAGATCGACCATGGCCTGGCCGCGGTCGCGGCTTTCGCCATGGACGTGTTCGAACAGATGCAGGGCCAGCGTTTTGCTGCGGTCGAACAACAGACCGTAACGTTCCTGAAGGTCGTAAAGCTCGCCGGCCGCGATTTCCTCGATCAACAAGTCGACAGCCCTGCGACATGCCGAAGGCACCAGCTTTTCAGAATCGAGCACAGCCAAAAACTCCGGCGCGGCATCGATCAAATCTTCGGTAGGATAGCTCAACAGCGCGGACAGCACCTTGAACGTTCTCATCACACGACCTCCATCGGATTTTTTGCCTTGCGCGGCGAGCCAAACAGATTGGTCTCGGTTTCGCCGCCGGAACAGCCATTGCCGAAGGTGAAGCCGCAGGAGCCGCGCATATCGTAGGCGTCGGCGCCGAGTTCTCGGTGTGCGGTGGGTATCACGAAGCGATCTTCGTAGTTGGCGATCGCCATGAGCTGGTACATTTCATCAATCTGCTCGGCCTTGAGTCCGACCCGCCGGGCAATCGTTTCATCGACGACGCCGTCGATCGTCTTGGCCCGCATGTAGGCGCGCATCGCCAGCATGCGCTCGAGCGCAAGCGTCACCGGCTTTTCGTCGCCGGCGGTCAGCAGATTGGCGAGATACTTCATCGGAATGCGCAGCGACTTGACGTCGGGCATTTCGCCGTCGAGCCCGATCTTGCCGGCGGAGGCCGCCGAGGTGATCGGCGACAGCGGCGGCACGTACCAGACCATCGGCAAGGTGCGATATTCCGGATGCAGCGGGAAAGCGACCTTCCATTCCATCGCCATCTTCCAGATCGGCGAGGTCTTGGCGGCTTCGAGCCATGCGTGCGGAATGCCCTGCCTTTCCGCCTCCGCAATCACTGCGGGATCGTTGGGATTGAGAAAGATATCGAGCTGGGCCTGATAGAGGTCACGCTCATCCGGCTTGCTCGCCGCCTCGGCAATCCGGTCGGCGTCGTAGAGCACCACGCCGAGGTAGCGGATACGTCCGACGCAGGTCTCCGAGCACACCGTCGGCTGGCCGGCCTCGATCCGCGGATAGCAGAAGATGCACTTCTCGGATTTGCCCGACGACCAGTTGTAATAGATCTTCTTGTACGGGCAGCCGGAGACGCACATGCGCCAGCCGCGGCACTTGTCCTGGTCGATCAGAACGATGCCGTCTTCCTCGCGTTTGTAGATCGCGCCCGATGGGCACGCCGCGACGCAGGCCGGATTGAGGCAGTGCTCGCACAGCCGCGGCAGATACATCATGAAGGTGTTTTCGAACTGACCGTAGATGTCCTTCTGCACGCCCTCGAAATTCACGTCCATGGACCGCTTGGCGAATTCACCGCCGAGGATTTCTTCCCAGTTCGGACCCCATTCGATCTTCTCCATCCGCTCGCCTGAAATCAGCGATCGTGGACGGGCCGTCGGCATCGCCGACATTTCGGGCGCCTTTTGCAGATGCTCGTAGTCGAAGGTGAACGGCTCATAGTAGTCGTCGATTTCGGGCAGATCGGGATTGGCGAAGATATTCGCCAGTACCCGCCACTTGCCGCCGATGCGCGGCTCGATCGAACCGTTGCGCTTGCGCTTCCAGCCGCCTTTCCAGCGCGCCTGGTTTTCCCAGTCCTTCGGGTATCCGATGCCGGGTTTGGTCTCGACGTTGTTGAACCATGCGTATTCCATGCCTTCGCGGCTGGTCCACACGTTCTTGCAGGTCACGCTGCAGGTGTGACACCCGATGCACTTGTCGAGGTTCAGCACCATGGCAATTTGAGCACGGATTTTCATTCTGCAGCCTCCAGACGGGGGTTACCAGGCTGATCGGCGTTCGGCGTATCCAGCCAATCGACTTTCGACATTTTGCGGATGATGACAAATTCGTCGCGGTTGGAGCCAACCGTGCCGTAGTAATTGAAGCCGTAGGATTGCTGCACGTAACCGCCGATCATATGCGTCGGCTTCAGAACCACCCGGGTGACGGAGTTATGGATGCCGCCGCGTTGCCCGGTTTGCTCGGAGCCGGGGACGTTCACGATCTTCTCCTGCGCATGATACATCATGCACATGCCCTGTTTGACGCGCTGCGAGACAACTGCACGCGCCACCAGCGCACCGTTGGTGTTGAACGCTTCGATCCAGTCGTTGTCGACGATGCCGGCGCCCTTGGCGTCGATTTCGCTGATCCAGACGATCGGCCCGCCGCGCGACAGCGTCAGCATCAAGAGATTGTCTGTGTAGGTGGAGTGGATGCCCCATTTCTGGTGTGGCGTGATGAAATTCAGCACCACCGAGGCGTTGCCGTTCGGCTTGCGGTCGATCACCGGCTTCACCGTCTTGGTGTCGATCGGCGGCCGGTAGACGCAGAACCCTTCGCCGAAGGCCCGCATCCACAGGTGATCCTGATAGAGCTGCTGACGACCGGTCAGCGTGCGCCAGGGAATCAGTTCGTGGACATTGGTGTAGCCGGCGTTGTAGCAGACCTTGTCCGATTCCAGCCCCGACCAGATCGGCGAGGAGATGATCTTGCGCGGCTGCGCGACTATGTCGCGGAAGCGGATCTTCTCGTCTTCCTTCGAGATCGCAAGATGCGTGTGGTGTCGGCCGGTGAACCCCTCGAGCGATGCCCAGGCCTTGACCGCGACCTCGCCGTTGGTCTCCGGCGCGAGGCTCAGGATCACCTCGCAGGCGTCGATGGCGCTGTCGATGCGCGCAAGCCCCTTGGTGGCCCCCTCCTCGGTCACGACGCCATTGAGCCGCTTGAGCAGGTCGACCTCGTGGTCGGTGTTCCAGCTCATGCCCTTGCCGCCGTTGCCGAGCTTGTTCATCAGCGGACCGAGCGAGGTGAAGCGCTTGTAGAGGTTCGGGTAGTCGCGCTCGACGACGGTGACCGCCGGCATGGTCTTGCCGGGGATCGGATCGATCTCGCCTTTCTTCCAGTCCTTGACATCGAAGGGCTGGGCGATCTCGCCGGCGGTATCGTGCATCATCGGCGTGAGAACGACATCCTTCTCGACGCCGAGCACTTCCGGCGAAACCTTCGAAAACGCTTCGGCGATGCCCTTGTAGATGTCCCAGTCGCTGCGCGACTCCCACACCGGATCGATCGCCGCCGTAAGCGGGTGGATGAACGGATGCATGTCGGAGGTGTTGAGATCGTTCTTCTCGTACCAGGTCGCCGTCGGCAATACGATGTCCGAATACATGCAGGTCGTCGACATCCTGAAATCGAGCGTGACCAGAAGGTCGAGCTTCCCCTCCGGAGCCTGGTCGTGCCATTTGACCTCGATCGGCTTCTTCTTGCCGTCCTCGCCGAGATCCTTGCCCATCACCCCGTGTTTGGTGCCGAGCAGATGCTTTAGGAAATATTCGTGGCCCTTGCCTGACGCGCCCAGCAAGTTGGAGCGCCAGACGAACAGATTGCGCGGCCAGTTTTTCGGATTGTCCGGGTCATCGCACGACAACTTCAAGTCGCCCGACTTCAGCGCTTTCGCGACATAATCCTTCGGCTCCAGACCGGCCGCGGCGGCCAGCTTTGACACCTCAAGAGGATTGGATTGCAGCTGTGGCGCGGAGGGCAGCCAGCCCATCCGCTCGGCGCGCGCGTTGTAGTCGATCAGCGCGCCATCCCACGGGCCAACCGGCGCGGTCGGCGACAGGATTTCGTTGATGTCGAGCGTCTCGTAACGCCACTGATCGGTGTGGGCATAGAAGGCCGAGGTCGAATTCATCTGCCGGGGCGGGCGTCCCCAATCGAGCGCGAAGGTCAGCGGAATCCAGCCGGACTGCGGCCGCAGCTTTTCCTGCCCGACATAGTGTGACCAGCCGCCGCCGGACTGTCCGACGCATCCGCACATCACCAGCATGTTGATGATGCCACGGTAGTTCATGTCCATGTGGTACCAGTGGTTCAACCCGGCGCCGACGATGACCATGGAACGCCCGCCGGTCTTCTCCGCGTTGAGAGCGAATTCGCGCGCCACGGTGATGATCTGGTCGCGCGGCACGCCGCTGATCTTTTCCGCCCAAGTCGGGGTGTAGGGCTCGAGATCGTCGTAGCTCTTGCCGAGATTTTCCCCGCCGAGGCCGCGATCGACGCCGTAATTGGCGACGAACAGGTCGAACACCGACGCAACCACGGTTTCGCCGTCGGCCAGTTGCAGGGTCTTGATCGGCACGTTGCGCTTGAGCACATCGGGATGATCGGTGCCGAGGAAATGGTCGTGCTCGCGATTGCCGAAGTAAGGAAAGCCGACCGACGCGATGCCATCCTTGATATCGGTCAGCGACAGGCGCAGCCTGGTGTCCTGGTTGCCGGAGGCCTTCTCCTCAAGGCTCCACTTGCCCTTCTCGCCCCAGCGGAAGCCGACCGATCCCTTGGGCACGACGATCTCGCCGGTGGTCTCGTCATAGGCGACGGTCTTCCACTCCGGATTATTGGCCTCGCCCATCTCCTTGACGAAATCCGATGCGCGCAGGAAACGTTCCGGCACGTAGCAATCGCCCTGCTTCACCAGGCGCACCAGCATCGGCATGTCGGTATACTGCCGCGCGTAGTCGTTGAAATATTTGGCCTGACGGTCGATGTGGAATTCACGCAGGATGACGTGACCCATCGCCATCGCCAGCGCAGCGTCCGTTCCCTGCTTCGGCGACACCCAGAGATCGGCGAATTTCGAGGCCTCGGAATAATCCGGGCAGATCACGACGCTCTTGGCGCCCTTGTAGCGGGCCTCGGTATAGAAATGCGCGTCGGGCGTTCGGGTTTGCGGGACGTTCGATCCCCACAGGATGAGGAAGCCGGAATTGTACCAGTCCGCGCTTTCCGGCACGTCGGTCTGTTCGCCCCAGGTCTGCGGCGATGCCGGCGGGAGATCACAATACCAGTCGTAGAACGACAAGTTGACGCCGCCGAGCAGCGACAAATAGCGCGCGCCCGCGGCATAGCTCACCATCGACATCGCGGGGATCGGCGAGAACCCGAACACGCGGTCCGGACCGTAGGTCTTGGCGGTGTAGGCGTTAGCCGAGGCGACGATCTCGTTGACCTCATTCCAGCTTGCGCGCACGAAACCGCCGAGGCCGCGCTTCTGCACGTAGGCCGCGCGCTTCTCCGGATTTTCGACGATCGATTTCCACGCCGCCACCGGCGTCATCAGCACGCGCGCCTCGCGCCACAGCTTCAGCAAACGCGAGCGCACCAGCGGATATTTCACCCGGTTGCCGGAATAGAGGTACCAGCTATAGCTCGCGCCGCGCGCGCAGCCGCGCGGCTCGTGATTGGGCAAATCAGGTCGGGTGCGCGGATAATCGGTCTGCTGGGTTTCCCAGGTGACGATGCCGCCCTTGACGTAAACCTTCCACGAGCAGGAACCCGTGCAGTTCACGCCATGGGTCGACCGCACGATCTTGTCGTGCTGCCAGCGCTTCCGGTAACCGTCCTCCCAGGAGCGATCCTCGGTGGTCATCACGCCATGGCCATCAGCGAATTCCGCCTTGGCCCGCGTGAAGAACGATAGCCTGTCCAGAAAATGACTCATCGTTCGTCTCCTTATTCAGCGGGCTGGGCAGCGGACGAAAGCCGACCGCCTCGTTCGACGTCATGAAGCAGGCCGCCCTTGCGGGTATAGACAGCCCAGGTAATGAGAATGCAGGTGACGTAGAAGATGAAGAATCCCCACAGCGCCGCCTGCACGCCGCCGGTGAGATCGATCGACGTTCCGTAAGATTTTGGAATGAAGAACGCACCGAACGCGGCGATCGCCGAGGTAAAGCCGGTGATCGCGGCCGATTCCTTTTCGGCCTGACGCATCCGGGTCATGGCATCAGCGGCTGGCATCAACCGGTCAATTTCCTTGCGCATGATGTTCGGGATCATCTGGAACGTCGAGGCGTTGCCGACTCCGGTCGCGAAGAACAGGACCAGGAACATGGCGAAGAATCCCCAGAACGCGCCGGGCTGATCCTTGATGCCGAGGAAATAGAGAATGCCGAGGACACCGACCATCATCAGACCGAACACCCACAGGGTGACGCGGCCGCCGCCCCATCTGTCGGCGACCCACCCGGTCGCCGAGCGCGACAGCGCACCGACCAAAGGCCCGACGAAGACGAACTGCAGGGCGTCGACAGTCGGGAACTGGGTCTTGGCCAGCAGCGGGAAGCCCGCGGAATAGCCGATGAACGAGCCGAAGGTGCCGGTGTAGAGCCAGCACATGATCCAGTTGTGCTTGCGCTGGAAAATCACCGCCTGGTCGGCGAACGATGCCTTTGCCGAGGCGATGTCGTTCATGCCGAACCACGCTGCGAACGCACTGACCGCAATGAACGGCACCCAGATGAAGCCGGCATTTTGCAACCACAGCGGCGCCTGCTGCGTTCCGCTGGCAACCATCGCCGGATCGCCGCCGAACCAGCCGAACACGCCGGCGGTAATGACAAGAGGTACGACGAACTGCACAACGCTGACCCCGAGATTGCCGAGGCCCGCGTTGAGCGCGAGCGCGTTGCCCTTCTCCGCACGCGGAAAAAAGAATGAGATGTTGGCCATCGACGAGGCGAAATTGCCGCCGCCGAGACCGCACAGCAGCGCCAGCGCGAGGAAGATCGGATACGGGGTCGATGGCGTCTGAACGGCATAGCCGATGCCGATGGCGGGGATCAGCAGCGACCAGGTCGCCAGCGTAGTCCAGAGCCGGCCACCGAAAATTGGCACCATGAAGGAGTAGAAGATTCGCAGCACCGCGCCGGAGATGCCCGGCAATGCGGCGAGCCAGAACAGCTCGGCCGTGGTGAACTTGAAGCCCACCGACGGCAGCTTCGCCACCACCACCGACCAGACCTGCCAGATCGCGAACGAAAGCAGCAGTGCCGGGATCGATATCCAGAGATTGCGCCGGGCGACGGCCCGCCCGGTCGTATCCCAGAACGTCTTGTCTTCGGGACGCCAGTCGGTCAGGACCGCGCCGGACAAGGCGCCGACGTGCTCCGGCTTGTGAATCTCTTCCATTTCCGGGAGTT
>Ga0208080_1001159_pt1 | contig 13146 bp, 13 predicted proteins | sample NGESurdeep092012_3_FD_184476 | JGI IMG/M metagenome (GOLD analysis project Ga0208080, IMG submission 184476) | Arctic peat soil microbial communities from Barrow, Alaska - NGEE Surface sample 210-3 deep-092012 (SPAdes) | ecosystem: Environmental > Terrestrial > Soil > Wetlands > Peat ...
TCTCTTCGATGAGTGGGAAATCCGGATTGTACCTGCATCCAAAGTCGAGGGATCAAGATCGGAGAGTAGATCCGCCTAAATAACAGGGACCTGGAGCGGGTGGGTTTCCTTGTCGTCCGACAGGGACAGAGAGCATTGCTTTCATCTCGCGGCTTTGCGGCTCGCGAATTTTATTGCAATGCACTGCAAGGCGATGTGGACTAGCTAGGCTGATGGCGGTTCTCGCGAAGGGCGACGTATTGGTTGTTACACGGCTCGATCGCCTTGCGCGATCCACGCGCGATCTCCTGAACCTGCTGGGGACGATCGCCGAAAAAGGGGCGGGCTTCAAATCGCTGAGAGATACCTGGGCCGACACGACCACGGCGCATGGCCGCCTGATGCTAACCGTTTTGGGCGGCCTCGCCGAGTTCGAGCGCGAACTGATCCGAACACGGACCGGCGAGGGGCGCGAGCGTGCGAAGGCGAGGGGGGTCATCCTGGGTCGGAAGCCGAAGCTGACCAGCCATCAGAAAAGGGAAGCGATTGCGCGTCGGGAGGCGGGAGAGGTGTTAACCGAGATTGCTCGATCGTACAACGTAAGCCATTCTACAATCAGCAGACTCGACTGACGCTGAAAACGGAGTTGGACTGAGGGCTGGTATGCCGCCACAAGAGGTCCGATGGTAGAATTCCAAGGGCGCGACGTGGAAAGAGTTGCAAAGCAAGACGGCTTTGAGCTTAAAGTTGTGGTTGGCAGAACCCGAGAATCCCCCAAGAATTCGGCCCGCGTCGACAAGTCGAATGATCCTGAATCGGGAATTGCGAATGGCTGAACCGTTCTTCGACCACCCAATTCTAAATTCACCATACGAATATCCCAAAAAACATTGGGAGCTCGACGAGGCGGGACAGCCGACGCAGAAGGTCATCGAGCAACGGCGCAGGGCCAAATTCATAACGCCGATTCCTAAGCCCAAGAAGCGCAAGGCCGCAACGCAGAAAGGCTTTGTGTTTGACGAAGGCAAGGGTCTTTCCACTAAAGAGCAGCAATACGACCCCACTTCGGTCATCAACGAAGTTCGCGGATATGTGGACACCTGGCGGGCCCTCCCCAACCCAAACCAATGGCAAGTCACGCCCGAGACGGCTCGTCTGCTGAAGCATTGGCGGTCTAGCAATTTCGGCGGTGTTCGACCGTTCTTTTGCCAGGTTGAGGCGGCGGAAACTGCCATTTGGCTGACCGAGGTTGCGCCACAGTCTACAAACGGCAAGCGCCTGCTCGATCATCTCGCGGCGGCGAACAAGGACGCCAATCCAGAATTGATGCGGATTGCGCTGAAACTGGCCACAGGTGCAGGCAAAACCACCGTGATGGCTATGCTCATCGCGTGGCAGACGATCAATGCAGTGCGCCGGCCGGGGAGCAAAAATTTCACCCGCGGCTTTCTTATCTGCGCGCCCGGGCTCACCATCAAGGATCGGTTGCGCGTCCTTCAACCCAATGATCCCGACAGCTACTACGCCAGCCGGGAGCTCGTTCCCGGCGATATGCTTGACGACGTGAACCGGGCCAAGATCGTCATCACGAATTACCACGCTTTCAAGCTTCGCGAGCGTATCGACCTGTCAAAGGGCGGTCGGCAACTCCTTCAGGGACGCATTGGCGAGGAACTGAATACCCAAGAGACCGAGGGTCAGATGCTCCAGCGCGTCATGCCCGACTTGATGGGCATGAAGAACATCCTCGCCATCAACGATGAGGCACACCATTGTTACCGGGAGAAGCCGAAAGAGCCGGACGACGAAGACCTAAAAGGTGACGACAGGAAAGAGGCCGAAAAGAACAACGAGGCCGCACGCCTCTGGATTTCGGGTCTCGAAACGGTGAACCGCAAGCTTGGCCTGAGCCGCGTCCTCGATTTGTCCGCGACGCCTTTCTTTCTTCGTGGCTCCGGCTACGCCGAGGGCACGTTGTTTCCATGGACGATGAGTGACTTCTCGCTCATGGATGCGATTGAGTGCGGCATCGTCAAGTTGCCCCGCGTTCCAGTGGCACAGAACATCCCGGGCGATGAAATGCCGATGTTCCGGGATCTTTGGGAAAACATCCGCAAGGATATGCCCAAGAAGGGGCGCGGCCAGGGTGAGGAACTCGACCCGCTTAAACTTCCAATCCGATTGCAGACGGCGCTGGAAGCCCTCTATGGCCACTATGAGAAGACTTTCGATCTCTGGGAGGACAAGGGCATCAAGGTGCCGCCCTGCTTTATCATTGTCTGCCAGAACACTGCGATATCTAAGCTCGTTTATGACTTCATTTCAGGCTTCCATCGAAAGAACCCCGATGGGACGACCACACTGCAAAATGGGCGGCACAGGCTTTTCCGTAATTTTGACGAAACCACCGGCAATCCTCTGCCACGCCCCAATACGTTGCTCATCGATAGCGAGCAGCTCGAAGCCGGCGACGCCCTCGACGAAAATTTCCGCGGAATGGCGGCCGACGAAATCGAGCGATTTCGCCGTGAAATCGTTGAGCGTACCGGCGATGCTCGCGCCGGCGACAACATCACCGACCAGGAATTGCTCCGCGAGGTCATGAATACGGTCGGTAAGCCTGGGCAGCTCGGCGGCGCCATCCGCTGCGTCGTTTCGGTGTCGATGCTCACGGAGGGATGGGATGCCAATACCGTCACCCACGTTCTCGGCATCCGCGCCTTCGGCACCCAGCTTCTGTGTGAGCAAGTCATTGGACGCGCGTTGCGTCGCCAGTCTTACGACCTCAACGAGGAAGGGCTGTTCAACGTAGAATATGCCGACGTCTTCGGCATTCCCTTCGACTTCACGGCGAAGCCGGTCATTGCACCGCCGCAACCCCCTCGCGAGACGGTTCAGGTCAAGGCGATACGTCCGGAGCGCGACGCCCTCGAAATCCGGTTCCCCCGGGTTGAAGGCTATCGCGTGGAGCTGCCCGAAGAGCGGCTGACCGCAGACTTCAACGATGATTCCATTCTGGTGTTGAGTCCGGACATCGTTGGCCCCTCTATCACGCGCAATTCCGGCATCATCGGTGAGGGCGTGGACCTGAACTTGAAGCACCTAGGCGACATGCGGCCGTCGTCTCTTGTCTTCAATGTCACCCAACGTCTGCTTTATACGAAATGGCGCGACCCCGGTGAGGAGCCAAAGCTTTACCTATTTGGCCAGCTCAAACGCATCACCAAGCAATGGCTAGACACCTGCCTCGTGTGCGAAGGTGACACCTATCCCGCTCAGCTCATGTACCAGGAGCTGGCCGACATGGCTTGCAACCGTATCACAGCGGCCATCACCCGAAAATTTCTCGGAGAGCGCCCCATTAAGGCACTCCTTGATCCGTACAATCACACCGGGTCCACTAGTGACGTTCGGTTCAATACATCACGCACAGATCGCTGGGACACGAGCGGTCCGCCGCCCAAGAATCAAATCAATTGGGTAATTCTCGATAGCGATTGGGAAGCAGAACTCTGCCGCGTCGTCGAAACCCATCCCAAAGTTATCGCTTACACCAAGAACCACAATCTCGGCTTGGAAGTGCCGTACCGCTGGGGCTCCGAGACACGCAAGTATCTGCCGGACTTCATCGTTCTGGTTGATGACGGGCACGGCCCAGAAAACCCGCTGCATCTTGTGGTCGAGATCAAGGGTTACCGGCGCGAGGACGCAAAGGAGAAGAAATCCACGATGGACACCTATTGGGTACCCGGCGTGAATCACCTCGGCACCTATGGCCGCTGGGCATTCGCCGAGTTCACCGAGATTTATCAGATCGAGTCGGATTTCAACGCCAAGGTCGAAGGCGAGTTCAACAAGATGATCATGTCTGCCACGACTTCATCGGCGAACGGAAGCAAATAATCATGGCCAAGAAGCCCGCAGCCACCAAATCCGTCGAAGCCCTCAAGCACGACGAAGCTAAGCGGAAGAACATCCCGACGGCAGAGTTTCAGTCCGTATTGGAAAAGGAACAGCAAGACCCGAAAAAGATCCGTTATCCCCGAAACACCGACCTCGATCCTCAGCTTGTATGGCGCGGGAAGGATGAGCAGGACTGGAGCGATCTCGTCGTCCAGGCTCCACCACTTTACATACAGGAAAAGGTCCACCCAAAGGTGCTCATTGACGACTTGCTGCGTACCACGAAAGAGCACGAGCACGATACCGGACAGCTAACGCCTGATCTCTTCGCCGACTTCAACGGCATCCCCAAAGGAGTGGACAAAACCGAGTTCTATCAGCACGACCAGAACTGGTCTAACCGCATGATCCTCGGCGATTCACTTCAAGTCATGGCGAGCCTGGCCGAGCGCGAGGGCCTTCGTGGTAAGGTTCAATGCATCTACTTCGACCCGCCGTACGGCATCAAGTTCAACAGTAATTTCCAATGGTCCACCACCAGCCGTGACGTGAAGGACGGCAATGCTGGCCATATCACTCGCGAGCCGGAGCAGGTTAAAGCCTTTCGCGATACTTGGCGCGACGGCATCCACAGCTATCTCACTTACCTCCGCGATCGACTAACCGTGGCCCGCGATCTACTCACCGAATCCGGCTCGATCTTCGTGCAGATCGGTGACGAAAATGTCCACCGCGTCAGGGCGTTGATGGATGAGGTGTTTGGAGATCAAAATTTCGTCGCGATGTGCACCGTGCGAAAGACCACAAGTGATTCGACTGAGTTACTCGGTTCGACGTGTGATTTCGTGCTCTGGTTTGCAAAAAACCATGACACGGCCAAGGCACGAACGATTTGGGCTGTTCGTGGCGAGGAAGCAGAAGATAGGTACTCCGGCGAATATCGGGATGGCCGCAGATTTCAGCTCGGTGGAATAACGAGTTCCCGTCCTCCGGGAGAGGGCGACCTGAAAGTATTTAGGTGGTTTGGCCGAGACTTCGCAGCCGGAAACGCTACGTTCAAAACAACTGAACTAGGGCTAACGCGAGCTGCGAAGGCCGACCGTCTCGCGCCTACGGGAGGTGGGAAACTTCGTTATCGCCGCTTTCACAACGACTTCGGTTATACGCCTATCGCCAATTTGTGGACCGACATTAGCGGTGCAGTGCAGAGTCGATCTGATCCGAAGGTATATGTCGTTCAGTCGTCCACAACGATTGTGGAGCGGTGTTTCCTTATGGCCTCCGACCCCGGCGATCTCGTACTCGACCCGACCTGCGGTTCCGGTACCTCAGCCACCGTTGCCGAACACTGGGGCCGACGCTGGATCACCATCGACACCTCGCGCGTGGCCCTGGCGCTGGCCCGTGCCCGGCTGATGGGCGCGCGCTATCCATTTTACCTGCTGGCCGATTCCCGTGAAGGCCAAATAAAAGAAGGCGAAGTGACCCGCACTGCGCCGAGTTCGCAGCCGGTGCGCGGGAATATCCTCCACGGATTCGTCTATGAGCGGGTGTCGCACATCACACTGAAGTCCATTGCTAATAATGTCGAGATCGATGTTATCTGGGACAAGTGGCAAGCAAAGCTGGAGCCGTTGCGTGAGAAACTGAACACCGCGCTCAAGAAGCAATGGCAAGATTGGGAAATTCCGCGTGAAGCGGACAAAGCCTGGTCGGAGCCAACGAAGGCGCTGCACACCGACTGGTGGCAGGCGCGTATTGACCGGCAAAAGGAGATCGATGCCTCTATCGCCTCTAAGGCCGAGTTTGAGTACCTCTATGACAAGCCCTATGCGGATAGCAAAAAGGTTCGTGTTGCTGGCCCCTTCACCGTCGAAAGCCTCAGTCCCCACCGCGTGCTGGGCGTAGACGAGAATGACGAGTTGATCGACGGGCTCAAGGAGGACGGCTCCGAATACGGGGCGAAAAAGACCTTCCCCGAGATGATTCTGGAGAACCTCAAGATCGCGGGTGTTCAGCAGGCGCATAAGGAGGACAGGATTAACTTCACCGCGCTTACCCCCTGGCCCGGCTACCTGGTCTGCGCCGAAGGCCGCTACATGGAAGGTGACACCGAGAAGCGCGCCGCCATCTTCATCGGCCCCGAGTTCGGCACCGTCCAGCGCGCCGACCTCGTCGCTGCCGCCCGCGAAGCTGGCGATGCTGCATTCGATGTGCTTATTGCCTGCGCCTTCAACTATGAAGCTCACACCACGGAGTTCAACAAGCTAGGCCGCATCCCTGTGCTCAAGGCCCGCATGAATGCCGACCTGCACATGGCCGAAGACCTCAAGAACACGGGCAAGGGTAACCTTTTCGTCATCTTCGGCGAGCCGGATATTGATTTGTTGCCCCAGAAAGACGGCAAGATCCGGGTAAAAGTTAATGGCGTCGATGTCTTCAAGCCCCAGACGGGCGAAGTTATCAGCGACGGCGCCGATGGCATCGCCTGCTGGTTCATTGACACCGACTACAACGAGGAAAGCTTTTTCGTTCGCCACGCCTACTTCCTCGGCGCCAACGATCCCTACAGTGCGCTGAAGACCACATTAAAGGCTGAGATCGACCCTGAAGCCTGGGCTACGCTTCATAGCGATACCTCACGGCCGTTCGATAAACCAACAAAGGGTCGCATCGCAGTGAAGGTGATCAATCATCTGGGCGATGAAGTCATGAAGGTGTTCAAGCTGCAATAATCCGCTATTCTCGTGCACATGCCGAATGCCCTATCACCGAAGCTTCGAAATCCGCCAATTGTAGAGGCGGTGGTTGATATTGACTGCGATCTGTCGCCGGGATTTGATCTCACTGCATTGGAGGAGCCTGCTCGCGCTGGGTTCAAAGACCAATATCCGAAGTTTCGAACGCAGTTGCTACAGGAACACAAGATTGAGGCGCAGGCTGATGGGCCACCGAACATGTCCGTTCGAATGGCAATTCAAGCCTTACAATTCCTCCAGGACGACGAGAAACAGCTCATACAAGTGAGAGCGCAAGGCTTTTCTTTCAACAGGCTGGCACCTTACACTGGTTTTGATGATTATCTGCCGGAGATCGAACAAACTTGGCGCAAGTACGTAGATTTGGTCTCGCCAGTTCAAATCCGAGCCATCCGTTTACGCTATATCAATCGTATCCTCGTACCAATAACAGCAAGCACTGTTGATTTAGACGAATTTCTCAAGATAGGTCCTCGCTTGCCGGACGAAGAGAAATTGATGTTGTCTAGTTTTCTGAGCCAGCAAGTAGCCATCGAGAGGGATACGGGGTACCGTATTAATTTGGTGCTTACCGCCCAAGCCCCGGAAAACGAGAAACTGCCAGTCATCCTCGATATCACCGTAGAAAGCCTTGCGATCGTCGATCGTTTTGATTGGCCGACCATGCTGCCGACTATGGGAGCACTACGAGCCTTGAAGAATCGTATTTTTCAGAATACCTTGACATCGAAATGCATCGAATTGTTCCAGTCGTAGGGCTATCGGGCCACCTTGCTCTGCAAGCAATTGCCGGCGGGGGCAGTGCGATTTCGCCAGAAGCAAATGCGGTGCATAAGGCTGTTACCGAAGTTGTGGAATTGACTGAGCGGTCGCTGGTTCTATTCGGCAAAAAAGCCAGCGCGCTTTCACAATTAGCAGAGTTAGCAGCGGAGTGTGCCCAGCAAGGCTGGGACGGAGATACCGCCGCCGGTATCAACCCCAACGCGGTTCTGTATGCAGAACATTTTGTGCGTGCTCTGCCTGAAGGCATACCCCTTCCAGAATTTACACCCGAGCCTGACGGTTCGATTTCACTAGATTGGATTCGGTCGCCCAATCGTTTGTTTTCTCTGAGCGTCGGCAACAGTAACCGGCTAGCCTACGCTTGGCTGGATGGGGCCGATAAGGGTCACGGGGTAGCCCGTTTTGATGGTCAAACCATTCCCCCACGAGTGCTGGAGGACATCAAAGGCATCGCGGGGCAGGGACATGTTGGCCTCCGGGCTGCTTGATATCGTTGCAGACGTCGAGGATCTCGCAAGATTTCTGACGTCTTCAAGCCAGTTCAACAGCCAGATGGCAAAGCCCTCTGTTTTCTTGCCAACTCCGAGTGATCGAGAAACTTCGGTTTTCCGTCACGGGAGCGAGCCGCGCGACGTGCTGTGGACTATCGGTGACGAACACGCCGGGAGAAACCGCACGCTTCATGGCGCAGCGATCATAAAAACCTCCGATGTTAGATCCGCTCTTCTTCAAGTGATTGCCTCGGAGCCTCCGCCTAGACACGCCTCGATAACGGGTTGGCCTTGGCTCGACAATGATCCGGAGCTGCAAAAGGCGCAGCAGAAGGAGCGGGCTGTGCTCATCGCCAGCAAGGCGATCCTGGTGCGGCGATAGCCGTGTCACCAGAGCATCGAATGGAATTTCGTATCGCCGATACTTTCACTGACAGCCTCGCCCGATTGACTGGCGACGAGCAGAAGGCCGTCAAAACGACAGCCTTCGACTTGCAGCTAAACCCAGCCAATCCCGGCATGAGTTTCCACAAACTTGACAAGGCGAAGGATAAAAATTTCTGGTCCGTGCGCGTGAGCCGCGACATCCGGCTGATCGTGCATAAGAACGACGCGAGCCTCTTGCTCTGCTATGTAGGGCACCACGACGACGCCTATGATTGGGCGGAGCGACGCAAATTAGAGACGCATCCTAGAACCGGCGCAGCGCAGCTAGTCGAAATACGCGAGACGGTAAAGGAGATTCTTGTTCCACTTTACGTTCAGGCGGAGCCTGCCGCAGCGCCGGCGCGAGTGGTAGAGAGAAAACTCGTTTTCGCGGAAATTCCCGACGACGAGTTGCTTGGCTACGGCGTCCCCTCCGAATGGCTCAAAGATATCAAGCTGGCAACCGAGGACACGCTGCTGGTGTTGACCGATCACCTCCCAGCCGAGGCGTCGGAGGCTCTCCTGGAGCTGGCGACCGGCGGCAAGCCTCGCGTACCCCCGATTGCCGCGTTGGCGGCGAGTCCTTTCGATCATCCTGATGCGCAACGACGCTTCCGTGTGATGACGAACGTCGAGGAGTTGCAGCGCGCCCTCGATTTCCCGTGGGAGAAGTGGACGGTATTCCTTCACCCCGAACAAAGGGAACTGGTCGAGCGCGACTACACCGGGCCGGCGCGAATCTCCGGTTCAGCCGGGACCGGCAAGACTATCGTAGCCTTGCACCGGGCCGCCTATCTTGCGCGCGCCCACCCCAGCGCCCGAGTTCTTTTGACGACATTCTCGGACACCCTCGCGAATGCGTTACGAACCAAGCTGAAACGGCTTTTGGGTAACGAACCGCGTCTAGCAGAGAGGATTGATGTTTACTCACTCAATGCGATCGGTCTGCGGCTCTTTAAGGCAAACATTGGGCCTGCTTCGATTGCCAGTCGCGAGACTATGCGTCAGCTGGTGCAAGAGGCCGCGAGTACCGTGGAAGGTCATAAATTTGGACAGCATTTCCTGCTCACCGAGTGGGAGCAGGTGGTAGATGCCTGGCAGTTGTCAAACTGGGAGGCATATCGCGATGTTGTGCGCCTCGGCAGGAAGACGCGACTTCCGGAAGCACAGCGCAAGATATTGTGGTCCATGTTCGAGCGCGTTCGTTCTGGACTACAATCGCGCGGGCAAGTCACCTACGCGGGCATGTTTACTTCGCTGGCAGCCACAATTGCGAAGAACAAGAATGTGGTGTTCGACTTCGCGGTTGTGGACGAGGCGCAGGACATCAGTGCCGCCCACCTCCGGTTCTTCGCGGCCTTGGGCGGAGGCCGACCCAACGCTCTCTTTTTTGCGGGCGACCTCGGGCAGCGCATCTTTCAACAGCCCTTCTCGTGGAAGGCGCTCGGCGTGGACATCCGAGGGCGCTCGCGCACGCTGCGCGTCAATTACCGCACCTCCCATCAAATCCGCACTCAGGCTGACCTCCTACTCGGCCCAGTGGTGACGGACGTGGATGGCAATAATGAGATCCGGAGCGACACGGTTTCCGTATTCAATGGGCCGCCACCAACAATTTGCTCGCTCAAGAGCCCAAGCGAGGAGATCAAGACAGTCGGCAACTGGATTAAGGAACAGGCAAAGGCCGGCGTTGTACCGCATGAGTTCGGTGTGTTCGTCCGCTCCGAAGCGGAGCTAGATCGTGCAAAAGACGCCGCAAAGGAAGCTGGCTTGCCGTTCAAAGTTCTTGATGAAAATGTGGAAACCGTAAGTGGCTACCTTTCGATCTGCACCATGCACCTCGCCAAAGGTTTGGAGTTTCGGGCCGTGGTGGTCATGGCTTGCGACGACGAGATAGTGCCCCTTCAAGAACGTATCGAGGCGGTAGGTGACGATGCCGATTTGCAAGAGGTCTATGACACAGAGCGCCATCTGCTATATGTCGCCTGCACCCGCGCCCGGGATCATCTGCTTGTGACCGGAGTTAACCCTGTTTCCGAGTTTTTGGACGATATCAGAAAGCTTTGAACCAGGAGGTGGATATTTCGCGCCGGTGCACTCGACAAGATTCGACGTGTAACGAATTATTGGGTGCATCCAGCGTGCCCTCGGATTTACCGTCAGCACGACACGTTTTGAAAGTGGGACAATCATGGTAGGCGGGGTTACGGTACCAGAGATCAGTTAGGGAAACCAAAGACGGCGATGCCAAGAGCAGCAAGCATACGGGTGGAAGTGAAGCCAACGATGCTACGTTGGGCGCGTGAGCGCTCGGGTCTCGATGCAGATGATCTTGCGAATCGTTTCCCGAAACTTGCTGATTGGGAGCGTGAGACGGTCCGCCCAACCCTCAAGCAGCTAGAAGGCTTCGCCAAGGCTACACACGCGCCTATCGGCTATCTATTTTTGTCGGAACCGCCGATCGAACGGATACCAATTCCAGATTTTCGTACGATCGAGAATCGTCGTATCAGCCGCCCAAGCCCCGACCTTCTTGAAACCTTATATCTCTGCCAACCGCGCCAAGAGTGGTATCGAGACTTCACGCGCTCGTTGCGCGAGGAACCACTTCCTTTCGTCGGCACTGCAACTCTTGAAAGTGAGATTGAACCAGTCGCGGCAGAAATCCGCCATGCTCTTGACTTTGACATTGAGGAACGTCGTCGGTGCCCCACATGGACAGAGGCGTTGCGGCGTTTCATCGAGCAATCGCCGCTTTCGACAGGCTAGTGATCCCGCAGCGCGGCCCCGTGGTGCCGTCAAATATCTCCGGTGCGCCCTACCCTCGACGATCGCGGAGCCCCACTGGCGAGTGCGCCCGGCCCCGGCGACATCACGCAATCGGCTAACTCTTTATTTAGAACTCACGGCCACATTAGTTCGCGGGCTGCGTATCATGCCTGAAGCATTGACCGAGCGGCTCGGAGGGCAAGTCGTTCCGGTTTTTGTTAGGGGCCCGGTATTACCCTCTCCGGGCCCCGTCCCCATCACCATCCCCGATTGGGCGAGCTACTGCGCCCGATCCCCTGCCGGATGCGGCAACGGCTCCTCATGGTCGAGCACCGCGCCGAGATCGCGCGCATCAAAATAACCGCCGCACATTTCGCATTTGAAAAAGTGATCAGCCTCGTCGGTCGGTTGTTCGCCGACGCGCTTGCCGATGATTTTCCCTCGCGGGACCGGCGGTGTCATGCTTGCGATCTTAGTCATGTTCGTTTCCTACAAATCGAACAGCAAAAACCGGATCAGCACGTAGGCTCCAACGGCAGTCACAATTGCCACTATGAGCGCGACGGCAGCATGTTGCGCGAATTGGCCCCAGCTCATGTTCAACTCCAACGCAACAGAACCGGGATTCAAGTTCCGGTCAGGTCGATTCGTTCCGACCGAGCGGCGGCATAAGTCGCTGCTTTTTCGGCGCAAGCACCTTGTCAATCGCGCACTCGACTGCGGCCACGGCAGCCGATTTGCTGTCGCCTTCGCCCAACTTGATCATTTTCGGCTCGCCCAACGACACGGTCCATCTCCATATGCCGCGCTCGATCCCTTGAACAATGGTATATTCGACGCCTCGATATTCCATGCCCTTTAGATTATCCGAGTCGTGCTTGTTATCCCATCGTGCCATCGTTCGGCTACGCGAACCTATCCGCGCCCTTCTGCGTCAACTTCACGTAGGCACCTGACGGATGCATTTCCAGCCAACCATCGGCGACCGCCCGATGCATCGCCGCACCGTATTCGTTGACGTTGCCACCCGCGTCTAGGAATGCATGGTTGATCGCGCCGACCGATATCCGGCCGCCATGATCGGCCTCAAGCCCATTTGCGATTTCGAGCAGCTTCACCATCGCGGCTGCCGGATCGGCGAACTGCCGATCCTCCTTGAATTTCATGTTCGCGCCTCCGGCGTTTCGGGTTAATTCTGGAACCAGCGGCTGGCTTGCTCGAAATACCAGCCATAATGCCTACAGCACCGCCCGCCATTTTCTCAATCGCATCTTGAATTCGGCCATGGCGATCAGGAGTCAGCAGCTGCATAATCTCCAGCAGCAGAGAGGTCTTATGTTGAGGTCTCCGTCTCCTCTTTTTCTATTAGCTCATCCAACATGGGCGCGTCGCCTTTAGCATTTGCAAAGAGGGGTTGGAATAGATCCATGTGCATCTGAATTGTTTCAGGCGCGGCATTGGATCGATCTGGCTCGACCTCAGGTACGATCTCCCTCCAATTCCGATTATCGAACTCAAGCGACCAAAATTCCTTGTCGGGTATCAGCACCACGCTCTTGAGATGATCATACATGCCGCGAGAAACATCCTCTCTGATAGTTTGGACCAACCAAGTGCGCTTGCACTCCAACGTGACCTCGAAGCCCGTAAGCAAAACAGGTTTTCCAGAAAGGAGGAATTCCACAGGTTCGCGGAAAGTGACCTTGTGCTTGATGACTTTTGCAAATTCATTCTTGCGCAGGAGCTGAATAGATCGGTCACGTATCCAAGCAGTGAAATTGAGCCCATCGTATTGCAGATTGTTCAGATCGAGGCTCGGAAGCAGACCTGAACCGTCCAAATGCCATGACCCACCTACTACCGAGAGCTGTTTTGCAAGAAATTCTCGGTTCAGCCACAAAGCGGATTGTTTCAGCACCCTCAGCCAACGCAGACGTACACTAGAGCATATCCCGCTCACGTTTACCCGTACCCCGCATGCTTGAAGAAATTTGTACATTCTTGAGTTTTGAAGGAGCGGGAAATCAAGCCGATTC
>Ga0208080_1001164_pt1 | contig 13127 bp, 12 predicted proteins | sample NGESurdeep092012_3_FD_184476 | JGI IMG/M metagenome (GOLD analysis project Ga0208080, IMG submission 184476) | Arctic peat soil microbial communities from Barrow, Alaska - NGEE Surface sample 210-3 deep-092012 (SPAdes) | ecosystem: Environmental > Terrestrial > Soil > Wetlands > Peat ...
CGTCGCGATTTCCCGAAGGAAAAGCGGAAATGGCGGGGGAAGCATATCGAGTGGTAGTTCCGAGTTGAACTGAACGCTGTCAGCGGATAGCTCGCAGTTGGCAGCGTTCGGACAACGGCCTCGTTACCGCTCAGCGCATCGCGGTGTAGAATGAGTTGAGGAGGTGGCCGCAATGACCCGATTCCGCATGATGTTTGTCCTGGTCGCGTTGCTTGCCGCGGCGAGCCCCGCGCGTGCCCAACACCGGCGCGGCGGTCCGGTCTCGTCCGACAGGCACGACGCGTCCGCAGAAACGAAGCAGGCCAGCGGCGGGGCGTGGAACGATACCGCGTCCCAGTGGGGTGGGTCTCCGGTTCAGGCTCCCGCCGCATCGCGGCTTCGATTTCAGTACGTGATTCCGTCGAACGCCTACATTCCGGTTGCCATTGCGGCCGTGGCGCCCGTCGCGGTGACGTACGTCGTCGACACGGTCTACGCACCGGCGCCCGCCGGTGCGGTCGAGATGAGAGTCGTCACGTCCCGGCATGAGCCTCGCGAGCAGACCACGATGGACGTGTACCGGGAGCAGCGGTTCGGCAGGCCTTAGCGCAAGGCTCGCGGGCCGTTCGCTCGGGATGCGCGCGCCAAGTGGCTGACGCTATCATTCGGGATGGCTGAAGCATCCGCCGACACACAGCGCAACGCCTTCGCGGAGCTGCAAGAGGAAATCCGTCGCGTCGCCCGCGAGCGCAATGCCGTGATCCTCGCCCACAACTACCAGCGCCCCGAGGTGCAGGACGTCGCCGACGTCGTGGGCGACTCGCTCGGCCTCTCCCGCGAGGCCGCCAAGACGACCGCGGACGTGATCGTGTTCTGCGGTGTGCACTTCATGGCCGAGACGGCGGCGATCCTCTCGCCGGCGAAGTCGGTGCTCCTTCCCGATCTCGCAGCCGGCTGTTCGCTCGCGTCGACCATCGACGCCGCCCAGCTGCGCGAGTGGAAGGCCGAGCATCCGGGTGCCGTCGTGGTGTCGTATGTGAACACCACCGCCGAGGTGAAGGCGGAGAGCGACTACTGCTGCACCTCGGGCAACGCGGTGGAAGTGGTGAACTCGATTCCGGCCGACCGCGAGATCCTGTTTCTCCCCGACATGTTCCTCGGAGCGCACGTGCGCCGCATCACGGGCCGCACGAACATCCGCGTGTGGATGGGCGAATGCCACGTGCACGCGGGCATCGATCCCGAGAACATCCGGCTGCAGCGGTCGCTGCACCCCGACGCGGAATTCCTGGTTCACCCCGAATGCGGCTGCGCGACGAGCGTGGTCGAGGCGATATCCGCCGGTGACGTCGATCCGGAGGGCGCGTTTATTCTCTCGACCGAGGGGATGATCAACCGTCCCGCGCAATCCGGCGCGAGCGAATTCATCGTCGCCACCGAAGTCGGGATCCTGCACCGGCTCCGGCGCGCGTATCCCGGCAAGACCTTTTACGCCGCGAACGAGCGGGCGTCGTGCGCATACATGAAGGTCACGACGCTCCCGAAAGTGCTCGCGTCGCTGAAGCGGATGCAGCATCGCATCACCGTGCCGGAAGACATCGCCGCGCGCGCCCGCCTCGCCATCGAGCGCATGGTGAGCATCGGCGGCGGGCCGGTGCTGGCGGGCCCCGGCGTGGATCCGGGTGAATGACGGATCCCGAACCGCCGCATCCGCCGCGGCGGATCACGCCCTTCGAGCCGCCGCAGTTCGGGGGGCCGCGCTTTCCGCTGGATGAGGCCGCCATCATTTCGCTGGTGCGGGGCGCGCTCGAGGAGGACGCCGCGTTCGAGGACATCACGACGCTCGCCACCGTGCTCCCCACGCGGCGCGCCCGCGCCCGGCTCGTTACGCGCGAGCCCGGCGTGATTTCCGGGGTGCCGCTCGCGCTCGCCGCGTTCCGCCTCCTCGACGAGCGCATCGAGATCCGCGTCGACGCCGAGGACGGCACGGCGGCAGAGCGCGACGAGACCGTCCTCTTTCTCTCCGGCCACGCGCGCGGCCTGCTCGCCGCCGAGCGCACCGCGCTGAACTTCATGCAGCACCTCTCCGGCATCGCGTCGCTCACGCACCGCTTCGTCGAGGCCGTGCGAGGGACACGGGCCGTCGTCGTCGACACTCGCAAGACGCTGCCGGGATGGCGCCGCCTCGAGAAGTACGCCGTGCGCTGCGGCGGCGGCGTGAACCACCGCTCCGATCTCGCCAGCGCGGTGCTGATCAAGGACAATCACCTCGCGGCCGTGGACGGCGACGTGACCCTCGCCATCAGACGCGTGCGCGACTACGCACCCAGAGGAACGCCCGTCCAGGTCGAGGTCGAGACGCCCGAACAGGCGCGCACCGCCGTGAACGCCGGCGCCGAGAGCATTCTGCTCGACAACATGTCGAACGACGTGATGCGCGAGTGCGTCGCGATCGCCCGCGGCCGCTGCATCACCGAGGCGAGCGGCGGTGTGCGTCTCGAGACGGTGCGCGCGATCGCCGAGACCGGCGTCGACAGGATCTCCGTCGGCGCGCTCACGCATTCGGCGCCGGCGTTCAATCTTGCGCTCGATTTCGAGTGACGGACGAAGGCGCGTCGAGCTGGGCGTCGAGTGCCGCGGCGTCCGTCGTCGGCACACCACACGCATAGTGACGGCAGACGTACGCCGTCGCACGACCGCCGACCGCCTCGCGCGAATCCATGAGGGCGAGGCCCCGAACCGCGGCACCCTGACCCCCGGCCAGCACGAGCGACGGCACGTATCGCGCGGCCACCGCGCGAGCGAGCACGCGATGGTCCTCTGCGCCGGGATCGCCGGCGAGCGCGACTTCCACGCCGCCATTGACCGCGAGGTCCGCGGCGCCGAGGAGATGCCCGAACATCGTGGCGTAGCGCGCCATCGGTTCCGCGGCGGAGTCGAGCACATGAAACGCCTGCTCGCGAGACGGCACGTCGCCGGTGAGCTCCGCCATCAGGAGGAGCAGTTCCACCGCGAGTGACGAACCCGCCGGCGTGGCGTTGTCGGTGATGTCGCGCGGCCGCGTCACGAGCGCCTCGGCGTCGGCCGCGGTGTCGTAGAAGTCGCCCGTGGTCTCGTCGCGGAATTTCGCGACGCACACACCGGCGAGTTCGCGCGCACGATCGAACCACGTCCTGTCGAACGTGAGCTGATGGAGTGCGAGAAAGCCGAGCGCGACCGAGGCCTGGTCTTCGAGGAAGCCGGGAATGCGCGTCTCTCCCCGCGTGTGCGTGCGATAGACACGCCCGTCACGCACCATCTCGCGCCAGAGGAACTCGCCGTTGCGAAGCGCCGCACTCGCGTAGTCAGCGCTCCCGAACACGCGGGCGCCCTCGGCCATCGCGCGCAGCATCAGACCGTTCCACGACGCGAGCACCTTCTCGTCGCGCGCGGGCCATATGCGTCTCTCGCGCACATCGTAAAGGCGCTGCTTCCAGCTCCGCAGCGAGCCGGCGTCGGGCACCGGCGCGTCGCCGCGGACGTTCAGGATGTTCGCCCCTTCGAAGTTGCCGCCGGCGGTCACGCCCCAGTGCGCGATCGCGGCCGGCGCGTCGTCGCCGAGGACCGACGCGATCTCGTCGGCGGACCACACATAGAACTTCCCCTCCTCGTGCTCGCTGTCCGCGTCGAGCGACGAGTACCAGCCCCCGCTCGCGTCGGTCATCTCCCGCATCACCCAGCGCAGCGTCTCCTCGGTGACGCTGCGCACCTCCCCGTCGGCTGTTGCCTGGAACAGGTTAGCGCCCAGCCGCGCTAGCAAGGCGTTGTCGTACAGCATCTTCTCGAAGTGCGGCACGAGCCAGCGCGCGTCCACGGAATAGCGATGGAATCCGCCCCCGACCTGGTCGTAGATACCGCCCCGCGCCATCTGCCGGAACGAATGCATCACGATGTGCAGCGCGTGCTCGTCGTTCGTGCGCGCCCACCGCCGGAGCAGAAAGTCGAGCGCCATCGTGTGCGGAAACTTCGGTGCACCGCCGAAGCCGCCCATCATCGGCTCGAAGCGCGCGGAGAGGTCCTTCGTTGCACGCGCGAGGGTGTCGACCGTCGCTCGCGGTCCATCTTCGGTCTTCGGTCTTCCGTCTTCGGTCTTCGGTCTCCCGGCTTCGTACACCTCGCGAACCGACTGCGCGGCGCGGGCGACATCGTCGCGCTTCGTCTCCCATGCGTCCGCGACGGAGAGCAGGACGCGCCGGAAACTCGGCATGCCGTGCCTGTCCTCGGGCGGAAAATACGTGCCGCCATAGAACGGCTCGCCCGCGGGCGTGAGGAAGACCGTCATGGGCCATCCACCCTGCCCGGTCATCGCCTGCACCGCCTGCATGTAGATCGAATCGAGATCGGGCCGCTCTTCGCGGTCGACCTTCACGTTCACGAATCGCTCGTTCATCAGACGCGCCGTCTCGGCGTTCTCGAACGACTCGTGCGCCATCACGTGACACCAATGGCACGCGGCGTAGCCGATGGAGAGCAGAATCGGCTTGCCTTCGTCGCGCGCACGCTGCAGCGCGGCGGCGCCCCACGGATACCAGTCCACCGGGTTATCGGCGTGCTGGAGCAGGTACGGACTTGTTTCCTGCGCGAGACGGTTCGGCATTCGCTAGGAGCAGCGGGGAGAGTGAGTTTGAGTCGGAGGGATGAGTACGAGAAAGTAGAATTGAGTTTGAGTGGGAGTGTAAGTGGGAGCAAAGTGGGAGTCGGAGTTCAGTCGGAGTGGGAGTCGAGTGGGAGTCGAGTAGGAGTGCGCTCGCTCTCCCTCTCCCACCACTCCCGTTCACTCACGCTCCCACTCAAACTCAGCGCTACTTTCTCGTACTCATCCCTCCGACTCGTACTCACCTCTCACCCCTGTGTTGTAAGTTTAGGGTGTGACCGAATCCCGCGCATGGCGCCACGCGCTCACGATCCTCGCCGGCACCACGCTGCTCCGGCTCGCGATCGGGGCGATCGTGCCGCTCTTTCCCGACGAGACGTACTACTGGGACTGGTCGCGTACGCTCATGCCCGGCTACTTCGATCACCCGCCGATGATCGCGGTCTTGATCCGCGCGGGCACGGCGATCTTCGGCTACCACGCCATCGGCGTGCGCTTCTTCTCCATCCTGGCCGGCTCGGGCGCGATATACGCCGTGGCGCTGACATCGCGCGAGCTGGCCGGCGATGGCGCGGCGAAGCTCGCGGTCCTGCTGCTCTGCTGCATGCCGCTCGCTGCCGTCGGACTGATCCTCGCGACGCCCGATGCGCCGATGCTGTGCGCCGCGTCGTGCGCGCTCTACGCGGTGGTGCGCACGCTGAATGTTTCCGCGGAGAGAGACCGGCATCCGCTCGCGCGGTGGTGGCTCGTCGCCGGCCTCGCGATCGGGCTGGCGATGGCGTCGAAGTATACCTCGATCCTCATCCCCGCCTCGATCGCGCTCGCCTGCATTCTCCATCCGCGCCTGCAGAACAAGTTCGGCGAGCGCGGGCCGTACCTCGCGGTGGCCGTCGCGTCGCTCGTGCTCGTGCCGGTTCTCTTCTGGAACTGGAGGCACGACTGGGTGTCGTTCAAGTTCCAGCTCGGGCACGGGCTGGGTGAATCGCAGGGCGGCATCCTCGCCGCGCTGAACCGCGAGCTGGAGCTGCTCGGCGGACAGATCGGGCTCGTCTCGCCGATCCTCTTCTTCTATGTCATGCGCGCGATCAAGCGCTCCTTCGAGCCGACGCCGGATGGCATCCGCCTCGTCCTCGGCGTGACTGCCGCGTGCTGCCTCGCATTCTTCGTGTACAGCGCCACGCATCGCCGCGCCGAGGCGAACTGGCCCGCGATCGCGTGGATTCCGGCCGTGATCCTGCTGGCCACCGAGCCGGTGGGTTCCGATCGCTCGGAACTGTGGCTGAGGCGCGGCCTTCAGCTCGGCGGCGTGCTCTCCGCGATCGTGTGCATCCACGCGGTGTATCCGATAATCCCGCTGCGCGCCGATCGCGACCAGGTCGCGAAGGCGTACGGATGGGAACTCCTCGCGAGCGTGGTGGACCGGCACATCGACGCGGTGAAGGGACGCCCGTCGGCCGGCGACGATCTGTACGTCGCCGGCGAACGCTACCAGGACGCGAGCGAACTCGCGTACCACCTGAAATCGCATCCGCGCGTGTATTCGCTCAACCTCCTCGGCCGCGCGAACCAGTATGACCTGTGGACCACGTTCGACGAGCACGCCGGGCCCGGCGCGGGGATGATCCTCGTGCTCGACGACGAAAAGGGGGAGCCGCGCGAGATTCGAAAGCTCGCCTGCTGTTTTCACATCGATTCCGGCGAGAGTGTCGCGCTGATGCGCGGCGACTCGTACGTTGCGCGCAAGCGGCTCTGGTTCCTCTCCCAGTGGAACGGAGAGTGGCCGCTGCGCGCACAACCATTTCCCTGGACCCAATGACCATGTCCGCTCCCAAGGTTCTCTCCGATCTCGACGCATGGCTCTCGAAGAACGACGCGAGAATATTCGACGAGCTGTTCGAGTTCCTCCGGATTCCCAGCGTCAGTGCGCGCTCGGAGCACGACGCCGACACGCGCCGCGCCGCAGCCTGGCTGCACGAGAAGCTCGCGAACATCGGCTTCACGACGGAGACGATTCCCACCGCCGGCCATCCCGTGGTGCTCGCCGAGTGGCGCAAGGCGCCCGCCGGCGCGCCGACCGTGCTCGTGTACGGGCACTACGACGTGCAGCCGCCCGAGCCGCTCGAACTGTGGACTTCTCCCGCGTTCGAACCCGCGATCCGCGACGGCAAGCTCTTCGCTCGCGGCTCCGTGGACGACAAGGGACAGCTCTGGATTCACGTGAAGGCGCTCGAGGCGCAGCTCGCCGTGCGCGGAACGCTGCCGGTGAACGTGATCGTGATCGCCGAGGGCGAGGAGGAGATCGGCAGCGAGCACCTCGCGGCGTTCGTGGAGAAGTACGCCAAGCGTCTCGCGTGCGATGCGGTGGTCATCTCGGATTCCGCGATGTTCGCGCCGGGTATCCCGTCGATTCTCAGCTCGCTGCGCGGGCTCGCGTATTTTGAGATCACGGTGAAGGGGCCGTCGTCGGACCTCCATTCCGGATCGTACGGCGGCGCGGTGGTGAACCCGGCGATGGCGCTCGCGCGCATTCTCGCGACGATGCATCACGCAGACGGCCACGTCGCGATCGAGGGATTCTACGACGACGTGCGCCCGTTTCCCGATGCCGTGCTCGCCGGCATGCGCTCGCTCCCGTTCGACGAAGCCGGCTTCGTCCGCGAGCTGGGCGTGAGCGCGCTCGGCGGAGAGCAGGGAAGGACCACCCTCGAAAAATTGTGGACGCGCCCGACGTGCGAGGTCAACGGCCTGCTCAGCGGATACACGGGCGAGGGCGCAAAGACCGTGCTGCCGGCGAAGGCGATGGCGAAGGTGAGCTGCCGGCTCGTGCCCGACCAGGATCCCGCCGTGATCGAACGCCTCATGAAAGCGCACGTGGAGAAGGTCGCGCCTGCGGGGGTGCAGGTTGCGGTGCAGCCCCTGCACGGCGGCAAGCCGTGGCGCGCCGATCTCGACGGCAGGGTGTTCGACGCGGCGCGTCGCGCGCTCGCGGCCGCATTCGGCCGCGAGCCCGTGATCGTCGGAGAGGGCGGGTCGATTCCCGTCGTCGGCGATTTCGAGCGCGTGCTGAAGGCCCCCGTGCTGCTGGTGGGATTCGGGCTTCCCGGCGAAAACGCGCACGCGCCCGACGAGTGGATCTCCGTGGACAACGTGCGCCGCGGACTGCGCGCGATGGCCATGTTGCTCGACGAGTACGTAGCCTGATTTGAGTAGGGCAGCGACAACCGCTTTATCACGGAAACTTCCGGAACAGAAGCCGGATTTTCGCGGATAAAACTCAAAAAGGGGGAACTACAACTGCGCAGTTGTAATTCCCCCAGAGTTTATCAGTGAAAATCCGGCCGTCGATCCGGCGGTTTCCGTGTTAACGCTGTGGCAGTTGTTGTTGTGGTTAGAGCCCCTGCAACAGCGCGTCGTTGGAAGTCGTCGCGGCGATGCGCTTGATGAGCCATTCCATGGCGGACGACGGCGGCATCTGCTGCAGCCCGCGGCGCAGCGTGTAGATCGCGGGGAGTTGTTCGGGGCTGAAGAGCTTCTCCTCGCGCCGCGTGCCGCTCGTGCCGATGTCGAACGCCGGGAAGATCCGCTTCTCCGCGAGCGAACGATCGAGCTTGATCTCGCAGTTGCCCGTGCCCTTGAACTCCTCGAAGATCACGTCGTCCATGCGCGATCCCGTCTCGACGAGCGCGGTCGCGATGATGGTGAGCGACCCGCCGCCGTGCTCCGGCGCGATGGAGCGCGCCGACCCGAAGAACGCCTTGGGCCTCGCCATCGCCGAGGAATCGAGGCCGCCCGAGAGCGTGCGGCCGGTGCCGCGTTCCGCGGTGTTGAAGGCGCGAGCCATGCGCGTCAGCGAGTCGAGCACGATCACGACGTCCTTGCCCTGTTCCACGAGGCGGCGTGCGCGCTCGAGGACCATTTCGGTCACCTCGACGTGCCGTGACGCCGGCTGGTCGAAGCTCGATGCGATCACTTCACCGACGCCCCACGAAATCGCCTCGCTGACTTCCTCGGGACGCTCGTCCACGAGGAGAATGAGCAGCGTGGCGTTCGGATGGTTGATTGCGACGCCTTCGGTGATGGCGTGCAGCAGCATGGTCTTGCCGGCGCGAGCGGACGCCACGATGAGCGCGCGCTGGCCGTATCCGATCGGCGCGATGAGGTCGATGGCGCGCCGGGTGAGTTCGGGACCGCTCTTCGAGGGCCGGCCGGTTTCGAGCGTGAGCTTTCGCTCGGGGTAACTCGCCGTGAGGGTATTGAAGTCGGGGCGGCGCAGCGCGAGCGCCGGATCGTCGCTGTTGATCGTCGTGATTTCCGCGGCCATGATGCGGCCGCGGTGGTCGCGTCCCGTCGTCGCGGAGATGAGGTCGCCGCGGCGGATGCCGAACTGGCGAATCAGATGAGGACCGACGTAGGCGTCGCCGATGTCGGCGAGGTAGCTGTTCTCGGCCCGGCGGATGAATCCCGCGTCGCGCGATGCGTCGAACCAGCCTTCCGTCGCGCCGTCGGGGACGATCACCGGCGGCGGTCCCGACATGACCTGCTGCTCGCCGCCACCGCCACTGCCACCGGGCTGGCCCGTCCGCTGGCGTCCGCGCCGGTTACGGCGCCCGCGACGGCTGCCGCCGCCTTGCTGGTTGTTGTCGTTCTGGTGCTGCCGGGGCCCGTTGTTGTTGTAGTTGTTGTTGTTCTGGTTCGTCGGGCCGCCATCGAATCGTGGAGCCTGCGGCGGTGGAGCGGATTCGCCGCCGTTCGACGGCATGCTGTCGCCGCTGACTTCGCCGGACGGTGCCGCGGAAGGTGGCGGGCCCGCAAGCGTCGCCGGCGGCGTCTGCTCTGCCGGCGGCTCGGACGGATCGCGGTACGGATCCGCCTCGTTGTAGGTCTCGTTCGTAGGGTTCCCGCGCGGGCGTGAATTGCGGCCGCGACGATGCGGGCGTCGACGTTCGTTCATGAATTGTGTGGAACGGGATTGCTAAAAAAATATCGGACGGACGCAACTGCACCGTCGCGCAACGACTGTATGAAAAGCGATCGGATCGGGGCGGGTCGTGCTCGATGATGCTGTTGGCGCGATCTCGCCTCGGGCCGCCACAAGCGCGGATTACTCACACGCGGTCCGGCGATACAAACCACCCCGGCGCCCAACAGCCAAAAGAACAGTGGGCGGGTGACCCGTTGAGTATGGGGTCCCGGCCCCGCCCGCGCAAGGCCAGGGCGGGTCTATGTCAACGTTCAGTAGAAATGTCCCCGGTTACGGCGGGACTACATACGCTCGCCGATCCCGTCCAGCGATTTGCCGAGTTCGATGATCCGGCGGCACAGCCCCACGATGCGCTCGAGTGCCCCGTGCTGGTCGGGCGGCAGTGCGTCAAGCAGCATGAGCTGCGCCTCCGCGAGGATTCCCGCGAGGGGGTTGTTCAGCGAGTGCTGGAAGCGGAGCGCGATCTCACCAGCCGCAATCAGCCGCCGCGCGCGCATCACTTGTGCGGCGTGCTCGCTTCCCGCGTGCGCGAGCTGCTCGGCGAGGCGCGGAACCAGCTGGTGTGCAAGCTCCTGCGGCGGTGCATGTGCCGCACCCGCGGCGGCAAGCGCAGCGCCCGTTTCGCCACTCCCGTCCGACACGACCACGAGCGCGCCCGCGAAACCCATCGCACGAAGGCGTGTCGCGAGCTCCGCGCTTTGCGCGCCGTCCGCATGCCCGTCGATCACCACGCAGTCTACGAGCGGGCGCGTTTTCAGGTGCCGGGGATCGAGCGTCTCCGAAACCGAGTCGGGGAGCTGGGCGGCAAGCACCTCGCGTATCGCCGCGGCGAAGGCGGCGTCCGATCCCACCACGATGAGTCGCACGGCGCTCATCGGGTCACCGATGCACCGCGGGATAGCTCCCGGTAGATTTCAAAATGGTCACGCAAAACCCCTCGACGAAAGAAACGAGCGTCCGCGCCAGGCTCGACGCCGTGGTGCACGAATATCATCAGCGCGGCGACGTTGCGCGACTGCTGGAGAGCCTGGCGCACTTCGCGGCCACGGCGTCCACGGAAGAACTCGTCACGGCGGTCGAGCCCTACCGCGAGATGCACGAAGTCGCGGGTCCGATCTATGAAGTCATCGTTCAGCGCGAACCGGAAAATGCGCGCGCGATCGTCACGCTCGCGAATGCGTACTGGCTCACCGGCCGCGGCCCCGACGTGGTGTCCGGTCTCGCGTCGCGCGCACTCACGGCGGACCCGTCGAATCGCGCCGCCTGGCATTTGTGGGCTTTGTCCGAGTCGTCGCCCAGGTCCCGCGTGAATCGCTGGCAGCAGATCACGGCGCGCTTTCCGGACGACGAACTCGCGAAGGCGAACCTCGCCGACAACGCGGCCGCCCTCGCCGGCGCGGAGAACGATCCGGTGGCGCTGAAGCTCGCCGTGGCGACGTACGAGTCGCTGCTCGCCACCGCCTCGCATCCCGCGCAGCGCGCGGCGCTCGAAAATGCGCTCAAGACGCTGAAGAACTGGTCGCTGTAGGGTCGTCGATCAACGCGGCGCGGCGAGCGTCCCGGTGCGATCGGCGAGCAGGTCGCGCACCGCGTCCACGAGCACGGCGTTCGGGAACGGCTTCCAGAGCACGCCGCACCCGGTCTGGTTGATCATGCGCTCGCCATCCGGCGAGATGTCGCCGGTCATGAACAGCGTGTGCCGCCGCAGCTGCGGGCAGCGCGCCGAGGCGAGGTAGTAGAACACGTCGCCGCGCATGTGCGGCATACGCAGGTCGAGCAACATCGCCGCAATCGAATCCGAGAGGAGCGACTCTGCTTCGGGTGCGCTCAGCGCCGCGACCGGGTCGAAGCCGGCACGGCGCAGCACCTGGGTGAGCGCGGCGCAGATCGCGGGCTCGTCGTCGACGATGAGCACGCGGGGACTGCCGGGCGTCAAGATCCAGTCACGCATTGGGGATCCTGGCGCCGACGTGGCCTGCGAACCAATAGTGCGCCTCATTGAGATTCGCGCCCGGCGCGATCCGTGCCGCGAGCCGTGCGACGAACTCTTCGGGTCCCATGCGATCGCGCGCGCGACCGGGTGTCATGCCGACCCCCCATTTCATGGCCTTGGTGAGGGCGTCCGAATCGGTGAAGCGGACGTGATCCGCGACGGCCTCGAGCGAGTATGCGGGTTCACGGAGGAAGGCGTATCCCCGGAGCAGCCGTGCGCCGGCGACGAGTTCGCGGGGCGTGACGAAACCGGCGCGCTCGAAGTGCCGGTAGAGCGACCGGCGCGGGACGCCGGCCGCGGCCGCGAGATCGGGTACTCCGCGGAAGACCGATGGATTGCGGATCAGCCGTTCCAGCGCGCCGGCCACGGAAGCCGGGACACGGCTGAGCGGACGCTGGAGGTGGCCCAGGAGCCGTTCGGACAGGACGATGCCCGGCTGGCGCTCCAGCATCTGCCGGAGGTGCTGGGGGTCGTCGTCGAGGCCGAAGAGGATGAGCTGTTCCATGCCCTCGCGGCCGAGCTCGACTAGGGGCCGCAGGGTCTGGGCGGCCAAGATCGAGTACACGATCATGGGGAGCGACCGGTACCTGTTCCTGACGGCGCGGATCCGGTCCGACCGGGCCTCGGCGGGCGTGTCGAACTGGGGGTCGACGACCAGGACGTCCACGGGATGCCGGCGGATGATCGAGTCGGCATGGGCCCAGTCGAGTGCCGCGTGCACGCTATGCGCGCTTCCAGCCGCCCCTTGGAGGCGGGAGAGTTTGGCAGGCTGGACGCATGCGGCGACGTGCATTGGGGTTGTTGACTGTCGCGGGTTGTTGACTGTGGCTAAGCGATTGGGGACAAAATGATTACGGTCGTGGCACAAAAGCAAGGTTTTTTGGCACAAAAGGCTACTGTATGTCCAAAGCAGATCACATAGCTTCCGCACTCCACTTATTCACTCGCCCATTCTTCGAGGCCCTTTCAAATGACGATCCGCCGCTCGATCGCGCTGCTGGTTTCCGCTGCCGCCCTGATTGCCGCCGCAGCTTGCTCGTCGCCGACGGCTCCGAAGGGCTGCGATATCGTCACCAATACGGGAAGCACCTGCTGAAAGACACCGTAAGGCTCTGCCGTCTCGAAAGTTAAGAGACGGCCAGCGCCATCTTTCGAAGTTCCTGCTCCACGCCTGCGGCGGCTTCCGAGTCCTCGAATCGGAATTCGCCGCTCGTCGTGTGCACCGCATCGGCGCGCTCGGCGAGCATCTCCTCCGCCTCGAATATTGAACGGTTGAAACCGTGAGACACGGCGAGCTCGCGAGCGTCCTCGAGCAATCCCCTGGCTGTCTCTGACTCACCGAATCGACGCAATCCACGCGCGCTTTCAATGAGATAGTTGACCTGCGTTTCGGGCGGGAGCGCGACACCTTCCAGTCGCGTGCGAGAGTTCGTGAACAGATCTCTATCGCCAGCGCGTGCCGCCAACGCTACCATGTTCACGCGGGCATTCAGCCGGACCATTGCTGTCGAGGCGGTCGCTTCGAGAATCATTAGCGCGTC
>Ga0208080_1001166_pt1 | contig 13120 bp, 8 predicted proteins | sample NGESurdeep092012_3_FD_184476 | JGI IMG/M metagenome (GOLD analysis project Ga0208080, IMG submission 184476) | Arctic peat soil microbial communities from Barrow, Alaska - NGEE Surface sample 210-3 deep-092012 (SPAdes) | ecosystem: Environmental > Terrestrial > Soil > Wetlands > Peat ...
CGGGCGTGTCGTGGCCTCTCGACGTGAGGGCCAACGAGGGCTGAGGTCGAGGGGTCAGTTCGTGACGCGACACGCCGTACCTACCGGGCGCGTCGTGACCCCTCGACATGACGGGCGAGCAGTACAAGTCCTCTCGCAGAGCAGTACAGGTGCTCTCCTCGAGCGGATACCTGCCGCCCACCCGTACAGGTGCTCCCCCACCCGTACAGGTCCTCTCCCCAAGCGGATATCTGCTCTCCTCAAGCGGATATCTGCTCTCCCCGAGGTGGGGAGAGGAGCTGTCGCTGCTAGTGCAAGCCAGCTAACGCCGAGTTCGATCTCGGGTCGTCGCCCTCATCGTTGTCGTCAAGCTCCTCCATCGTGTGGCCGCCGGCCTCGATGGCCGCCACTTCGACGAGTTCGTCCCGCAGGCTGTGCTTGCGAGCCTCCGCCTTGAGCTGCGCGGACGCTGACTTGCCGGAGAGTACGACCTTCGGCATGAACAGCAGGACGACGAGGCCCACGGCGCAGACGATGGCGCCGACCAGGAATACCAGGTCCATCGACTGCGAGAAGCCGACCTTGAACGGGTACGCCAGGCGGGGGTCGAGCTTGCTGATGAGCGAGGAGTCGCTGGACACCGCGCTCAGCGCGCTCGCATCACCGCTCGTCAGCGCCTTGATGAAGGTCGCGTTGACCGGGTTGGCGAGCACGTTCGGGTCACGGACAGCCGCCTGGAAGTCGGGGGTCTTGGCCGCGTTGATGAACGCCGTCTTGATGTTGTCGCCGAGGGTGTTGAACAGCAGCGACAGGAAGATCGCAACACCGAGCGTGCCACCCATCTGACGGAAGAACGTGGCCGAGCTGGTCGCCATGCCGATCTCACGCGGAGCCACAGACGACTGCACCGCCAGCGTCAGGGGCTGCATGGTGTTGCCCAAGCCCAGACCGAAGATGGCCATGAAGGTGATCAGCTGCCACCAAGGCGTGTCTGCGCCGATCCTCGAGAGCAGCAGCATGGCGACCGCCATGAGGCCGACGCCGATGATCGGGAAGATCCGTAGGTGACCGGTGCGGGAGATCAGCTGGCCCGACACGATCGAGGCGATCATCATGCCGAGGACCAGCGGCAGCAGCTGGACACCCGACATGGTCGGGCTCGAGCCGTGGACGATCTGCAGGTACTGCGGGATCGTGATCATGCCGCCGAACATGCCCGCGCCGATGACGAAGCCGCCGGACAGCGAGATGACGATGATGCGGTTCTTGAAGATCTTCAGCGGGATGAGCGCATGGTCACCCGCGCGACGCTCGGCCCAGATGAAGGCTGCGAGACCGACCACGCCGATGACGTACGCGAGGATCGAGTTGGTGGACGTCCAGCCCCACGTACGGCCCTGCTCCGCGACGAGGAGCAGCGGTACGACGCCGATGACCAGCGTCGCGGCGCCGAGCCAGTCAATGACCGCCTGGCGCTTGATGTGGTGCAGGTGCAGCGTGGCGGTGACGGCGATGAGCGCGAAGATGCCGACCGGTATGTTGATGAGGAAGACCCAGCGCCAGCCGGTGATGCCGACGACGGTCGGAGCCTCGGAGAAGAATCCACCGATGATCGGGCCGAAGACCGACGACGTGCCGAAGACGGCCAGGAAGTATCCCTGGTACTTGGCGCGCTCACGCGGGGGGACGATGTCGCCGACGATCGCCAGAGCGAGCGAGAACAGGCCACCGGCGCCGAGGCCCTGGATGGCGCGGAACACCGACAGCATCGGCATCGAGGTGGCGAACGAGCACATCGCCGACCCGATGATGAAGATCGTGATCGCGGTGAGGAAGAACTTCTTCCGCCCGTACAGGTCGCTGAGCTTGCCGTAGATGGGCGTCGAGATCGTCGACGTGATCAAGTACGCGGTGGTCACCCAGACCTGCTGGTCGAGGCCGTGCAGCTCGTCGGCGATCGTCTTCATGGCCGTACCGACCACGTTCTGGTCGAGCGCGGCCAAGAACATGCCGGACATCAGCCCGATGAGGATCGTGGTGATCTGGCGCGGCGTGAGCTCGTCGGACGAGCGGGCCGCGTGTGTGGCGGTGGTCATATGTCCCCTAGGTGGTGCGGTCGCCTCAGCGACCAGTGCATTCGTGCTGATCCAGCGACTCGGAAAGCCGGTGGAGGTACGTGGAGAAGTGGTGGATGTCGTTCTCGTCCCACTCCCGGACGAGGTTGGCGAGGAAGTCCGTACGGATCCGTTCGACCTGGGCGGTCAGGGCACGTCCCGAATCGGTGATCTCCACCTGGTGCGCGCGGCGGTCCCCCGGATCCCTCGTCTTCGCCACGAGACCGCGCTCCGACAACGACGTGAGCTGGCGGCTCACGACGGACAGGTCGAGGTGCAGATGTTCCGCGAGCTCGGTGGGCCTCAGGGGCCCCTCGAGCAGCCGGAACAGCAAGGGCAAGGATGCGGGATCCGGCACGCCGTACCGTTGCTTGAGCGTGCGGACGAACCTGACCGTTCGGGTCAGGTCCGCGGAGAGTGCCTCGATGGCAGCGGTACGTGTCTCAGTCATGTGCTTGCACTCTGCAACCATCGAGGCAGGGTGAGCTATTCCATATCTGGTCAGATTGTTGAAAATGATCCGATGGAGCCGCCTTGGGGAGTCGAACCCCAGACCTGCTCATTACGAGTGAGCCGCTCTGCCGACTGAGCTAAGGCGGCCTGGCCCCGCAGGACCAGCCGAGGAAGAACTATAGCGACGCGCCACGGGCGGCGCGAACGCGAGACGCGCGCCCGTACGCGAGGCGCGGGGCTCACTTCGTACAGAACAGCCCGTCGGGCGGCACAGTGCCCTTCGCGAAGTACGCGACCACGGCGTTGTCGACGCAGGTACTCTTCCCGCCGTACGTGGCGTGGCCGTTGCCGTTGTACGTGACCAGCACGCCCGAGGCGAGCTGCGCGGCCATCCAGGCGGCGTACTGGTACGGAGTGGCCGAGTCGCCGGTGGCCCCGACCACGACGATCGGCGCGGCCCCCTTGGCGGTGATGTCGAAGGGCGCCACGCCCTGTACGGGCCACTGGACGCACGCGATGTTGGGGCCGAAGTACTTGCCGAAGATCGGCGCCTTCTTCTGGTCGGAGGTCCAGTCCGAGAAGGCCCTCGCGATGCCGTCGTCCTGGGAGTCGGCGCACCCGATGGCCGGGAACGCGAAGAACGACGTGTCGTACGAACCGTCGGTCTGGCGACCGCGCAGCTGGTCGGCGTAGTACAGCAGGTAGCGCCCGTCGCCAGCGATTGCCTTCTGCAGTGCCTCGGTCAGCTGGTCCCAGAAGGACGAGTCGGCGTAGAGGAAGATCGCGATCCCGTCCGTGGCGATCGACTGGGTGAGCTTGCGGGTCGTGTCGCCGGGCAGCGGCGAGGTGGCGAGCTTGTCCAGCAGCTTCGTGATCGTGTCCAGGACCTGCTGCTTCGTGGTTCCCAGCGGGCAGCTCTTCGATGCGCAGTAGTCGGCGTAGTTGCCGAGCGCCAGGTCGAAGCCGGACGCCTGGACGACTGACTCGTCCTGGGTGATGTTCACGGCGGAGTCGAGCACGAGCTTGCCGACGTTCCCGGCGAACTTCTCCGCGTACACGGCGCCGATGTAGGTGCCGTACGAATAGCCGAGGTAGTTGAGCTTCGCGTCGCCCACGAGCTGGCGCATCATGTCGAGGTCCTGCACGGTGTCGACGGTCGAGATGTGCTGGAGCAGCGCACCCGACTTGGCCAGACAGCTCGCGCCGAACGCCTTCCAGCCGTCGAGCAGCGCCTGCTTCTGTGTCGCGTTGTCGGGCGCCTGGTCGAGCTGCATCAGCTGATCGACAGCAGCGCCGTTCTCACACTGCACGGGCGTCGACCCGCCGGCTCCACGAGGATCCCAGCCGACGATGTCGTACTGCTGAAGTCCAGTCCTCTGAAAGTCGACAGCGAGGGTCGTGCCGGGCTCACCCGGGCCACCGGGATTGACGAAGATGGTGCCGAGCCGGGGCGAGGCAGTCGCTGCGACCTTGACCAGCTTGAGCGTGATGGCCTGGCCGTTCGGGGCGGCGTAGTCGAGGGGTGCGGCGACGGTCGCGCACTTCACAGCCTGCTTGCTGACTGTGCAGTCGGACCAGTTCAGCGCCTGCTTCGTGTAGCGCGCCAAACCCGAACCCGCGGGCGGGTTGATGAACCCGGCGGGCTTCACCGCGGGGATCGCGGACTTCGGGCGGTCGGGCGAGTTCCACGAGCGCTGCGTGGTCGCCGTCGGGGCTGGTACGGGCGGCTTGCTGATCACCGCTCCGCCCGACGTGCTGGCCGTCGAGGTCGCCGTGGGCGTGGAGGTCGCCGTCGGTGTCGTCGAGGAGACGGCCGGCTGGGCGAACAGCTTCTGGGCGTAACCGCTGGCGAAGGCCACGCCGATGACCAATGTCAGGACGAGCAGGGCGGACACGCCCACGATGACTCCGGTCTGGGAACGCTTCGGGGGGCCCGCCGCGACGAGCGGCTTCGCGCCACCCCAGGAGGGCCCCGGCGGCTGCGGCTGGTACGGCTGCTGCCCGTGGTGGGCGCCCCCCGGCCGCTGCTGCGCGCCGGGCACCAGGCCGTGCGACTGCAGCGCACCGTTGGGTCCGAGATGGCTCGGCGCCGAGGGCTGCTGCGGCACGTACGGGTTCGGCTGGTTGTACGGGCTCGGCGCCGCACCGTACGGGTTCTGCGGCGGGTACGGAACAGGCTGTGCTGGCGGCATGTACGGAGGCGTACCGCCGGGCGCTTGCGGGTACGGCACCGGCTGGGCCGGCCGCCCGTACGGTGCCTGCCCTCCCTGCTGAGGAGGCTGCGGGTGCTGGGCAGGATCCCCCTGCGGCTGGGAGGGGTATGGCGGCTGGGTCACGGCGCAAGGCTAGTCGGCGAGACTGTGCCGCATCGACCGACGCGCAAGGTGCGGCGTGGCTCAACCTCCGAACCGAGCGACGAGGCGTCCGGTGACCTGGTTGTTCTTGAGGAGCTCCAGGCCGGTGCCGATCGCGTCGAAGCTGATCTCGGTGTACGCGGGTTCGATCTCCTTGTCGAGCAAGAGGTCGAAGACCTCCTCGATGTCGGCGACCGTGCCGCCCAGTGATCCGATCAGGGTCCTGCCCAGGATGGTGTGGCTGAGGATGGTGAATGTGGGCTTGCCGAGACCCACCTGGACGACCGTGCCGCCGCGCCTGATGGCGTTGATCGCCTTCTGGGTCGTGTCGAAGCCTGCGTAGTCGACGACCAGGTCGAAGTTCTGCCCGGCCCACTCGTCCGCATCGGCCACGCAGCCCGCGACCCCGGCCGCCAAGGCCAGCTCCCAGACCTCGCGCTTCGGCTCGGCGATGTGGACCGCGGCGCCTTTGAGCACCGCGGCGCGCGTGCCGATCTGGCCGAGACCTCCGTACCCGATGACCCCGACCTTCATTCCCGTCGATGCGCCGCCGGCCTTGATCATCGCGTGGTACGAGGTCATGCCGGCGTCCGTCGCCAAGGCCGCCAGCGAAAGGTCGAGCCCAGCAGGAACCCTCGCGAGATCGGGCGCGTCGGCGACGAGCTTGTCGGCGAAGCCGCCGGGCGTGACCATCCCGAGCGGAGGACGCAGGCCCGAGGAGCACACTCCGACCACGTCGCCGATCGTCCACTCGGTGACCCCTTCGCCGAGCGCGCTGATGACGCCCGCGTTCTCGTGGCCCTGGGTCATCGGGAGGAACGGCATCGTCCTCGCTCCGACCTCCATGTACATGATGTCGGAGTGGCACAGGCCCGCAGCCTTGACGTCGATCACCACCTCGCCGGGACCAGGTCTCGGCTCTGGGATCTCGTTCAACGAGATCGGCTTGCCTTCACCCTCGAACTGCCAAGCCTTCATGGCTCCTCCTCGGAACCCCTCGCCGTCCCGACCATCGGGCCAGTGATCGAACATGTCCAGTCAACACCGGTAATCGACGGCGCGCGGCCGGTTCTGAGGTTAGTCGTCGTGTCGGACGGGGTCTGTACCGGGGCGCCTCACCGTGACGACCGACAGCGGACAGACGCGGCGCTGACCATCGCCGCCACGTACGGTCACGGTGTCGCTCGGCACCGACCGACCGACGACGACACCCTGCCCGTGCTCGGTGTCGACGAGGCACCCCATGGCCGGGGCGTGACGTTCGAAGTCCTCGTACAGCCCCCGCTCGAACGCCAGGCAGCACTTCAACCGCCCGCAGGCTCCCTGAGCCTGCAGCAGGTTGGCTGCTAGGTCCTGGCCCTTCACGAGGCGCATCCCGACGGGCTCGATATCGGCGAGGAACGTGCTGCAGCACAGCTCGCGTCCGCACGAGCCGATGCCGCCCACGATGCGCGCGGCATCACGACCGCCGATCTGACGCAGGTCGATACGTGCCCCGAGCGCCGACGCCAGGTCTCGTACGAGAGCACGGAAATCCACGCGCTGCGGCGCGGTGTAGTAGACGGCCACGACCCGCCCGTACTCGCTGGAGCGGTCGTCGAGATCCACACCCACCACACGCATGGGCAGCTCGTGTTCTGCAATCAAGGCCCGTGCAATCGCGGCCACCTCGGCCTTCAGTCTGCGATTGCGCTGGTCGCGATCGAGGTCCGAAGCGGTCGCAGTGCCCCCGCAGACGGGCAGCTCCGACGCGAACTCAGAATCCTCGTCCGCCCAGGCGACCGTCGCCACCTCGGCCCCCAGCTCGGTCGGTACCAGGACGACGTCGCCCACGGTTGCGTCGGTATTGCCGGGGTCCACGTAGTACAGGCGCCCCCCCGGCCTGAACGTCACGGCCATCACCCGCGTCATGAGTTGAACGCTAGCCCAACCTGGAATGGGAAGAAGCCATGTCGAATGGGCCGCCAAGAACCGGTCCCAACTCCCTCAGCGGACGCTGGGTGCCCGTCAATCTGAACGTCCAGCCGCGCGGCCAGATCTCGCACCGCAGGCCCGGACGCGGTTTGATGGGCGGCATGACTGGACGTGTTCTGTTCCTGGGTGGCACCGGCGTGATCAGCTCGGGCAGCGTGGCGCTGGCGGCGCAGCGCGGCTGGGAGGTCACGGTCCTCAACCGTGGGCAGTCGACCGTACGACCCGTGCCGGACGGGGTCGAGCTGATCTCCGCCGACGTGCGCGAGCCCGGGGCGATCAACGCCGCGATCGGCGACCGGCACTTCGACGCGGTGTGCGACTTCCTGTCGTTCACCCCCGGCCAGGTCACGCAGACGCTGTCGCAGGTCGAGGGTCGGACGAACCAGTACGTGTTCATCAGCTCGGCATCGGCGTACCAGAAGCCGACCGGCGTCCTTCCGATCCGCGAGGGTACGCCGCTGTCGAACCCGTTCTGGCAGTACAGCCGGGACAAGGCGGCGTGCGAGCGGTACCTGTTCGACCGGCGTGAGCGCGACGGGCTCCCGATCACCGTGGTGCGGCCGTCGCACACGTACGACCAGACGATGACCATCCTCGGCGGTCGGCACGCGATGGTACGAAGGCTGCTGCGCGGCGACGAGGTCATCATCCACGGCGACGGTACGAGCCTGTGGACGCTCACCCACACCACCGACTTCGCCAAAGGCTTCGTGGGCCTGCTCGGCAACGCGAGCGCGATCGGGCTCGCGGTCCACATCACGAGCGACGAATGGCTCACGTGGGACCACATCGCCCGCGAGATCGCCCGGGCGGCCGGCGTCGAGGCACGCATCGTCCACGTCCCCTCGGACGCGATCGCGGCTCTCGACAAGGACTGGGGCGACGGGCTGATCGGCGACAAGGCCAACAACACGATCTTCGACAACAGCCTCATCAAGCGCCTCGTGCCCGACTTCATCTGCACGACGCCGTTCTCGGCCGGTGCCCGCGAGATCGCGGCGTACTACACCAGCCACACCGAGCCGCAGCCGAAGGAGGATGCGACCGAGGCGGTCATCGCCCAGCTCCTCGAGCGGTACCGCGTCTGATGGAGCTGGACGTCACCGGCCGGATGATCACCGTTCACGTGGTCATGGCGCTGCGCTGACGGGAGGCCGGCCGCATCGAGCGGCCAACATCTGCCACGACACGCCGTACCCGCCGGGCGTGTCGTGGCCCCTCGACGAGCTGGGGGTGCGGAATCGAGTGCGGTGGCGGAATTGTCGGTCCGGTACGGCAGGCTAGGCATCGTGACGGTGTGGCAGGAGCTCGTGGGCCAGGAGGCGGCGGTGGCCGTGCTCCAACGGGCGGCCGCGGGCGATGCGCACGCGATGAGCCATGCCTGGCTGATCACCGGGCCTCCGGGGTCGGGCCGGTCGAACGCCGCGCGGGCGTTCGCGGCGGCGCTGGAGTGTGCGAAGGGCGGCTGCGGGGAGTGCTCCGCGTGTCGTACGACCTTGTCGGGGGCGCATCCGGACGTGACGGTCGTCCGTACGGAGCAGCTGAGCATCGGCGTCGACGAGGTGCGCATGCTGGTGCGGCGGGCCGCGATGAGCCCGACCATGCGGCATCACCAGGTGATCATCATCGAGGACGCCGACCGGATCACGGAGCGCGGTGCGGACGCGCTGCTCAAGGCGATCGAGGAGCCGCCGCCCCGTACGGTCTGGCTCCTCTGCGCGCCGACCCAGGACGACGTGGTGGCCACGATCCGGTCGCGATGCCGCCACCTCCACCTGGCGACCCCATCTCAGGCGGCCGTCGCCAGGCTGCTGGTCGAGCGCGACGGCGTCGACCCGGCGATGGCGTCGTTCGCCGCGCGGGCGGCGCAAGGGCATGTCGGCCGTGCCCGTCATCTCGCCCGCGACGAGTCGTCGCGGATCCGGCGACGAGAGGTGCTCCAGCTTCCGCCGCAGCTGACGAGCCTCGGCGCCTGTCTCCGTGCCGCCGCCAACGTCGTGTCCGCCTCCTCCGACGAAGCGACCACGTCCACGACCGATCGCGACGCGAGGGAGCTCGCCGAGCTGAACGAGGCGCTCGGCTTCGGCACGAAGGGTGCCCGCCCTCGCAACGCGCAGTCGCAGGTCAAGGACCTCGAGGACCAGCAGAAGGCCCGCGTGAAGCGGCTGCAGCGTGACGGGCTTGACCGGGTGCTGACCGAGCTGACCACGTACTACCGCGACGTGCTCGCCGTACAGCTCGGCACCGGTGCGCCGCTGGTCAACGTCGAGCAGGACGCTCCGATCCGTACGCTCGCCCGCCGTGCCAGCGCTGACGCCACGATGCGCAAGCTCGACGCGATCCTCGCCGCCCGTACAGCCCTCGAGACGAACGTCGCTCCCCTGCTCGCGATGGAAGCCCTCTTCATCGACTTGGCCGAGTCGCTCTGAGCCTCGCTAGCGCGTGAGCTCGGCGAGCAGCTCGAGCACGTGGCGGTACGGCTTGCCGGTCGCACGGGACATGCCGAGCTCGCAGGTGCGGTTGGTGGAGACGTACGCGTCGTGGTCGCGCGCGATCACCTCCGCCGCCTCGCGGGCCGTGGCCGAGGCGGTGAGCTCGGGGTGCAGCATGCCGCGATCGCCCGCGAACGCGCAGCAGCCGCTGTCGAGCGGGACGACGACCTCGTCGGCGATCGCGTCGCAGAGCGCGAGCAGGTCGTCGGTCGAGCCGATCTGTGCGCTCGAGCACGTGGGATGCACGGCCACGCTCCCGAGAGTGCGGGCGACGGTCAGGGCGGGCAGGACGTGATGCGCCACGTACGTGGTCGCGTCGACGAAGGACAGGCCAGGGTACGAGGTGGCCGCCTGCTCCAGCATCACCTGGAAGCCCTCGGTGCAGCTCGCGGCATCGACGACGACGGGCACCCGCCCGTGGCCTGACGCCCCCCACAGCAGAGGCAGGGTGCGGTCGCTCACCCGCGCGTAGCCGGCGGCATACCCCTTGGACTTCCACGGCGTCCCGCAGCACATGCTGCCGATGCCCTTGGGCACCTCGATGGTGACGCCCGCACGCTCGCACAGCTCTCGGAACGCAGCCATCACCCCATCGCCACCGGCTTCGGGGCCGAACATCGTCTGGATGCACGCCGGCACGTACACAGCCTGTGGCGTCCCAGCGCCCACCTTGCCTGCTGCGCGTGGCGAGCCCCCGCCGGGCAGCGTGCCGTCGTAGCGCGGCATGACGTCGGTGCTGACCACCTTGCGGGCGACGGTCGTGATGCCGGTGACGAATCGGGCGGGCAACGCGTCGGCCACCCGCAGGGCGAACCCGCCGCCGCGCGTACCGGCTCCCCAGGCGCGCGCGGCTAGGCCCCACGTGGCGGCCAGTACGGGGTTGGCCTTCTCACGCCGCAGGCGCCGGGTCAGGTCGCCGGTGTTGATGGAGACCGGGCACGCCAGACCGCACATCCCGTCGACGGCGCACGTGTCGATGCCCGCGTACTCGTAGTCGCGCTCCAGCTCGTCCGCGGCGGCCGTGTCCCCGGCGGCGCGCAGGGCGACCATGTCGCGGCGCACCGTGATCCGCTGGCGCGGCGTGAGCGTGATGTCCTTGGACGGGCATCCGGGCTCGCAGAAGCCGCACTCGACGCAGCGATCAACCTCGGACTCCACGGTGACCGGCAGCTTGAGGCTGCGGACGTCGATGACGGCCGACGCTCCCACGACCGGGAGCACCACGCCGGGGCTGAGCAGGCCGTCGGGGTCGACGAGGCGTTTGATCTCGCGCATCACCTGGTACAGGTCACGTCCGTACTGGCGCTCCACGTACGGCGCCATCATCCGGCCGGTGCCGTGCTCGGCCTTGAGGTTGCCGTCCTGCGCGAGGACGAGATCGACCATGTCGGCCGTGAACGCCTCGTACCTGGCGAGCGACTCTCGCTCACTGAACCGCTCGTTGATGAGGAAGTGGATGTTGCCGTCGCGGGCGTGGCCGAAGATGACGCTCGAGTCGTACGAGTGCCGCGCGAACAGCTCCGTCAGGCCTTCGCACGTCGCGAGTAGCCGGTCGACCGGCACGCAGACGTCCTCGAGCAGTGCCGTCGTGCCGGAAGGGCGGGAGCCGGCGACCGACGCGTACAGCCCTTTCCGTACCTTCCACAGCCTCGCCTTCTCCGCCGCGGCGGTGGCGATCGCGATCGGCGTCGCCAGCTGCAGGTCGGCCGTCAAGGCCCCGAGGGCCTCCATCCGGTCGGCCAGCTCGTCGGCCGAGTCGGCGTGGTGCTCGACGAGCAGGGCCGCGTGGTCCTCGACGCGGAGTCCGGCGATCGTGTCGGGCGTGCCGGCGAGGCCCTGCGCGACGCGCAGCGAGGCGGCGTCCATGAGCTCGATCACCGCGAGCCCCGAGTCGACGAGCGTGGGCAGCGACTCGGTCGCCGCGGCGAGCGTGGGGAACGTGAGCAATGCGGTGCCGACGTGAGCCGGGATCGGCAGCGTACGGAACCGGGCCTCGGAGACGAAGCCGAGCGTGCCCTCGCTGCCGACGAGGAGGTGAGCCAGGATGTCGAGCGGGTCCTCGTAGTCGAGCAGCGCGTTGACCGCGTACCCCATCGTGTTCTTCATCGAGAACCGTCGCCGGATCGTCGCGGCCATCTGTGGGTCGGTACGGACGCGGGCACGCAGCGAGGCGAGGCCCGCGTAGAGACCCGGCTCGAGGCGACGCAGCTTCTCGGTCGCCTTGGGGGCTCCCGTGTCGAGGATCGTGCCGCTCGGGAGCACGACGACGAGTGAGTCCAGGGTCGCGTACGGGTTGGCGTGCGTGCCACATGACATGCCGGACGAGTTGTTGGCGACGATCCCACCGATCGTGCAGGCAACGTCCGAGGCTGGGTCAGGGCCGAGTACGCGGCCGAGGCGGCGAAGGGAGGCATTGGCGCGGCTGACGGTCGTGCCCGGGCCGGCCGTGAGAAGGGAGCCGTCAGGGGTAATGGAGACGGTACGGAAGTGGTGGCGGGTGTCGACGACGATGTCGGAGGTGCCGGCCTGGCCGGACAGCGAGGTTCCGCCGGAGCGGAACGTCAGCGTGCGACTGTTGGCCTTGGCGGCCCGAAAGAGGGCGGCGACCTGCGCGGCATTGGTCGGCGTCGCCACTGCGTCGGGGACGAACTGATAGTGGGAGGCATCGTGGGAGTACGCATACCGGTCGATCGCTCGGCGGCTCACTGCCACGGCCTCCGCGAGCCCTGGCAGGATCGGCGCCTCCAGCGGGTGATGTGTGCTCACAGGCCGACCCTACGCTGCCGCAACGCGGGCCTATTCGGACGGCACGCGCACAGGCGTCCGCAGGCTACACCGCGCCGAGTGGGAACATGAATCTGTCTGACCACCCGAGGATCTTGACCGAGGAGAAGCCGTGACGAACCAACCGGACGAGTCGCACCCCCTGCGCGATCGCGTTGACGAGGCCATTTCGTGGTTCACCCAGACCGATGAGCCCGCCGAGCCCGCCGGTGCGCCGGTGGCTGAGGAGCGCACGCCGGTGGCTGAGGAGGGCACGCAGGCCGTGGAGCCCGTGACGGACGTGACCCCCGACGCGGGCGTGCCGGACGCAACGCCGGACACACCCGTCGCAGCCAATATCCCCGGAAACGAGGCCGCTTCCGTCGAGGTTCCAGCCGCAGCCGAGGGCCCGGTAGCTGAACCGGTCGCGGCCGAAGCCCCGGCGGCGGAGCCGGTTATCGGCGAGCCGGAGGTCGCTACCGAGCGCGTCTACGAGGCCGACGAGTTCATCTCGCACCCGGTCGCCGGGTCGTCCGAGCCCGTCGTGGTGGAGCCGACCGATGTAGCCCCCGAGCGAGTCAGCGAGGCCGACGATTTCGTACCCGCCCATGCTGCGGAAGAGCCCGCGGTCATCGCCGAGCCGGTCGTCGAGCCGGTCGAGTCGAGTGATGTCGACGAGCCGACGCGCATCCATCCGATCGAGCCGCCCTCGTCCTGGGCCGAGGTACATCCCGAGGCGAAGCATCTGCTGGCGGACGAGGTCACGCCCGACTCCGCGGCCGTCGCCCAGCGTTCGCTGTTCCGCGACGAGGCACCCACGGTCGCGCTACCGGCTGGCGCTGTTGCCGCGGCCGTACCTCTGGCGGCCGTACCTCTGATGGAGCGGACGGCTGTCCTCGACGCGCAGGAGGCGGCGCGCGTGCGTCGCGAAGAGCGAGCGGCGCGCGATCGGCAGCTGGGCAAGGTGATCGCCGCTCCCGACGATGCGGAC
>Ga0208080_1001170_pt1 | contig 13082 bp, 11 predicted proteins | sample NGESurdeep092012_3_FD_184476 | JGI IMG/M metagenome (GOLD analysis project Ga0208080, IMG submission 184476) | Arctic peat soil microbial communities from Barrow, Alaska - NGEE Surface sample 210-3 deep-092012 (SPAdes) | ecosystem: Environmental > Terrestrial > Soil > Wetlands > Peat ...
TGCTGCAGCGCCTGTCCTCGGATCCGATGCAGCTGGCGAACGAGCTGGACTGGGTCGCCAAACTACGGCTGCTCGAGGGCTACCGCGACCGTGACGGCCTCGACTGGGACTCCCCGCGCCTTCAGCTGGTCGATCTTCAGTACGCCGATATCCGTCCGGAGAAGGGGCTGTACCACCGACTCGTCTCGCGCGGTGCGATGCAGACCCTGCTCTCCGACGGCGCCGCCGAGACGGCGATGGACGCGGCTCCCGAGGACACGCGGGCGTACTTCCGCGGCGAATGCCTGCGCAGGTACGGGTCGGCGGTCGCAGCGGCGTCGTGGGACTCGGTGATCTTCGACGTCGGCCGTGAGTCACTGGTGCGCGTGCCGATGCTCGAACCTCAGCGCGGGACTCGTGCGCACGTCGGCGAGCTGCTCGACCGATGCCCCTCCGCCGCGTCGTTGATCGACGCTCTCGTCGGGCCCCGGTGAGCAGTGGCACGTAAGCCCGGGACTGCCGACGGCGCCGCTCCCGAGTCCCACAGGCCGCGACGGTCGGCCGACCCCGAGCAGCAGGTTCTTTCCGAGCGGCTGGCTCGACTGATCGACAGGAGCCCCGCCGTACGCGACGTCGCCGTCGAGGTCGGCGTCGTAGACCGTGAATGGCTCGAGCAACCGTCGCGGCGAAAACCCGTCATCGCACCGCCCCTGGAGGTGCTGCGCCGGTTCTTCGAGCGCACCGTCGAGCGATACCCGTCGGCCCTCGGCAGCGTCGGCCTGAACGCCCTGCAGCTGCTGTCGTGGGACATGTTCTGGGATCGGGGCCTCGGCCGGACCAAGGACACCGTCAGCACGGCGACCGTGGTGTTCACCGACCTCGAAGGCTTCACCCGTTACACCGCCGACAACGGTGACGAGGCGGCGCTGGCGCTGCTGGCCGACCATCACCGCGTGACGTCCCCGATCGTGCGCAAGTGGGGCGGTCGGATCGTCAAGCGTCTCGGCGACGGCTTGATGCTGGTGTTCCCGAGCGCGGGAGCGGCCGTGCATGCCGCACTCGAGCTCGTACCGATGGCGCCACAACCGCTGCGACTGCGCGCGGGCGTCCATACGGGCGAGGTGGTCGTGACGTCAGAGGACCTGATCGGGCACGTCGTCAACGTCGCGGCGAGGGTGACGGCCGAGGCCAAGGGCGGTCAGGTACTGGTGACTGCCCAGACACTCGAAGCCGCGGGCGAACTCGGACCGGGCGTGCGCGTCATGCGCAGCCGTCGACGCTCGCTGAAGGGTGTCTCGGAACGAGTCTCGGTGTCGCGGGTGGAACGGATCCGCGTCATCGACGCCGTGCCTGCTCAGCCATGACAGCCGGTGCGACCACCTCGTCAGAACGCGTCGGACGCCTTTCGCTGGCCCAGCAGCAGCCCGATGGTGAGTTCGAGACGGTTGGCCACGTCCGTGGCCGACGCGCGGCGGGTGACCCAGGCAACCAGGTTCGACAGCCACACATCGCTGATGACCCGCGCGATCGCGAGCTGCTCGTCGGTGGGGTCGCTCTCGGTCATCGCGCGGGCGAACATGACGTCCATCAAGCGGCCGACGGTGTCGACCTCAGCCGCAGCCGAGGCGTCGGCGAACATGAACGCCCTGGTCATCGCCTCGGTGAGTTGCGGATCCCGCTGCATGCCCTTGGTGATGCGCGCGAGGATGAACTGGAGGCGTTCGAACGGCGTATCGCCGGGAATGGCGACGCGTTCGGTGCGCTCCTGCACCCGTTCGAGCTCGCGGGCCATGGCCGAGACGAGCAGGTGGATCTTCGACGGGAAGTATCGATAGAGCGTGCCGAGTGCGACGTCCGCGCGCTCGGCGACGGTCCGCATCTGGACGGCGTCGTAGCCGCCCTTGGATGCGAGTGTCAGCGTCGCGTCCAGAATCCTCTTGCGTCGATCGCGCTGCGCGGACGAACCGAGCTCGTCGGGCGAGAGCGCGCTTGCAGCGCCGTTGCCGTTGTCGCGCGCCCGTGCTGAGGCTGTCATCGAGGTTCCTGTCGTCGGTCGAAATCGCTGGATCAGCCTACCGAGATTAGCACCGGTGGGACAGAAACCTGTTTCAGTTCAGTTACGCATGTGACGTCACTTGTCAGGTACTTGACGGATGATGTCAGTTGAGGCTGAATAGAACATGTTCTAGAACTGATCGCTAGCGCGATCCTCCCTTGCCTGGAGCTGCAGTGCCCATCGCGACGACCGACGAGCAGCGCGCGGTGGCGAGCGCCGTTCAGGCGTGGGCAGCCAAGGCGAACCTACGGGCCACCTCGCGCGCTCAGGAAACCGCTCCGGACGGCTGGCGAAAGCACTGGCCCGAGTTGGCCGACATCGGCTTGTTCGCGGTCGCGGTCCCGGAGCACCTCGGCGGCGCGGGTGGCACACCGGCGGATCTGTCGGTGATGATCGAGGCCGCCGCCGACGCGCTCGTGCCCGGGCCGGTACTGCCGTGTGCGCTCGCCGGCCTTGTCCTGAGTCGGTCGCGCTCCACGGTGGCCGCGGACTCCTTGGCCGCGCTCGCCGCCGGCCTCGCGACCTGCGCCGTCTCGCTGACGCCGGGGTCGCTGATCGCAGAGCGTGATACGACAGGCGGCCTTGTCGTGAGCGGCATCGCCGGCCCGATTCTCGGCGCTGACCAGCAAACCGACCTGCTCCTGTGCGCCCGATCCGGCGATGACGACCTGTGGTTCATGCTGAGCGCCGACACCGCGGGTGTTGTCGTCGCGGATCTGCCCGCCGCGGACTTCTCGCGTTCACTTGCCGAGGTTCGGCTGTCTCAGGTGACGGTTGACCCGGACCGGGTCCTGAGCGACGTCGCCACGTCCCTGGTCGACGACCTCGCCGCTGTCGTCTTCGCGGCCGAGGCGGCCGGAGTCGCGGCCTGGTGCCTGCGGACCGCGGTCGACTACGCGAAGGTCCGTGAACAGTTCGGCAAGCCGATCGGCAGCTTCCAGGCCGTCAAGCACCTCTGCGCGGAGATGTTGTGCCGCGTCGAGCTGGCGACGGCCGTTGCCTGGGATGCCGCGATGGCGGTCGACGACCCCGACCAGCTTCCAGCGGCGGCCGCCGTCGCGGCAGCGGTATCCCTGGACGCTGCGGTCGAAACCGCCAAGGACTGCATCCAGGTTCTTGGTGGGATCGGCTTCACCTGGGAGCACGATGCCCACCTGTACCTGCGCCGGGCGATCGCGCTTCGGCAGCTGCTGGGCGGATCCGCGCGCTGGCGGCGGCGAACGGCACAGCTGACCCTCGGCGGGGCGCGCCGTGAGTTGCACATCGACCTCGGCCCCGGCGCCCACGGCGATCGGGCCGTGGTTCGCGAGCGCGTCGCCCAGATCGCCGCGCTGCCGGACGCCGAACGACGCGCCGCCCTCGCCGCGGCCGGCTACCTCGCGCCGCACTGGCCCGAGCCGTACGGGCTGGCAGCCGACGCCGTCGGCCAACTGATCATCGATCAGGAGCTGGCACACGCCGGGGTCAGCCGTCCCGATCTCGTGATCGGGGGGTGGGCCGCACCGACGATCCTGCAGTACGGGACGCCTGCTCAGATCGAGAAGTTCGTCCCCGCGACGCTGCGCGGTGACATCACGTGGTGCCAGCTGTTCAGCGAGCCCGGTGCCGGGTCCGATCTCGCGTCCCTGCGTACCAAGGCCGACCGCGTCGACGGCGGCTGGCGACTGTCCGGACAGAAGGTGTGGACGTCTGTCGCGAGGGAAGCCGACTGGGGCATCTGCCTCGCGCGCACGGACTCGACAGCTCCGAAGCACCGCGGCATCAGCTACCTGCTCGTCGACATGACCAGTGCCGGCATCGACGTGCGGCCGCTGCGCGAGATCACCGGAGAGGCACTGTTCAACGAGGTCTTTCTGGACGAGGTGTTCGTGCCCGATGCCATGCTCGTCGGCGACGTGAACGACGGATGGCGCCTGGCACGGGCGACGCTCGTGAACGAACGCATCGCCATGGCCGGTGGATCCAGTCTCGGCGACTCCGTCGAAGGACTTGTCGAACTGGCAGCAACCTCGAGCGGGACGCACGAGGACGCGGTCCGCGAGCGACTGGGCGAACTCATCGGCGCGGGCCTGGCCTGCTCGCTGCTGGACGTGCGTTCCGCACTGGGCAAGTTGGGTGGCAAGGACACCGGCGCCGAGTCGAGCGTCCGCAAGCTCGTCGGGGTACGCCACCGGCAGGCCGTCGCGGAAGCCGCACTCGATCTGCTCGGACCGGCCGGCGCACTCGACAGCGTGCAGCTGAGCAGCTTCCTGCAGACCCGTTGCCTGACGATCGCCGGCGGAACGACGCAGGTGCTGCTGACCCTCGCGGCCGAGCGGATTCTCGGACTACCTCGGGACTGAGAGCTACCTCGGGACTGAGCGGTCCTCCTGCACGTTCTGCCCGGCGTGGGCGAACGTCCAGTCGAGGAAGCGTTGCACGCCACGGACCACGTGCGCGCTCCGGATCGACGGGAAGATGTCGAAGGCGTGTTGAGCGCCGCCGATCTCGGCGTAGGCGACGGGGTTCCGGGACACGGCACGCAGCCGGTCGACGAAAGCGCGCGCCTCGGCGACCGGTACGAGCGTGTCGTTTCGCCCGTGGACCACGAAGAACGGTGGTGCGTGTTCGGTGATTCTCGAAACCGGCGACGCGGCGCGATAGTCCTCGGGGTAGCGAGCGTCCCGGTGCATCACGTACGGCCGAATCAGGGAGTCCAAACGCTGCTTGGTGGACTTCGCACCCGACTCGTCGGTGAAGTCGTAGACACCGTAGTGGGGCACGCACGCCTGGACCGAGGTGTCAGCGTCCTCGAATCCGGGTTGCAGGCTCGCGTCGTCAGGTGTCAAGGCCAGCATGGCGGCGAGGTGGCCGCCCGCCGAACCTCCGGTGACGGCGATGAAGGACGGATCACCGCCGTACTCGGCGATGTGCTCGCGTACCCAGGCCAACGCTTTCTTGACCGCGACCAGGTGTTGCGGCCACCGGGCACGTGGTGACAGCGGGTAGTTGACGGCGACCGACACCCAGCCGTGCGCAGCCATGTGCATCATCAGGGGGATGCCCTGCTGGTCCTTGTTTCCGATCATCCAGCCGCCGCCGTGCACCTGCAGCAGCACCGGCCGGCCGCTCGGGACCGTGCGGTGGTGGTAGACGTCGAGTTCGAAGCGGCGCCCGCCAGGTGCGTAGGGAAGGCGACGCTTGGCCACCACGTCCACGTGCCGCATGTGGAACGGCCAGACGAGCTGCTGCCACGGTGTCGCCAACTCGTCCGGATCCATCGATCGACCCAACTCGTCGGCGTAGTGCTCGCCGAGCGCTTCGACGAGGGCCGACTCGACCTCGTGCCGCGCGCGATGCCCTGCGGCGATGAGGGCGGCGTAGAGCGCCGCATTGGTCGCGGCGGCGGCGAGACCGATGCGGTCTCGGCGATCGTGTACGCCGTGACGTGCCACGTGAATGCCGGTGTCGAGGACCGTCGCCGCGGCGAAGTGCGGCGCCAACTCCGCCGTCAGCCAGCCGGCGAAGAACGCGGGGATGGACGCGGGACCACCCGGTATCGGCCGGGTGGCGTTGACGGTCAGCGCCAACTGGGCGAGCTGCCGCACGAGGTACCGGTCACTCATGGCCCCCATCCTAGCCATTGACTAGAACGTGTTCTATTCTGTAGGGATGGACAGGCTCAGTGGCCTCGACGCGAGCTTCCTGTACTTCGAGACAAGCTCGCATCTGATGCACGTATGTGGCCTGCTCATTCTCGATCCGACCACGATGCCCGGCGAGTACCGCTTCAGCAGTTTTCGGGACAAGCTGGGTTCGCGCATGCAGTCGAACGCGGCGTTCACCCGCAAGCTGCACAACCCGTTCTTCAATCTGGATCACCCGGTGTGGGTCGAGGACGACGACTTCGACATCGAGCGCCATGTGCGGCGCATCGTCATACCGGCGCCCGGCGGGCGGCAGGAACTGGCGGAGGTGTGCGGCGACATCGCGGCACAACCACTGGACCGCTCGCGCCCGCTGTGGGAGTTCTGGGTCATCGAGGGCCTGGCCGACGGCCAGGTCGCGGTCATGACGAAGATGCACCACGCGACGGTCGACGGCGTCAGCGGCGCGAGCCTGGTGTCGTCCTTGTGCAGTCTCGAGCCCGACGCACCGCCGATGGTCGCACCCGACAAGAGCCCGCCCGCCCGCCGACCGCGGGATCGCGACATCGTCCTTTCGGGAGTGATCGGCATCGCGAAGCGGCCGGTCAGGTTGGCGTGGCTGCTTCCTGGCACGCTCGGCGTCCTGCCCGATTGGATCCAGCGGTCGCGCCGGGGAACCGCGATGCCCGCCCCGTTCACGGCCCCGCGCACGTCGTTCAACGGCACGGTCACGGGCCACCGCAGCATCGCGTTTGCGCGGCTGGATCTCGACCAGGTGAAGGAGGTCAAGAACGCCTTCGGCTCGACCGTCAACGACGTCGTCCTCACACTGTGCTCCGGCGCGCTGCGCAAGTACCTCGACGACCGAGGCGAGCTGCCCGACACCTCGCTGGTCGCGATGGTGCCGGTTTCGGTGCACGGCAAGACGAAAGGCGGCGGCACCAACATGGTCTCGGGCATGTTCTCGACGCTGTCGAGCGACATCGCCGATCCGGTGCAGCGGCTCTCGGCCATCGCCGCGCAGAACCTGATCGCGAAGAGCCACCACAAGGCCCTCAGCGCGTCGCTGCTGCAGGACTGGGCGCAGTTCGCGGCACCGAACACGTTCGGCCTGGCCGTCCGGTTGTACTCCCGGCTGCGCCTGGCTGACCGCCACCCGGTCGTACACAACCTGGTGATCTCGAACGTGCCCGGCCCGCCCATGCCGATCTACTTCCTGGGCGCGCGGATCGTGGGCTTCTACCCGTTCGGCCCCGTGTTCCACGGAGCTGGGCTGAACATCACCGTGCTGTCCAACGACGGGCATCTCGACTTCGGGCTCATCGCCTGCCGCGAGCTGGCGCCCGATCTCTGGGCGCTCGCCGACCATCTGCCGATCGCGCTCGACGAGCTCGTCAATGCTGCGCGCGCGCAGCAGCCCGCGCCGAAACCGAAGCGCACGCGGCCTGCAAAGCCGGCGTGAACTTGTCGGCCCGCATCACGCACGATGCGTGCCCGCCGTCGACCTCGTACACGGTCGCTCCGGCGATCTGACGGGCCAGCCATCGTTGCCGTGCCGGTGCGATCAGGCGATCCCGCGTGGTCACCACGACCGCGGTAGGAACGTCCATGGCGTTGATCCAGCGCGACGAGTCGAACCTGCCGATCTCCGCGGCCGCGGCGGTCATGCGCGGCGCGGCGGTCGAGCGGAACTGGCCCAACGCCCATTTGTTGTCGTCGACCCCGGGCTGCCAGGCCAGCGTCGGACGGGCGAAGATGGCTCGTCGTGCCGCGGCACGAGTGGCTTGATCGCCGAGGATGCGCAGCGGGACCGGACCTCTGGACGAGGTGGCGAATCGACTTGTTGCCGCACAGAGCACCGCGCCCGCTATGCGATCTGCGTGCCGGCGCCAAGCGAGCTGTGCGACGAGGGAGCCCATCGAGTAGCCGACCGGGACGAACTGATCGAGCCCGAGCTGGTCGGCGACGGCGACTGTGTCGTCCGCGCAGTCCTCGAGGCTGAACCGATCCGAGTAGATGCCCTGGCCGTGCCACCGCTGGTCGAACATCACGAGGCGATAGCGCTGGCTCAGAACGCTGATCGACGGGTACCACGTGAGCAGGCTCGTGCAGGCAAGTGCGTGCAACAGCATCAACGTCGGAGCCTGCCTGCCTTTCGGCGCGGCCACCGGACCTGTGTCGATCAGAAACGTGTGCCCGCGTCCGGGGAGTTCGATCCGGCGACCTTGCGGCACATCGACGACGGGCGCCACTCGCGCGACCCGCCCGACAGCGAGCAAGGCCAGGTCGGCGACTGTGCCCATAGGTCGATCACTCTCCGAAACGCAGCCCGGACGGCTTGCCGATCCTGGCCAGCTCGTCGATACTAGAACACGTTCTATCAGATCACGAGGGAGCGCGTGTGGACTTCGGCCTCGATGAGACCCAGCAGTCGATAGCGGACCTTTCCGCGACCGTGCTGCGCAACGAGGTGGACGGCGCGCGTGTCGACCAAGTCGTGTCCTCGGAACTCGGGTACGACGAAACGCTTTGGAAGGCGCTGGCGCAAGCCGGGCTGCTGACGCTGGCGGTTCCCGAGGCACTGGGCGGCGACGGTTTCGGCGCGATCGAGCTCGCCGCGGTGTTGTCGGAGGTGGGGCGGCAGACACTGCCGCTGCCCGCGTTGGCGACGTTGGCGTCCGGCGTGCTTCCGATCGCGACGTTCGGCAGCGCGGCGCAGCAGGCGGCGTTGCTGCCCGAGGTGGCCGACGGTCGAGTGCTCAGCGCGGCGCTGCGTGACAACGGCCCACGGCAGCTCGCGGCGGTACGTGACGGTTCGGCCTTCGTCCTCAGCGGCACCAAGATCGGTGTGCCCTACGCGGCGCAGGCACATCGCGTGCTGGTCGGCTCGGACGCGGGAGTGTTCGTCGTCGACCCGCGCGCCGACGGTGTCATCCTGACGCGCACCCCGACATCGACGGGGTCGCCCGAGTACACGATGACGCTGGCCGGGCTGAGGCTCGCCGAGTCCGACCTGCTCACCACCGACGTGCGCGGGGTCGAGCGGTTCGCGATCGCCGGAGCCTGCGCGATCGCCGACGGCGTGATCTCGGCCGCCCTGGCCCTCACGGCCGGCCATCTGGCCACCCGACATCAGTTCGGCAAGCCGCTGGCCACGTTCCAGGCGGTGGCCCAGGAGATCGCCGACGTGTACATCACGGGGCGCACGGTTCACCTGGCGGCCACATCGGTCAACTGGCGGCTCGCGGCCGGGGTCGACGCCGACGACGACCTCGACATCGCGGCGTACTGGGTGGCTTCGGAGTTGCCCACAGCACTGCAGGTCTGCCATCACCTGCACGGCGGACTCGGCGTCGACCACACATATCCGTTGCACCGGTACTACTCGCACGCCAAAGACCTGGCCCGATTCGTCGGCGGCGCCGCGCAACGGCTCGATCTGATCGGAGCCAGGTGTTCATCGAACTGACCGACGACCAGCAAGCCCTGCAGTCCGAGCTGCGCGAGTACTTCGCGAGCCTGGTGACTCCGCAAGAGGCCAGCTCGATGCTCACGGAGCGGCACGGCGCCGTCTACCGTGACGTGGTCAAGCGGATGGGCCGCGACGGCTGGCTGGGCGTCGGATGGCCCGAGGAGTACGGCGGACGGGGCTTCGGCGAGATCGAGCAGACGATATTCGTCAACGAGGCCTCTCGCCGTGACGTGCCGCTGCCCTACGTCACGCTGCAGACCGTAGGTCCCACGCTGCAGACGTACGGCACCGCGGAGCAGAAGGAGTTCTTCCTGCCGCGGATCCTGACCGGTGAGCTGCACTTCGCGATCGGCTACACCGAGCCGGAGGCCGGCACCGACCTGGCAGCGCTGCGGACGAGCGCGGTGCGCGACGGCGACTTCTACGTCGTCAACGGCCAGAAGGTGTTCACGACCGGAGGCCATGACGCCGACTACGTCTGGTTGGCGGTACGCACCGACCCGACGGCGGCGCGCCACCGAGGCATCTCGATCCTGATCGTCGACACCACCGACCCGGGCTTCTCGTGGACGCCGACGATCACGGCCGACGGCGCGCACCACACGAACACGACTTACTACTCGGACGTTCGGGTTCCGGTGAGCATGCGCGTGGGCGAAGAGAACGAGGGGTGGCGCCTGATCACGACCCAGCTCAACCACGAGCGAGTGATGTTGGGGCCCTCCGGACGCATCGCGGGGTTGTATGAACGCGTGCACGCGTGGGCCTCGCGCCCAGGGACCGACGGCGTCGCTCCGCTGTCGTATCCGGACGTGCAACGGGCGCTCGCCGAGACGCACGCCGTATGCCGGATCAACGAACTGTTGAACTGGCAGGTGGCGGCAGCGTCCGCCGACGAGATCGACGTCGCGGACGCCTCGGCGACGAAGGTGTTCTCCTCGGAACGAGCACAACGTGCCTTCCGCGTGCTGGAAGAGATCGTCGGACGCTACGGCGACCACGCCGATCCGGCGACGGCCGAGCTGATGCATTGGCTGGACGTGCAGGCGAAGCGCAGCCTCGTGCTGACCTTCGGCGGAGGTGTGAACGAGATCCAGCGCGAGCTCATCTCGATGTTCGGCCTCGAGCTGCCGCGGGTGCCCCGGTGAGCAGCCCGGTAGGGGAGACGGCGCAGGCCATCCTCGCCGCCGCCGAGCGCATCCGGGCCTGCGTATCCAGCGACAGCTCTTCCCCGCAAGCGCCCGCTTCGGGTGCCCATCAGCGGTCACGAGCGAGGAAGAGTGCGGATGCGCCGCTGGCTCTTCCCCCCGCCTGTTCGGTTTCGCGGGCCTTCAGCGGTCACCAGCGGGGCAAAGCGAGTGGCCCGCAACGGCAGGTCCTGCGATGAGCAGCCCGGTAGGGGAGACGGCCCAGGCCGTCCTCGCCGCCGCCGAGCGCATCCGGGCCGCAAGGGAGTCCGCGCGTCGGCCGGGGCGCGACCCGGTCAACCTGCCGATGATCAACAACTGGACGGAGGCGATGGGCGACGCCAACCCGATCTATCACGACGCCGCCGCCGCCGTCGCCGCCGGACACGACGACTTGGTCGCGCCGCCGGCCATGATCCAGGTGTGGTCGATGGCCGGCCTGCACGGGCGCCGGGGCGCTGACGACCCGCTCAGTCTGATCCTGGCCGAACTCGACGAGCGCGGCTTCACGTCGATCGTCGCCACGAACTGCGAGCAGACCTACCACCGCTACCTGCGTCACGGCGAGCAACTCAGCATCACCACCAAGCTCGAGGACGTCGTGGGGCCGAAGACGACGGCTCTCGGTGAGGGTTGGTTCGTCACGACACGCAACGTCTGGTACTCCGGCGACGAACCCGTCGCCGAGATGTTGTTCCGCGTGCTGAAGTTCCAGCCACGCGTCCCCGAACCCCGGTCCACCGCCGCGCCGGACGTGATCCGCCCGGTCATCAGCCACGACACCGCGTTCTTCTGGGACGGAACGGCGGCCGGAGAGCTGCGCATCCAGCACTGTCCGGTGTGCGGCACGCTGCGCCATCCCCCAGGACCGATGTGCCCGAGCTGCGGTGGCGACAAGCCCGACTACGTCCTCGCCGCCGGCCGTGGCGAAGTGTTCAGCTACGTCGTCCACCACCATCCGAAAGTCCCGGGCAAGACCCTGCCGTTCGTCGTCGCGTTGGTCCAGCTCGAGGAGGGCGTTCGCATGGTCGGCGAACTGATCGATGTCGACCCGGCCACCGTCTCGGTAGGCATGCCGGTCGAGATCGCGCTTACGAAGATCGACGACGAGCTGACCATGCCGCACTGGCGGCCGGCCGGAGTTCGCTCATGAGCACCCTGGTCGACACCACCGTCGGCGCCGCGCTCCCCGAGCTGCGTATCGAAGCCACACCCACCTTCGTCGTGAGCACCGCTCTCGCCACCCGTGACTTCCAGGACGTGCATCACGACCGCGACGCGGCGATCGCGCGCGGATCGAAGGACATCTTCGTCAACATCCTCACCGACACCGGGCTCGTCCAGCGCTTCGTCACCGACTGGGCCGGACCGGGGGCCCGCGTCCTGGGGATCTCGATCCGGCTCGGCGTCCCCTGCTACGCCTACGACACGCTGGTGTTCACCGGCGAGGTCGTAGCCGACAACGATGGCGTGTTGACCGTGGCGGTGCTCGGCCGAGGGCAGCTAGGCGATCACGTCACCGGCACCGTTCGACTGACGTTCGACGGCGCTGCGCGATGAGCGGGGGACTGTCGGGCAAGGCGGCCATCGTCGGCATCGGCGCCACGGAGTTCTCGAAGGACTCCGGGCGCAGCGAACTGAGGCTGGCCGCCGAATGCGTACGCGCCGCGTTGGACGACGCCGGGCTCAAGCCGTCGGATGTCGACGGGCTGGTGACGTTCACGATGGACACCAACACCGAGGCCGCGGTGGCGCGCGAGGTGGGGATTCCCGAACTCACGTTCTTCAGCAGGATTCACTACGGCGGCGGCGCCGCGTGCGCGACCGTGCAGCAGGCGGCGATGGCCGTCGCGACCGGGATCGCGGACGTGGTGGTGTGTTACCGCGCGTTCAACGAGCGGTCCGGCCATCGGTTCGGGCAGGTCTCGACCGCGCTGGCCAGCGCGCCGACGTCGTCCGGCGTGGACGCCAGCTGGTCGTACCCGATGGGGCTCGGCACGCCGGCGGCGTTCGTGGCGATGACGGCACGGCGCTACATGCACGCCTACGGCGCGACGAGCGAGGACTTCGGCAGGGTGGCGGTAGCCGACCGCAGGCACGCCGCAACCAACCCGAACGCGTTCTTCTACGGCAAGCCGATCACGATGGCAGATCACCAGGCATCGCGCTGGATCGCCGAACCGCTGCATCTGCTGGACTGCTGCCAGGAGAGCGACGGGGGCGTGGCCATCGTGGTCACGTCGGCCGAGCGCGCCCGCGACTTGCGCCATCCGTCGGTCGTCGTTCGCGGGGCCGCGCAGGGCAGTGGCGCCGACCAGTTCACGATGACGAGCTACTTCCGCGACGGGCTGACGGGTCTGCCAGAGATGGGCATCGTCGGCCAGCAACTCTGGACGCAGGCCAGCATCGCGCCGGAGGACGTCCAGGTGGCGATCCTCTACGACCACTTCACCCCGTTCGTCCTCATCCAGCTCGAGGAGCTCGGCTTCTGCCCTCGCGGCGAGGCCCGCAACTTCATCGCCGACGGGGCGATCGAGCTCGGCTACATGGTGGACTGCGCGGAGGCCACGGTGGTGGCCTCGCTGGAGCGCAAGGAGTCCCGCGGCGCGCAGTTCCGCACGGACTACCCCGAGCGCAACGACGGGGAGTGGCTGAAGCACATCGACATCACGCTCAAGGACGACAGCCCGACGGTCAGCTACTCCCCCGTGACGATCACCCAGTGGCAGCCGGAGGAGAGGAAATACTGATGCGCGCCCGCC
>Ga0208080_1001171_pt1 | contig 13076 bp, 24 predicted proteins | sample NGESurdeep092012_3_FD_184476 | JGI IMG/M metagenome (GOLD analysis project Ga0208080, IMG submission 184476) | Arctic peat soil microbial communities from Barrow, Alaska - NGEE Surface sample 210-3 deep-092012 (SPAdes) | ecosystem: Environmental > Terrestrial > Soil > Wetlands > Peat ...
CGCGTTCAGCGCCGCCGCCGAGCAGATGGCCTACGACATCCGCGACCAGAAGAGCTGGTTCACCTTCGACGAGGCCCGCTTCTTCACGATGATCGGCGGGGGCCCGGGCGGCGCAGACGTGCGAGTCGCGCTCGGCGTCCGCAAGGCGACCGGCTACCCGACCGCCGGCCACAACGACGCGGGCTCCCATCGGATCGCGGCGTACTACGCGGTCCCGAGGGACGTGCTCAGCATCAAGCAGGCGATCTTCACGTTCGGCCCGCTCATCCTCGCGACGCCCTGGGCCAACTCGTGGTTCCACCCCGTCAACGGCGTCCTGCCGGCCCCCTCCGGCGGCATCGCCGGCGGCCATGCGATCGTCGCCTACGGCTGGGACGACGCGGGACTTCTCCTGCGCAACTCGTGGGGAGCGGCCTGGGGCGTCGCCGGCGATGCCTTCCTCCCCTACTCGCAGATCGGCACGACCTGGAGCTGGTGGCGCGCGGTCGACGTGATCGAGTTGACGCGCTGGACGATGAACGTGGCTGCTAATGCCGTCGTCCTGGTGGCGACGATCGCGACCGGCGGCTGCATCTCTGGCTGGACCTCGAGGAAGTGGGGACCGGCGGCAAGCAGCGCCCCGGCATCGGCCCCCGTCACCCGGCGCGGCTGCTCGTCGGGCTCGGCTCAGACGACGCGCGTCACCGCCGGCGCGTTCGCCGGCCTTGACCTGCGGGTAGGCAACGGCGTCACGCTCACCCTCTCGTAGCCCCCATGTGTCAATGCGCCTGGTGCGGCCACTGCCGCCGGGACCACCTGCTCGGCCTCTGGTGCCGCGGGTGCCGGCGTCCCTGCCGCTTCCTGTGAGCGGCACACCGCGCCAGGCGCCCCGCCACGAGCTCTGCCCGTGCGGGGCGCCGATCCCCGAGGGCCGGCGAGCTGACTGCGCGTACTGCTCGCCCGTCTGCCGCTGGCGCGCGTGGGCAGCCAGGCGAGCACTTGGTCGACGCGAGGCCGTCTCCCCTCCCCTTGCCCGTACGCAGCCGTTTGTGGGGCAGGAATGAGCCGTACCTATGAGCCGTAACCTCGGCCGCGGCCGCCGGATCGGCGGAGAGCTCTGCCTACGTCCCATCGCCAGCGGCCGTGCCCGGTGCCAGCGTCCCCGCGGCCATCGCGGGCCGTGCCCGGTCGTTCGTCCGTGATTTCCCCCGCGCCGGGCTCGGCAGGGCACCCCGGGCCCGGCGCATCCCCCCCGTACCCCCCTTCTCTTGATACTAGGCAACAACCCCGCAATGGCCTCGTGGGGAGAGCCGCGAAGGTTGCGAAACGACCGGTCCTGCACCGGCCCCGCCGCCTGCCGGATGCGCTCGCCGCCACCTTCCGGGATCCCCGCGAGCGAGCGCTCTCGAAGTTCGACCTCGCGGACGTGCTCGAGGAGGTAGGCAGCCGCGCGGCCGCCGACTACGACTACGAGCGCGCCCACTGGTTCGACGAGCGCGCCGGCGCCCTCCGCCAGTGCAACACCGTCCAGGTCTTCCTGCACCGCGGCCGCGGGCACGGCGTCGCGACGCCCCTCTCGTGCCACGTCCGCGGCTGCCCGGACTGCGAGCGCAGCCGCGTCGGGCGCCTGGTCGGCCGCTTTGACGAGCTCGCGGCCGGGATGGTTCGGCCCGTCTTCTGGACGTGGACGCTCCGCAACGTCCCCCCGGGCGAGCTCGGCGCTGGCCTGGCCGCGGTCAAGAAGGCGTTTACGCGGCTCCGCCGGCGGAGCATCTTCCGCGGCGGAGCCTGCCGGTGGCGCTGGCGCGACGGCGGGCCCGGGCACCCGTGCCACCCCCCGGTGGCAGCTGACGACTGCGGCGCGGACTGCCCGACCCGGACCGGCCGGCGCGTGTTCCGCTGCCCGACGCACCCGCCCCGCCAGGTCCACGCGAACGGCTGCCCGCTCACGTGCGACCACCGGGGCCACGATCGCCACCGCAACTGCCCCGAGTTCGCGCACCGCAAGGTGGCCGGCGGCGTTGCAGCTGTAGAGGTCACCTGGTCGAAGTCGGACGGGTCCTGGCACCCGCACCTGCACGCCCTGGTGGACGCCCCCTGGATCGCCTGGAGCGAGATGCGCGACCAGTGGGTAGCGCTCACGTGCACGACGGTCGGCTGTCGGCACGTCTGCACGGACTGCCGGGCGATCGCCTCGCTCGAGCCATGCCGTTCGTGCTCAGGCGGCCAGCATCCGCGCTGCACGGGAGCGTGGAGCGTGTGGGTCGACGCCCTCCCGGATTCGCCGGAGGCGCGCCAGGGCGCGATCCGCGAGGTCCTGAAGTACGTCGGCAAGCCGGCCGGGATCACGGACAGCCTGGACCCCGATCGCATCGGCGAGTTCGTGTGGGCGACGCGCTCTCTCAAGGCCGTCTCGGGCTGGGGCTCGCTCTACCGCAAGGAGAAGGCGGACGACGACGGGCTAGAGCGCGCTGACGAGCTCGTGATCCGCTTCGGGTTCGCCCGCTACTACGTCCCGAAGGTCTGCCCGCACTGTCGCGCGGTCACGACGGAGGACGACTGGGCCGGCCCGATGGCCCGCGATCGTCTCGGCGCCGTGCGCATCGAGGGCTCGCGCTTCTTCGGCTGGGCGGATCCGCCCCTGGCATCCCCTCCCCCACCGTCGGCGCCGGCCGCGCCGGATCGCATCATCTCGGAGGGCCAGCTATGGCACGTCTAGGGCTCATCGAACCGCGCGACACCGCGGACATAACTGTGACGGTCCGACACCGCTGCCCGTCGTTCGCGTTCGGGTCGGCGTTGGGGCCCCGCGCGATCACGTCCTGGTGGTGGTCGAGCGCGTCGCGGGACCACTTCGACCTGCTCGTAGATCCGTACGCCCCGGCGGACGTGGTGCCCATGATCGAGGCTGCGATCTATGCCGCGCTCGCCGGCCAGCCCGACTACCGCCGGCACCTGGACGAGCTCGCCGAGCTCCCGTGATCGCTCCGGTCGCCTGCCCGGAGTGTCGCGGCTCCGGCGAGCTCCGCCGGCACGTGGTCCACCGCATCGCCGTCATCCAGGGGGGCCGGGGCGGGGTCAAACTCCTGCCGATCCGGTGTCCGCGGTGCGGCGGCTCTGGCGACCTGGACCCCCGCCGCCTTCACTTCGGAGCCGCCCGCCGGTGCGCGTCCTGCGCCCGCCCGTACAACCCGCCGGCGGCCGCGCCAGGCCTGGCCCGCCAGCTCTGCCCGTGGTGCCTTCGGGACCGCCGCGGGTCGGTCTGCCTCGACTGCGGCGCCGCCCTGGCCCCGGCCGCGACGGGCCGGCCGCCGGTCCGGTGTCCCGCCCATAGCTCGAGCCGTCGCAGCTACGCTGCCGACCAGGCCCGGCGGGACGTGGCGGGCAGGCTAGAGCCGTCAGGTCGTGACCTGGACGGATCGCCGGGCCTACGAACAGGAGGCGGCACAGATGGCGACGAAGGTCAAGAGCGAGCGGCGCGTGACGCGGGCAACGGAGCTCGCCGCGACCCGGCCCCGGGATCCGGTCACGAAGAAGTGGCTCAAGGCCGCGCCGAAGGCCGACCCCACCGCTCCGGCCTCGACTTCTCCTGGCCCCCTCCCGGGCCAGATCGCCCTGCCGGTGGGGGGTGACGCTCCGGCGTCGGCCCCTTTTCGTGGGCGACTGCGCGCCCGGCTCCGGCAGAAATCCGAGTCCTGACCGAGGCGCCGGCCCCCGTCGACGCTGACGCCCAGCGGGCCGCCGAGCCCGCGGCCGACTGGTCCGACCTCGCCGAGCTCAACGTAACGCCCGACTGGGCCGAGCTCGTGGCCGATGCCGGGGTCCCGGTCGTGCGGGCCGCGTTCGCCGTGACCGGGCTCCTCCTGGGGCCGCGGTGGCCGCTCCGCAAGGAAGAGGAGCCGGTCCTGCGGGAGGCGATCCGCGACACCGCGCACGTCCTCCCCCGTAACCCCATCACCGAGTGGGTGCTCGCGCACTCCCGGACCTTCGCCGGTGCCGTCGGCGCCGGCGGCATCGTCGCCCCGCGGCTGCGCGAGAGCCGCCTGAGCCTTCCGAGGTGGAACCGTGGACGGAACGATCAACCGCGAGCTGATGGCGCGCGACCTGGACCGCCTGGCGTCGCTCCTCTCCCCGATGATCGAGTCCCGCCTGGCGGTGCTCGAGGAGCTGCGGATGGGTGGGATCCCGGTGGGCCGCCTGCTCCTGGGGCGCTTCCTGCCGCCGGGCTCCCCCCTCTCGATGACCCGGGCCGCCTTGGCTAGCCTCCTCGAGCTCGACGATGCCACCCTCGTAACGCTCACCGATGCCATCGGCCTGGAGCTCGGCGGCTGGCGCGGGTACGGAACGGGGCTGACGGACGCGGAGCTCGTGCAGCTGGTGCCGGCCACCGAGCAGCTCCTCGCGGTGCTCAGCTGATGCCGAAGCGATCCACGCTCCACCATCACATTCTCCTGGACTGGCGCGGCCAGACGCAGCTCGCCTCGATCGAGCACGACCACCGCTCGCACGTCGGCGTGCGTCACGCGCACTACTGGGAGCGCGAGCAGGTCTACCGCGACCTTCGCGACGCCGGCGAGTCCGAGGCCGCGTGCCGCGCCAAGAGCGAGATGCTTGACGGCCGGCCGCAGACGACGCTCTCCTTCTCGGAGCTCCCGTCGCTGCTCCCCGCTGAGGGCCAGGACCAGGCCCGCGAGGTATGGACGCCCCGGCGCCCGGACTGATCCTCATCCGCCCTGGTCAGACGGTCCTGATCATGGGCCAGAAGGGATCCGGCAAGTCGGTCCTCGCGTCGGCCATCGCCCGCGGCTTCGACCGCGGCACGGTCCTGGTCTACGACCCGAAGGACGACCCGGAGGCGTGGATCCCGGGCTCGACCGTGGCCGCCACGGCTCGTGAGGCGATGCGGGCCCTGCCCGGGCGCGTGATCTACCGGCCCACGAGCCCCGAGCTGGCCCACATCGAACGATTTTGGGACGAACTCTGTCGGAAACTCGTGGACCTCGCCAGGCGGGGCGGTGGCAGCTCCGCCGTGATCGTCCACGAGCTCGGCGACCTGGGCACCCCGTACCGGATCGGGCCCGGCTTCTCGGAAGTCATCCGCAAGGGTCGAAGCCTCGGAATCACGCTCGTGATGGTCACCCAACGGCCCCAGGGCATCCCGGTCATGGCCCGCTCCGAGGCCCAGCACGTGGCCTGCTTCACCCTCACGGACGCCTCCGATCGCGACGTTGCCGCGAGCCTGCTTTCCGACATCGAGACCCCGGAATCAGCCGCCGTGATCAGGCTCCGGCCGTTGCCCCTTGACCACCGCTGGTGGTACAGAGGTCCTGACTTTCGGCTCCGCCTGCATCAACCGCTCCCCTACCAGGACGCGACCTCGTAGCGCCGGGCCCCGGCCGTGGGCCGTCCCGGGGAGCGAGGGTAGATGCGCCGCCTCTTCCGTGGCCTCGACGAGATGCTTCTCGAGACGGCCTTCATCGGCGTCTCAGCGCTCGTCTTCATCGTCGTCGCCAGCTACGCCCTGCACAGCAGCGCCGCTCAGGCCGCCAGCGGGATCCCCTTCGCGGGTCCGGTCGTTGGCGGCCTTCGTGCGCTTGTTGATCAGGTCGCCGGCTGAGCTCGAAGGAGATCTAGAACGATGCCTGCTGCTGCCGCCTCCGCTCTCTACGCGGCCCGAATGTTCATGCGGCCCGTCTGGACGGCCCTGGGCGCCAAGCCGTTCGTGCTCGGCGGCCCGCCGCTCTCGTTCCAGCTCCGCCAGCTCGGCTACCTGGACATGCTCATTGCCCACCTGTCCGGGACCTTCACGGTCGCGAACGCGGGCCTCGTCTTCGGGGCGATGGGCCCGTACCAGGCGGTGAGCAACTTCCTGCTCCAGTCGCCGAGCCAGCAGCCGGCCCTGAACATCGGCGGCGCGAACCTCCACGTCTGGAACCTCCGGGCGTCCGACTTCGCCCCCTACCGCCGGCAGTTCCGGTACCCCGCGCAGGGCGTCCTGGACGCGAACGCGTACCACGCCTCGATCGTCGATCAGGTGCCGGTGGCCGTCGGCGCGCAGACGATGCACCTCTGGTGGGTCCTGCCGTTCCACGTCAACTGCGACGACCCCCGCGGCAACATCGCCCTGGGCAACTCGGGCGTCACGAACCTCATCGTCACGCCGGACTCGCTCGCCGACCTCGTGACGGTCGCGGCCAACCTGACCCTCCAGAACCTCAGCCTGGACGTGGTGCAGGTCTACTACACCCCGCCCCCGATGGGCGCCCCGACGATCCCGGGCAGCCAGGGCGACGCGTTCTCCGTCACGTATGACGAGACGTACCAGGCGGTCCCCGCGACTGGCCTGAACAAGGTGGAGATCGTTCCCTCGTTCACGATCCTCGGCATCCTCCACGCGCTGACCCTCAACGGCGCCCTCGACAGCGCCGACGTGAGCTCGGCGTACCTCCGGGTCAACCAGAGCTACTTCACCGACCCGGCCGGCATCACCGGCGCGGTCCAGACGATCCGCCAGTTCTTCGAAGGCGGCGTGCCGCTCCCGGTCGGCTTCTTCCTGTACGACCAGGACCTGCAGGGCGCCCAGGGCTGGATCCACACCGAGGCCGTCACCGAGCTCGAGTCCGCCCTGACCATCGCGGCCGGCGCGAACATCACGAACGGCAAGATCTACACGAGCATTCGTCGGCTCGTCCCGGTCGGCTGACCGATGGCCGGCGTCCGACCGCTCGACTCGATCGCCGCGACGAGCTCCGGTGCCATCGCGGCCGCCCGTAACGGGCTCGCGGTGGTCCCGGGGACGATCGTGGCGACCGTCGCGGGCTCCGAGCTCGCGTTCGGCCTGATCGCGGGGCTCGTCCTCCTCGCCTATTGGTACCGGCGGGTCCTGTGACGACCGGGTATTCCCGCCTGGCGATCATCGGCGCGCTCGTCGTGTTCGGCGCGTTCGGGCTCGCCGCCGTCCTCTTCATGTCGGAGACCGGCCCGGCGACGGAGCGCCTCGGCCTCCTCTTCGCCCTGTTCGGGACGATCGTCGCCGCCCTCATCGGCGCGCTGCGAGCCGACCAGGCGGCAACGTCGACCAGCGCGTCGAGCGACATTGCCACCGCGCTGAACGGCAACTTTGACGCTCGGGTGCGCAACGCGGCCCGCGTGGTCGCGGCCGAGCCGGCCGCGACGCCAGAGGAGCCGATCCCGCACCAGCCGGTAGGCCCGCAGTGAGCGACGGCACGTCGAGCGGCGCGTTGATGGTCGTCTTCGCGGCGGTCGTCTTCGTGCTCTGGTGGAGGGGCTACCTGGCCAGCTGGATCACCGGCATCTCCGGCGCGTTCAGCACGCCCAACGCGCCGCATCCGTTCAGCTGGGACAAGGGTGCCAAGGCCGCCAGCTCCGCCGCCCCCACCACGCCCGCCACGGCGTCAGCTTGAGGTCCCGACCGTGAAGATCCCCCGCCGCACCCACCCGCAGGCCGCCGCCCGGTTCTACCAGGGGCGCCACTCCGGCAACCACACCGCGGCGATCCTCTGGCTGTTCCTGCTCCTGGGCGCGCTCGTGGTCGTGCGCCGCGGTGCGCTGCCCGACCCGTACCAGGCGGCCACGCTCCTCATGGCTGCCCTCGCGGTCGTCATGGTCGGCGAGCTCTTCCCGACTCCGGTCCTCTGGCTGCTGGTCGCCCTCCTGGTCGCCGGCGTCCTCGAGATTGCCGCGCCCGTGAGCGGCCTCCTCGGGACCGTCCAGGCGCAGCTCGCCGGGCTCGGCGCGTCGGTCGCTCCCGGTACCCCGACCGTCCAGGCCAGCTAGGAGCCCACCATGCAGATCGAGCGCGACATCTCCAAGTTCCTGACCGGGGCGCTGATCGCCGCGGTGATCGCCGACATCCTCACCCACGGTTCCGTGGCGGTGAGCATCGGCCAGCTGTTCACCGGCACGATCACCACGGCCCTCAGGCTCGCCGCCGGCCAGAAGGCGTAGCGATGGTCCCGCCGCGCGCCAGCGTCGCGCCGGTGTATTCCTTCGGCGCCGACCTCATGACCGGGCCGACGTTCGGGCCGCCCGCCGTTCCGCGGGCCGCGCTCGAGCCGACCATGGCCCTCCAGTGGCTGTGGGGCGTTGCCCCCGGCGTCCTTCGCACGCCGCTCAACACGCCGCTCAGCTCGACCCCAGGGCCCGAGGCCCCCGCGAGCTCCCCCACCCCGGCTGACACGAGCTCCGGAGGGTGTTGCGGTGGCTAGCTTCGCCTCCGTCTACGCCGCCAACCGAACGACGATCGTCGGCGCCGGCGCAGCTGTCGTGATCGCCGTCGCCGCCGTGCTCGGGCTGCGGAGCCGCACCCCGACCGTCCAGGTCGTGGCGGCCTCCCCCGCCGCTGCCGGCGCGGCCGGCGGCGCGGACTTCGGGACGATCAACGCCGCGTACGGCGCCGGCGCCTCCGCGGCGAGCTCCGGGCTCGGCGTCGGATCCGAACTCGGCCAGGCCGCGATGGGGCTCGCCGGGAACGTCGTTGCCTCGCAGGGGTACGTCGCGCAGACGCTCGCCGGGTCCCAGGCGGACGTGGCCCAGGCGTCGACGACCGACTTCGCCTCCATCATCGCCGCGCTGATCGGCGCGGGACAGACGACCGTCCCGCCGCCCCCGCAGGTCGTCTACACGTTCGCGCCGGCCCTGGCCCCTGCCCCGGCGGCCGCCGCTCCGGCCCCGGCCGCCGCTCCGGTCGCCGCTCCGGTCGCCGCTCCGGTCGCCGCTCCGGTCGCCGCTCCGGTCGCCGCTCCGGTCGCCGCTCCGGCCCCGGTTGGGCACAAGGTCAACTTCGCGCCAGGGGCCCGGGTCCGCAGCTACGTCGTGAGCTCCAGGGGCTGCATCTCCAGCTGGAGCGATTACACCTGGGGCCCGACCGCGAGCTCTGCGCACTGCGGCACCGCGTACCACCTCAGCACGTGCACCGGCACGTCTGGCGCGACGGTCGTCCGCGTGAGCGATGGCTACTTCGCCGGCCACATCGTCGCGCTCGGCAACGGCGTCAGCTACACATGAGCCAAGGAGGGCCCACCCAGTGACCGATCAGACGATCCAGATCAACCCCGGCGACACGCTCACCGTCACGGCGGCCGGCGCGACGCCGGCTCCGGTCCCGACCCCGGCCCCCGACGTCGCCTCCCTCAAGAGCGCGATCGATACCGCGGTCGCCGCGGCGATCGCGGCCTGGCAGAGCCCGCCGGCGCCGGCCGACGCCGCCCCGTCGGTCGGCTTCGTGGTCCCCGCCGTCGACGCGGCCGCCCCGGCGGATCCGGGCACCCCTCCCGCGTTCGCCGCGACCACGTAGCTCGAGGAGGCAGACATGCCCCGCCGCAACCCCCGGACCGGCCGGTTCGAGAAGTCCAAGAAGCACCACAGCAAGCGCCGCCGCCGCTAGCCCGTGCGCTTCCACGCCGACCTCAGCATCCCGGCGTCCCAGGCCGTCAACCCGGCCGGGACGCTCCTCTTCGCCCCGCTCGCCTCGGGCTGGATGGTGACCCATGTGCGGATCGGGACCGACACCGCCATGCGGATCATCGTGGCCATCGAGGACGCGCCCGGCCAGCGGATCGCCGGCGGATCGTTCGCGGCCGCCGGCGGCGAGGCGAGCTCCGTCTGCGTGCCGGGCTTCGGCCCGATCTACGTTTTCGCGTCCGCGCAGGGGCTCGTCGACGTTCAGATCGACGGTATTCTGACGGGCTGACCGCGATGGCCGCTGCCTTCGTCCAGAGCACCAGCGGGGCACAGACGGCCGGGTCCGCTCTGGTGCTGACCCTGCCAACTGCTCCCACGCCCGGCAACCGACTGGTGATCGTGTCGTGGGCTGGCGGGACGTATGACTCGATCCCGGCCGGCTTTACGGTCAGTGCCACGAAGAACTCCACCGGATCGACTCCGGCGCGGCTCATCATCGCCCACCGGCTCGTGCTTCCTGGGGACCCGGCGGTCTGGACGTCACCCGCGAAGAGCCCCGGTTCCGACCGCTCGATGCTCCTGATGGAGTTCTCCGGCGTCGGAGCACCGCTGGCGGCCTCATCGAGTGACCTCGCTGGCCTTGGCGGCTATTCCGCCTCAGTGAGCGCCTCCGGTGTCGGACCGTTCATCGTGGGCGGGTTCGCCGAATACGACGGCGGCCACCTCGGCGCCACCGTCTGGTGGACCGCCGGGACGATGCTGGCTGCTGCGCCCTACAACCTGCGGGCGTTCGGCATCGCCGGCTACGTGACGGCCAACCCGATGACGGCCACGCGCTCGTGGCATGACAACCCCGCGATCGGGCTGGCCGCGGTCCTGCCCACCGACCGGGCCATCTTCCCTCACCGCCTCCATCGGTGGTGACGTGATGGCTGCATCGAAGAAGGTCTGCGGGATCTGTCGGGCCGGCTATTGGGACTGGTCGAGCCACGTCCTGAGCCTCAAGCACCGCCGGAAGGCCCACCGCGCCGCGAATCCGCTGGGCTCGAGGAAGAGCCCGAAGCGCCTGGCGAAAGCTTGGGGAGCTCGGGCCGCCCGTCGCGACTACGAGGGCGAGGATCACGTCAAGGTGCGCAAGTATCGCCGCCGCCCGCCGCTCGACGGGGCCGCGAGGTCGGTCCACGTCGTTGACTACTGGCGATGGAACGGCAGCCGGAACCGTTGACGTGAGCACCCTCAACGACTCCGCGTACAACGTGACCACCCTGGCCGCCCTGACCGGGATGCCGAAGACGACGGCGGCCGCCTGGATCCGATGCGAGGGCCAGGGCACCCCCAACCCGACCAACCCGCTCAACATTCGGTACTGGGGCTACTCGACGCAGCTGCTCGGCCCGGGCGCGAACGGTTCCAGCGGCGTGGGCTTCGCCCGGTACACCTCGGCCCTGGCCGGCCTCACGGACGCCGCGCGGATGATCGCCACGAGCGGTAACTACACCGGGATCCGGAACGCGATCGCGACGCGAGACGCCGTGAAGGTCGCCCAGGCGATCGAGGCGAGCCCGTGGGCCGGCGGCCACTACGGCGGGGGCGCCGGCAAGGCCGGGTGCATCGTCCGGGGCGTCAACGGCGGCGCGGCCCCGAGCTCCGGCGGGTCGGTCGGGACGGGCGTTACGGTGAGCGCGGGGGGCCGGACGGTCGCGGACCTGTTCAGCGCGGTCTCGCCTACGCACCTGCTCACCGCCGCCGACATCGAGATGATCCTCGGCGAGCTGACGGTGAGCGGCCCCACTGACCCGATCATCGCCTCCCAGCGCGCGTACTACACGAAGTACATCGGCCAGCCGATCAACAAGGTCCCCGTGTCGAGCGCCAGCAAGTTCGGCGGAGATAGCAGCCTCGGCGCCCTTGTCCCTGCCGACCTGCTCGGGAGCTTGTTCGCGTGGCTGCCGGGGTTCGCCGTCAACGCCGGCGTCCTGGTGCTGGTGGTCGTGCTCGGCTACGGCGGCTTCCGGCGGATCCTGAGCTAGTGCCCCTGGGCCTGCCAGACGAAACAGGCGTTCAGGTCGCCGCGGTCGCACTTGCCCTTCGCGGTGTCGTAGACCCCGAAGTACCAGAAGAGCGCGCCGCCGACGACGATCGCCGCCGCGACGAATAGGACGGTCCTGGCCAGGAGCGCGCCCAGGTGCCGGGCGACGGCGCGGAGGATCTTCATGGCCCGATCATCCGCCCGCCGTCAACGTCACCGGACCCCACTTGACAGGCGGGCGTACCGTCTCGAGTAGCCGCCGATTGAGCCCAGGCCGCCTTTCCGGTCCGGTCTCTCGGCGGCGAGAGCAGCCCCGCCCGATAACGGACCGGCCACCGGCCCAGAGCGCACCAGACAGGTCGTTCTTGGTCACCGAGCCCTTACATTATCGGAAGTGACTCCTCTCGCCGCTGAGAGGCCACTGACCGAACGGCCCCGGACGCCGGTGGCGATGGCTGAAAGGAGCCATCCCGGTGTCGAGAGGCAACACACTTTCTCAGGCCCACCCCGTCGCGCCCCGCGCCGAGTTCGTCCGCCGGTCTGATCCGCCCGAGTCCCGCTTCGCGGTCATCGCGAAACTGGCCAGTTTCGTCGGCGGCCTCGGGGTCGCGGCGCTCCTGGGGTTCATCGTCGTCTTCGCGATGCTCGCCTCGTGGCCGCGGCCGTGAGCGCGCACGCCACCCGCCAGGCGAGCGTTGAGGAGCTCCGCGACGCCCGGCGGATGACCCACCGGATGATCCTCACGAAGCCGGACGCCCCGGGCCGCCTGCTCCTCGCGATCTGGTGCCTGGACATCGGTGCCGAGCTGCAACGCCGCGGCGAGCTCGCGCCGGACTGCCCCTACTGCCGGGCCGACGTCTACGCCGCCGCGGGTAAGCCGGCGGTGGGCGCGGCTCTCCACCATGAGCGAGGGGCCCTGCCCGCTCAGCTCGTGGAGGCAACCCCTTGACCGCCCCGCTCTATCCGGCGTGCCCGCAGCTGCGATCGCACGTTCCGCCCCGCGTGGTCGGCGCGCTCGCCGCCGACCACTACCACGCCCACCGCATCGGCGCGGCCGCCTACGTCCACGGCGTCGGCGGCCATTTCATCTTCGGCGTGTGGGACCGCTGCGAGCGTCCGCCCGCCTGGGCCGGCCGACTCGGCGCTCTCTCCGCCGGTTACCTCCGCCGCGCGCGCCGGCTCGACCTCGAGCATCGCGACCGCGCCTACCTCCGGGATCGCCGCGGGCGGTTCCTGGTGCGCCTCCCCTGGTACCGCGTTCCGTCGGTCCAGGTCTATTCGTTCGAGCCGGCCGGGCTGTCCCTGGTCGACGCAGAGGAGCTCCGCGCCGCCGATCGGCGGGCCGAGCTCAGAAGCCGAGGGTACTGGGCATGACTGACACGACCGAATACGGCCTCGGGGCGATCGAGAGCCCGCCCGACCCACGCGACTACCCGATCGCCGACCTGTACGCCGCCCTCGGGCTCGAGGCCGTCGCCCTCCCCGCGCGCTACCGGCACGCCCCGATGCCGGCGGTGCTCAACCAGCACACCACGCCGCAGTGCGTCGCGTTCAGCGCCGCCGCCGAGCAGATGGCCTACGACATCCGCGACCAGAAGAGCTGGTTCACCTTCGACGAGGCCCGCTTCTTCACGATGATCGGCGG
>Ga0208080_1001173_pt1 | contig 13066 bp, 11 predicted proteins | sample NGESurdeep092012_3_FD_184476 | JGI IMG/M metagenome (GOLD analysis project Ga0208080, IMG submission 184476) | Arctic peat soil microbial communities from Barrow, Alaska - NGEE Surface sample 210-3 deep-092012 (SPAdes) | ecosystem: Environmental > Terrestrial > Soil > Wetlands > Peat ...
CGCCGGCCTCGCCGTCGGCTATTGGAAGGACGCCGAAGAGATACGCGCGAACTGGAGAGTCGCCCGCCGCTTCGAGCCCGCGATGTCGCGCGATCGCGCGGCGGAGCTCCGCGCCGGCTGGGAGAAGGCCGTCAGCCGCGCAAAGGGCTGGGTGTGAGGTCGCGACGCGAGTTAGGGGGGGACGACACGCCCAGATTCGAACCTGTAGAGATGGACGTCGTCGGCCTCGTGGACAATCGCCCATGGGGGAGTCGGTCGGAGAACGTCGTCGATGTCCTTGCTGACCTTGTAGTGCGGAGCGCGGGCGATCCAGCCGTCCCGCAGTGACGCGATTTTTGCCTGAAGTTCGCCCACGGAACTGGCCAGGGTCACATCCTTTGGGTTTTCGAGTCGCAGGGTCTGTGCCCTCAGGCAGAAAAATGCCCACCCATCAGCGGCGACGATGGCGCCGTCGCGTCCGTGGTTCCCCGAATACTCGAGATACGCCGCCGCACGACGCCAGTCCACTCTTCCGCTTTCGATGTTTTCTGCCAAGGCGTGTCCTTGCACCAGCATGATCGTGCACGCCAGCGTGGCCACCTGCGCTCGCCGAAAGATGCCGACGCGCTGCGCTGCGGCGTACTCGAATGCCTCACCCAGACCACGACAGAGTGGCAGGAGCCCCAGGAGCACGTACCGAAGGCTCCACCAATGATTCGCGATCGACAGCGCGGCCAATACCCCCACGGTGGATGCCGCGAGGTCCAAGATGAGCCGCGACCTCTCCTCCGCGTTCGCCTTGATCATGCCCGCAATCCAGAGCGCCCAGATGGCAAGGGCGCTCCACTGACGGCCAAGATTCTCATCACGGCCCGCCGCGAGACCGACGAATTCACCCCAAATCACTTCAAACGAGGGCCGGGGGGCACCGCCCGGCGGTTGCGAAACCCCGTGTCGAATGACCCATAACCACGGCAGATAGAGTCCTGCAACGACCAATGGGACCCCGAGCGCCACGCGCAGGTGTGTCGGGTCCTCACGACGAGCTCGCCAGGCGACTGCAATTTCGATGGCGCACATCGTCGCGAGCCCCACGATCGCGATGTAGAGCGTATACGCTGCTATCAAACTCGCGATAACCCAGACGGCCAATGAGAGTCTCGACCGAGACCTACGCCAGGTCACCCGTGCAGCGTCTGCGATGGCCACGAAACAGAGCGCCATGGCATAGGGGCGTACTTCCTGCCCATAGTGCACGGCCAGCGGTGACACCGCAAACGCGAAAGCTGCACCCAGACTCACGTATGTCTTACGCCACGCACCACAACGGAAGAACAATGCCATGGTTGTGCCTACACCGAAAAGAACGGAAGGCAATCGAAGTGCGATATCCGATTCGGAGAAGCGCCGCACCGCATAAACCACTAGGTAATGTCCGGGCGGGTGATTGCCGTCAAAGACGAGCGCGCTGAAAAGGCCCTTTAGCCCTCGGCGGGCGTAGTCGAGTGACATCGCCTCATCGAGCCAGAGGCTCCAATGCGACCACCCGAGGACGCGCACGACACCCGCCAGCACGAGGATTCCCCCGAGGACCAGCGGCTTCACGAAGCCTATGTCAGGCGTGTAGCCGCGGGTTCGAACGTCACTGGCGCCGGAATTCACTCCACCGTGACCGACTTCGCGAGGTTGCGAGGCTGGTCCACGTCGCAGCCTCGGCGCCGGGCGACGTGGTACGCGAGGAGCTGGAGGGGCACGACGGACACGATCGGCTGGAGCGCCGGATGGATCTTCGGCATCGTCAGCACGGCGTCGGCGAACGTGGCGACGTCCGCGTCTCCCGGGTTCACGAGCGCGATGACGACGCCGTCCCGCGCCTTCGCTTCCCTGAGGTTCGAGGCGATCTTCTCGTAGAGCGCGTCGTGGGGCGCCAGGCCGATGACGGGGAGCGCGTCGTCGATGAGGGCGATCGGGCCGTGCTTCATCTCGCCGCCGGGATAGCCCTCCGCGTGGAGATACGAGATCTCCTTGAGCTTGAGCGCCCCTTCGAGGGCGATCGGGTAATGCGCGCCGCGCCCGAGGAAGAGAACGTCCCGCGCGTGCTCGAGACGGCGGGCGATCTTCTCGATCTCGGGCTCGAGGTCGAGCGCCTCGCGGAGCGCGGCGGGGAGGCGTGCCAGGCCCGCGAGAAACGCCGCGTCGACCGGAGCTTCTTCGGACGCGCGCGAGCCCTTCACGTAGTGCGCGAAGAGCGCGAGCGCGACGAGCTGCGTCGTGAACGCCTTCGTGGACGCCACGCCGATCTCCGGGCCTGCGTGCGTCGCGATCACGCCGTCCACCATCCGCGCGATCGCCGAGCCCGGCACGTTCACGAGGCCGGTCGTGCGCGCCCCGAGGCGCCGGGCCTCCTTCAGAGCCGCCACGGTGTCAGCGGTCTCGCCGGACTGCGAGATGCCGAGGACGAGAGTCTTCCGGTCCACGAGCGGCGACCGGTAGCGGAACTCGGAGGCGTAGTCGACATCGGCGGGAATCCGGGCGATCTCCTCCAGGAGGAACTTCCCGACGAGGCCCGCGTGCCAGCTCGTCCCGCAGGCCACGATCTGCACGCGGTCGATCCCTCCGAGGAGCGCGCGCGGAACGCCCATCTCCTCTTCGTTGAAGAGGCCGGTCTCGAGGGAGAGCTTGTTGCCGATCGTCTCGATGACGACCGTGGGCTGCTCGGCGATCTCCTTCGCCATGTAGTGCGGGTAGCCGCCCTTCTCGGCAGAGACGGCGTCCCACGAGACGCGGTGGGCGGGCCGCTCGCGCGGCGTCCCGTCGAACCCCGTCACGGTGACGCCGGACGCCGTCACGCGCGCGAGGTCCCCGTCCTCGAGGAAGATCAGGTCGCGCGTGTGTTGAAGCAGCGCGGTCGCGTCCGACGCGACGAAATTCTCGCTCGTTCCGAGCCCGAGGACGATGGGCGGCCCCCACTTGAGCGCATAGAGGACGCCCGGCTCGTCCGCCGAGAAGAGGACGAGCGCGAACATCCCCTCGAAGGAAGCCGCGGTCTTTCGGACGATCTCGGCGAAGGGGGTCCGGGGCTCGGCCTTCTGCGCCGCGCCGAGGGCCTGGGCGACAACTTCCGTGTCGGTCTCCGAGAGGAAGCGAACGCCTTCCTTCTGGAGCCGCTGCTTCATCGGAAGGAAGTTCTCGATGATGCCGTTGTGAATGACGACGATGCGGCCGGAGGCGTCGCGATGCGGGTGCGCGTTCTCCTCGGACGGGCGGCCGTGCGTGGCCCAGCGCGTGTGCCCGATGCCGAACCGGCCGGGAGGCGGGTCCTGCGCGATCTTCTCCGTGAGGTTGCCGAGCTTGCCCTCGCTGCGCACCACGCGCACGACACCGTCGTTCCCGACGACCGCGATGCCCGCCGAGTCGTAGCCGCGGTACTCGAGGCGCTTCAGGCCGTCGAGGAGAACAGGCGTCGCCTCGCGGCCCCCGACGTACCCGACGATGCCGCACATCTCAGGTCTTCTTCCCGCCGCTCTTCCGCTCGCGGTACCTCGCGCCGCCCTCGGGCAGGTTTTTCTGCGGCTCGCGGGCAAGGGCGAGCGCGTCCTTCGGGACGTCCTCGGTCACGGTCGTGCCCGCCGCGATGATGGCGCCATCGCCGATCGTGATCGGGGCGACGAGCTGCGAGTCCGAGCCGACGAAGACGTCGCGGCCGATCGTCGTCCGGTGCTTCGCGAAGCCGTCGTAGTTGCACGTGATGACGCCCGCGCCCACGTTCGTGCGTTCGCCGATCTCCGTGTCGCCGAGGTACGTCAGGTGGTTCGCCTTGACGCCCTTTTTCAGCACGGCCTTCTTCGTCTCGACGAAGTTCCCGACGTGAACGCCCTCGGCGAGGTCCGTTCCCTCGCGCAGGCGCGCGAACGGGCCCACGATCGCGCCGTCGCCGACGACCGCCGACTCGATCACGCAGTAGGGCCTCACCGTCACGTTCTTCCCGAAGACCGAGTCCTTCACGACGGCGCCCTGGCCGATCACGCTCCCCGAGCCCACTCGGGTTTTCCCGAGAAGCGTCACGAAGGGTTCGAGCACCGTGTCGGGCTCCAGGACGACCGTTTCGTCGAGCGTCACCGTCTCCGGACGGAAGATCGTCGTCCCCGCGCGCATCGCCTCGGACGCCTTGCGGTCCCGGAGAATCCGCTCGACGGCGGCGAGGTCCGCCCGCGAGTTCACCCCTAGGGCGGACGCGGCGTCGCCCTCGACGAGGACGGCGCGGCGCCCGGCTTTCCGCGCGAGAGAAAGCACGTTCGTTAGATAGAGCTCGTTCTGGGAATTCTTCGAGGTCAAGAGGGGCAAGGCCGCCTCGAGGAAGCGGCGGTCGAATGCGTACGCTCCCGCATTGATCTCGGCGATTTTCTTCTCTCTATTCGAAGAGTCTTTCTCTTCCACGATCTTCAACAAGCGCCCGCCGCGATCGCGCACGATGCGCCCGTAACCCGACGGGTTCTCGAGCCGCGCGAAAAGGACCGCAGCCGCGTTCTTCGGATCCGCAGCCAGAGCGTCGAGGAGGCTCCGAACCGTCCGCTCTTCGAGCAGCGGGACGTCTCCCGACAGGACGACGACGCGCTTCGCTTTTCCGAATGCGACCGCCGCGGCGCGCACGGCGTCGCCGGTTCCCCGCGGCGGATTCTGCAGCGCGACGCGGACGCCCGGGTACGCGGCCTTCACGTGCTCGGCCACCGCGTCGCCGTCGTTCGAGACGACGACCACGACCTGAGCGGCGCTTCCCGCGACCGCGAGCGCGGTGTCGAGGGCGCGGTCGAGAAGCGGGCGGCCGGCGGCCTCGTGCAGGACTTTCGGCCGTTCGGACCTCATCCTCACGCCGCGGCCGGCGGCGAGGAGGACGACGACCGTCATGCGCCTCCCGCGACGAGCTCCGTGAAGCCCTGCGTCCCCCGAAGGGTGGCGAGGTCGGCTTCGAGTCGCGCCTGAATGCGGTTTTGATCGTCTGCGGCGATGGCCTTCCTCAGGCTCAGGAGAGCCTGCTCCACGTCGCCCTGGAGCGCCAGGCAGCAGGCCGTGAGGTAGTACACGCGGCCATCGCCGTCGCGGCGGCCCGGGTTCCTGCGGAGCAGCTCGAGCGCCTTCTCGATGTTGCCGCGATTCTTTTCGAACACGGCGGCGTGGTACAGCTCCTCCGGCTCGGCCGCCGTGGGGTCCTTCGTCCTCTTTCCGGTGCGGCAGGCGCCGAGATACATGCGCGCGCGGTCGAGAAATTCCTTCTCGTCGGGGTGCTTTTCAATGAGGTCCTCGAAGCGCCGCGCGGCCTCGTCGAAATGCCGCTTGTGGAAGAGCTCGATGGCCCTCTCGTATTCCTTGCGCGCCGCCGAGGTCTCCTTCACAGCCTCCTTGAGCGAAGCCGGCGCCTTTCGTGGCCGGTCGGGCTCGGGCACGGCGAGCTTCATCTGCCGGATCTTTTTTTCCAGGTCCTCGAGCGGCAGCCCGAGCTCCTTGGAAAGAGTCTGCAGGTCCATCCGGCCGAAGTTCGCTTTCAGCCAGCGGGCGTCGTCGTCGGTCCACTTCCTGAGGATCATTTGGAGGGGCCTCCCGCTGGGCTCCGGGCCCGAAGGTGTTCGGAGCAAACGGCGAATTCTGTTCACGTCTCTCCCCCGCGTCAAGGAGGCGTCAAAAAGGGGCCGGGGCGTTAAGCCCAGGCGTCCCGCCCCCCCGGACGCCTCCTCGTGAAAACGCGGTAGCCTGAGGCCGTGTACGAAGCTCCGATCTTCTGCACGCAGTGCGCCGCACGGCTCGAGGAGCAGGCCGTGGGCTCTTCCGCCAAGAAGGTTCCGGTCTGCGTGCGTTGCGGCGTCGTACACTGGATCGACCCGAAGATCGCGGCCGGCATCCTCATCATGCGCGGGGACCGGGTCCTCCTCGTCAGGCGCGCGATCGAGCCCGGCCTCGGCCGCTGGACGTTCCCCGGGGGGCACGTGGACCGCGGCGAGACTCTCGAGGAGGCCGCGTTGCGCGAGACGCTCGAGGAGTGCGGCGCGACGGCCGATCTTGGGGATCTCCTGGGCGCGTTCTCGTATCCCGGGAGGCCCGTCGTCATCGTGGTTTACCGGGGCACGCTCGCCGTCGGCAGCCGCGAGCCGCACGCGAGCGACGAGACGCTGGAGGTGGGCTGGTTCACGGCGGACGAGGCCGCGGGGCTGGAGCTCGCCTTCCGCTCGGTGGCCGACGCGCTCAGCCGGCTCTTCGGGCAGACCTATGGAGTGTGAGCGATGGAGATGCTTCTGATGCGCCGCAGCATTCGATTCCTCGTTCCGCTCCTCACTCTCGTCCTCTTCGTGGTCTTCGCGCGGGCGGACGAGCCGATCGTCGCGACGGCGCCCGCGCCGGCGGGATTCGTGAAAGCCGCCTTCGCGGGCGGCTGCTTCTGGTGCATGCAGAGGCCGTATGACGACCTCTTAGGCGTCGTCTCGACGACCGTGGGGTACACGGGCGGCGAGAAGGCGAATCCCACGTACCACGAAGTCTCCGCGGGCGGCACGGGGCACCTCGAGTCGATCGCGGTCGTGTACGACCCGAAGAAGGTCACGTACGAGAAGCTCCTCGACGTCTTCTGGCACAACGTCGACCCCACGAACGCGTACGGCCAGTTCTGCGACAACGGCTCGCAATACCGCACCGCGATCTTCGTCGCCGACGACGCGCAGCGGAAAGCGGCCGAGGCCTCGAAGAGAGCCCTCGAGGCTTCCGGCGTCCTGAAGCGCCCGATCGTCACCGACATCCTGAAGGCCGGGACCTTCTGGAAGGCCGAGGATTACCACCAGAGCTATTACAAGAAGAACCCGATCCGCTACAACTTCTACCGCTCGGGCTGCGGGCGCGACGCGCGCCTGAAGGAGCTCTGGGGCGACGCCGCCCCGAAGCACTGACCCCCGGGCGGCGGTTATTTCGGCAGCCGCGTCCGCGAGAACACCGCGGCGCCGAGCTTCACCGGCACCGAGCGCGGCACGAGGCGCCCCGACGCGATCCACGCGCGATCGAGGAAGTGGGTCACGACGTAGGCCCTCTTTTTCTCGAGCGCCAAGAGGCCGATCTTCGCGACCGCGTCCGGCGTCATCTCGGGGAACGGCGTCGCTTCGGCGCCGCGCATGCCCGCGACTGCGTGGAAATTCGTCTTCGTGTAGCCCGGGCAGAGGCACGTGACGGTGACGCCGTCCTTTTTCGCCTCTTCGTGCAGGGCGTGCGTGAAGGACAGGACGAAGGCCTTGCTCGCCGCGTACGCGGCGAAGTAGGGCACGGGCAGGAACGCGGCCGTGGACGCGACGTTGAGGATGGCGCCCCCGTGCCGCGCGCGCATGGCCACGAGGAAGCGGTGCGTGAGCTCGGCCGTCGCGACGACGTTGAGCTGGAGCATTCCGAGGACGCGCTCGAGCGGCAGCTCGGCCTCGGGGCCGTTCAGGCCGAAGCCGGCGCCGTTCACGAGAATCGAGACGACCTTGCCCGCGCCCTCCGTCGCGGCGAACACGGCCTCGCGCCCTTCCGGCTTCCCGAGATCGGCGGCGAGAAACCCCGCCTCGATCCCGTTCGTTCTCGCGACCTCTTCCGCGAGATACGCGAGACGGTCGCCTGAGCGGGCGACGAGGAGGAGATTGCGGCCTTCCTCCGCCAGGCGGCGGGCCAGCGCCTCGCCGATTCCCGAGGAGGCGCCGGTGACGACGGCGAGCTCCGGGCCCGTCACGAATTCCGTCGCGGCAAGCGGATCACTTCCGACACGCGATAGCCGAGCAGCGTCCGGAGGACGCTCGCGGGGGCGAAGAGGTCGAGGCCGGACGATGGGGAGGGGCCCGGCAGGACGGACAGGACGAGCGGCGGCCCGTCCGCCGCGAGAACGGTGTAGGCGCCGAACCAGTTGCGCGCGCCGAGCGCCTTGACGTGAGCTTCCATTCCGTCCACGCGCAGCGAAAAGTCCGTCTCGGTCTCGCGCGTCCAGAGGTGAGGCGGGCCGGACGACGCCTCGCTCGAGAGCTGGAAGGCGCGCTTCAGGAGAGACGCGGCGGGGTTCCTCAAGAGGCTCGACGAGAGCGAGAACGGCACCGTCGCCCGGCCCGCGGCCTTGAGCTCGGCGAACGCGTTCGGCGAGATCCAGAGCGCGGACGAGCCCGCGATCGTCGCGACGCCCTCGGGCCAGAGGCCAGGCAGCAGGAACTCGGTGGCGGTCGCGAAGTCCGGAAAGAGGAGCGTTCCGCCCACCTCCCGCGACTCGTACGCCGCGGGCGGCGCCGCGACGGGCGGCGCGCCCTGGGGCGCGTTCGCGCGTGCCCGGACCCACTCCTCGCGGCGTCGGGCCGAATCCGGCTTCTCGATGCGCACGCGACCCGACCAGCGCAGCCTCAGCCCGCCCTTTCCGAGCTCGAGAACCTCCACCTCGCGGCGCGCCGACCCCGGCACGTCGCCGCCATCGACGCCGGGCAGGTTCGGGTCGAGCGCGAGGACGAGGCCGGGTGAAAGCGGCAGCGCAAGAAGACTGGGGGGCCGCGCCGCCGGGGGCACCGGCGCGGGCTCCGGCTCCCGGGGACCGCGGCCGCAGGAGAGCGCGAGCGCCGCGAAAAGAGCCGGGGCGGCGAGACGCGGATGGGGCATCGGCTACCGATTGGCCAGGTCGTTTAGCCGCTCGTCCGGGGGAATCGGGTAGACCTCGATCGCGTTGATCTTCTCCCGTTGCGCGCGAAAGCGGTTCAGGGACGAGACGAGCCGCGAGTCGCCCGACACCGTCGACGGGACCTCGCGCTCGAACTCCGCGCGGAAATCGAGAAGGATCCGCGATAGACCCGCCTTGAGCGCCGGCGGCTTCCAGTCCACGTTGTGCGGGTCCGCGAGGAAGGCGCGCCCCGCCGCCTCGAGGCGCGTGTCGAGGTCGGCCGCTTCCCAGGGCTCCTTCGCGAGCGGAGGCCCGCCCCGACGCGCCTTCACGAGGGCGAAGTGGATCCGGGCATCCGTGAAGCGCCTGTACGCGATCGCCGTCATGGCGTTGAGGGAGAGGTTCTTCCCGCCGACGACGTACGTGGTTTCCGAGTCGAAGCGGTGTGCGATGTCCTTCAGGTTGCCCGGCCGGTTGAAGCGCAGAACGCCGCGCAGAGCGCAGGCATTGTGCGCGTTGATCCAGTAGGCAAGGCGGTCGGGCTCGGTCGGGAACAGGTGCGGGTGCGACTCGGGCGACACGCGCGCGATCTCGGCGAGGTACTCCTCGAGAAGCGGCTCGTCCACCGAGACCGCCGCGTAGTCCACGAGGCCGTCCGTCACCACCTTTTCGAGAAGGCGGCCCAGGAGGCCGTGCGGAAACTTCCCGGCGGAGGGAACGTCCGAGACGGCCTTCACCGAGGGCTTCACGACCTCGCACGAGGCTCCCGGCAGAACGACCGCGAATACGGCGAGAAAGAGGGTCGCGCGAAGGCGCGCGAAAACGGCATCCGGTGTCATCGCGCGCTCAGCCGACGACATCTTCCGCCCCGTCGACACCCAAAACGTTCCCCGAGAGCCACACGGTCTGGGGGCACGACAGGGCCACGAGGACGCTCGCGACGTCTTCCGGGGTCGTCATCCGGCCCGCCGGGTGCATCGCGAGACAGCGCTCGATCATCTGGTCGTTACCCGGAATCTTCCGGAGCGCCGGCGTGTCCGTCACGCCCGCGCGAATCGCGTTCACGGCGATCTTCCGCGGGGCGAGCTCGACGGCGAGCTGCCGGCAGTGGCTTTCGAGCGCCGCCTTCGCAGCCGAGACGGCGCCGTAGGACTTCCAGACGCGGTGGCCGCCCGCCGACGTCATCGCGAAGGCGTGCGCGCCCTCGGGCAGGAACCCGCCCGCGACGAGGTCCTGCATCCAGTAAACGAGCGAGTGCGCCATGACGTCGACCGTCATGTCCATCTGGACCTTCGAGATCCTCTCGGCGGCGTCCGCGGCGAGAAAGGGCTTCAGGGTGCCGAACGCGAGCGAATGCATGACCACGTCGACGCCGGCCCTCCGGCCCTCCGCGTCCAGGACCTTCGCCATTCCGGCGAGGGCCTCGGCCCTCCTCTCGTCGTCGGCGGCGTTCATGTTGAAGAACACCGGGCGGGAGCCGGCGGCTTCGATCCCGTGGGTGATGCGCTCCACGTTCGGGAGCGTCGCCCGGCGGTCGAGGTGAACCCCGAAGACGTTGCGCCCGTCTCGCGCGAGCGCGAGCGAGGCCGCTTCGCCGAAGCCGGAGGAGGCGCCGAGGACGAGGGCCCAGTTGCGCGGCGTCGTCATGCGCCGAATCCTAACCTACCGGCCGTCAGGGGAAATAACCGCGGATCGTCTTGGCGCGCAGCTTCGGGTTGTTGAGCTTCACCTCAATCGCGCGGAACTGGTTCTCGCCCTTCGAGGAATTCGTGAGATACCGCAGAAAGTACTGCGAACGCAGCTCCGTCTCGATCTTCCGGTAGACCTCCGCGAGCGCCGCTGCCTTGCCGATGAAGAACGCCTCGGCTCCCGTGTCGACGGCCAGCTCGGTCATCTTCGACTTGATGCCGAAGTCGAGGACGGAAAGCTTGAGGCCGATGAAGTAGATCGGCACGCCGGCGGCGCGCGCGTAGCGGCGCAGCGTCCCGTAGTCCGTCCACGAGTGGTTGTCGTCGCCGTCCGTCAGGACGACGATCGCCTTTCGCCCGGGCAGCGCGCGGAACTGGTAGAGCGCCATGACGACGGCGTCGTAGAGCGCGGTTTCTCCGGAGGCGCGCGTCTCGGCGATGGCCCGCTCGAGGTCCGTGGATTTGTGCGTGAGGGACGCGAGAAGCGTGGGCCGCTCGCGGAACTCGATGACGAAACCCTGATCCTTCTCCTTCGAGACGAGCTTCTGCGCGAACTCGGAGGCCGCCCGGTGGACGAGAGGCATCGCGTCCCTCATCGAGCCCGACCCGTCGATGACGATGCCGAGTGACAGCGAGAGCGACTCGGCGAACTCGAAGCTGGAAAGATCCTGCTTCACGCCGTCCTCGAGCACCGTGAACTCCCCGCGTAAGAGGCCCTTCACGAGACGGCCGTCGGAATCGAATACCGAGACCGGAAGCTCGACGAGATTCACCTCGACCTTCGTCATGAAGCGCGACTCGCCCTTCAGGAGCTTGAGGTCCGTGAACTCCTTTCCCTCCGCGTCCGTCGCGGTCGCCCGCATGAGCGTGGCCTTCTGGATCTTCGCCACGGGCACGGTGACGGTGAACGGCGGCTCGGTCCACTCCTTCAGCATCGTGTCGTCGAGCCAGAGCTGGAGCTTCTTCGCGGCGCCGCCCGCGATGGACTGCAGGGCGACTTTCAGCTCCACGGTGTCGCCGGCAGACTTCTGCTTCGGCAGCTCGAGGATGCGTACTGCGAGGCGCGCGTCCTTCTCGTTGATCGCCCACGCGTCCGCGTCCACGAAGTTGCCCTGGACGTCGAAGCCGAGAACTTTGAGCGTCTGCTTTTTCGGGATCTTCCCGAGGTCGAGCTCGACCGTGTAGGGCGGCCGGTTCTTGACGAGGATCTTCTTGTCCTCGAGGTAGAACTCGACGCGCCTCACGGGCTCCTTCACCTCGCACTCGATCCTGAGGAGGCCGACGGGCACCTCCTGCTCCGGCGCCAGGATCTTCACGAACCCCGAGGCGCTCGGCGGGACGGCGGGACGGTTCTCACTTTCGAGGATCACGGCCGCGGCGTTCGGGAGCCCCGCGCCATCCGCCCCGGCATCTTCGGTGCGGAACTCGGACGACATGGCGGGCACCGTGAGCGAGATCGCCCGCGTGCCGAGGAGCTTGCCCGCGACGCCCTCGAGCCGGAACTGGATGTTGAGAGCGCCGGGTTTGAGCGCGCGAAGAAACGAGATCGCCACGGGTTTCGAGGCGTTCGTGAGGTCCTTCGTCGAGAGGTCGATGTCCACGGGCACGCGGAAGCTCTCGACGGCCTGACCGCGGTCGTCCGTGACGTCGCCCGCGAGGAAGAACGAATACACGCGCGGCTGCACGTTTCCCGCCCCGCGGAGGTCTCCCTTGCTGACCGAGAGCACGAATTTGACGGCCGTCTTCCCCCCGGTCCGCCCGAGATACTGCTCGCGCACGTCGATCGGGATCGAGATTCCCGGCGCCTCGAGCTGCGTCTTCTGGGCTTCTCCGGGACGGCCCGATTGCGGCCGCGCCGGCGGGGCCGTGAAGAGGGCGGCGAGGGCGAGGAGCGCGAACGCGCGGACCCGCTTCGTCATACGGCCATCGTATGCTGTCTTTCTCAAGCGACATATCCCCCGTTCAGGAGGGCTCGATGCAAGTTCCCTTCCGCCACCCCGCCGGGGCGCTCCTCGGCCTCGCCCTTTTCACGGTGCCGGCCCCCGGAAAGGCCGCCTCGCCCGCGGCCGCCGCGTCGGACGCCTGGCTCGACTCCACCTCCGCCCGCTGGAACGAGGTCTCCGAGAAGATCTGGGGCTTTTCCGAGACGGCTCTCAAGGAGACGAAGTCGGCCGCCCTTCTGGCCGACCTCCTGGAGAAGGAGGGATTCACCGTGATGCGCGGCGTCGCGGGAATGCCGACGGCGTTCGTCGCCTCCGCCGGAAGCGGGGCGCCGGTGGTCGGGATCCTCGCCGAATACGACGCGCTGCCGGGACTCTCGCAGGCGGGGGGCACGCCGAAGAAGACGCCGCTCGCCGCCGGAGCGCCCGGCCATGGATGCGGCCACAATCTTCTCGGCACGGCGGCGGTCGCGGCGGCGGTGGCCGCAAATCGCCAGCGCATCGCCGACAAACTTCCCGGAACGATCAGGCTGTTCGGCACACCGGCCGAGGAGCAGCTCCTCGGCAAGCCCTTCATGCTGAGGGACGGCGTCTTTTCGGGAACCGATGCCGTCCTCGCCTGGCATCCCGCGGACGCGACCTACGTGTGCACGAAGCCTTATCTCGCGATCGCCGCGATCGACGTGGAATTCTTCGGAAAAACGGCGCATGCCGCGATGAACCCGTGGCTCGGGCGGAGCGCGCTCGACGCCGTCGAGATCTTCGATCATGCCCTCGCGCTCATGCGCGAGCACGTCCTCCCCACGGCGCGCCTCCATCGC
>Ga0208080_1001181_pt1 | contig 13017 bp, 11 predicted proteins | sample NGESurdeep092012_3_FD_184476 | JGI IMG/M metagenome (GOLD analysis project Ga0208080, IMG submission 184476) | Arctic peat soil microbial communities from Barrow, Alaska - NGEE Surface sample 210-3 deep-092012 (SPAdes) | ecosystem: Environmental > Terrestrial > Soil > Wetlands > Peat ...
CTTCTGGCGTGGAGGAAGAATGCCCCCACGAATGGGGGCATGGCAGCCTGGAAGGCTACGCTACGGTGCGGCGACGAAGTGCCCCGCAAGACTCGTCGCGGCGCACGAAGAAATGAATTGTTTGGAGCACATCACGCCAGCGATTCCACATTCATGTCGCGGCGCACGAACCGGAACTCACCCACCGATGCTTCTGACGAATCTCTAATACTGAAGCCCGCGCGCCGGCGGGTTGCTGCCGTCCGTGCGTATCGCGGAACTGGTCTTCTTGAGGCGCTGCTCGGCGCCGGGCATGGCGCCGGGGGTCACATAGGAGAGCATGCCGGCCCGCTCGATCTGCAGGACGATGGGCGCGCCGTCGGGGACGGCTTCGAGGCTGCTCCGCAGAGCCTCCACCGCGTCCACCGCCGCGCCGTTGACCCCGTGAACCACGTCGCCAAGCTCGATCGCGTTCTCTCCGGCCAGACCCGTTCCGGCGAGCGCCAGCACCAACACGCCGGGCCCGCCGCGAACGCCGCCCAACGTCAATGCCAACGCCGGCGTGAGGGTGGCGCCGTACATGCCGAGGCGAAATACCAGATTCTCCTTTTCCGTAACGCTTCCGGCGGACAACGCCGGCGGGAGTTTTCGCGCCGCGCCCGGGGTGATGCGCAGCAGCCGCGTATCGGGCCCACGCATGACCGCCAGTTCCACCGGCGCGCCGGCGGAGAGGGCGCATTCGGCGCGATAGAGATCGCGCATCGTGTGGACGGGTTCGGCGCCCAGCGAGACCAGGACATCGCCCGGCAGAAGGCCCGCGGCAGCAGCCGGACCGTAGGGTTCGACGTCTTCTACCAGGACACCCTGGCGCTGCTTCAGCCCCAAGCCGGCGATGAGGTCGGCGGTGAGGCTGCGCGGCTGGATCCCCAGACGCGGTCTGGCCACCGTACCCCGGTCGCGGAGAGCCGCATAGGATTGCCGGATAACATCGAGCGGTACGGCGAACCCGAGTCCTTCGCTGCCGCCGGATTGCGACAGGATCATGGTATTGATGCCCAGCAGTTTGCCCTCGAGATCCACCAGCGGGCCTCCCGAATTGCCGGGGTTCATGGATGCGTCGGTCTGGATGTAGGCCCGGGGATCGTCGGGATTGAGTTGGCGGTCTACCGCACTGACCAGGCCCAGCGAGGCGGATTGGGCAAGTCCCATGGGGCTTCCGTAGGCCAACACCAACTGGCCCTGACGCGCGGTGGCGTCGCGGGTCAGGTCAAAGAAAGGGACGGGCTGGGCATCGATCTTGAGCAGCGCGAGATCGTTGTCGGCGTCGATGCCGGTCACCGAGGCGGTGTACTCGCGGGGAGAATCGGCAGGGCTGGCGCCCGGCGTGGCCGCCAGAACCCGGATGCGGGTGGCATTGGCGACGACATGGGCGTTGGTGATCAGATAGCCATCCGGCGCGACAAAGAAGCCCGAACCGCGGCCGCGCTCGGCCACCAGAACCCCGGCCGGTTGCTCGTCGCCGGTTCCGGCCACTTTGAGGGACTGGGTGACGATCTGAACCACCTTGGGCCCGACCGCGGCCGAGACGCGCTCCATCTCACTACCGATCCGTTCCAGTTCCCGGACGGTTCCGGGGTTCGCTCCCGTTGCCGGCGCGGCCAGCATCAGCAAACCCAGGGTTCCATGCAACCATGACTTGTACAGGTGTCTCATCGGGCCATCCTCAATTCGCAAGTGCGATGTGGTGACAAGGGCACGCCGGTTGCCACACGTTCCACGCGGCGGATCCGGAGCGGTACTCCTTTCTTTTAAACGGCGCAGATTGTTGGAGGCATTGGGATTGGAGTCCTCGCGTTCTCCGGACGGGTCACAGTGTGCGAATTGGCCGACAGGCGGCGGCCGGCCGCGGGGGGCGACGGAATGCCGCCCCTGCGAGAGGAGTGTAGCGGCGGAAGGGCGCGCCGCCTACCTATGAATACGGGAACCAGGCGGGGTCGATGGTGGCGCGTTCGCCGCTAGCTTCACGCATGCGCGCGAGCAGACGCTGGCGCAACCCGGTGGCGATTTCCCGATAGGGGACGCGGCCGGCGAGATTGACTTGCTGGTACGGATCGGCATTGAGATCGTAGAGCATGTACTCCACGTATTTCTCCACCGACGGAACGGCCTGCCATCCGGGCACTCGGGGCGCGGCGGCGGCATACGTGTACTGCGGCGTCCGCAGGCCGCGTCCGGTGATGAACTCCGACATTTCGAAGTAGACCTCGTTGCGCCAGCCTTCGGTGCGGCGGTCCAGCAGCGGGAGGAAATTGTGGCCCTGCATGGTGGAGGGCACGGGCAGGCCGGCGGCGGAAAGCAGGGTGGGCGCGAAATCCACGTGGCTCACCAACTCGGAAACCTGCATGCCGCGATGGAAGCCGGGGCCTTCGATAATCAGCGGGATGTGGATGGAGCTTTCGTGCGGGCTGCGTTTGTACTCCGCGTTGCGCGTGCGGAAGTGATTGCCGTGATCGCTGGTGAACATGAAGATGGTGTTCTTGTCCATGCCGGTTTCCACCAGCGTCTGGCGGAGGGTGCCGACCACCTCATCGATCTTGGCGACGCAGGCGAAGTAGTCGGCAATCTGGCTGGGCCATGTCCCGGGCAGCGGGCGCAGGTCGGGCGGGATGAAGGGATTGGGATATCGCCCGGCGAACTCCTTCGGCGGATCGAAGGTGTCCTTATCGTTCTGGTGGTGGACTTCGAGATAGGAGAGCGTCAGCAGGAACGGCGATTTGGCGGCTGGCGAGCGGAGGAAGAGTTGCGCGCGGTCGGTCATGAAGTCGGCGCGGTAACGGTTGGAGAAGTGGATGGGCTTGTCGTCGCTATCGAAGAGGTCGCCCTCGTAGGCGTGGGAGGTCAACTCCAGGGCGTTGGCTGCTTCCCACAGGTCGGCAAACCCGCCGCGATGCCCGCGTTTTACCGCGCCGCGGGTTTCGGCGGCGGTGCCGGCCTCCGGCCGCGCCAGATGCCACTTGCCGATGTAGTTGGTGGAGTAGCCGGCCTGCTTCATCACGGTGGCCAGCGTGGTGGCATCTGCCGCCAGGCCGAAGGCATTCTTCCACACGCCGTGCTTGCTGGGATACTGGCCGGTGAAAATGCTGGCTCGCGCCGGGGCGCACACCGGCTGGTTGGAGATTGCCTGGCGGAATATCACGCCGCGCGAGGCCATCTGGTCCAGGTTGGGCGTCAGGTTCATGGGATTGAGGCCCATGGCGCCGACGCAATCCCAGCGAAACTGGTCTGAAATCACCAGAACGATGTTGGGCCGGCTGACGCCGCCGCCGGTTTGGGCGGCTGCCGAGGCCACCGCCGCCGCGGCCGGAACCGCGCTCAACCACTCACGCCGGGTTTGCTTTTCCGCTGCCATACACGCCTCCGGCGGAAAGTGTATCATCTGGCGCGGTCGGAGGTGCGCGGCGCCGCAGCCTGATCGAATCGAGACAAGCGCGCCCTCAGAAGCCGAGACAAAATCGGTTGGCAGGCGAAAGCGCCTGCCCCACCAAGACAAGTCGAGTGTTTGCATTGGTGGAGCAGGCGGTTTCGCCTGCTTCGCCCGCTTGCGGGCATTGCTTTCACAGCATCTCAAGGTGGCGGCTCAATTGGGCTTGGGGCCGAAGCCGGTTTCGATCAACGTCACACGTGGTTTGCCGCCCTGGCCGAAATTCGAATCGGACGTCACCAGGGAGCCGTCGTTGGACATCGCCGCGCGGGGGGCGGCCCAGTAATTGCCGTCGCCGGCGTTGGTAAAGAAGACGGTGCGGGTCAGGGCGAGGCGGCGGATTTCCAATCCGTTCTCGCGCATGACGACGATCTCTCCGGCGTGCGGCGTGGGAACAGCCTCGGACATGTCGTCCGGCCGGCGCGCTTCGGACTGGGTGGAGATCACGCAATACGGCGCGGACTTGGCACACCCCACGTGCTCATCGACCCAGCCCCGGCCGCACCGCCAAAGGGTCATGACCTTCTTCCTGCCTCCTCCCAGTTCCACCTGTTTGAGCAGATTGAGCCCGGTATTCAACTGATAGGTCGATAAAGATACCTCGCACGGAATGCTGTTCTCGCCATTCGCCACCAGGTACTGAATGCCAGCGGAGTCCTCCAGGGTGTCCAAATGCGAGCCGACGTAGCAGCGTTCACCGGGATCGCAGACTCCGTCGTGATTCCCTGGTTTTTCGGGACTCTCCGGCCCGCGGTATTCCAGTTTCAAAGCGCCTTTGGCCTCGTCGACCGAAAACACCCCCATCGCCGGCGGCGCAATCAACATGACGTAACGCTTTCCGCTGGTGCGGTCCGTCCCTTTGGAAATCAGGGTGAAATCGACATTGCCATAGGGCAGGTTGCGCTGGGATTCCGCGTAATCCGCGCAAAAGGTCTTAATGCGATTGAGATCGACGGCGCAGACCGTCTTATCGTCGGGCGCCCAGAAGGAGACCCAATTGTCCTTGGAAGTGTCGCCGGTACCGCCGTGCGCAATAATATGAAACTGCTCGGACTCTTTGGAGTAATCGATCAGGACGGCGCTCTTATTGTTGCGCAGATCGTGTTTGAGGATCGCGGCGTCCTGAAAGTAGTAGTACACTTCGTCGTCATTGGCATCCCAGAAGTAACTCTGATTGCACTGGGCGCGCAGGAAACGCACGCGCGCGGTGGCGACATCGACAATCTCCCACGTGCCATTCTCGAGATAGCTCATCAGATACTTCTTATGCGCGCTGAGCGGCGACGGGGTGGCATAGGTGTGGTAGACCGGAGCGGCGGTCAACACGCGGACGCGGCCGCCGAAATTCGGATCGACGTAGCTGGTTCCGGCCTGGGGCGGACCGAAAATGCCGGGAAGCGTAAGCGGCGTGCAAAGCGGTGGATCGGGGTAGCCTGCCGCCTTGTTGCATCCAGCCGGTCCGGCAAGGTAGCTGAAGACCGGCGGCGGATTGGCGGCGCGAACTTCCAACTCCACCGGAAGGGTCACGGCCGCACCGGTCGATTGAATACTGATGCTGGCCGGATATTTGCCCGGTCTCTTCGATTCCCCGCGCCAATCGACGATTCCGACCGTCAGCACGGCGGGCGTTGTGCCGCCGGGGGCGCTCAACTGGATCCAGGGATCGTTGGCGTCCCCCGGCGTGGCGGTGACTGTCCAGTTCTGTGCATTTGCGCCGGCGGAGCGAATCGAAACTTTCGCCAGGGCCAGGGGACCGCCCTCCACCTGCACGAGCTTGACGGCCTTCGGAGCGATCTCAATCGCTTGTGAGCACAGTAGACCGGGCAGGACAAGCAACATCGCGGCAACGGCCGTTTTACCCGGCAGGGCGCCTTGCATACACAGCCATCTTAGCAGCCAGGTCCGGAGCCACCGGACAAAGCCTCATTCGGAGCCGCGACCGGGGTACCTCGCGGGCCCGGCGGCGCGGCTCCGCTCCCATCCGGCACTACGATGACGGTCACTCTAATCGGGGACACAGGTCAATCGGCGGTCACCGCGCGGCCCCTTTGATCGCCTGCCGCCAATCCTTGACGCGGTACAGCGCCGGAAGGCCCAAGATCAGTACCACCACGTAGCCCATGGCTTGCGAGACGAAGCTATACGCCAGTGCGGCGTCACGGCTGACGCCGAACGGGGTCAGCACGCTGACCGTAACGAACTGATAGATCCCCACATACCCGGGCGTCGAGGGCAGCGCGCTTCCCAACCCCAGGCCCGTCAACAAAAGCAGGGCCACGCGGAACGGCAAGTCCAACCCCAGGGCGTGAGCGCCCAGCATGACAGTAACGCAGTCCAGGGACCAGACCACGACGGTCCAGAAAGCAAAACCCGCCAGCCGCCCGGGGCTGTGAAACGTCCGCAGGCCGAGTAGAATCTGGGCCGCCAGTTCCAGCAGGCGATCGCGCAGTCCCGCGGGCATGGGTATCCGTCGGAGTAGTCTCTCGACCAGATCCCCGGTGTGCGGCACGATCGCGATGGTCAGCAACCCCACGCCGGCGATCAGCGCCGTGGTGCGGCTCACATCGCCCAGCCAGGCGGGCTTCGGGTTGACGCCCAACAGCACCACCGAACTGGCCAGCACCAGCGCGATGGCGTCCACCATGCGCTCACTCAGAGCCGTGGTCAGCACGTAGGTCTTGCTCAAAGACGAGCGGCTGCTGATGATGTATGTTCGCACAAACTCCCCGGCTCGCGCCGGCAGGAAGGCATTGCCCAGATAGCCCGCCATGGTCGCCACAAATACCGTGAGCACGTCGAAGTGGACGTCCGTGTTGAGCAGGATGCGCCAGCGGAACGAGCGCAGGAAAAAGGCGCAGCAGGTGGTCAGGCAGGCAGCCACCAGGTACTGCCAGCGAGCGTGGGTAATGGTGGTCCAAACGCGGGCCCATTCCACCCCGCGCAGCGAGTAATACAGCAACACCGCCGCCAATGCGGCGGACAACAGCCCGTACGCAATGCGTTTCAGAGGTCTGGGAGGGCGGCCGATGCCGGCGGGTGCACCGATCACCGCGCTCACGCCCCCACGGCGGCAGGTTTCTCCGCGTCCATGAAGTAGTAGCAGATCATGTGCATCACGATCATATGCACATCCTCGATGCGGCCCATGTGCGGATTGGAGGCCTGCAGGTTCAACTGGGCGAGCGGACCCAGTTTGCCGCCGTCGCGGCCGGTGAGCGCGATGGTGCGGCAGCCGATCGAACCGGCATACTCGATGGCACGCAGCACGTTGGGCGAATTGCCGGAGCCGGAGATCGCGATGACCACGTCGCCGGGTTGCGCGAAGTTCTTGAGCTGCTCCGCGAAGACGCAATCGTAGCCGACGTCGTTGGAGTAGGCGGTGATGGTGGGCAGCGAATCGGTGAGCGCCATGATGCGGAATCGCGACTCGCGCCCAAAACTCGCGCCCTTGACCATGTCGCAGGCGAAGTGGGACGCGGTGGAAGCGCTGCCGCCGTTGCCGCACACGAAGATGTGGCGCTTCTCGTCGCGCGCGCGCTTGAGGATGTCGATGGCTTCGGTTACCTTTGCCAGGTCGATCGATTCGATGGCCCGCAGAAGATCGGCTTTATAAAGGGAAGGGAAGCTGTGCGGCATGACTCGATCCCCATTATACGCCGGGGTAGTTAGCGCCCACTCCGCCACCGATGCTAAATTCGAAGGAGGACCCCTTCGTCGCAGGCTTCCTATGTGCGGTATTGCCGGTTTTGTGCGTCTCGATCAACCTGCCCAGCATTCGCTCGTCCAGGCCATGTGCGACGAGATTCGCCATCGTGGTCCGGACGACGAAGGCGTACATGTCGATCGCGGGTGCGGTATCGGCATGCGCCGCCTCAGCATCATCGATCTCTCCACCGGCCACCAGCCGATCTCCAATGAGGATGGCACCGTGTGGATCGTGTTCAATGGCGAGATCTACAACTACCAGGAATTGCGCGCCGGCCTGATGGCGCGCGGGCACCGGTTCCAGACCTCCAGCGACACCGAGACGCTGGTTCACCTTTACGAAGAGGAAGGCGTGGAGGGTCTCAAGCGGCTCCGCGGCATGTTCGCCTTCGCCATCTGGGATGCCCGCCAGAGCCGTCTCCTGCTGGCCCGCGACCGCTTTGGCAAGAAGCCGCTGTACTACGCCGTACTGCCCACCGGCATCTATTTCGGCAGTGAAATCTCCTGCCTGCGCCAAGCCGGGGTTCCGCTCGAAACCGACCCGGAGGCGCTCCGCCTGTACTTCCAGTTCAATTACATTCCGGATCCGCTGACCGCCTACCGGGCCATCCGCCGGGTTCCCGCCGGTGGCTGGCTCACCTACCAGCGCGGCGCGGTGCAACAGGGCCGCTACTGGCAGATGCCGGTGCCGGCCGCCGAACCCGCGCCCGGCCTGACTCACGCCGAGGCCGTCATCCGCGTCCGCGAGAAGTTCGACGAAGCCGTGCGCATCCGCATGATCGCCGACGTACCGCTCGGCGCGTTCCTGAGCGGCGGCATCGATTCCAGTTCCGTGGTGGCATCCATGGCGCGCCAGTCGCCGGAACCGGTCAAGACGTTTTCCATCGGCTTCGAAGAAAGCCGCTTCAATGAACTGCCCTATGCCAAGATGGTGGCCGAGAAATATGCCACCGACCATCATGAAATCGTGGTGCGGCCCGAAGCCATCGGCATCATCCGGAAATTCACCAAACACTTCGGCGAGCCATTCGCCGACGCTTCCGCCATACCCACCTTCATCGTGAGCGAGTTCGCCGCGCGATCCGTCAAGGTGGCGCTCTCTGGCGATGGCGGCGACGAACTGTTCGGCGGCTACACCAGCTTGCAGCAGGTGCAGCGCCTGAGCCCGCTGGACCACGTTCCGCAATGGTTGCGTTGGCTGATGTCCTCGATTTCAGCCAGTCTGCCGTATTCCGCGTATGGCAAGAATTTTCTGCACATGGTGGGGAGGCGCAACGGTCTGGACCGCTATTTCGCCTTCAACTACGCGCCCTTCCACATGTGTTCGCGCCTGCTGCGGCCGGAGTGGATGATGCCCGCCGAGGCCGGCTTCCTGGCGCGCATTCTCCCCCATTGCATCCTGCCCGAGGACGCCGGCACGCTCTCCCAGGTAATGTACTGGGAGGCCACCGCCAACCTGACCGGCGACATGCTGGTCAAGGTGGATCGCATGTCCATGGCGAATTCGCTCGAGGTGCGCTGCCCGTTGCTGGACCACGAGTTGGCGGAACTCGCCGCCACCATTCCGCATGCCTGGAAAATTGCCGGGGGGCAGGGCAAGCGAATTCTGTTGGAGGCGCTCGGCGACCGTCTGCCCGCGGCACTGCTCCACCGCCCGAAGTGGGGTTTCGGCGTACCGCTGGCCGATTGGTTCCGCGGCGAGTTGCGCGAGTTTCTCTGGGACCACGTGACCGCGGCGGAGTTCCTCGATCGCGGCATCGTCTCACCGGAGTTCCTGCGCGCCCTGCTCCAAGAACACGATAGCGGGCGCCGCGATAACAGCCACTGGCTCTGGTCGCTGCTCGTCCTGTCCCTCTGGTTCCAGGAGATCGGGCAGCCCGTTGTGCAACAGGAAATCGCTCCCTAACGGTCGCGGCTCGGATTGACGCGCGCAACTCGAATCAGAGCCGCGACCGTGAGAAGCTGTAAAAATAATACTCGCCGAGGGCGAGAGGATGCTCGAAAATTCCGGAAAACGATATTGGCCGCCGATGAACGCCGATGAACGCGGATAAGACATCTGTTTTTATCGGCGTTTATCGGCGTTCATCGGCGGCCATTCATGTTTTGGCCTTTTTCAGCAACCTCGCTCGCTGGCGGGTAATTCTTTTACGGCTTCTGACGGTCGCGGCTCGGTGTGCAGCCGCGTGCTCCGATCAGAGCCCCGACCGTGAGGGAGGGGTTGCGTAGAGCACCAGATCAACCAGTCAGAGTGCTAGTAGCGCCGGCGATCCAGCTTACTGTCCCACTCCTCAAACGGTTGGGTTCGCAACTCATCCGCCAGGTGGATCATGGGAATCGTCCTTTGCGCGTGGGGCACGCCGATCTGCTGGTAGATGAACGAGTCGTCGAAGCCGGCGGCGGCAGCTTCCTGGTGGGTTGCCGCGAAAAACACCCGTGAAGGGCGCGCCCAGTAGATCGCCCCGAGGCACATCGGACAAGGCTCGCAGGAGGCGTACACGTCGCATCCGCTGAGCTGAAAATCGCCCAGAACGCGGCAGGCCTCCCGAATCGCGACGATTTCGGCGTGCGCCGTCGGATCGTTGCCGCGGGTCACCTGGTTGGTCCCCGTGGCGATCACCACCCCGTCCTTGACCACCAGAGCCGCGAACGGACCGCCATCGCGCCGCACGTTGGCCACCGCCATCTCGATGGCCTGTGTGATGAGTGAGTTGGACATTCGTTTGGGCGCCAGTCCGCCCCTCACCAGCCTACACGATCTGTGCGTGTGGCGGGCTAAGCTTCGATCAGTCCGGCGCGGATGGCGTACCGTACCATGCTGGCGGTTTCATGCACTCCCAGTTTCTCCAGGATCCGGCTGCGATGCGAATCGGCGGTCTTGTAGCTGATACCCAGTTGGATGGCGGTTTCCTTGGTGGATCTTCCCCCGGCGATCAGCACCAGCACCTGGCGCTCGCGCTCGGTCAAGGCGAAAACCAGCCGTACCGATTCCCGATCGGGCGTAAACATGCTGCTCCGCCGGTCGGAAACATCCATGGCCGTGCCCATGAAGCCCACAAACACGGTGTCTTCGATCAGCGGCGTGCCCGAGTTCTCAATCCAGGCATACGCTCCGCCGGCACGCTGCACGCGGTACTGCACGCGGAACGGAGCGCGCGCGGTGAAGGCCTTCAGATAGGTTTCCAGGCAGAGATCGCGATTATCGGGATGGAGCCCTTCGGTCCATCCGCTGCCTAGTTCCTCTTCCAGGGTGCGGCCACGGAATTCCAGCCACGCGCGGTTGAAGAAGGTGCACACGGCATCGGTTCCCGACATCCATACCATGATCGGCGTGGCGTCCAGGAGTTCCCGGAAGCGCTGCTCGGCGCTGGCCTGTTTCCGCTTCAGGTAGTCCAGTTCCGCTTCGGCTTCAGCCAGCTTGAGGCGTAGGGCCGTCACTTCGTCGATTTGATATCCGGTGGCCATTATAATTTCCAGTCCAAAAAAGTAATGATAGGGGTAGTGACTACTAGCCGTAAAGTACCAAATTGGTTATTGCTGTGCGGTAAAGGTATGGCTGTCATGGGGTAAACCCCTGAATCAGCTTAACATTATGTGGAACTTCTTGATTCTTGAGCGGAATAATGAATGAAAGGCCCATGACGTCTGCCCCGGTCGAGACGGACGACGAACTCCTGCTGCGCATGCAAAGTGGCGACGAAGAGGCGTTTCTGACGCTTTACCGCCGGCGGCAGGCGGGATTGTTCCGTTTTGCTCTGCACATGAGCGGCTCCATGCCGGTGGCGGAGGACGTGACTCAGGAGGTCTTTCTGGCGTTGTTGCGCGAGGATTGCGGCTACGCTCCGGACCGCGGGACGCTGTCCGGCTACCTGTTTGGGATCGCCCGGAAGCTGGTTCTGAGGCATCTGGATCGTGGGCGTTTGGATGTGGTGCTGGATACCGATTCCGATGATTTCGCTCAGCCGGAATTGGCGGTTCTGGACGATCCGCTGCTGGATCTGACTCGGCGCGAGGGGATCGACGCCCTGCGGCGCGCGGTTCAGGCCCTACCCCGGCGGTATCGCGAGGTGGTGGTGCTGTGCCACCTCGAGGAAGTGGATTACGCCGATGCCGCGGTGGCGTTGGGCTGCCCGATCGGCACCGTGCGTTCGCGGCTGCACCGGGCGCGCGGGTTGCTATTGGAAAAGTTGCACCAGGAGCGGAATCCCCGGCAAGCTCTTGGAACGCTCAAGCCGGTGAGGTGTGTGTGATGAATTGTCAGGAATTTTGGAATACCATCCCGGAACTCGGCGATTGCGAAAGCAGCCGCCATCTGTTGGAGTGCCCCGCGTGCGCCGCCCGAATGAGCCGCCACCGGGAACTGGAAGCCGGTTTCCGCGCGGTCGCCGCCGGTTTTCGGCGGGTGGAAGCGCCGCCCCGCGTGGAGGCCCGATTGCGCTCCGCCTTCCGCCGCCAGACGGGGAGTGAAAGCCGTGCGCCGTCGCGCCGCTGGATACCCGTGGTCACGTGGGCCGCGGCCTTCGCCGCCATGTTCGCCCTGGCCGCGTTCCTGGTGCGCGACCGGCAGCCTGAGGCCGCGCGTCCGCCGGTGCAGCGCACCATCGAGTTGGCCATGCTGCAACCGCAAGCCGATTATGACGGTTTTATTCCGCTGCCCAATTCGGCCGGGGTGGCCGCGGATGACGCCGCGGATGGAGACGATGTCAATCTGGTCCGCGTGGAAGTGCCGCGCAGCGCCATGATTGCGCTGGGTCTCGATGTCAGCGCCGATCGCGAGGAGGAACTGGTGGAGGCCGATATCCTGCTCGGCTCCAACGGCATCGCGCGCGCCGTGCGTTTCTTGGATTAAGCAGTTTGGCAGGAGCTTAGAAGTTTGGCAGGAGCTTAGCGGTTTGACAGGAAAAAGAGGAATTACGATGCGAATCACAATTGTTGCCCTGATCGCGCTGGCCGCCGGCGCTTTTGCGCAAGGCCCCCCGCCGGGACGCGGCGGGCGAGGACGCATGGGGTTCGACGGACCTCCCGGCCCCGGTAGGCCGCCCATCGAGTCCGGCCCCGGGATCCTCCGGGCGAGAGTGAAGAACGCTCCGTTCTCCGCGGATGTAATCACCGAAAGCTCGCACACTCTGGCCGATGGCAATCACATTCGCCAGACCGTCACCTCCAAGGTGTACCGGGATGGCGAAGGCCGCATTCGACGTGAGCAGGCGGTCAAACTGAACGGACTGGCGCCGGACGCCAACATGCAGCAAATGGTCTTCATCGACGACCCGGTCGCCGGCGTCAGCTATTCCCTAAATGCCAAGGAACGCACCGGCACGAAGTTCGTGCGCAGTGGCGATTTACGCGGCCAGCGCCTGTCGCAGGACGCGTCCGGCCGCGGAACGGGCCCCCGCTCGCGGGGGAACTCCGCCGGCGGAGGGGACGCGCGCGGCATGGGCCGCCGCAACGCCGCCGATCAGAACTTCAAGACCGAATCGCTGGGCCGCCAGACCATCGAAGGGGTGCAGGCGGAAGGCAGCCGCCTCACCATGACCATCCCCGCCGGACAGGCGGGCAACGATCTGCCCATTCACATCGTTGTCGACAACTGGTTCTCGCCCGACTTGCAGAACACGGTGCTCTCCAAGCACTCGGATCCGCGCAGCGGGGAAACCGTGACCCGGTTGCTGAACATCAGCCGCGGCGAACCCTCGCACACGCTGTTCGAAGCGCCCGCCGATTACAAGATCGGCGAATCCGCCGCCGGCATGCCGCGCCCCCGCGGCGGTCCCGGCCAGTCGAAGCAGTAGTTCGTCGAGAATTGACTTGCGGCTCCGAAAAGACCGCTCCCTTACGGTCGGTATGCCGGG
>Ga0208080_1001184_pt1 | contig 13000 bp, 13 predicted proteins | sample NGESurdeep092012_3_FD_184476 | JGI IMG/M metagenome (GOLD analysis project Ga0208080, IMG submission 184476) | Arctic peat soil microbial communities from Barrow, Alaska - NGEE Surface sample 210-3 deep-092012 (SPAdes) | ecosystem: Environmental > Terrestrial > Soil > Wetlands > Peat ...
CTTCCCGCCGACCTCCTTCTCGTCACCATCGGGCAGGTCCCGGACATGAGTGGCGTCGAGAGCTGGGACCTGGGCCTCGGCGGGCCACATATCGAGGTTGACTCGGCGATGCAGACCGCGCGCCGCGGGCTGCTCGCAGTCGGCGACTTCGCGTCGTATCCGGGCAAGGTGAGGATGATCGCCACGGCCGCCGCCGAGGGGTCCACCGCGGCGGCGTCGGTCGAACGCCTGCTGCTCCCGGCCCACTAGCCGAAAGCGAGGTTTCGCGCGCGGAACGATCCAGCTGCCATGAAGATCACGGCGACAGACGGGGTCAGGGAACTGGTGCGCGAGCAGGGCGGGCGCCTGTACGTCTGGACGAGCTTTCACTGCTGCTGCACGGGGAAGCTCACGCTGCTCGAGGCCGGCGCCGAGAGGCCGCCCGGCGCCGAACGGCGGTTTCGCGAGATCGACGCCGGTGCTTTCCACGTGATGCTCGACTTGGGCGCGCGGCCCGCGCCGGAGGAGCTCGTGCTGGAGCTCAGAGGCCGGCGCAAGAAGATCGCCGCCTTCTGGAACGATCAGGCTTGGGTGGGGTGAAGCGTGCGCAGCCGAGCGCCGGCGCGACCCGCCGCCGACGTTTGGCGCTCCGGCGTCCTGGGGTCGGCTTCACCATGCGGACACGCGCGCGTCTCGGGAAAGATGCGGCGCTACCGCCTGACGGAAGAGGCGACCATGTACCTGGTAGTGCAACACACAGTACGCGACAACGATGACTGGAAGCCCGTGTTCGACGCGGGCGAGCCGGTGCGCACCAGGCACGGCTGCACCGGGCACGAGATCTACCGCGGCGACGACGACGTCAGCGACCTCACGATCATGCTGAAGTTCCCGAGCCGCGAGGCCGGCGAGGCCTTCCTGGGCGACCCGGAGCTCAGGCAGCACATGGACGAGGGCGGCGTGGTGTCCAAACCCCGGACGATGTGGGTGACGCAGACCCAGTGCGTCGACTACCGGAGCCGCAAGGCCGCCTGAACCGGTTGCGGCTCAGCGGAGGCGCGCCTGGGGCGAAGCCGTCTCAGGCACGCTTCCGCGCTTTCCAGATCTCCTCGCACGGCCAGCGCCGCGCCCATTCGTGGGCGACCACGTCGTCGAAGCGGGTGGTCGCGTCCGATGCAGCGCTGGGTCTGAGGGCAACAGAGAAGCTCTTGCGACTAAGTCGCAGGTGCGCTATGTTGGCGGCCATGCACCACGCAAGGGCGACACTCCGCGAGCAAGGCTACCGGCTCACGCCGCAGCGCAACCTCATCTGGGAGGTGCTGCGCGACGCCGGCCGCCACATGACGGCGGAGGAAGTGGCGGCCGAGGTGCGCCTCACCCTGCCGGACGTGAACGTCTCGACGGTGTATCGCACGCTCGACCTGCTCGTCAGCCTCGACCTTGTGGTGGAGACCCGTCTCGAGGGCAGCGTCTGTCACTACGAGGTGTCGCCGGAGCCCACCCACCACCACTTCGTGTGCACGCGGTGCGGCGCCGTGGGCCACTTCGGCGACGAGCTGCTCGCCCCCGTCCACGAGGAGCTGGGCGAGCGCCAGGCCTTTGCCGTGAGCCAGATCCAGGTCACCGCCTTCGGTGTCTGCCGGGACTGCCAGGCGGTCGCCGGCGTGGCGGCCGTCGCGCCGGCGCACGACGGGCCGTCCGCCTAGCGGACCGGCGAGACGGTATGCACATCCCCGACGGCTACCTGGGACCGCAGACCTACGTGGTCCTCGACGTCGTGATGATCCCCATCTGGGTCATCGCCGCGAGAAAGGTCAAACGGACGCTGAAGGCCAAGCAGATCCCGCTGCTGGCGCTGGGCGCCGCCTTCTCGTTCGTCATCATGATGTTCAACGTGCCGGTCATCGGGGGCTCGACGGGTCACGCCGTCGGGGCGACACTGATCGCGATCATCCTGGGCCCGTGGGCCGCCGTGATCGCGATCTCCATCGCGCTCGTCATCCAGGCCGGTCTGTTCGGCGACGGCGGTATCACGGCCATCGGAGCCAACTGTCTCAACATGGCCGTGGTGGCGCCGTTCGTGGGCTACTACCTCTTCCGGCTGGTGGCCGGCGACTCGCCGTCATCCTCGCGGCGCGTCGTCGCGGCGGGTGCGGCCGCTTACGTGGCTCTCGTCGCCGCGGCGATCGTCGCCGGAGTCGAGCTCGGCATCCAGCCATACATCGCGCACACGGCCAGCGGCCAGGCGCTGTACGCGCCCTACAAGCTCGGCGTCGCCGTGCCGGCCATGGCCCTCGAGCACCTGCTGTTCTTCGGCTGGGTCGAGGCGATCGTGACCATGGGCGTCGTGGCCGCGCTGGCGAGGTCGGAGCCGGCGTTGCTCGAGATGAAGCCGGCCGCCAGGCCGCTGCGCTGGCTGTGGGCCGGCATCGGCGTGCTGATCCTGCTGACGCCCATCGGCGCCCTGGCGCCGGGCACTGCGTGGGGCGAGTGGGGCAGCAAGGAGCTCAAGGCGGCGATCGGCTACGCGCCGGCGAACCTCGAGAGGCTCGGCGGGCTCTGGAGGTCGGCGATGCCCGGCTACGCCACGCCCGGCATCAGCAACGCGCTCCTCGGCTACCTCATCGCGGCCGTCGTGGGGACGGCGCTCACGGTGGGCGTCGCCTTCGCCGTCGGGGCGCTGCTCGCCAGGCGCGGCGAGGCGCCGCCGCCGGAGGCGCCGCCAGGCATCCGGCACGGCGGAGGCGACGGGCGCTCGCTCGCCCGAAAGACCGCGGATTCCATCGCCCACGCCATCACGGAGGTGCTGCAGAACGAGGAGCTCGCGGCTCGCCCGGGTCTGCTGCAGCGCCTCGACCCGCGCATCAAGCTGCTCACCCTCGTGCTCTTCGCCGTGACCGCGAGCCTCGTGCATTCCGTGTGGGTGCTCGTCGCTCTCATCGGCGTGACTATCGTCCTCGCGGCGGCGTCGCGGGTGGGCGTCGGCTCGTTCGAACGCAAGGTGTGGGCGTCCGCCGGACTGCTCGCGTTCCTGCTCGCGGCGCCGTCGGCGATGCGGATCTTCACGCCGGGGCCTGTGGTCGTCCCGCTGGGACCGTTCTCGCTGACCGAGCCGGGGCTCATGGGGGCGGCGACGCTGACGACGCGCGTCGTCGCCGCCGCCGGCTTCGCCCTGCTCGTGATGTGGACGATGCGCTGGAGCGACCTGCTCAAGGCGCTCAGCGCGATGCGCCTGCCCGACGTGGTGGTCGCTACGCTGGCGATGACGCAGAAGCAGATCCTCACGCTGCTGCGCACCGTGGAGCAGGTCCACCTGGCCCGTGAGAGCCGCACCCTCACGCACGGCAGCGCGCGCGCGGACCGCGCCTGGGTGACGGAGCGCATGGCCTTCGTGGTGCGCAAGTCGATGAAGACCGCCGACGACGTCTACGACGCGATGCTCTCGCGCGGGTTCACCGGCGCGATGCCGTCGCTGGTGAAGCTGCGGCTGCGGCCGCGCGACTGGGCATGGTCGGTAGCCAGCATCGCGCTCTGCGCGGCGATGCTCTACGTCGACCGCGTGGTCGGGCCGCGATGAGCGCAGGACTGCCGGCATGACCGCCGATTTCGTGCTCGAAGGGGTGCGTCACGAGTACCGGGCGGGTGCGCCGGCGCTCGCGGCGATCGACCTGACCATCCCGAGTGGCCAGCACGTCGCCATCGTGGGCGCCAACGGGTCCGGCAAGTCCACCCTGCTGAAGATGCTCGACGGGCTCGTCTTCCCCACGAGCGGCGCCATCAGCGCGTTCGGCGCGCCGCTCACCGCGGACGCGCTCGAGGACCCGGCGTACCGCCGGGACTTCCGCTCGCGCGTCGGCTTCGTCTTTCAGGAGGCCGACGTCCAGCTCTTCTGCTCCGACGCCTACGACGAGCTGGCCTTCGGCCCGCTGCAGCTCGGCCTGGCGCGCGAGGAGGTCGAGCGCCGCGTGCGCGAAGCCGCGCAGCAGCTGCGCATCGAACAGGTGCTCGACCGGCCGCCGTACACGCTCAGCGGCGGCGAGAAGAAGCGCGTCGCCATCGCCTCGGTGCTCACCATGCAGCCGCACGTCCTCCTGCTCGACGAGCCCACCAACGCCCTTGACCCGCGCAGCCAGGTCTGGCTGCTCGACGTCCTCGAGGAGTGGAAGCAGGAGGGGCGCACGGTCGTCATGGCGACCCACGACCTCTCCGCGGCGGCGGAGTCGGCCGACCGCATCGTGGTGCTCTCGGAGGATCACACCATCGTCGCCGACGGGACTCCCGAAGAGGTGCTCGCGCAGCGTGAGCTGTTGCTCTCGGTCAACCTCATCCACGAGCACACACACCGGCACGCCTCTACCACCCACAAGCACGCCCACGCTCATGGGCCGGGGTCCGACCCCGATCTCGCGCACGGCCACTGAGGCCGCCCCCGCTTCACTGCGCGGCCTCGTGCCGCAGCCAGACGAGGCCGTCGTCAAACTGCTCCACGTTCAGCACGCGCAGCTTCGCGACGTCGTCGCCAGAGCCCGGCGCGCGCCGTCCGGCGCCGTGAAGTAGCGCGCGTGTCGTCGCGGTATGATCTTCCTGCAGGCGGCGATCGGGGTGCCGTACCGGCTCCGGTCGCCTCTCTCATGTGGTGGATTCCGCCCGACCCGCGCCCGGACTGTTGGGGTACGGCCGTTCTCAGTGCTACAGTCTCCCGGCTGAGCCGATGCGAGGCAGCCCGGCAGAAAGCCGCGTGAGCGCCGAAACTCTCAGGCCAACGGAACGCGGCCGGACGGGCCTCCGGATGACATGGCGCCGCCGCTGGGGCGCCGACCGTCAGACAGGGTGGAGAATCCACCGTCTCCGTTTTTTGTTGGCCGGCGCCGGGAGCGGCGGCTCCCGGGCCCGCGGGCGTTTCTGCCACACGCGCCGCGGGCACGCTCGACAGCGACCCACGGCAGCACCGACAGGAGGCACCATGGCCGACGAGACTTATCCGCAGGAGTTGAAGTACCACAAGGAGCACGACTGGGTTCGCATCGAGGGCGAGGACGCCGTGTTCGGCATCACCTGGTTCGCGCAAGACGCCCTCGGCGAGATCGTGTACGCCGATCTCCCGGCCGTGGGCGACGAGGTCACCGCAGGGAAGCGATACGGCGAGCTGGAATCGGTCAAGGCCGTCAGCGACGTGTGCGCGCCGCTGACCGGCGAGGTCGTCGAGGTCAACGACACGCTCGAGGACGAGCCTCAGCGCGTCAACGACGACTGCTACGGAGAGGGCTGGCTCCTGCGCGTCCGCATGACCGCGCCCGGGCAGATCGGCGAGCTCATGGATGCCGACGCGTACAAGGCTTTCCTCGACGAGGCTTGACGTGGGAGCCAGCGTCACCGACTACGTGCCACACAGCGAGCTCGACGTGCGCACGATGCTCGACGCCGTTGGGGCGGAGAGCATCGACGGCCTGTTCGAGGACATCCCCGACGCCGTCCGCCGGCGGGAGCCGCTGGCGCTGCCCGCCGGCCTCAGCGAGGCCGAGGTGCTCGGCGAGATGCGCCGCCTGGCGGCGGCGAACACGCCGGCGACGAGCCTCGTCAGCTTCCTCGGCGCCGGGATCTACGACCACTACGTCCCCGCCGTGGTGGATGCCGTCGTCTCCCGCTCCGAGTTCGCCACCGCCTACACGCCCTACCAGCCGGAGCGCAGCCAGGGCGTGCTGCAGACCATCTTCGAGTTCCAGACGGCGATCTGCGAGCTCACCGGCATGGACGTCAGCAACGCCAGCATGTACGACGCCGGCACGGCGCTGGCCGAGGCCTCACTCCTGGCCGGGCATCAGACCCGGCGCGGGCACATCGTCATCTCCGCCGGGGTGCACCCGGAGTACCGGCAGGTCCTGCGGAGCGAGACGGTCGGCAATGGGCCGCGCCCGCAGGTCGTCGACCTGCCGGTTGGCGCGGTCACCGATCTCGAGGTCGTCAAGGCCGCCGTCGACGCGGACACGGCGGCCGTCGTCGTCCAGCAGCCCAACTTCTTCGGGGCCTTCGAGGACCTCGCCGCCGCAGCCGAGATCGCGCACGCGGCCGGGGCTCTCCTCGTGGTCGTCGCCGACCCACTCTCGCTCGGGCTCCTTGAAGCTCCCGGGCGCCTCAGCGCCGATATCGTGGTCGGCGAGGCTCAGGCGTTCGGCAACGCCATGGACTTCGGCGGCCCCGGCCTCGGCTACATGGCCGTGACGCAGAAGCTCATGCGCCGCATTCCCGGGCGCCTCGTCGGCGAGACCGTCGACAGCGAGGGAAAGCGCGGGTTCGTGCTCACCCTGCAGACCCGCGAGCAGCACATCCGCCGCGAGAAGGCGACGAGCAACATCTGCTCCAACCATGCCCTCAACGCGCTGGCCGCGCTGGTGCATCTCTCGTGGCTGGGGCGGGAGGGTCTTGCCGAATTGGGCTTGCTCTGCGCGCGCAAGACCGCCTATCTGCGGCAGGCGCTGCTCGCTTTGCCGGGCGTGACGGCCTTCACCGAAGGACCCGTGTTCCGCGAGTTCGCTGTGCGCCTGCCGGTGCCGGCCGCTCAGCTTGTCGAGGCGCTCGTGCCGCTGGGTTTCCTCGCCGGCGTGCCGGCGGCGCGTTTTGCCGCCCAGTTCGGCGGCGCCGACGGCGGCCTCGACGGCGTGCTGCTGGTCGCCGTCACCGAGAAGCGCACGCGCGCCGAGATGGACGCCTTCGTGGCCGCCGTAGCGGCTCATGTCACCGGCGAGGAGGTGACCCATGCTTAGCGCGGACCGGCGCACGATCTACGAGAAGTCGTGCTGCGACCGGCGCGCCTACAGCTTGCCCGCCACCGACGTGCCCGAGGTCCCTCTCGACGAGCTGGTGCCGGCCGGCCTGCGTCGCGCTGCCCCGGCGCGTCTCCCCGAGGTCGGCGAACTGGACCTCCTGCGTCACTTCACGTACCTCTCGACGCTCGACTTCGGCGTCGAGAGCGGCAGCTACCCCCTCGGCTCCTGCACGATGAAGTACAACCCCAGGATCAACGAGGTGGTCAGCCGTCTGGACGGCTTTGCCGGCCTGCATCCGTACCAGCCGGAGTCGCTCGTCCAGGGCGCGCTCGAGCTCATGTACGAGCTCGAGCGGTGGCTGGCCGAGATCGCCGGCCTCCACGCCACCACTCTCCAGCCGGCGGCCGGCGCCCACGGGGAGCTCACCGGCCTGCTCATCATCCGCGCCTCTCATCACGCGCAGGGGCGCGACCCCAGGCGCATCATCATCCCCGACACCGCCCACGGCACGAACCCGGCCAGCGTCATCATGGCGGGGTACGAGCCCGTCGCCGTCACCAGCGACGCCCGCGGCGGCGTCGACCTCGAGGCGCTCAGGCCGCTGCTCGACGACGATCTCGCCGGTCTCATGCTCACCAACCCCAACACCCTCGGCGTCTTCGACGAGAACATCACGGAGATCGCCGGGCTCGTGCACGACGCGGGTGGCCTGCTCTACTACGACGGCGCCAACATCAACGCCGTGCTCGGCATCAGCCGGCCCGGCGACATGGGCTTTGACGTGGTGCACTTCAACACTCACAAGACGTTCAGCACGCCCCACGGCGGCGGGGGTCCCGGCGCCGGGCCCATGGCGGTGCGCGACACGCTGGCGCCGTTCCTGCCCGTGCCGCTGGTCGGCAGGGCGGACGACGGTCGCTTCTTCTTCGACGACGACCGTCCCCAGTCCATCGGCAAGGTCCGCACCTTCTACGGCAACTTCGGCGTGCTGGTGCGCGCCTACACGTACATCCGCGGGCTCGGGCCCGACGGCCTGCGCCGCGTGAGCGAGATGGCGGTGCTCAACGCCAACTACGTGATGGAGGGCATCAAGGATCTCTTCGATGTGCCCTTCGAGCGCCGCTGCATGCACGAGTTCGTGGCCTCGGCCGCGCCGCTCAAGGAGCACGGCGTGCGCGCCCTGGACGTGGCCAAGCGGCTGCTGGACTACGGCGTGCACCCACCGACGACGTACTTCCCGCTGATCGTCGACGAGGCGCTCATGATCGAGCCCACCGAGACGGAGTCGCGCGAGGACCTCGATCGCATGATCGAGGCGCTGCGCGCCGTGGCCGCTGAGGCCGTGACCGATGCGGAGATGCTGCGCGAGGCGCCGCTCTCGATGTCGGTGCGGCGGCTCGACGAAGCCGCAGCCGCCCGTCACCCCGTGCTGCGCCAGCGGTTCCCGGAGGACGGCGAGAGCTGCGCCTGAGGCGCCGGCCGTCCACAGAGGTGAACGCGTGAGCATCGTCAGGGTCCTGCCCGAGCTGCGCGCCGCCGGCGGCGCGCAGATGGCGCTCGACAGCGGCTTGCTGGAGACGGCGGACCAAGTCATCGCGCGGCGCTACACGTGGGCGCCGCCGGCGCTGTCTCTGGGCAGGTTCCAGAAGTACGAGCCGGTGCCGGGGCTGCCGTTCGACGTGGTGCGGCGGCCCTCCGGCGGCCGCGCGGTGCTTCACGGCGAGGGCTTCGAGTGGTCGTTCGCCGTGGCGTTCCCGGCGGGGGCGCTGGGCGCCGGCGCGCGCGCCGGATTCGACGTAGCGAAGCCGTACGACGTCGTGGCCGTGGCCTTCGCCGCCGCCCTCGACGCGTTCGGCGTCACGCTGGACGGCGGGCGCGAGTCCGCCTACCAGCGCTCTGCCCTGTGCTTCGCGAGCGTGCTGCGGCACGACCTGACGGCGCGTGGCGAGAAGCTGGTCGCCGTCGCCCAGGCGCGCAGCGGCGGGAGGGTGCTCGTGCACGGGTCCGTGCTCGAGCGGCGCCCGCCGGACGAGCTGGCGCAGGTCGCCGAGACGCTGCTCGGCGAGCCCTGGCAGGGCGACGGGCTGGCCGGCGCCGGCTACGTGCTGGCGCCGGAGATGATCTGGAAACGCGTGCTGGTGCGGCTCGAAGCCGCCCTTCAGCAGCTTGTGGTTTGACGAGGAGGCGGCAATGACGAAGCTCCTGGTGCTCGGCGGCGGTCCCGCCGGCTACGTGGCCGCGGGGAGAGCCGCGCAGCTGGGCGCCGACGTGACGCTCGTCGAGGCGCGCGAGATCGGCGGCACTTGCCTGAACCGCGGCTGCATCCCGACCAAGGCCATGGTCGCCGGCGCCCAGCGTCTGCACGCGGCGCGCGAGGCGCGCGCCTTCGGCGTGCAGACCGGCGAGGTCGGCCTCGACTTCTCCGCCTTCATGGCCCGCAAGGACGCCGTCACGGCGCAGCTTCGCGATGGCGTCGCGCACCTGCTCAAGGCGCGCAAGGTCGAGGTCGTGGCCGGGCGGGCTACGCTCGCCGGCCCCGGCCGTTTGCGCCTCGACGACGGCAGCGAGCTGGCTGGCGACGCGGTGATCCTCGCCAGCGGCTCGGAGCCGGTGCGCATGGGCCTCTTCGACTGGAGCGACCCGCGCCTGATGACCAGCGACGAGCTCCTCGCCATCGACCACGTCCCCGAGAGCCTGCTCATCGTCGGCGGTGGCGTGATCGGCTGCGAGTTCGCCAGCGTGTTCGCCCGTCTCGGCGCCGCGGTCACCGTCGTCGAGATGCTGGATCAGCTCCTGCCCGGCGAGGACCAGCGCGTGAGCCGCACCCTGCAGCAGGCCTTCAAGAAGAACGGCATCGCCGTGCACGTGAAGACCGCGGTCGAGGCGGCGGCGAGCTCGGAGGCCGGCATCACCCTCAGCCTCGCCGGCGGCCGCGAGCTCAGCGCCGCGCGCGTGCTGGTCGCCGTCGGCCGCAAGCCGGTGAGCGCCGGCCTGGGCTATGAGGAGGCCGGCGTCGAGATCGACGCGCGCGGATTCGTGGTCACCGACGAGACCTGCCGCACCACGCTGGGCGGCGTGTTCGCCGCCGGCGACGTGGCCGGCCCGCCGCTCCTCGCCCACTGGGCCTACCACCAGGGCATGATCGCCGCCGAGAACGCCGTCACCGGCTCCAGCCTCGCCTGCGACAGAAGCCTCGTGCCCAACTGCGTCTTCAGCTCCCCCGAGGTCGCCTCGTGCGGGCTCACCGAGGATGCGGCCGCGGCGGCGGGCGTCGAGCACGAGGTCGCCCAAGTGCGCTTCAACGGCAACTCCAAGGCCGTCATCGAGGGCGAGCCCGACGGCTTCGTGCGCCTCGTCTGCGAGCCCGGCGGCGGCCGTGTGCTCGGCGCCAGCCTGATCGGGCCGCACGTCACCGAGCTCGTGCACGAGCTCGCCCTGGCGGTGCACTCCGGCCTCACGCTGGCCGACGTGGCCGCCACCATCCACGCCCACCCCACGCTGGCCGAGGCGGTCGGGGAGGCGGCGCTGGGCGGGCTGGGGCGCGGCGTGCACAGCCTGTGAGGCCATGAGCGACGCGTCCCCGGACCGGTGAGCGACGTGCCCCCTCGCCGGCGCAAGCCCTCCTGGCTCAAGGTCAAGGCGCCGGCGCCGCGGCAGTTCCGCGCCACCGGTGCCCTGCTCGACGAGCTCGAGCTGCACACCGTATGCCGCGAGGCGTGCTGCCCCAACAAGGGCGAGTGCTACTCCTCCGGCACGGCGACGTTCCTGATCCTGGGCGACGCCTGCACACGCGCCTGCCGCTTCTGTGCGGTGGCGCACGCGGGTCCGGCGTCGGCCGTCGATCCGTCCCGCGCGACGACGGGCCTCTGCCCCGTCGACGCCGACGAACCGCGGCGCGTCGCCGAGGCGGCCAGGCGCCTGGGCCTGCGCCACGTCGTCATCACGAGCGTCACCCGCGACGACCTTCCGGACGGCGGGGCGAGCGGTTTCGCCGCCGCCGTCGAGGCCGTGCGCGCGCGGCTTCCGGCGGCTACCGTCGAGGTACTGATCCCCGACCTGGGCGGCGACGAGGCGGCGCTCGCCGCCGTTCTCGCCGCCCGCCCGGACGTGCTCAACCACAATCTCGAGACGGTGCCGCGCCTGTACCGTGAGGTGCGACCGCAGGCCGACTACGAACGCTCGCTGCAGCTCTTGCGGCGGACCGCGTCCTGGGCGCGCGACGCGGCCTCCGCCTCGAGCACAGGTGGCCCTGGCCGCGCCAGTGCGCCGCCCTCCGTGGGAGCTGCCCTCGCCCGGCCGCTGGTCAAGAGCGGTCTCATGGTGGGGCTCGGCGAGCGCACGGCGGAGGTCGAAGAGGCCCTCAGCGATTGTGCCGCCGCCGGCGTCGACGCGGTGACCATTGGCCAGTACCTGCAGCCCGACGCCGGCTGCCTGCCCGTCGCGCGCTACGTCGAGCCCGCGGAGTTCGCGACCTACCGGGAACGCGGGGCGGCTCTCGGCCTGCAGGTCGCCGCGGCGCCGTTCGTGCGCTCCTCGTACCGCGCCGGCGAGCTGGTGGAGCGGCCGGCCGGCGGCAGGTCACGCACGTGACCGCTCCCGAAGGCACCCGCGCGTGACGCCCGCAGCCCTCTCGCTCCCGCTGCCCACCCCGGAACTGGTCATGTTCGACCTGGACTACACGCTGCTGCGTCCGAGCGATCAGTTCGAGGCGCCTGGGTACGTGCGCACCGGCGCGCGGTTCGGGTTGCGTCTCGACGCAGGGCGCTGGGCGCAGGCGGAGCGTGCCGCCTACGCGGCGGCCCGCGAGCGGCGCGAGAGCACGGGGCTGATCCACGACGACGGCCTGCTGCCGGTCATCGCCCACGCGATCATCGAGGGGCTGGGCGGCGGCTCCTCCGACGCGGTCGAGAAGACCGCCGCCGCGATCATCGACGCCTGGTCGAAGGCCGAGAACTTCGGTCTCTATGACGACGCGTTGCCGTGTCTGGACATCCTGCGCGGCGCCGGAGTGCGCATGGCGCTGCTCTCGAACGCGCTCGGCCATGGCCTCGAGGAGATCGTCGCTCACTTCGCGCTGGACGAGTACATGGACGCGGCCGTGTCGAGCGCCGAGACCGGCGCCGTGAAGCCGGCGCCGCGGATGTTCTCGGCGCTCCTCGGCCTGCTCGGGGTGGCGCCCGCCGCCGCGGTCATGATCGGCGACAGCGTCGAGGACGACGTGGAGGGCGCCGTCGCCAGCGGCTGCGGCGCGATCCTGCTCGACCGCAGCGGCCGAGCCGCGGGTGCGCCGTTGCCGCGTATCGAGTCACTGGCGGAGCTGCCGGCGGCGCTCAGCCTGTGAGGTCGGCCAGTGTGAGGCTGCCCGGCCGCGGCGGCCTGATCGGCGGCGAGTGCCACCGGCGCGGCGATGCTGAGGATGCGGCTGGCGCGGCCGGCCCGTGTGCTGGTCCTGGTTCTCTGCAGCATGCGTCCAAGGACACACGCCTGCGGAGTGGGAAGACGCCGGCGCGGTGGCCGAAGCCCTCCGCACCGGCGTCCGCGAGCGTCAGGCCAGGCTGGCGTCGACGCTGAGCTCGACGTTGCCCTTGAGCGCGCCGGAGATGGGGCAGCCGTCCTTGGCCTTGTTCGCGGCGTCCCTGAAAGCGGCGGCGTCGATGCCCGGCACCGTGCCCTTGACCTTAAGGGCCGAGCTCGCCACCTTGAAGCCCCCCTCGACCTGGGCGAACGTCACCGTGGCGCTCGCCTCAAGCCTCTCGGGCGGTGTGCCGGCCTCCCCGAGGATGTTCGAGAGCGCCATGCAGTAGCAGCTCGCGTGCGCCGCGGCGACGAGCTCCTCGGGGCTGGTCTTGCCCTCGGAGCGCGCGGTGCGCGAGGCCCACGTGACGGGCAATGGTCCGGCGGCGCCGCTGCTCGTGAGCGTTACGGCGCCCGCGCCTTGGGCGAGCGAGCCTTCCCAGACAGCTTCGGCTGTGCGTTGGGCGTCGGCCATGACGGTTCCTCCTTGGCTGAGCGGCCGGGCGCTGCCGCGCCGGCCTGGCCGCAGTGTGTCTGCATCGCTGGTGACATGCCCGGATGGGCGCGGGTGCCAAACGCCTGCCGCCCGCGCCCTGCTGCCTCGGCGCCGCCCGCCTGATACCATCGCGGGCGGCGGCGCGGCCGGCGAAGCGGCAGTGTGAGCGCCCGGCCGATCCGGAGGATGTCATGAAGCACGAAGAGTTCCGTCTCGAACGGTACCTGTCGCAGTACGAGTTCAGCGC
>Ga0208080_1001185_pt1 | contig 12994 bp, 12 predicted proteins | sample NGESurdeep092012_3_FD_184476 | JGI IMG/M metagenome (GOLD analysis project Ga0208080, IMG submission 184476) | Arctic peat soil microbial communities from Barrow, Alaska - NGEE Surface sample 210-3 deep-092012 (SPAdes) | ecosystem: Environmental > Terrestrial > Soil > Wetlands > Peat ...
TCCTCGGAATTGGCCGGACCTCTGTGATTCGGTCACCGACAATTTCCGCATCATCAACCCCAAGGATTTTCGGGTTGTGACGTGAACGGGGTATACAAGGCCAAAACCGCCTGGAGTTCCGGGCGGCGCGGTATGCTTTCGGCAGCGGGAAGACCGAACATCGTCGTCGGCAGCCCGCCGGAGTTCAAAGGCGAGCCGGACATCTGGGCCCCCGAAGAGCTGCTCGTCGGCTCGCTCAATACGTGCATGATGCTGACATTCCTCACGCTCGCTCAAGCCCAAGGTCTGACCCCAGTCGGATATGAAAGCGAAGCCGAAGGCCTGCTCGAGAACGTCGAGGGGAAGTACAACATCACCAAAGTCACGGTCCGACCCCGCGTCACCCTCAAGAGCGAGGCCGAACTCGAGCCTGCCCGCAAAAGCATGGAAAGCGTCGAAGCCCACTGCTTCATCGCAAATTCGATTAACGCCAGGGTCACGCTCACGCCGGAGTTTGTCGTTGCTCCCCCACCAAAGTGAGAACGTCCCCCATCAATTGAACGCTCAATCGTCTGGAAAACGATTTGAGCCGATCCGGCGAAAGCACGTTGGTGCGCATTGGGCATCACACCGCCGAACAATACGAGACGAGGGCGGCACTGTGCCGTACGTTGATTGCTGCGGTGCACGAGTCCGTTTGTGGCAGATTTTGTTGCAGAAGTTCGTTGAAGGCTGCCGCGAACAATGATTCCCTGACGTTGACGCGGTCAGCGGCGGGAGCGGGCCATGATGGGGCGGTTGGAGCGGGATCAAGGGCAGCTGTTTTATTCGTTCTGCCTTGAAGAGGTGGTGCCGGACGATCACCTGGTGCGCGCGATTTCAGCTGTGCTCGATCTGTCGTGGGTCCATGGCGAGCTTTCGCCCCATTATCCGGCGCTCGGCCGCCCCTCGATCGATCCGGTTCTGATGATCCGGATGCTGATCCTCGGCTACGCCTTCGGCCTGCGGTCGGAGCGTTTGCTCTGTCGCGAGGTCAGGGTCAATCTGGCGTACCGCTGGTTTTGCGGCTTGAGCATCGAAGACAAGATTCCGGACCATTCGGCGTTCTCGCGGGCCCGCAATGAGCGGTTCCGCGACAACGACATTTTCCGCCGGGTCTTTGAGCGTGTCGTTGAGACATGTATTTCGGCCGGGCTTGTCGGTGGTAAGGAGTTTGCGGTCGATGCGAGCCTGATCGTGGCGGACGCCAACAAGCAGCGGTCGATCCCGGGCTCGGAGTGGATTAAGGAGCGCAATCCTGAGACCGCGAGCCAAGGACGACGCGGCTTTCGGCGCTGCCACAAAGTGACGCCGAAGTTCGTCTCGCCGTCCGATCCGGCCGCCCAATGGACCGGCGCGATGCGCGGACCAGCATTTTTCGCATATTCCGACAATTATCTGATCGATGTGAAGGTTGGTGTCATCATGGATGTCGAGGCGTCGCGTGCTATCCGCCAAGCGGAGGTCGGCGCGTCGAAGACGATGATTGAGCGGACACAGGAGCGCTTCGATATCAAGCCTGAGCGGCTCGCGGGCGATACCGCCTACGGTTCAGGAGCGAACCTCAACTGGCTTGTCAAAGACAAGGACATCGCTCCGCACATCCAGGCGCTTCTCGCCTTTTTAGAGCCTCGGGGCTTTTAATATCTTCACTACGGTTTATAGCCGGGAGCGCAATACCATCCCACGCCAAAGCCCAGTACCGGTGTAAAGCCTTCCCGGCATTCCGGCTTTATCGTGTGCATGTAGTAACCGCCAGCGGCAGCAAGAAAGACAATCCCCCATCCCACCCATCTATGCACCGGCAAATCTCCCCCTAATTTACACTACGCATACCACAGCTTGTGGCAAGAGCGTCCTGTTTGGCGCAGGCGCCGTCCCTCGCTTCTCAGATTGTCGAACCGGGACAATCAGCGGCGGCCGAAATAATCGCTTCAAGATGGCCTTCTTATTCTTGACCTGAATTCTGTTGTCATTGATTTCCAGAGTATAGAATGAGGTGCCAAAGAAATGATCGATCTCCTTGTGCCTGTAGGAGAACGTCACCCAATTGAACCGGACCTGAGCACTCGATTCGCGGATGGGTCTGAATGCAGAACGATGCAGGAGAATGCATCTATTCTGTCACGTTTCTGACACGCAGGAACATGCTTGTTCCCTGCTGAGACGATGGCGATTTGCTCGCTTCACTTACCATCAAGTTGACCAGCAATTCTCTCTTCCCGCTTGGAGAATTGGCGCTCCACGAGCCCTTAGGAACGACTCTTAGCGCGCCCTCCCTCCCCGAGGTTGGGAGGAGGGACCCCGAGACCCCACCTTATCCACGGGGCCCGAGACGACAACGAGAGGCTATATGCGAAAAAGGCCGCCGCCTTGAAATTACGGCGGCCCAAGTCTAGGGAGGTGCAGGCTTACCCGGCCTGCACGGGATCGTCTTCAGCGTGGCTGACATTTCTCGCCCACGAGCCGGTCTCCACACGCAATATCACGGTTAGAGCCTCCTGCAATGCCAGGACCGGATCCGACGGCATGCCGACTATCCTCCAGCCAACGTGATTGTCAGGGCGGACAAGGATCGCACCACTATCGCTGACTTCACGCAGGCGGAGCCAGTCAGGTCCTCTAAAATCGCAATTTTTCTCCTCGCCAATCGAAAGGGCCTTCAGTGGCAGGTCGAATTGGTCTGCGACGATATCGGCGGCCGTTTTCCATGCCGCCCCGTCCGAACCTGCGATGAGAAGAAAGCCTGATGGATCGACCAGATCGTGGGTAGATATTTTGCGCTCTCCATTGCTCACCCAGGCATGGGGCAGCCGGTGGCCCGGCCGAGTGGTCGGCACGTAGATTCCGCCCATGGGATCGCGTTCCGATGGAAGAGTGCCGTCCGGCACCAGTGCACCGCAATCGTAGCGAAAACCGATTTCCAGATCGTGCGCCTGCCATTCCATGCGCTGTACCTCGAGAACCTTGGCAAGGCGGGCGCGACGCGTACGACCTTCGTCATCCTCAGCGAAAAACGCCGTAAAATTTGCGGCGCTCGCCTCCGCGTTGCCCCGCACCAAACCGATGCCTACGTCGGTGAGCTGGTGATTCTGGAAGGTCATCAACGCCCATTTCACGTTGCGATCGGCGACCGGTCGGCGCTCTGACTCATAGGTATCAAGCAACGCATCTGATGCCGTTCCGCGCAGCACGGCGTTGAGCTTCCACGCCAGATTGTGCGCATCCTGAATCGCCGAATTAAGGCCAAGCCCGGTCGTCGGGGGATGGCGGTGGGCAGCATCGCCGGCGAGAACAATCCGTCCGAACCGGTACTGATCAGCAAGGACACCTTCGACCACCCAGTGACCAATGCCGATAATTTCCGGGGAGAGATCCGGCAACTTCAACAGCTCGCGCATTCGCGGCAGAAGGGACTTCTCATCGAACCGTGATGGATCGTCGGGCCGAAAACTAAAATGAAACATCCATTCCTCGGAGTGTCGCCCGAATTGTGTGGGTCCGAGCTGGCCCAGCACGCCGCTGCTCCATGACCCCCCGTCAGGATTAACGAACCAGGTCGTCATGGCGTAGTCGTCGTCCCACCATTTCGACAGGTCGGCCTTGAAATAGACCGTCACCATGTGGACGAGATCGGTCTGGCCCGTCAGCTTGGCTCCGACGATCGGACCGACGGTCTTGCCTCCGTCGGCGGCAATCACGTAATCCGCGGTGACCCTCATCTGATCGTTGGTTTCCAGATTGGTGATCGTCGCTGTCACCTGATCGTTGTTCTGCGCCAATTCAACGAGTTCGTGACCGTAGAGCGTACGCGCTGCGCCGTACTTGTCGGCTTCAACGCGCAGCAACGGTTCGAGCCGCACCTGCGGATAAAGCGTACTCTCGCACGGACTATCCTTTGCGTAAGCAGTCAGCGATCCTCCGCCGAACGAGTCAATCGTATGGAACGTCCGGCGATCGAGCGGCCCATCGCCGGCGAGGCTGGTACACCAGCGGATACGCGAAATATGCTTCAGCGGCATCGACTTCGAATAGATTGTGCCGGCGATGCCGTATTGCCGGAAAATCTCCATGGTACGCTGGTTGATGTAGCGGGCTTTCGGCAGTTGCCCCGGTTTGTCGCGCCGCTCGATCAGTAGCGACTCCGTTCCAAGCCGCGACAAGAAAATCGATGAGGACAAACCGCATCCGCCGCCGCCGACGATCAGGACCGGTACGCGCAATTCCTTCATGCAATTGTCCATATGCTTTCAAGACCGCAAGCCGGATGGCTGCGCTCCGCCGGATCTATGCGTCCAGCAAATTTCTGCTTCTCAGCCAATCCCGAACCAGCCCGGTGGCTTGCGCCAGGTGCTCGGGCTGCCCGGCGTAATAGTGAGTACCACCCGCGATCACCTTGAACGTCTTGTCGGGACTTCGCGCCGCCTCGAAGATCATTCCGGTATGCGGCTGCGGCACCGCGTCGTCGGCGCTGTTTTCGATCACGAGGAAAGGCACGGCCAGATCGGCGGCGCAGGCCACGCCGTCGGCGCGGGAATCGTCGATCGACCATTGCGACAGCCAGGACCGCAATGTCGAAAATCGCGCCATTCCCACCGGGCCGTTGTTGACCGTTTCCGGATTGCCGAGATAGGACCATTGCGGACGACGATCGTTTGGATCGACTGCTGGATCGAGATAGCGCGGATCGGCCATGGTGCGGTGGGTGATGAAGCCGCGCTCCAGTTCGCCGGTATTTCGCCGCTTCAATTCGTCAAGCGTCTCCTTGACCCAGTTGGTGATCTTTCGCATCCGACGTACCTGCGCCTCGCGGTACCGGGTCAGAAAATCACGTGAATAGGGCGGACGGTTGGGACTGCCCGGATGATACAGGTCCAGTTCAGCGTCGCGATGGTCAGGATCGAGTTCGTTCCTGACCGACGGATCGAGGCAGTCGAGCAGAAAGCGCGCGCGCGACACATGCGCGGCCTGGAACACCAGCGCGTCTGCGGGAACAAGGCCTGCCGCCTTGAGGTCAACCGGATCGCCGGCAGGAGTTCGCATGATGGTCGGGTTGGTGGCCTGCGACTGGTAGAACAGCGCCAGTGAACCGCCGCCACTCCAACCCACCAGCACGATCTTGTCGTAACCCCACTGCTCCCTCGCATGCCTGATATAGGCACCAAGATCGATCAGTACCTTTTCGTAAATCAGTGCCGTGTCGTTCTTGGCATAACGGCTCGCGGCGCACAGCACGTGAAGACCAAGCGCCGCAACCGCGCGCGGCACCGGAAGCAACTGCAGCGTGGATGCCGGAATGTAGACAAGGAGTGTCCGCGACGGCACACCCCGCGGTGTCATCAGAATTCCCTCGAGGTTTATCGCCCCCTGGTTCCCCGAAAACCCGTAGGTTTCGGTAAAGGCCGACGTCTCCTGGTACTGGATATGCACCCAGCTTCGATCGACCTCATAGGGCGGCGAGGTGGTCATGGGGACAGCAGCTTTCAAAATGCCGAAGACACAGCTCGTCCGGTGCAGAAGTTCTCCCGGTGCGTTTCAGGCGGCAGCTTCGCCGCCGCCTTCTTGTCCTTATTCCACTCCGCGAGCTGCGCGTGTGCTTTCTGTTTGGCCTCCTCCATGTACTCCCTGGTTTCGGAACGCATGGTGATTTCGAGGCGTAGCCCGTTCGGATCGAAGAAGTAGATCGACTGGATGAAGTGGTGGTCGGTCACGCCGAGCACCTCGATGCCGGCATCTTCCAGCCGCTTCTTCATGGTGAGGACTTCCTCCATGGTGTCGACCTCCATGGCGAAGTGATGAATCCACCGCGGCATGTCTTCGCTCAGCGTCGCACCCTTGTTGTCGCGAATGTCGAAGAAGGCGAGGTAGGAATTGTCGGCAAATTCGAAAAACAGGTGGCAGTACGGCGCGTACTCGCCGGTCGAGGGCACGTGATCGGATTTGACGATATGCGCGAGCGGCAGGCCGAGGATGTCTTCGTAGAAATGGCGGGTCTGTTCGGCGTCGATGCATCGCCACGCGACGTGGTTCAAACCCTTCAGGGTTACGGTCTTGGTCATGATGTCACCTACGTCCAGGTTTGGGATGAGCGGTTTTTCCGGAGGAAACCACTGTATCGGTCTGCGATAATATGCTCAGAATGCGCGCCGATCTGTCCCCCGGTCCGGGGACCAAGAACAGACGACGCCAGCTGACCGCCGGCTGATCACGGGTTTCCAGGGAGGCGCTGATGGCGATGATCGAATCCCGGACGGGCGGCGCAGGTCCGCTGCATGCCGGTTCCGCGCTGGCCGGACTGGTCAGCGAGATCGGCTCCGACTGCTTCGAGCGGCGGTTGTTCGACTTCCTCAACGTGACCACCGGCGCCGACCACTGCGCGATATACCGCTCCAAGCGCAACGAACTGCAAGGTCTCTATGCGCTCAGTCTCGATGGCACCGATACCGCACTGCGGCAGGTGAGACGCTACATCGACGAGCAGCACTGGCGGCGGGACCACATGATCCAGGAAGCCCAGCACAGTCCGGCGAACGGCCAACCCATCCTGCTTCGCTTCAACACCCGGAAATTCTCAGACCCCTACCTGCGCGACCTGATCTATGGGCGAACCCATATCGTCGAACGCATGGTCGTCTGCCGGCGCGCGGACGACGACAGCCTCGGCTTCAATATCCTGAGCGTCTTGCGGTCCGCCCGGGGCGGACCGTTTCTGCCGGACGACGTTTCCCGGCTGGAGAGCTTTGCCGATGTGCTGATGTCCATTATCGAAAAGCACGACGAGGTCAGGATCCGGCAGCCCTCAGTGACGGAAGCGCTGGCATCGATAGCCGACGTCGAACGATGCATCGCGCGCGCCCCCGAGGCGCCGCCGCGGCGCGAGATCGAGGTCTGCGCCCGCATCGTATTCGGGCTGTCATCGAACGACATCGCCGCCGACCTCGGCATCGGCGAACAAAGCGTCGCCACCTACCGCAAGCGCGCCTACCAGCGACTGGGCATCCCCAGCCGGCGCGACCTGATGCTGTGGTATCTGGCGCTTTGGCAGTCGGGAGGCGGAACTTCCGGCTGTGGGCGGCGGCAATAGGCCCTGAACGACGTCTTATCCGTTGGCAGTGCAGTGCAGCATCGGAAGCGCCCTTGCGGGTCCGGCAGCCGATCCTGTCCCTGCGGCAGGGACAGACGCCGCGGCGAGGCGGTCTTAATCTGTGTTACAAACTAACAAGTCGGCGGCTGGCCGGCGGTATCTGAAAGGGAGATTTCATTCGATGCTCAAGATCCGGGGGCTGTCCGTCGCTCTGGTTTTCGCCGCGGCTTGGTCCGCGTTCGGCGTGGCGTCGGCCCAGACCGGTGCTTCCGAATTCAAGATCGGCGTGGTCTTGCCCCTGACCGGTCCGGTCGCTGCCAACGGCAAATATGAGCTGACCGGAGCCTATGTCGCAGAGGACATGGTCAATGCGACCGGCGGGATCGGCGGGGTGCCGGCGCGGATCATCGTTTGCGACAGCCAATCGCAGGAACAACAGGCGGTGATTTGCGCCAAGCGCCTTACCTCCGATGAAAACGTCAATCTGCTGCTGGGTGCCGGCGTCACGCCTCAGACGATGGCGATCATTCCCACCGTGCTTTCGAGCGGGACGCCGCTGTTTAGCCTCGCTGGCGGCGCGGTCACCTACAATCCGTTGAAGAAATGGGTGTTCAAAGGGCACTTCGGCAACGATGATTTCATGCCGCCGCTGCTCGACTATCTCAAGAAGAAATCCTTCAAGAAGGTCGCCGTTCTCGCCGACACCGGGCCATACGGCAGCGATGTGCTCGATCAGATCAACAAGCAATTCCCCGGATCTGGCATCGAAATCACCAATCTCGAGAAATATGCGCCGACCGATACGGATTTTTCCGCGCAAATTACCCGTATCCGCGCCGCCAAGCCCGACGCCGTCGTCAACCTTGCTCCGTCCGAGCAGACCGGCGCCGCGATCTCCAAGAAGATCATCCAACTGGGCATCAACGTGCCGATCGTGATCGGCCCCAACCTCCAGACCGAAACATTCCTTGCGCTGGCCGGCGACACCGTCGAGAGCATGGTCTTCATCTCGTCGAAGGTCGTATTCGAAAATATTCCGAAAGACGATCCTGCCTCGGCCGTGATTGCCGATTTCCGCAGCAAGTTTGCAAAGCGCTATCCGAAGGACAGCGCGCTGTCGCTGTCGGTGGTCGCGGCCGACGGCATCCTGATCACGCAACAGGCCGCCAAAGCGCTGGGCAAGGATGCGGCAGATCGCGACAAGCTGCTGGCCGAGATCGAGAAGACCAGCAATTTTCCCGCCATCCAGGGTATCTGGACGCTTTCCTCTACATCCCACGGCGAGCCACCCGCTCCAGCTCTCGAATTTGGGTTGCATTGATGTCCGGATTACCAAGGACGGCGACGCGAGACGTCCCAGGTATGATCTCCTTGAGAATTTGCAGGTGCTTGCCGCTCAACTCGGAAAGATCGAGAAACAGCCCAGTAATGTTGCCTCCGGGTCGTGCGATGCTCTCCACCAGCCCGGCTTCAACGGGGTCGATTTCGAGATCTATCCCCACGATTGGGATGGTACGAGTCGCGTTTTTGGCGGCTGCCAAAGCCCAAGTGCCTCGGGCGAAAATCACCTCAACTTTGAGGTTTGCAAGTTCAAGTGCGAGTTTAGGGAAAAGTTCGGGTTGGTCGTGCGCGGATCGGTGTTCAAATGCGATGTTCTGCCCCTCCATGTATCCGACCTCGCGTAGCCCTTGCACGAATGCGTGCCAGTTGGCTGGCGGCGGCGGTGGGGTATCGGTCGGAGCCGCGATGGCGAGATGACCGATCCGGCGTATGGGCAGTTGCGCTCGCGCTGCGACCGGCCACGCCGCCGCACTGCCGAGAATTGTTATGAATTCGCGTCGTTGCATGTGCCTCACAGTTAAAATGCTTTGTGCCATTCGTGCACTATAGCAGCCTCGGACCGGGCGGTGAGTGAGAAATGGTACACAACGGTCTCAGGCGCTGACCAACCCAATGTCCGTTCCGGGTCATTCGCTACCGAAATGGGCCATCCGCGTCATGTCCGCTTTCCTCCCGTTAGCGACCGAACTGCGGACATTGCTGGTGGTCCGGTTCGTCCCAGGAACAGACATGCGTCGAACGGAGACTGCCAGTGGGTCCGCGCCCCTCATGAGTTCGGCTTCAGCCGATTCAATCTCATTCATGGTTTTCCTTGCAAAAGGCGAATTGCTAAATTCGTTCTGCACACGGGTGGCCGCACGCTGTGCGCCGGATCAGTCCCTTGGGCGGCCCATTTTGCACCGGACTTTTCTGCACCAAAAATCCACAACGATCTCAATGGGCCTGAGTTGGTGAAGCCGGGCGTCACAACGCCCGGCTTTCTTGTTTTTTTGTTTCACCGTGTCTTCGGCACCGCTAACCGCAGTACCTGCCTTCCTCAGGCCGGCGTCAGGGTCGCCACAGTGATATGCGGCCAGCTCAGCCCATTGAAATTCAGGAGCACGCGCTGCGTGTACTGCAGCTGCAGCGAATCCGGTGCCCCGCCGGCGCCCTGCACCGTCTCGATCCAGAAGATCGCATCCATCGACGCCACCAACGCGTTCGGTCCCCCCGGCGCCTTGCCCGACAGGAACGCGATAATGTCCGTTCCACCCCCCGCATCCGGCACCGACCCGGCAGGCGTGCTGTCGGTCGAGATGATAAGCACCGTCGTCGAGGAGATCGTCTGCGAGGCGATCGCCTGCGTCAGGAACTGGTTCGGATCGGTCAGCTGCGCCTTCGTCAGTCCGGGCACCCGCGAAAGGTCGGTCCGCGACGTGCTCGCAATCGACAAATCCTCCTCGGGAAAATGCACTAGCCCGGCCGGGTTGCCGATCGTGAACGGGGTGATGCTCGCCGGCTTGATGATCGGCTGCGGAGCAGTGATTGCGCGGCCCTGTGCGTTGATCGTCGTGCCATGCGGGATCGAAGCCATCCGCGCCACGGTCCCCGGCTCCGCCGGCCCCGTGGTCGCCGGCACGTTGACCCAGATGCCCGGCTCAATGTGCTGTCCCGAATTGTCAAAGCTGTCGTTGATTTGCTGCAAATACGTGATCCCAGCCAGCTCGATGTCCGCCTGCAAAAGCCCTCGGTTCGGGATCGGCCCGTTCACCGCGGAGAACTCCAGCGTCTCCGAGGTCAGGTTTAGTTCCAGGAAGAAATCCTTTGGTCCCGACGCACCGCCGAAATTCGGCCGCCAGATCATGTTGAACCCGCTGCCCGTCCAACGCCGGGTCGAATATCGCCCCACCAGATCCCGCAACAGACCCAACGGATCCGGCGCCGCCGGCGGCCTCGGAGTGATCTTCGGCTGGTAGGAAAAGGAGGTGTTGATGGCCATGACTTAAATCTCCTGTGTTCGGCGCAATCTCGCGCCGCACTGAAAAATACATTCGGACCCTTCAGACGCATGTGATTTCATTCACATTGGAAAAATGAAAAAGCGATAGAACTATGCGCTGCGATACTCGAAACATAGGACCGTAGCGTTTCAATCTTGCGACGAAGGCATGATCGACGCCAGGGTCTCGCTGTTGGACCGCGTCGTCGAGTCCGTTCTGGGTCAAACTGAGAAGAACTCAGTATGAGTCTTCCGGGTTACCCCTGAAAGCGGACATTGCTCAATGTAATCGGGATGTCTCAAACGTGCCAAATCCGGACTCTAAGCACGCTCGGCGGTGCGCCTTTAGACGACGCACGTCTGGGAATTGTGAAGTATTTCACATCGTTGCCTTGCTGCCCCAGTATAACATGTCGAATTCGTTTAGCTGAGCCGATCGGGCAGCGCCTTAATGCGTGGATTGCGGACGCGACCTTCACCGCCCCAAGTAGAGCCGGAACGAGCACATGAGTCTTATTCTCGTCGTCGATGACGAATCTGATGTCGAAATGTTGTTTCGTCAGCAGTTCAGGCGCGAGCTCCGCGCCGGCCTATTCCGGATGGATTTTGCGCTATCAGCTGATAGCGCCCTTCAACGCATGAGCGACGTTGCCGCGGCATCGCTGATCCTGATCTTGTCCGATATCAACATGCCGGGCATGACCGGTCTTGAACTTTTGCCAAAGGCGAAAGCAACCCGACCGGATGTTCCGGTTATAATGATCACGGCCTATGGCGACGCTGATACCGAGCGAAAAGCATTGGCAGGTGGCGCCGACGCGCTGCTTACCAAGCCCATCGATTTTGACGCGCTTCGCAACCGAATCGACAGCCGGCTGGCAAGCGCCGCGTAATCGTCAACTGCCATTCGATCGGTTGATGTCCCCTTGGGGTCAAACCCGGAAGTGGCGGCGCTTCCACGCTACTTCTGCTTTGCCCCGATGAACGGACATCGCGAGACGCAGCGACCGAGTCCGTTTTGTGCCAGACTCGGACATGCGCTCCGGACATTCTCCGGATCAGAGCCCGATGCTTCCTGCGATGGAGGAGCCGACCACGAATGACTTGACTGATTTGCTCGCGAAGTAGCCTTTTACGCGGCGCAATCGCCATAAACCTGTGTCCGGCCCGACACCTGTCTATCTGGTACCGGTCGAGACTGTTTGCGGCCACGTGGCACCGTCACGTCAGGCTGGAGTTGCCAAATTCCTATTCGATCACTTTGTCAGCTTGCAACAGAACCGACTCCGGAATGGTTAGTCCAATTGCCTTCGCGGTCCTGAGATTTACAACAAACTGAAATGTCGTTGGTTGTTCTACGGGTATTTCGGCAGGGTTGTCGCCCTTGATAATGCGATCCACGTAGTATGCCGCCCGAGCGAACATTGCCAATGCATCGGGGCCGTAGCTCATAAGTCCACCATCCTCCACATAGAGACGGACCTGATAGATTGCGGGCAAGCGAACTTTCAGCGCGATAGCAGGCATAGCCGGTAAGTAGGGATCCGCAAGAACATAGACAGCATCGCATTTGGCCGAGTTCATTTCCATAAAGGCGCGTTCGAGATTGTCAGGGTCGGCGGCTGTAAACCGTTCCGCAGAAAGTCCAATAGCGCTGGCGCCGCGTTGGGCTGCTTCAAACAAGGATGGATGCGTTGGATTATTGGACGTTAATACGCCGATTTTCTTTGCGGTGGGGATCACCACGTGAAGGATTTCGAGTGTTTTTGCTGTGAGATCACCATACATGTTCGCTATACCGGTGATATTGCCACCGGGATGAGCGAAGCTCTTTACGAACCCAGATCCTATTGGGTCCGTAGCAGGCGACATTACAATCGGAATGGAAGATGTGGCCGTCTGCGCGGCCGCAACTGCGGGGGTCGCAACTGCAACGATAACATCGGGCTTGAGGTCAACGATTTGCTTAACGAGATCAGGCAGGAGAGCGAAACGCCCCTTTGCCTCACGAACATCGATAGTGAGATTTTTTCCCTCTTCATACCCGAAGCTCTGTAGAGCGCGTCGAAACACCGCACCCGTCTCCGCCACTGCGCCTGAGGACACGAGCGCTACACGCCAGACGCGGGATGGTTCAGCTAACGCTGAACCCAAGGAATTGAAGAAAATAAAGCTAATCGCCAGGAATTCGCGACGTCGCATCTCAGTCCTCAAGAACCACATTATGCGTCGGCCCCCAACATCACAGGCGACACCTTCGCAGCAAAACGAATATTTTGATAGGGCCGAACCGACATCGAAAGCATTGTCGTGGGGCGCGCTGATGTCGCCTTTGGGTCAAAAGCTGACCTGACGGGCCCTAAGTCGGACTTCCGCTTTACCTTTGAAAGCGGACTCAAGTCGGACATCCCGCCATGTCCGTTTCGTGCCAAAACCGGAAGTAGTCGGTCTTCCTATTCGATCACCTGGTCGGCGCGGGGGTTCAAGATCGCATGGGCGCGGATACGCGCCGGGCTCACGGATGCGGACATCGCGAAGGCGCATGAGATGGGGTGAGGGTGACGGCCTTGGCG
>Ga0208080_1001186_pt1 | contig 12994 bp, 13 predicted proteins | sample NGESurdeep092012_3_FD_184476 | JGI IMG/M metagenome (GOLD analysis project Ga0208080, IMG submission 184476) | Arctic peat soil microbial communities from Barrow, Alaska - NGEE Surface sample 210-3 deep-092012 (SPAdes) | ecosystem: Environmental > Terrestrial > Soil > Wetlands > Peat ...
GCATGACGACCCCCAGTCCGGCCCGAACGTGCACCCGCGGGCTCTTTACATCGTCACCAAAAGTGACGCCTTCATCATCATTTGACGCGGCCGTCAACACCAGCTCGTAGGTGAACAGGATGTTGGCGAGCTTGGACTGGCTGTAGGCCGTTGAGCCGGAGTAGGACCGCTCGCTCTGGAGGTCGTCGAAGTCGATCCGGCCGGTGGTGTGCGCATTGGAAGCGACCGTGACCACGCGTGCTGGTGCGCTCTGTTTCAGCCGGTCGAGCAGCAGGTTCGTCAGCAGGAACGGCGCGAGGTAGCTGAGGGCGAAGGTGCGCTCGAGCCCATCAGCGGTGACGTGCCGGGTGTCCCAGCACCCCCCGACGTTGTTGACCAGCACATCCATGCCGGGGGTAGGCCTGCCGCACCTGCTCGGCCAGGCGTCGCACCTGGGACTGGGAGGACAGGTCCGCGACGAACACGTCCACCTGCCCGCCGCTCGCCGCGCGGATCTCGGCAGCCGTCTCCTCGGTGCGCCCGCGGTCCCGACCGGTGATCGCGAGGTGCGCCCCCATCGTGGCCAGGCCCAGGGCGGTCGAACGGCCGATGCCTGCGGTGCCACCGGTGACCAGTACTGTCCTGCCGGCCAAAAGTCCGCTGGGGATCTGGTCCATATTCGTGCTCCTTCGGTATGGGTCGGGGCTAGCGGGCTGCGAGCCGGCGTAGGACCGGCTTTGATCCATGCAGCAAGAAGGCGAAGATCTCTTCGTCCGCGCTGGTGAACAGATGGACCGGCACGACGGTCATTTCGGGTTGTTCTTTGCATGGCGGGCCCAGCGATTGCGAGCGGATGCATCCTGTGTCCTCGCCCAACCGTCACCCACAGCGATCACGAGAAGTGGAGCCGCACCTTGTCTGCGCCGATCTCGGGCTTGTAGATGTCCCTTGAGCTCGAGAGCATCCGTCCAGCCGTGGCTGTTTCGGACCATCGCCTTCATCGTGTTCTCTCGATCTGCCGATCATCTTTGCCGGGCAGGGCTTGGGAGGATGAGCTGAATCCTTTGGCGAGGAGCCAGATCGGCAGGATCAGCTCGAAGAGGCCGCCTGGGGCAACAGCAACCAGCCCGGCGCCCTTGGTCACGTCGGTTACGCCGAACAGGTCCAGGATGCAGCCAACGAACAGCACCGGATAGCCGATCAGCCCGAGGACGGCGATCCAGCGCGGGACCAGCTGTGATCGATACAGCAAGACAGCCAAGATCGTTCCGCCCACGCTCGTGACCAGGTACAGCACCACGATCGCCTCGTCGTGGAGTGCCGTGAGTATCGGGCCCAGTGATTGCGAAGTGGAGGCATCCATGGCGTCGTCGCGCAATCGGTTACCGATCGGGTTCCACTGCTCATGCTCGCAGGAAGAAGACAAGATGCAACCTGTTTTCCGTTGTTGGAGCCCACCAGTGAGCCGCTGGCCCTTGGACACGTCTGTAAGCGAGTCATCGAACTTGTCGTCAGCGCGCGGTCTCGGCCCACGAGGTACTGCTGGCCCACCCCTGGGCAGCGATGCTCATCATGTCGCACTACAACGTTGGCCCTGGCATGACGCGCTACCTGGACGCGACGCTCGGACGGCTCCGGGAAGGTGGCTTCTCGATCGAGGGTGCACTCGATGCCTGGAATACCCTGGACAGCCACCTCTACGGACTCACGCTCCAGGAGCTCAACCTGCCCTTCGAGGTCGAGCAGGCTCAGCAGGTCTCAGCCTCCGTCCTGGCCCAGATCCCCGCCGGCCAGTACCCCCACGTAGCAGAGGTCATCACTCATGTCATGCAGACTGGACGGGACGAGGACTTCGAGTTCGGGCTGGGCCTGATCCTCGATGCCCTCGAGAGAATCCTCAACCGAGCTGAGGGGTCTTTGCAGTTGAGCGGGGACGACAGCAGTTCGTAGGGTCCCAACGATGGGGCGGCGTCTGCGTTGAGGGCAGACGATGCGCAGGTTCCAGTCGGCCAGGCAGAACGATTCCCATGAGACAGGACGGCTTGTTGGGGGACCGGTCCATCGGCCGCCTCGGACTTGGAGGTGGTGCCGGGCGTGGTCTCGGTGGCCAGCCCGGGGAAGGCTCTGTGTGGCACACCACAGCGCTAGACATACCAAGCACTTGGTATGTATGTTGAGCGTGTGCCCGGACATACCGTGCACCTTCCACCACACTTCAGGAGCTCATCATGGCAGCAGCGACTACAGACAGCAGCACCAAGACCACTGAGACAGTCGAGATCCCCGAGACTGCTCAGAAGGTCCGCGAGCAGGTGCTCTCCAGCCTCAAGCAGGGTCAGCAGCTGTCCATCGACGCTGCCCAGGGTTGGGTCAAGGCCGTGTCGGTACTTCCGATCCCGGACCTGCCCAAGATTCCTGGCATCCCCGCGCTGCCGACCCTTGAGGCCGCGAGCAAGTTCACCTTCGATGTCGCCGCCGACTTGCTCACCGCGCAGCGTGACTACGCCCTGCAGCTCGTGAACGTCCTGGCCCCTGCTAAGTCTGTCTGATCCGACGCCCGCGTCAGATCTGCGGGACATACTCACAAGAGGCAACGGCTTCTGCAGAGGATGACCCCCCAGCGTGTGTTGGGCGCCGTCACCCCGAGGCAACGACATGACCAACATGTCGCTGCCTCAGGTGTCTGCGCTGGCCAAGGTCTCCTACCCCAGGCGAACGGATGAGCAGGGAGGTGGGTCGTGGATCAGCTACGAGGCCCAGCGGAGGTGGCAGCGAGCACCGCCACGGCGGCGCACGGACGCGACCATAATCACGCCCCCGGGGGGCAGTGCTGTCCGCACGTGGTGGAGGTTGTCTACCTGGGCCATCGCGCACTGACCTTGTGCCATGACTGCCGGGCGGACTCGGGGTTTCTCCCGAGTCGGGAGGCCGAGCGCCTCGCCGAGGGGCACCGGGACCAGACTCTCGGGGAGAGTGTTCTTCTCACGCGCGACCAAGCGAGCTGAAGGGCTTCGCCCCCGATTCGTGCGCTCGGCGCCCCAGAGGGTGCACTGGCGACTACCAATGCCTAGACATGACCGCAGCCCTGAAGGGCCGGCCCTGTGGCCCCTGGCTCATGAGCCCTCTACGCCAGGTCCGTCACCTTCATCTCAAGGCAGGAATGCCTGCCGGACCTGCAGGAAGGCAGATGAACGTCGCAGGCGTGAGGAGCCATTGGCCGTGCGCGACGTCGCGTCTAGTCTGCCGCCTGCTCCGCGTTGCCAGCCATCTGCAGGAGTGCGGCCGCGAGCTCGCGGGCCTGGGCGGGACTGAGGCTGTAGTTCTGGCAGTCGACGCGGATCGGGTGTCGGAAGTGCCCCCGCGCGTCGACCTGTTCTCGCTGGTCGAGCCGAACGTGCATCGTGAGCGGGATGCAGTTGTGATCGCTGTACTGGGTCTCCACGATGACTTCTGGCCCTTCATGCCAGAAGTCATCCGTTCCGTGCAGCAACCGGTGCTGAAGATGCCCACCGCCGGTGACGCACCACGGCGGGCACGGCTGGGCGTGGCTCCAACCGTAGTCGGGTGAGGTAGTCATAAAAGGACGATGACACGCAGTGAGCCAGTCCGTCAGGACTGACACGCCCACGGACGGCACGCGAGCTCAGTCGATGAGGGCGCCCTTACGTGTGAGGGGCTCCGGGATCGCCTCTCTTGGCTGGACCGAACTTCCTGAGCAACTCGATCTCCTTCTTCAGCTCGATCGTCGTGAGCTCATGCCCGAAGGCCAGGCGTTGGAACCGCCCGAGCTCGGCCAGCCGCTCAAGCTCCCCGGCCCGCTGCTCGGCGGCCTCCCTCTTGGCCTGCATCTGTCTGCTCATGTCGCGAGCTGCGGCGAACACGCCGAGCACTCTTCCGCCTGCGTCGCGGTAGACCGACGCGTTGTACAGGACCTCAGCCAGGGTGCCGTCCCGGTGACGCAGGGTCAGGGGGTAGTCGGTGGCCGAGCCGCGCCCGAACACCAGCCGGTAAAGCCTGTTGGCCTTGTCGGGGTCGGTGAAGTAGTCCGAGAAGTCAGTTCCGACGAGCTTGTTACGGGGGACACCCGTGGCCTTGACAGTGGCTTCGTTGACGTCGGTGATCCTGCCCTTGGCGCTGATCGCCACCAGAGGGTCCAGGGCTGCCTCGATCAAGCTCCGGGTGTACCTGGCTTCCTGGTTCAGCTCGCTCACGTCGCGGCAGATCACGGAGGCGGCCACAACCGCGCCGTTCTCGTCGCAGATCGGTGAGATGGTCAGCGAGACTGTGAACACCGTTCCGTCCTGGCGGACACGGACGGTCTCGAAGTTGTCGACCGGCCTGCCCGCGCTGATCTTGGCCAGGATGGAGATCATCTCGCCGGCGCGATCCTCGGGGATCAGCAGGTCGATGGGCTTGCTCACGATCTGCCGGCTGGAGTAGCCGAACATTCTCTCCGCGGCCGGGTTCCAGCTCGTGATGATGCCGTCGAGGGTCTCCCCGATGATCGCATCGTCGGAGTACTCGACGATCGCGGCAATGCGCTGGGCGGATGCCAGCGCCCCCTTCTGCTCAGTCAGGTCACGGTGGATCACGGAGGCACCGACGACTGCGTTGTTCTTGTCGCGGATCGGTGAGAGGGTGAGCGAGACCGGGATTACCGATCCGTCCTTTCGTATCCGTTTGGTCTCCAGGTGGTCGACATGCTGACCGCCTTTGAGGTGCTCCAGAACGGCCTTGATCTCGCCGTCTCGATCCTTGGGAGTGATGATCTTCGCAGGCTTGCCGATGATCTCCGCGCTGAAGTAGCCGTACATCCTCTCCGCCGCGGGGTTCCAGCTCGTGACGATGCCGTCGAGCGTGCTGCTGGTGATGGCATCGTCCGAACCCTGGACGATCGCCGTTATGAGCTGTGCGTTCTTGACCGACTGCTCCGGTGCGGTTACCTCGCGGTGGACTGCAGACGCGCCGATGATTGCGCCGTTCTCGTCGCGGATCGGCGCGACCGTCAGCAAGACCGGGAGCACCGTTCCGTCCTTTCGCACCCGCCTGGTCTCAAAGTTGTCGACATGCCTTCCGGCCTTGATCTCAGCCAGGATGACTCTGACCTCGCCAGCGCGATCGGTCAGGGTCAGGGACCGGGTGGGCTTGCCCACGATCTCCTTGCTCGAGTAGCCATACATCCTGGCTGCGGCCAGGTTCCAGCTGGTGACGCTGCCATCCAGCGAGCTGCCGATGATCGCATCGTCCGAGTACTCGACGATGGCAGCGATGAGCTGGGCGTTCTTGACCGCCTGCTGCTGGGTGGCCACGTCGCGTACCGCCGTGATCACCAGCAGGACGTCCCCGGTGTCGATGTGAGACAAGCTGACGTTGATCGGGAACTGCGTGCCGTCGTGGTGACGCCCGCTCAGCTCCACATCGACCCCGCTGGAGCGAGTCCGGGGGTCTGCGAAGTAGTTCTGCTGGTGCTCGGCGTAGATCTGCCAGAGAGACTCCGGTACCAGCCTCTGGATGGGCTGGCCGACCAGCTGGTCGCGGTCATAGCCGAACAGCGACTCGGTCTGGCGATTGACAAACCGGATCACCCCCTGCTGGTCCATCCCCACCAACGCATCAGGCACAGCCTCTAGCAAGCTCTTGAACTTCGTCGTCTGCGCAGGCATCTACGTCCCCTCCGCGAAGCTGCAAATGACCCGAAATGTCGTAAATGTCACAAATGTTCGGGAATTAAGAATTTGCCAGATCTTTACATCGGAGTATGCCACGGACTCTGGTTGGCGTTAAGCCCCTGACCTGGCCGAATCTACGTCGGCGAGCGCTCCTGTTCGCCAGCTCATGGGGGTTTTGGGTTAGGCATTATGGGTGCTCAACCACGGCGATGCGATAACCCATCACTGGCCTGCGCTCCAGCTGGCTCCGTGACAGTCCCTGGCCCTGGTTACGCCAGGATCGCCCGCATCGCCTGCACCACCCCAGGTACGCCAGCATGAGCTGGAACGGGTTGCTCATGGTCGGCCCAGGCTTGGTCAACGGACCTGGGCTGGCAAGACGGGCCGCTCGGTCCGGGGGTTCTCCCACCGCAGGGCGCGGCCGTTCAGGCGGCGCGCAGCACGAGAAGGAACTGCCCGCCACCCGCTTCGACCTGCGTGCTCACCGCTAGCTGCGGAGCGAGACGTGACAGCCGATCCAACAGCCATGCGGCCGCCTTCTCGGCGTCGGCCTGGCTCGGGCAGCGAGCCACCACCTCCCGGCCACCCTTGCGGGTCAACCGCTCGACAGTCGTCACGATCGGAGCCGGCTCCACGACAAACAGCTCCGGAGACCAGGGTACGACGGGCTTGACCGCGCCCTTGCGCGTGTTGCAGGTCCGGTGCGCAAGGCGCTCCATGCCTGCGGCGGCCTTCTTGCCCTTCGGCGAAGCGCCGCTGTCGACGCTTGGGCCTCGGTCTGCGTTCACTGATGCGTCGGGGTCGACCGGCTCATCGCATAGCCAACAGCGCCAGGCATCGCGCTCGCCGACCTCGTTGAGGGTGCTCATGGCCAGAGGCTACGGGTCCGCCCGCTGCTGATCCAACTTGCCTCGACGCCAAGGTGCGGAGCACCCCGCTCGTCAAGAGATGCAGGTCCCGGCTGGGCACCTCTCGCGGGCCACCCGGCGCCCTCTGCCCCTCGCGATCGCCGCCGTCGCCTTCGACGACGACGCCATCGCTGCGCAGTGATCAGCCTCGTCAGGGCCAGCTGGAGCTTCGGCGCGCCCAAACGCAGAACGTCATCGAGGACCGGGCCGAGTGCCCAGAACGGCTTCGGCTTTGTTGGTTACGTGCTGTTCTCGGTCGCTGGGTTCTGGCGGGGTTTGAGCTGGGCGTTGGGAAGTGCTGGGGCGGGCAGTCGCGAAGGGACGCCTTCGTAGCCTTGGACACCACCGAACTGCTCTGACTCGGACTGCCATGCCTCGCGGAAGGTGACGATCTCCTCGTGGCTGCGGCCCACAAAGTTCCACCACATGATGATCTCTTCGCCGAATGGTTCGCCGCCGAGCAGGAGCAGCCGCGCAGTCGCGTCGGTCGCGTTGGTCAGGGTGAGCTGTGAAAGGCCAGTACCCGCATAGCCGAGATCTGATTGGCTCAGCGCAGTCCCGCTCATGGTTACCTCGCCGGTGTCGACCAGAACGGCGTGCTCGAATCCAGGGTCGACGTCCAGACTCACCCGGGCCAGGGGGCCGAGGCTGATCTCAGCCCCCACCAGCGGCGTGAGTGTTGTCACCGCAGAGGACTGTCCGACCAGGCTGCCCAGGAACACGCAGATGTTCGCGCCGTCGAGCCGGACCGGCGTTGGCACGAAGTGCTGGAAGTCGCGCGGGGCCGCCCGGTGGGCCTCGGGAAGGGCAACCCACAGCTGCACGCCGTGCAGGGTCGTGGTCTGGGGGGTCGAGACCTCCGAATGGCAGATCCCGGACCCCGCAGTCATCAGGTTTAGCTCACCCGGCCGCACCATGGCATGCGCGCCGGAGCTGTCGCGATGCTCGATCTCGCCAGTGAACAACCAGCTTACGGTCTGCAGTCCGGTATGGGGGTGCGGCGCGATGTCCATGCCGCCGGTGACGGCCACATCGTTGGGGCCATAGTGGTCCACAAAGCACCAGGCGCCGATGAGCGATCGCGCACGCTGAGGAAGCGTCCGGCGCACGCTCATGGCGCGCGGGCCGCCCAACGGCACCTCCCGTGGGGACAGGACCTGGATGGTGGGTCGCCCGAAGTCGTCCACCGTCGTGGCCGATCCGGTGCAGCGCTGCTCAAGGGGGGTGGTCTCGACGTTGCTCATCGCTATCGGCTCCGTCCTTGTCCAAGGGCGACATTGGCAGATGAGAGCCTAGGTCGGCGGGCCCACCGCAGCAAACATTCGCCCTGGTGGATCCGTGCGAGCAGTGCTCTGGCGGGCCGACGGTACGGCTCCGGAGCCCAGACACCTTCTCCTGTCAGGCAGTCCTCGACGGGTCCTGCCCTGTTCCAAACAGGGATTGGGTCCCGTGGAACGTCGCACCACCTGGACCCGAACCCTGTAGGCCACCCAAGCCCGAGATCAGGGCGTGTCGACGACGTTCATCATCGGGTTGGCAGGCGACCTCTGGTAGCGCCCGTCACCATGGGGGGCGCCGGTGGGCGGTGACGTCGCAGGTGTCCTTCGGACCAGTGTTATCCGGAAGCCTTTGGGCATCAGCGTCAAGGGCCCACTGTTTGCTAGCTCGTAGTCTGGGTCGCCGGTGATGTCGTAGCGGTGAAGCAAGCGGGCTAGCACCAGGACTGCCTCGTGAAGCGCGAACTGTCGACCGATGCAGGCTCGCTCGCCGGTCCCGAAGGGCTTGTAGGAATGTGGTGCCCGGCCGCGCGAGTTCTCCGGTAGGAAACGATGGGGGCGGAACTGCTCGGCGTCCCCGCCCCGCACCGAAGGGTCTCGGTGGATGAACGGGATGAGGATTATCGCCCAGTCCTGTGGGCGCAGGGGGTGGCGGTCACCAATCACGGTGTCCGTGTTCGGGCTGCGCGTGAACGCAGGGGCGGTCGGCCAGAGGCGCAGTGCCTCGTCGAAGGCACACCGAGTGTGACGAAACTTCGCCACCTGCTCGAAGGTGGGCTCCGCGTCGGGATCAGTCCCCAGGATCGCGTCAGTTTCGGCCTGCGCCTCGGCCCGAGCCCTAGGGTTTCGGGAGAGGTAGCAGAGCGCAAAGGAGAGCGCGCCGGATGTTGTCTCATGGTCGGCCGCCAGGAAGGTCAGGATCTGATACCGGATGTTGCGGTCGGTGAGGTACTGCCCCGAGTCGGGATGCGCGGTAGACAGCACGATGCCGAGAAGGTCCCGGTCCTCGAGGTCATCGTCCCGGCGTCGCTGAGCGATGAGGTCGTCGATCAATGAGTCGACGTATCACCGGTGATGGGCGTTGCGACGGTCAAGCCTGCGCGCGGGCAGGGCAGAGCCAGGCATCGCGTTAAGGACGCCCTTTCGCTGGCTGGCCCGCAGCGCGGCGACCATCGCCAGGACGAATGGGTGCGGATCCTTGCGGGTGAACGAGCCGAAGTCGCGGCTGAAGGCGGTCCTGCTGATGGTTTCCAGGGTCAGCTTCGTCATGCCTGCTGACACGTCGCCGGGGCCGTGGTGGCGATCCCACGTTTCGAACAGCTCGCAGGCCGCGGAGAGCATTATCGGGTGGTAGCGCTGCATGGCCTCTTGGGTGAAGGCCGGGCGTTGCAGGTCGTGCGCGAGCCGCCAGTTGGGGTCGTCGTGATAGGCAGTGAACAGCCCGTCTCCTGCAAAGTCGCGTAGCGCCGCCACTGAAGGTGAGAGTGCTTTGTGGAACCTGGTCTCGTCGCACAACTCCGCGGCCAGCTCGGTGCCGGCGATGAACACGAACTTCTGCGCGAAGACGTGCATCTCGAAGATAGGGCCGAGGTCGGCGCAGCGCCGCATGGTGCTTTCCAGGGGAACCGCACGACCTGCTCCGATCACGTCACCCAGAATCGGCCTTCGTCCAGCTGGGTGGGAAATACCTGCCTCGACCAGTCGTGCGCACGAAGGTCTGCCTACCGGACGTCGATTCAAGAGGTTCATCGGATCGGTGGCCCTGGCCCAGGGGCTGGGCCTCAAGAGCAGGTCGCATTCGGCTGCCCTGAGCACTGCCGTCTACGAGCGGCGGCAGCCCCATCGACGACGACTCAGGCCTGGGCCTGAACGTGGCCCCGGCCGATGACACCTGCTCAACGCGCGAATCCCACAACCTTGGCCATGGCAGCCGGTCCTGCGATGCGCGAGCACGTACCGCTGTGCTCAAGGCCGATCGGGCCAGACACCGGCGAAGCGCTCTGCCCGCTCGGCTTCTGCCAGTGGAGCTACGCCTCGACGAGAATCACCAAGGTGTCGCCCAGCACGCCGTCATAGGCCATCGCCTCAGCGATGGCATCCGACTGCATCGCCTCCATGAGAACATCCATGTCGGCAACGTCCATGAGTACAGCCACTTGGGTCGGGTTCTGCGGGTCGACGAACGTCCGGATGTTGGTGACTCCGAGGGGTCCGAAGACCTCTTCGCGCTTCGGCGAGGCGAGCCAATGATCCTTGTCCTTCACGTTGTGGTGGGCGATCACGGTGGGCATCGTGTCTCCTCTCGGGGTGGGCCCAGCGGTCGTGCGGGCCCGTTCGGCGGAGCGTATGTCCTTGTTCCTGATCGCCACAAGGGTGAGAACTCATGTGGTGTTCATGCCAGCCAGAGGAGGACCTCAGCCAACCTGAAGGGCTGCTCGAAAGCCGACCCCTGCGAGGGTGGGGTTGCTTATGCGCAAACCCAACCGGGGATCAGCGCGGGCCCTGGCCGGCCGGCCGGGTCATCGCAAGCGGATCCTGGTGGACCCCCGTCCGTACGTGATGCGTCTGGCGGGCTTGTGAGGCTAGCCTGTGTCGATGCCGTTCGACACCGACACCGTGATCATCGGGGCATCCGCGGCGGGCTTGGCCACCGCGGCGTGCTTGAAGCGGGCCAAACTCTCGTTCGAGATCCTCGAAGGGACAGACCTCGTCGGGGACGCGTGGCTGCACCACTACGACCGGCTCCACCTCCACACCCCGAAGTCCAGCTCGACCCTTCCCGGTCTCAAGATGCCGCGCCAGTGGCCTCGCTACCCGGGACGTGAGCAAGTCGTCGAGTACCTGCAGCACTACCGTGCTCGCCAGGGTCTGGACCCCCACTACGGCCAGGAGGTCACCCGGCTCGAGCGTTGCGAAGGTTCCTGGGTTGCCAGGACTTTCGCACGGGAGTGGAAGGCGCGCAACGTCGTGGTCGCGACCGGCGCCGCGCGCCGGCCTGTGCGTCCGACCTGGCCCGGCATGGCCTCCTACCGCGGTCAGGTGCTGCACTCGAGCGAATATCGAAACGGCGACCCGTGGAAGGGCCGCCCGGTTCTTGTCGTTGGTTTCGGCAACTCCGCTTGCGAGCAGGCGATCGACCTGGTCGAGCGAGGGGCCAAAGCGCACCTGTCGGTGCGCTCACCGGTCAACGTGGTGCCGCGCGACGTGCTTGGCCTCGTGCCCGTTCTTCAGCTCGGCATCGCGATGCGCCACCTCCCGACCACGGTCGCCGACGCGCTGGCTTGGCCGCTCATCCAGCTCTCGGTGGGCGATATCCGCAAAGTCGGCCTGAGGAAGCTCCCCTTTGGGCCGAACACCCAGATCGCGCGGGACCGGCACATCCCACTGCTGGACATCGGGACGATGGCCCACATACGCGCGGGACGCATCGGTGTGCATGCTGGGATTGCACGGTTCACCGAAGACGGCGTCGTGTTCTCGGACGGCAGCTCGCTTGCTGCCGACGCGGTGGTGCTCGGCACCGGCTACCGCCCAGCGCTGGAGGAGTTCCTGCTCGAATGGCAGGAGGTCTGCGATCTGAATGGCGTCCCTCTGGTGTCCGGCGGGCCGACCGCTATGCCGGGTCTGTACTTCTGCGGTCAGTTCGTGTCGCCTGCGGGCATGCTGCGTGAAATCGGACTTGAAGCGCGGCGAATCGCACACCACATCGCCCACGCGTCGTACCCCAGTGGGCGGGTCCCTGCGTCGAAGGCCAGCTGAAGCCCGAGAGCCAAAGCGCTATTGCACAGCCACATCAGATGCGTGCCGGTCCCGGCGGCAGCCCGAGTACACCATTGCCTGACCCAGCAGCAGCGTTGACAGCCTGTGCCCGGCCAGCATCAGGTCATCGTGGATGTCCACCCGGGGACAACGCGGCCGCGGGCCGCCTCCGCTGCATCGACTGCACAGTCACTGAGACGATGTCGTCCAGGCGCAGGAGCCTGGCACAGACATGGCATCGCGGGCATCGGTTGTGCCCGGCCGCCAGCTGCGGGCACCGTTGTGTCGTCGTCAAGATGCCGGGAGGCTGGTCCCCGCGAGCAGTAGCTGTTCGAGCGCGGGCAGTGGCAACGGCCGGCTGAAGTAGTAGCCCTGGATCTGGTCGCACTGGTGGCGTCGCAGGAACGCCAGCTGGGGGGCCGTCTCCACGCCCTCGGCGATGACCGCCAGGTTGAGGCTGTGGCCCATCTGGATAATCGCACTGACGATGGAGTCGTCGTCGGGGCTGTGGGTGACGTCTCGGATGAAGCTGAGGTCGATCTTGAGCTTGTCGACGGGGAACCGGCGCAGGTAGGCCAGGCTGGAGTACCCGGTCCCGAAGTCGTCGATGGAGATCTGCACGCCCACGGCCTTCAGGTTCCGCAAGGCGGCGATCGTGTTGTCGGTACTGGTCATCAGCAAGGTCTCGGTCAGCTCCAGCTCCAGCAGATGGGCTGGAACCTCGTAGGTGTCCAGCGCAAGCAGGACGTCGCCTTGCAGATCACCCTTGATGAACTGACGAGGTGAGACGTTCACCGACACCTGGACCGGGTCGATCCCGCGCCGGATCCAGGCCCGGATCTGCTCGCACGCTGCGGCGATGACCCACCGGCCCACCTCAACGATCAGGCCAGAGTCCTCCAACGCGTAGATGAACTCGCTCGGCGGGACCAGACCGTACCCCGGCCGGTCCCAGCGAAGCAGGGCCTCCAGGCCAACGACGTGCCCGCCCGCAAGCTGCACTTTGGGCTGGTAGTGCACGACGAACTCCTCGTTCTTGACCGCTTGTCGCAGTGCGGTCTCGAGCTCCAGCCGGCGCCACACCTCGGTGTTCATCGCGCTGGTAAAGAACTGGAAGGTGTCCCGCCCGCCCTGCTTGGCCTGGTGTAGGGCCGTATCGGCATACATGAGCAGGGTCTCAGCGTCGGTGGCGTCGCCCGGGTGCATCGCGATGCCGATGCTGGCGGTCACGGTCACCTCGTGGCCATCCAGGTGGAAGGGTTCCAGCAAGGCGCTCTGGATCTTCTTGGCTACGACAGCGGCAACGTCATGCTTGCCCTGCGGGATCATCAGGATCAGTGCGAACTCATCGCCTCCGAGTCGCCCGACGGTATCGCGGACGCGCACGCACTGGATGAGCCGG
>Ga0208080_1001188_pt1 | contig 12978 bp, 9 predicted proteins | sample NGESurdeep092012_3_FD_184476 | JGI IMG/M metagenome (GOLD analysis project Ga0208080, IMG submission 184476) | Arctic peat soil microbial communities from Barrow, Alaska - NGEE Surface sample 210-3 deep-092012 (SPAdes) | ecosystem: Environmental > Terrestrial > Soil > Wetlands > Peat ...
GGCGTCCTCGGCGCAATGACGGCCGCCGCAGTAGCGGCCGGAACACTCGGCCTGGCGCCGGTGGCACTTGCCGCCCCGACCGTGACGAACATCCATGGGGGTGACATCCCCGGCTGGAACACGTCGCTTACGCCGGTGCCTGCCATGCCCAGCGGCTGGTTCAAGGAGTCCGACAACCAGTCCGGCTCAGCGACCGGAGCGGTGGTCGCCGACGACACCGAGCCGGTGAACCACGATGGCAGCCTGCACCTTGCCACCCCGGGCGCCCTTGACAAGGTGGTGGTCCAGCACAGCGCTGGTTCCGCACTCCTGTCCTCGTTCGTGACCGGCTCCTATGCGGCCAAGGTCAACGCCGACAAGGTCGCCTCACCGGCCACCTACCAGCTCGTCATCGACTGCAACGCCGGCACCCTTGCAGATGGCGGCTACACCACGCTGAACTTCGTCGATGGCGGACAGACCGCCGCGGATGGCTGGAAGACGCTGGACGTCGTGAAGGCCGGCGCCGCCATGTGGTGGTCGACCCGCACCCTGAACGGTGACGGCACCACGACCAGCGGCAACCCGTTGCCGGCACCCACAACCGGCCTCATCGGCGCCGGTCTGCAGGGCGGTCAGGCTTCGCCTCACACGCTGAGCGAGATCAAGTCCGCCTGCCCGTCAGGCACTGTCAGCACCTACGGAATCGACATGGGCAGCGGCTCGGCCGGCCAGGACGGCAACGTCGACTCGATCACCTTCAACGACGCGGTCACCAACTTCCAGCAGGTCTCGGTCGACCGGATCAGCGGCATCAACCGGGTCGCGACGGCCGTGGAGGCCTCGCGGGCGCTCTTCGACAACGCTGGCACGGCAAATGAGGCTTCGGCCGTAGTGCTCGCGAGCAGCATGGGATTCGCTGACGGCGTGAGCGGCGTGCCACTGGCGGCAGCACTGGATGGTCCGCTCCTGCTCACAGCGGTGTCGAGCCTGGACCCCGCAACGGCGGCCGAGATCACCCGCATCCTGCCCGCCGGCGGCACCGTTGATGTCCTGGGAGGCATCGGCGCCATCAGCGAAAACGTGGTCACCTCACTGACGAGCCGCGGGTTCAAGGTCACGCGACTGTGGGGCGCCACCCGCTACGAAACGGCGGCAAAGGTGGCCAACAGCCTTCCCGGAGCCAAGACGGTGCTCCTCACGTCTGGGCTCAGCTTCCCTGACGCTCTGAGTGCTGGCCCAGCCGCGGCACACACCGGCGGTGTGGTGCTGCTGACCGCGGGCCCGACCATGTCGAGCGCGGCGAAGACCTACATGGCGCAGAACCCGGGCGCCGAAGTCTTCGCTGTCGGTGGCGACGCCGCCAAGGCTGCTCCGACCACGCCGAAGGACCACCAGCTCGTCGGCGTCGACCGGTACGAGACCGGAACGAAGGTGGCCGCCGCGTTCTTCAGCCATCCCGGCGTAGTCACCTTCGCGTCTGGTCAGGACTTCCCGGACGCTCTGAGCGGCGGAGCGTTCTCGGCGCTGATCGACTCGCCGATCCTGCTCGTGCGCAGCGACACCGTTCCCGCCGTGGTGAAGTCGTACGCTTCGGCGAACGAGAGCTCCGTTTCCGGCTCCGCCTTGATCGGCGGTGCCGGTGTGGTCATCGAAAGCGTGCGGGCCTCCCTGGAAGGGACCCTGAACGGGTTCTGACCCCGTCTGCTTCACAAATCACCCCAAGCAGGGGCTCCCCGAACGTCTGGGGAGCCCCTGCTGTGTTCTGACACCTGCGTTAGTGAGACCTGCGGTAGTGACACCTCATGACTTTGGTGTCATATGGGTCACTGGCCGCATACCGGGCAAGTCGAGTCCGAGTTTGGACTGTTCGACGGTGTGCGCGCGATTTGGCTGCTAGATCTGAATGGTGGTCCCTTGGGCGCCACGCCGGAACGACTCGAACCTGAGGAGGCACCATGACCATGTACGTCGTGAAGGTCGGCACCAACGTCCAGACCGCCAACCCGGACAGCTCCGATGGCGACAGATTCGACTTCTATGGCCCGTTCACCCGTCCGGTGGCCGACGAGCTGGCCGATGAGGTCCGTACCGCGTTTGCCAAGCACGGACCCGAGGAGCTCATCAACGGTGAGCCCGTGGTCGAGGTCACGCGCCTCGCCGCCTACACCCCCACGGGGTACGACGCGGTCGCCAGATTTGTGCGCGGCTAGGAATCAGCGACGGCCACGGGCCCTGATCTCAGAGCGTCGGACAGACGAGGCTTCCTCATCTCCGCTTCTTCCTCGATGCGGCGAATCTGGGCCTGAACTTGTTCGGCATGACGGTCGGCCATCAACTTTCTGGCCTCCTCTGACTGCTTCATCTCTATACCCCGCAAGGTGTCTAGGGTCCGGTCGTCTGTCCGCGATCTCTTCTGGTCACCGTCCTTCCCCTCACACCACGAGAAGTTGAACGTGCTACCAGTGGACTCCCTTTTCATCAGCTTGAGGCCCTTCGTTTGTTGTAGGGCCTCTCTCCGTCATCGGTATCAGGTTCAGTCGATGGCGAGGGCGTCGTAGCGAGCCTGTGGAATGTCACGTCCCGTGCTCACCCGAGGTGGCGGTCGGCCACCCGGGCGACTGCAGCAACGCTGACCGCGCAAGCGAGCCCGATGGCCCCCAGCGAGATCAGACCGAGCCCAAGGTCACGCATACCCGCTTGCGGCCTGACCCCCCACAGCACCAGAAGCCCACCAACCGCCGAGGCGCCGATAAGCGCCCCCAGATGAACCGAGACGTGGGGTGCGTTACCGGACAGGCGATGACCGACCAGCGCTGCTGTGAGCAGCCCGAGGGCAGCCCACAGCAAGCAGACGAAGGTCGCAGCAACCACGTCCGAAGGCCGGTGCCACCGGCCAAGCACCGTCGCAACCCCGACGAGGGTCGCCGTGGCTGAAACCCCAATCGCCACGATTGACCGCCATGCCGACGGGGCGACGATGACCGCTGCCAGCGCGATCGAGAGCGCGACGGTCGTGTGCCCGCTGGGCAGGCTGTTCGGTCCCTGGCTGAGATCAGGGCGGGTGATCACGTGGTACTTGAGGATCTGGGTGGTGACGTTGGAACCACCGATGACGACCACAGCGCCCAGCGACAGGTCGAATCTGCGTCTGACCAGAGCGAGTGCGACGCAGGCCAGCAGCGACAGCGCAACCGAGCCGACCGACACCCACGTCAGCCCCTCGTGCAGGCGGTAGAGCGCCAGCCGGGGGCTGCCGACCGCGTTCATCGCCTCAGCGTCCAGACGAAGTCCTCGCAAGGTACGCAGTGCCACGTATGCCGTCGCGGCCAGTCCCAGTACCGCGGCCAATGCCATTGCGCCCACAGCTGCCAGGAAGGGCGGCCACCGGTTCTGAGTGGTGCCCTGGCTGCCGCGGACGCCTATTCCCACTCGATGGTGCCCGGGGGCTTGCTCGTCACGTCGAGCACCACGCGGTTGACCTCGGGCACCTCGTTGGTGATCCGCGTCGAGATCTTGGCCAGCACGTCATACGGAACTCGGGTCCAGTCCGCGGTCATGGCGTCTTCGGAGGAGACCGGGCGAAGCACGATCGGGTGACCATAGCTGCGGCCATCGCCTTGCACACCAACGGATCTCACGCCGGCCAGCAGGACCACCGGGCATTGCCAGATGTCGCGGTCGAGGCCGGCGCCGGTCAGCTCCTCACGGGCGATCGCGTCGGCTGCGCGCAGGATCGAGAGCCGCTCAGCCGTCACCTCACCGACGATCCGGATGCCCAGGCCGGGGCCCGGGAACGGCTGGCGCCACACGATCGCCTCGGGCACGCCAAGCTCAAGGCCCACCTTGCGCACCTCGTCCTTGAACAACATGCGCAACGGCTCGATCAGCTTGAACTGCAGGTCATCCGGAAGCCCACCCACGTTGTGATGCGACTTGATGTTGGCGGTTCCGGTGCCACCGCCGGACTCCACGACGTCGGGATAGAGCGTGCCCTGAACCAGCCACTCGACCGGGTGACGTTCAGAGCCATCGCCCGACCCGCCAGCCGACCCGACCAGGTCACGTGCCGCCTGCTCGAAGCAGCGGATGAACTCGCGGCCGATGATCTTGCGCTTCTCCTCAGGGTCCGAGACCCCCTTCAAAGCGGTCAGGAACTGCTCGCGTGCGTCGACGACGACCAATGAGACGCCGGTCGCCGCAACGAACTCCTGCTCGACCTGCTCGGCCTCGCCGGAGCGCAGCAGGCCGTGGTCGACGAACACACAGGTCAGCTGGTCGCCCACCGCGCGCTGCACCAGAGCCGCGGCCACCGAGGAGTCAACACCGCCCGAGAGCCCACAGAGCACCCGGCCGGAGCCGACCTGCTCACGCACCGCGGCGACCTGGTCCTCGACCACATTGGTTGCCGTCCAGTCGCAGGCCAGGCCGGCCCCTCGGATCAGGAAGTTCTCCAGCACCTGCTGGCCGTAGGTGGAGTGGACCACCTCGGGGTGCCACTGCACGCCATACAGCTTGCGTTCGTCGTCCTCGAAGGCTGCGACCGGCGCGCCCGGGCTCGAGGCGGTGACCTTCATCCCGGCCGGCGCCTCGGTGACCGAGTCCCCATGGGACATCCAGACGGACTGCTCGGCGACCTGACCGTTGAACAACGTCGAAGAGAGGTCGGAGACGGAGGCCTGGGTCGAGCCGTACTCGCCGAGGCCGGTGTGCGCGACCGTGCCCCCGAGTGCCTGGACCATTGCCTGGAACCCGTAACACATGCCGAACACCGGAACCCCCGCCGTCAGCAGCGCAACGTCCAGCTCGGGTGCGCCATCGGCATAGACCGATGCGGGACCGCCGGAGAGCACGATCGCTGCAGGGTTCTTGGCCAGCATCTCGGCCGCGGACATGGTGTGCGGGACGACCTCGCTGTAGACGTTGGCCTCGCGTACCCGACGGGCGATCAGCTGGGCGTACTGCGCCCCGAAGTCGACGACAAGAACCGGTCGGGCAGCCAGTTGGGCGAGCGATTCAGTCACGGGGCAACGCTACCTGCGCATCCGCTGCAGCCAGGACGCCCTCGACCTCTCGCGCCACCTTGACCTCTGCCCAGAACGACAGGAACGGCACCACACCGGCCAGCATCACGACCACCATGCGCCCCGGGGTCCAGCGCATCTTGAAGCCCAGGTTGGCCGTCGCGAGCACATAGACCATGTAGAGCAGACCGTGCTTCTGGTCCCAGAAATCGGACAGGCCCGGCTTGTCGTACACGTACTTGAGCACCATGCCCAGACACAGCACGAGCAACCCGATGCCCACCAGGATCGCCATGACCCTGAAGAACATCAGGGCCTTGCGGGCAGCGGCCACATCCAGCACCGGACGAACCTGCTCAGACATTCGTTGCCTCTCTTGTTTCACGTCGTCCTGCTTCACGTCGTTGTGTTTCACGTCGTTGTGTTTCGTAGTCATCGCGGACCATCCTCCACCACATGTAACCGGCGAACAGCGCGAACACCCACCACTGCAAGGCGTATCCCGCGTTGCGCCACGAGATCCCGCCACTGACCAGCTCCGGCGGCGGAACCCGTTCGACCGCAGGAGAGGCGACCGATGTCAGGTCCGGCGCCTCGGCGGTGGCGAAGACAAACGCGTTGTATAGGCTGCCCGGCCAGCGGTTGACAAGCAATGACAGGTCCAGGGCAGTCAGCTGCCCGTCCGCCAGAGCCGGGCCAGCATGAGCACCGTCGCCAGCGGACGACTCCCCCTGCGCCAGGGCCCCGGACACGGTGACCTCAGTTCCACCGTCGGGCGCGATGGCCTGCGCGGGATCGGTGACGAATCCCCGTACCACTGCGATTCGGGCGCCGGTCGACCGGACGACCAGCGGTGTCACCACCCAGTACCCGGGCTCGCCCCGCAGGAGTCGCGGCGTCACGAGGACCTGCCCGGACCCGTCATACCGGCCGGTCGCGGTGATTCGGCGGCCGTTGCCGTCGGCGGGAAAGGAGCCATGCGGGATGAGAACGGTGGCGAGGTCGGCGACCGGTTGCGTCGGCGCCGAGCGAACCTCCTGCGCCCTTCCTTTGTCTCGAGCGACGTTGAGCTGCCAGAGCCCGAGCATGCCGAACGTGACCATGACCGCGAGGACGCACGCCAAGAGCCCCAGCCAGCGGGGTTTCACAGCGGTTCGCAGCACGGGCACAGGCTAATTCACAGAGGCGTCGTGCCGGCATCCCCCCACCGACATCCGCCCACCGACCGGTATTTCGTTTGTCCGCGCCCGCCCACCGCAATACCGTGAGAGACGCCATGCAAAGACTGCCCTACCCGGATCCCGGAGTCCCTGACCTGCGCACCCCGCTGCGATTCCTGCGATGGGTCGCCCGGGGTCAGTGGCGCACCCTCTCGTGGGGGGTCATCTTCGGTGTCATCTGGATGGTCAGCCAGGCGCTGTTCCCGGCCGCCGTGGGTCAGGCGATCGACCTCGGCATCATCGCCAAAAACATGCAGGCCCTTGTGGTCTGGGGTGGGGTGCTGGTCGGACTCGGCGCCGTCGGCGCGCTTGCCGGAGCGATGCGCCACCGGTTCGCCGTCGAGAACTGGCTTCGCGCCTCCTTCCGCTGCATGCAGCTGATCGGGTACAAGGCTGCTGACACCGGTGAGGCGCTACCGCGCCGGATGCCGACCGGCGAGGTGGTCGCAACGGTGGCCTCGGACTCCATGCGGCTGGGCGGTCTGTATGACGTGTCCGCCCGGTTGGCCGGCGCGATCGTGAGCTACGTCGTCGTGGCGGTCATCCTGCTCAGCAAGTCGCGGCCGTTGGGCCTGGTCGTCCTGATCGGCGTACCTGTTCTGGTCTCGAGCCTCTCGTTCATCCTGCGCCCGCTGCAGACACGTCAAGCGGAGCAAAGAGAACAGTCGGGCAAGCTCATCACCCTCGGCGCCGACACGGTGGCCGGTCTGCGGGTGCTTCGTGGCATCGGTGGCGAGCAGCAGTTCCTTCGGCGCTACCAGGAGCAGTCACAGCGGGTCCGCGTTGTCGGGGTGCGGGTCGCCGGTGTCCAGGCCTCCCTCGATGCCGCACAGGTGCTCCTACCAGGGGTGTTCGTGGTCCTGGTGACCTGGCTCGGCGCACGGTTCGCGCTCGACGGGACCATCACGCCGGGCGACCTCGTCCAGTTCTACGGGTACGCCGCCTTCCTGGTGATGCCGCTGCGCACTGCCACCGAGTTCGCCGACCGCGCGACCCGCGCCTACATTGCGGCCGGCAAGATCATCCGCGTGCTGTCCACGGAACCGGACACGAAAGATGCCGTCGCCACCAGACACAGCCAGGACACTGGTGACCTCAACAACACTGACGCCCACGCCACCAGGAACGCCACCGTCGAGCCACCTCATGGCGTGACCCTGACCGATCCGGCGAGCAACGTCACGATCGCCCCGGGCCAGCTGACCGCCATCGTCTCGGCCCGGCCCGAGGAGTCCAGGGCGCTCGCCGACCGTCTCGGTCGGTTCGGCAAGACCCGCACGGAGGTTCACCTCGATGGCGTGTCGATCGCTGACCTGCCCCTGGCCACGGTTCGTCGACGCATCGTCGTCAGCGAGATCGACCCCCGCCTGTTCACCGGGTCGCTGCGTGAAGAGCTCGACCCACACGGAATCCACGACGACGAGGCGATCCTTTCGGCGCTCATGGTTGCCAGTGGTGAGGACGTCATGGAAGCCCTGCCCAGCGGACTCGACAGCGATGTCGAGGAACGTGGCCGGTCCTTCTCCGGTGGCCAGCGCCAGCGCCTGGCGCTCACCCGCGCGCTGCTGACCAACGCCGAGACGCTGGTCCTCGTCGAGCCGACCAGTGCTGTCGACACCCACACCGAGGCCCGTATCGCCGTCCGCCTGGCCAGCGCTCGAGCCGGTCGCACCACCGTCGTGATGACCTCAAGTCCGCTGATGCTCGACCAGGCCGACGCCGTCATCCTGCTGGCGGACGGCAAGGCTGCGGCACGAGGCACTCACAAGGAGCTGATGGCGACCAGCCCGGCATACAAGGACACCGTCGTCAGGGGAGGTGCGACCTGATGGCACTGACGACCGAGCCCGCCACGCGCACCCTGCCCATCGCCGACATGGCGTCGGTACGCCGCCACGCGCGCGGGCTGTTGCACGAGCACCGGCGAACGATGACCACGGTGATCGGGCTCCATGCCTTGGCCGCTCTGGCCTCGCTGGTCGCTCCCCGCTTGGTCGGCGAGCTTGTCGACGGCGTCACCCATGGCACCACACGTGCACACATCGACACGCTGGTCATCTGGCTGGCCGCATCGGTTGTGCTGCAAACCGTGCTCGTGTGGGCGGCCAGACGGGCCTCCTTCATCATGGGCGAGACCGTGTTCGCCCAGCTGCGTGAGCAGTTCATCTCGCGAGTGACCGCACTGCCGCTGTCCACCGTTGAACGGGCGGGCACCGGAGATCTGGTCTCGCGGACGACCAACGACGTCGAGGCGCTGTCCTACGTCGTGAGGTTCGGCATCCCCTCGCTGTTCGTCGCCGTGGTGACGACGACGCTCACCGTGGTGGCTGCCGTCCTGACCGGACCACTGGTTGCCGTCCCGATCGTGATCGGGGTTCCGATCATGTGGTTCTCGACCAGGTGGTACCTGCGACTGGCTCCCGCCGGCTACCTGCGAGAACGCGCGACGTATGCCGTAGCCAACGGGGTCATCAGCGAGACCGTCGACGGCGCCCGCACGGTGGACGCGCTCGGGCTGCGGGCCCGTCGCCGTCAGCGCATCGACGACGCCGTCGGCAGCTGCTTCGACGCCGAGGCCTACACCTTGCGGTTGCGAATGATCTGGTTCCCGCAGATCGAGTTCGCCTACCTGCTTCCTGTCGCGGCCACGCTCTTGTGGGGCGGCTACCTGGTGGCCGGCGGCCACACCACGATCGGCACAGTCACCGCGGTCGTCCTCTACGTCCAGCAGATGGCCGGGCCGCTGGATGAGCTGCTGAGCTGGCTCGACGAGATCCAGGTCGGCGCAACGTCTCTTGCCCGGGTCATCGGCATCGCCGACGTCCCGCCCGATCGCAGCTCCACGGGCGAGTCTCCGCAGGGCCGCGACATCGGCGTGGAGGACGTGCGCTACTCCTACCGCCCCGGTCGCGACGTCCTCAAGGGAGTGTCGCTCGAGCTCCGGCCCGGTGAGCGCCTGGCCATCGTCGGCCCCTCTGGTGCCGGAAAGTCAACACTGGGGCGGCTTCTCGCGGGCATCGACGGACCGAGCGCCGGGCGGGTCGACGTCGGGGGCGTGCGGTTGGTGGACCTCGAGCTCGAGCGGCTGCGCGGCGAGGTGGCGCTGGTCACCCAGGAACACCACGTCTTCGTCGGGACGGTGGCGGACAACTTGCTGCTCGCCCGCCCGGCCGCAACACCCGACGAGCTGTGGTCCGCGCTGCGCGCAGTCGACGCGGACGGCTGGGCCAGCGGGTTGCCCGATGGCCTGGCCACCATGGTCGGCAGTGGGAGCCACGCGCTGAACGAGGCTCAGTCCCAACAGCTTGCGCTGGCCCGACTGGTCCTGGCCGACCCCCACACGCTCGTGTTGGATGAGGCCACCTCGTTGTTGGACCCACGCGCGGCCCGACACCTGGAGCGGTCGCTCGCCGCCGTCGTGCAAGGTCGCACCGTCGTCGCGATCGCCCACCGCCTGCACACGGCGCACGACGCGGATCGCGTCGCCGTGATCGAGGACGGCAACATCACCGAGATCGGCACGCACGACGAGCTCGTCGCCGCGAACGGTGCCTACGCGGCGCTGTGGCGATCGTGGCGCGACGAGCCGGAGCCCGCGCGGGGCTCTAGGGACCCTGCCTAACGCCAAGGCGTGTTCAACGCGTCAGCGAACGGTCCCTATCGGGGCGATCGCGGCCAGACGCTCGTATGCCGTGCCTTGCGCCGGGCGCGGATCGTCGCCTCCGCGGTTCGGCCAGAACGACATCGCCCGCTCGGCCTGTGCCGTGATGGTGAGCGACGGGTTGACGCCGAGGTTGGCCGAGACCGCTGAGCCGTCGACGATGTGCAGGCCCGGGTAGCCCCAGACCCGGTGCCACGGGTCCACGACACCCTTGGCCGGGGCGTCACTGATGACCGCGCCGCCGAGCAGGTGCGCCGTGAGCGGGATGTCCACGATCTCGCCCAGTGAGCCGCCCGGCAGGGCTCGGACCCCGCCGGCGCGCTCCTGTAACCGGATGGCCAGCTGATGAAGCGCCTTGTGCCCAATCGGGATCCACGTGGGGTTGGGCTCGCCGTGCCCCTGTCTGGAGGTGAGGCCGACCCCACCCACGAGACGACGCTTGGGCGACACGGTGATCGAGTTGTCCCGCGACTGCATGACCAGACCGATGATGGTGCGCTCACTCCAGTGTCGGACCGAGACGGAACGCAGGAAGGTCACGGGGTGTCGTGCTGACTGGGCGAGGAAACGCACCGGCCGCGGCACGGAGCCCCCGCCCTCGACCAGGATCGTGGCGAGCAGCCCCATGGCGTTGGACCCTTTGCCGTACCTGACGTTCTCGACGTGCGTCTCCGCGTCGACATGGAACGAGGTGGTGATCGCCACGCCCTTGGTCATGTCGATGTCACGCGGCACTCTGGTTGTCATGGCGCCGCCGAGCGCTTCGGAGTTCGTCCGGGTCATCTCACCGAGACGAGGCGAGAGATCGCCCAGCCGGCCGTCATACGACATGCGGTGCAGCAGTCGCTGCGTCCCCCAGGCGCCCGCCGCAAACACCACCTGGGATGCCGTGACCGTAAGGCGCGCTTTACGGAACCAGGCCCCCGTCGCCTCGGTCGTCACTCGGTATCCGTCGTTGCGTCGGCCATCGTCGATCGGCTCGACAGCGATCACCGTTCGCAGCGGCTCGATCGTGACGCCGAGCCGCTCAGCGAGGGCAAGGTAGTTCTTGACCAGGGTGTTCTTGGCGCCAACGCGACAGCCGACCATGCAGTTGCCGCACTCGATGCAGCCGGTGCGATCGGGACCGGCGCCGCCGAAGTACGGGTCCGCGACCCGCTCGCCGGGCTTGCCGAAGAAAACGCCGACTGGCGTCTTGCGGAAGGTGTCGCCGACACCGAGGTCGTCAGCGGTCTGGCGCATGATCTGCTCGACGGGGCCTTCGCACGGGTTCGTGACCACGCCCAACATCCGGGACGCCGTCTCATAGTGCGGCGCGAGCTCAGCCTGCCAGTCGGCGATGTCCGCCCATTGCGGGTCCTGGAAGAACGCGACGGGCGGGACGTAGAGGGTGTTGGCGTAGTTGAGGCTGCCGCCGCCAACGCCTGCGCCCGCGAGGATCATCACGTCTGGCAAGCGGTGGATCCGTTGCACACCAAAGCATTTCAGCCGTGGAGCCCACAGATATCGGCGCAGATCCCACGACGTCTTCGCGAAGTCCTCGTCGGCGAACCTGCGGCCGGACTCGATGACATGGACGCGGTAGCCCTTCTCGGCCAGCCGCAGCGCCGTGACTGAGCCACCGAAACCAGAGCCGATCACCACCACGTCGTAGTCGTACGCGCTGCCGTCCACGTTGGCCGCCATCAGCGAATCCCCGCACGCTTCATGGCTCCGAGCGCGACGGTGAGCGTCCGTGCCCACCGTTCGGCCGACAACCCGAACGGCGGGGTGAACCCCACGACGTGCTGGGCGGTGATGTTCTGGCTCTCGGTGTACTTGGTGATGCCTTCACTGCCGTGGCGCCGTGAAAGGCCGGAGCTCTTCACGCCGCCCATCGGTGCTCCGACACTGGCCCACGCTGCCGCGTAGCCGTCGTTGATGTTGACGGTGCCTGCCTTGATCAACCGGCCGATCCGCCGGCCGCGGGCCACGTCCCGGGTCCACACCGAGGCGTTGAGGCCGTAGTCGCTGTCGTTGGCCCGTCTGATGGCCTCCTCGTCACTGCTCACCCGGTAGACGGACACCACCGGGCCGAACGTCTCCTCGTCGCGGACGTCCATGGCGGCGGTGACCTCGGCAAGGACCGTCGGCTCGTAGAAGTACGGCCCGATGTCCGGCCTGGCATGACCTCCGGCAAGAACGGCGGCGCCCTTGGATCGAGCATCCTCGACGTGTGCACTGACCCGTTCGAGCTGGGCGGCCGAGGCGAGCGAACCCATGTCGGCGTCGAAGGTCAGCGCCGGCGACAGCCTCATGGACCGCACCGCGACGATGAACGCGTCCAGGAACTCGTCGGCGATGAGCTGGTGCAGGTACAGCCGCTCGATCGAGATGCAGAGCTGGCCGGCCGATGAGAAGCACGCTTGCACAGCCCCGTCGACTGCCTTGCCGATGTTGGCGTCCTCGGCGACATACATGGCGTTCTTGCCCCCCAGCTCCAGCGTGGCTCCGACAAGTCGCCGGGCGGCGTTCTGAGCGACGACGCGACCAGTCGCGCTGGACCCGGTGAAGCAGACGTAGTCGGCAAGCTCGAACACCGCGCCCCCGACTGTCGGACCATCACCGAGCACGACCTTCAGGACGTCCTCAGGAAGCCCCGCCTCATAGAGCAGTGCCACAGCCGCCAGAGCTGTCAGGGCACTCTGGTTGTCCGGCCGGAGCACGACGGCGTTGCCCGCCAGAAGAGCCGGGATCGCGTCGGTGATCGACATCGACAGTGAGTAGTTCCAGGGGGCGACGATGCCCACAACGCCCTTGGGATGCCGCAGCTCGACCGGTCGGCTGATCAGCGGGAAGGCCCCCGGACGGCGGTGCGGACGCAGGTACCCCGCTGCGCGACGGGCATAGTGACGGCTCACCATGGCGGTGTCCGCGATCTCCTCGAACCCGTGCATGCGGGCCTTGCCGGTCTCGAGCTGCATGAAGTCGAGCAGCTCGGCCTGCCGCTCGAGCACAAGGTCGTGGAACCGCAGGAAGATCCGGGCTCGTTGCGGAATCGGCGTCCGGGACCACGAGCGCTGCGCGGACCGGGCCGACGCGTAAGCGGCTGTGA